>UMJL01057115.1_pt1 | contig 16323 bp, 12 predicted proteins | sample 1966071 | NCBI WGS metagenome assembly UMJL01 (sample SAMEA4836148, study PRJEB28245) | human gut metagenome | biome: gut microbiome; material: fecal sample | place: Denmark | collected 2008
GCGGCGCCTCCGTGAGCAGGCGCACGACAGGAGGGATGCGCCAGTACTGAAAAGCCGATATGTCGCAGATGATGGTCTCCATGCGCGGAGCCTATCACGCTGCCTCGCCGACGTCTTGGCTCTCTCAGCCACAGGCGAACCATCTGATTTGATAATTCATTTCATGAAGGGCTTGGTGCGCAGCTTACGTCCGCCGCCTGCCAAAGCGCGCGGAATCCGACGGTCGGCGTCAGCCTCGTGTCACTTCAGCCACCGGCCGCCACCCGACCGCGAGCGGCCCATCCTTCTCGATAAGCCCGCACGATGAAACACCCAAACTTCTGTACATTGCTGCCGACACTCATGAGTGTCAGCTGCGCGTAAGCCTCATACCTGCGATAACGCAACAACCCATCGTTCTTCTCGCCCACAATGTACAGAACTTCAGCCCCTCCCGGCCCCCTGTCGGTCGGTGAGCTTCGGGCCTCACGACACGGGCCGCCCGCCCTTCTCTTCCGGCGACTTTTGCGCGCAGCGCAATGAGCCGGAGAGAAGGACGGGCGGCCCCTCAAGTGCGTATGGGACGAGCGCCTACTCCTCGGTCTCCTGGCGGACCACCTGGGAGAGGAGGTCGTCAAGGGAGCCAAGGTCCTCGTTGATGATGCCCGAGTCGCTGGACGGGGCCTCGGAGCCGCCGATCAGCTCGTCGTCATCGAAGTGGTGCGTCGAGGGCGCGGCGGTGCCGAGCATGATGTCGGCGTCCGCATCCGGCGAGAAGACCATGTTGAGGAGCTGGGAGAGGTCCTCGCTGTCGGCCTCGGAGTCATCGGGCTCCAGGATGTAGAGCAGGCCGCGGGCCTCCAGGCCGTCACGGAGCTCCTCGATGGCCTTGGCGCCGATGCCGTCGATGCGCAGGAGGTCGTCCTCGGTCTTGCCGATGAGGTCGCCCACGGTCTCGATGCCCACCTCGCTGAACTTGTTGGTCCAGCGCTGCGAGACGCCGAGGTCGTCGAAGAGGTAGAGCTTGGCGTCCTCGCTGGAGAGCGTGCGGCCGTTCTTGGAGTACACGCCGCCGAAGCCATAGTCGTCGCCGACCCAGTCGAGCTGCTTGGGCAGCTGCTCCTCGATGTCCTTGAGCTCGTCGGGCGCCCACTCGGGCAGGCCCTTGGCGAGCGGCGAGGTGGGACCGTCGATCTTGGTGCCGTGGTAGGTGAGCTCCACGTCGTTGTAGGCGGAGAGTCCGGTGCCGGCCGGGATCTGCTTGCCCACGATGACGTTGGACTTGAGGTCGAGCAGGTGGTCGATGTCACCCTCGATGGCGGCCTCGGTGAGGACGCCCACAGTGCGGATGAACGAGGCGCTCGAGAGCCAGGAGTCGATGCTCGAGGCGACCTTGAGCGTGCCGAGGATCACGGGCTCCGCCTCGGGCGGGGTGCCGCCGGCCAGGGTCACGTTGCGCACGGTGTCGGCAAACACGTAGCGGTCCACGTACTGGCCGAGCAGGTACTGGGAGTCGCCCGGGTTGGTCACCTGGACGCGGCGCAGCATCTGGCGAGCGATGACCTCGATGTGCTTGTCGTTGAGGTCGACGCCCTGGGAGGTGTAGACGTCCTTGACCGACTCGACGAAGGTGTGCATCGTCGACTCGATGTCCGTCAGGCGGCGCAGCTTGCGGAAGTTGACGAAGCCGCGGGTGATCTGGTCGCCGGCGCGGACCTCAACGCCGTCCTCGACGTCCGGCATGAAGCGCACGGAGGCGGGAACGCGCCACTCCTCGATGATGCGGCTCGGGTCCTCCGTGTCGACGATGCGCAGGAGGTACTCGGTCTGCTCGGGGGTGATGCGCAGGGTGCCGGAGACGGGCGCGAGGTCGGCCTCGCGGCCGAGGATCTTCTCGTTGACGTTGCCGACGACGTCGAACATGCGGGCGACCGTGGGGAGGCCCTGCGTGATGTCGTCAGCGCCCGCGACGCCGCCGGAGTGAATGGTGCGCATCGTGAGCTGGGTGCCCGGCTCGCCGATGGACTGGGCGGCGATGACGCCGACCGCGGTGCCGATGTTGACCGGGCGACGGGTGGAGAGGTCCCAGCCGTAGCACTTCTGGCAGACGCCGTACTTGGACTTGCAGGTGAGCAGCGCACGCAGCTCCACGCGCTTGAGGCCGTGCTCCACGAGCATCTCAAGGTCCGCCTTGGACTCGATGTAGCCGTCCTTGGCGATGAGAACCTCGCCGGTGGCGGGGTCAACGATGTCGTTGAGCGCGCAGCGGCCCACGAGGTCGGTGTCCACGGAGGTCTGGCCCGGCTTGATCAGCGGGTAGGTGACGCCCTCGTCGGTGCCGCAGTCCTCCTCGCGGACGATGACGTCCTGGGCCACGTCGACGAGACGACGGGTCAGGTAGCCGGAGTCGGAGGTGTGCGACGCGGTGTCGACGAGGCCCTTGCGGGCGCCGTAGGTGGAGATGAAGTACTCGAGCGGCTCGAGGCCCTCGCGGAAGTTGGCCTTGATCGGCAGGTCGATCGTGTCACCGGACATGTCCGCCATGAGGCCGCGCATGCCGGCGAGCTGACGGAGCTGCGTCTTGGAGCCACGGGCGCCGGAGTCGGCCATCATGTAGATGGGGTTGTCCTCGGCGAAGCCGGCGAGCATCTCGGTGGCGAGAAGGTCGGTGCACTCGGTCCACGCGTTGACGACCTCGGTGTGACGCTCCACCTCGGAGAGGAAGCCGTCCTCGTAGTACTCGTTGATCTCGTCGACGCGGCCCTGCGCCTCCTCGAGGAGCTGGGGCTTGTCGGCGGGGATCGTGGCGTCCCACACGGAGACGGTAAGGCCCGCGAGCGTGGCGTAGTGGAAGCCGGTCTCCTTGATGGCGTCGAGGATCGGCTCGACCTCGGCCGTGGTGTAGCGGTCGCAGCAGTCGTTGACCAGCGCGCCGATGTCGCTCTTCACCATCTTGTAGTTGATGAAGGGGTAGTCGGCCGGCAGGCACTGACGGTTGAAGATGATGCGGCCCGGCGTGGTCTCAAAGCGCGCGGTGTGCTCGGTGACGTCGAAGTCCTCGTGCTGGCCCTTGGCGGTGAGCACGCGGAAGATCTTGCGGTCGCCCTCGACGACGTTGGCGTCGGCGGCGGAGACGCGCACCATGACCGGCTCCTGGATGCCCAGGCCACGCTTCATGTCGATGGCGAGGAGGGCGTCGTCGAAGTCGGCGAAGACCGGGGTCTCGTCGCTCTTCTCGCCTGTCTCGGTGGTGAGGTAGTAGGCACCGAAGACCATGTCCTGGGACGGCACGGTCAGCACCTTGCCGGAGGCCGGCGAGCGCAGGTTGTTGGAGGACAGCATGAGGACGCGGGCCTCGGTCTGCGCCTGCGTGGAGAGCGGCACGTGCACGGACATCTGGTCGCCGTCGAAGTCGGCGTTGAAGGGGGCGCACACGAGCGGGTGCAGGTGGATGGCCTTACCCTCAACGAGGACCGGCTCGAAGGCCTGGATGGAGAGGCGGTGCAGCGTAGGTGCGCGGTTGAGCAGGACGAGGCGATCCTGAACGACCTCCTCGAGGACGTCCCAGACGGCCGGCAGCTGGCGGTCGATCGCGCGCTTGGCGCCCTTGATGTTCTCCACCTTGCCGAGCTCGACGAGGCGGCGCATCACGAACGGCTTGAAGAGCTCGAGCGCCATCTGCGTGGGAAGGCCGCACTGGTGCAGCTTCAGCTTGGGGTCGACGACGATGACCGAGCGGCCGGAGTAGTCGACGCGCTTGCCCAGCAGGTTCTGGCGGAAGCGGCCCTGCTTGCCCTTGAGGGCCTCGGCGAGCGACTTCAGCGGACGCCCGCCGCGCCCGGTGACGGGGCGGCCGCGACGGCCGTTGTCGAAGAGCGCGTCCACGGACTCCTGGAGCATGCGCTTCTCGTTGTTGACGATGATCGCCGGGGCGTCGAGGTCGAGCAGGCGCTTGAGGCGGTTGTTGCGGTTGATCACGCGACGGTAGAGGTCGTTGAGGTCGGACGCCGCGAAGCGGCCGCCGTCGAGCTGCACCATCGGGCGCAGGTCGGGCGGGATGACCGGGATGACGTCGAGGATCATGTTGGCAGGGTCGTTGCCGCCCTTAAGGAAGGCGTCGACGATCTCCAGGCGCTTGATGGCCTTCTCGCGCTTCTGCTTCTGGGCGTCCTCGGAGGCGATGATCTGGCGAAGGCTCTGCGCCTCGGACTCGAGGTCGATGCCGCGCAGCAGCTCGCGCACGGCCTCGGCGCCCATGCCGCCCTTGAAGTAGATGCCGTAGTAGCGCTTGAGCTCGGAGAAGAGGCTCTCGTCGGAGATGAGCTCGCGCTCCTCGAGCTGCATGAACTTCTCGTAGGCGTCGCGGCGGAGCGCCTTCTCCTCCTCGTACTCCTCCTCGAGGTCGGCGATGCCGGCGCGGATCTCGTCGGCCGAGAGCGGCTCGATGTCGCTGAACTCGTCGTCGGAGGCCTCGCCCTGCTCCTTCAGGCGCTCGATCTGCTCGTCGCGCTCGGCGTCGAGCTCCTCGAGGTCGGCGGCCAGCTCCTCCTTGAGGTCGTCCGCGTCAGCCTCGCGGGCCTCGGTGTCGACGTTGGTGATGATGTAGCTGGCGAAGTACAGGACCTTCTCGAGGTCCTTGCTCTTAATGTCGAGCAGGCGCGCGAGCGGGAAGCTCGTGGGGCTCTTGAAGTACCAGATGTGGCTCACGGGGGCCGCGAGCTCGATGTGGCCCATGCGCTCACGGCGCACCTTGGCCGTGGTCACCTCAACGCCGCAGCGCTCGCAGACGATGCCGCGGAAGCGGATGCCCTTGTACTTGCCGCAGGCGCACTCCCAGTCCTTGGTGGGACCGAAGATCTTCTCGCAGAACAGACCGTCCTTCTCGGGCTTGAGGGTGCGGTAGTTGATGGTCTCGGGCTTCTTGACCTCGCCCTGCGACCAGCTGCGGATGCGGTCGGCGGAGGCAAGGGAGATCTTGATGGCGTCGAAGTCGGTGGTGTCGAAGTCTGCCACAGTCGCTACTCCTTATCGCTCTTCACGTCGCCAGCGAGAACGGCGTCGGCGTTGTCGAGGTCATCGTCCGAGCCGATGAGGTCATCGGCGGGAGCCATGTCGGCGAAGACGTCCACGGCGCTCTCGGCAGCGGCCTCCTCCTGCTCCTGGGCGACGCGCTCGGCGCGCTTCTTGTAGGAGATCGGCTCGATGTCCAGGGCCAGGGAGCGAATCTCCTTGACGAGGACCTTGAAGGACTCCGGGATGCCGGCGGACGGCACGTTCTCGCCCTTGACGATGGACTCGTAGGTCTTGACGCGGCCGTTGGTGTCGTCGGACTTGACGGTGAGAATCTCCTGGAGGACGTTGGCCGCGCCGTAGGCGTAGAGGGCCCACACCTCCATCTCGCCGAAGCGCTGGCCGCCGAACTGGGCCTTGCCGCCGAGCGGCTGCTGGGTGACGAGGCTGTAGGGACCGGTCGAGCGCGCGTGGATCTTGTCGTCGACCATGTGGCCAAGCTTCAGGATGTAGCTCGTCCCCACGGTGATCGGGCTCGCGAAGGGCTCGCCGGTGCGGCCGTCGTAGAGGGTGGTCTTGCCGAGGTCGTTGAGCTGCGGGACGAACTCCTCGCGCATGTGCTCGCCGTAGTCCATGCGGGCCTTGTTCATGAGGTTGATGTTCGTGCGACGCAGGAGCTCCGCGACCTCCTCGTCGGTGGCGCCGTCAAAGACGGGCGTGGCGACGTTGATCGGGCCGGGCACGTAGCGCTCGGAGTTCTCCGACTCGTCGTCCCAGCCGTGGGCGGCGCCCCAGCCGAGGTGGCACTCGAGAAGCTGGCCGACGTTCATACGGGACGGGACGCCCAGCGGGTCGAGAAGGACGTCGACGGGCGTGCCGTCGGCCATGTAGGGCATGTCCTCCACGGGCAGGACGTTGCAGACGACGCCCTTGTTGCCGTGGCGGCCGGCGATCTTGTCGCCCTGCTGGATCTTGCGGCGCTGCGCGACGAAGACGCGGACGAGCTCGTTGACGCCCGGCGGGAGGTCGTCGCCCGCCTCGCGGCTGAAGCGGACCACGTCCACGACGCGGCCATAGGCGCCGTGCGGCATCTTGAGGGAGGTGTCGCGCACGTCGTGGGCCTTGGCGCCGAAGATGGCGCGCAGGAGGCGCTCCTCGGCCGTGAGGGCCGTCTCGCCCTTCGGCGTGACCTTGCCCACGAGGATGTCGCCGGGGCCGACCTCGGCGCCGATGCGGATGATGCCGTCGTCGTCGAGGTTGGCGAGCATGTCCTCGGAGAGGTTGGGGATCTCGCGGGTGATCTCCTCGGGGCCGAGCTTGGTGTCACGAGCATCGATCTCGTGGCGGGAGATGCTCACCGACGTGAGGAGGTCCTCCTGCACGACGCGCTCGGAGACGATGATGCCGTCCTCGTAGTTGAAGCCCTCCCACGGCATGTAGGCCACGGTGAGGTTGGCGCCGAGCGCGAGCTCGGAGTGATCGATGGAGGTGCCGTCGGCGAGCGGCTGGCCGGCCTCGACCTTCTCGCCCGCGCGCACGATCGGGCGGTGGTTGATGCACGTGGACTGGTTGGAGCGCTCGTACTTGGGGAGGTCGTAGCGCTCGGAGCCGTACTCGTCGGAGTAGACGACCACATGGGCGGCGTCGACCTCGGAGACGGTGCCGGCGTGCGCGGCGCGGATGAGCTCGCCGGAGTCGAGCGCGGCGCGCTCCTCCATGCCGGTGCCGACGAACGGGGCGTGGGCCTTGATCAGGGGCACGGCCTGGCGCTGCATGTTGGCGCCCATGAGGGTGCGCTTGGCGTCGTCGTGCTCGAGGAACGGGATGAGGTTTGCGGCCACGGAGAGCAGCTGGCGCGGGGAGACGTCCATGTAGTCGACGTCCTCGACGGCGACCTGCGCGGGCGCGCCGAAGGAGCCGTCGAAGTCGCGGGTGCGGGCGATGACGCGCTCGGGGTGCGTCACGTTGCCGTGGGAGTCGACCTCCACGAACTCGCCGGTCTTGGGGTCGAACGGCGTGTTGGCGGGGGCGATGTTGTGCACCTCCTCCTCGTCGGCCGTCATCCAGTCGATCTTGTCGGTGACCTTGCCGTCCTCGACGCGGCGATACGGCGACTCGATGAAGCCGTACTCGTTGACGTGCGCGTAGAGCGCAAGCGAGCCGATGAGGCCGATGTTCGGGCCTTCGGGGGTCTCGATCGGGCACATGCGGGAATAGTGCGAGTTGTGGACGTCGCGGACGGCCGTCGGCACGTTGGTGCGGCGGCTGGAGCCGGACTTGTGGCCGGCAAGGCCGCCCGGGCCGAGCGCCGAGAGGCGACGCTTGTGGGTGAGGCCGGCCAGCGGGTTGGCCTGGTCCATGAACCGCGAGAGCTGGGAGGAGCCGAAGAACTCCTTGATGGCCGCCACGATCGGGCGGATGTTGATCAGGCTCTGCGGCGTGATGTCGTCCACGTCCTGGGACGCCATGCGCTCGCGCACGACGCGCTCCATGCGGCTCATGCCGATGCGGAACTGGTTCTGGACCAGCTCGCCCACGGTGCGAACGCGGCGGTTGCCAAAGTGGTCGATGTCATCGAGGCGCTTGGTGGTGTCACCGGCGTGAAGGGCGAGCAGGTAGCGCAGGGACTCGACGATGTCCTCCTGCGTGAGCACGCGGGCGGAGGACTCGAGGTCGAGGCCGAGCTTCTTGTTGACCTTGTAGCGGCCGACGCGGGCGAGGTCGTAGCGCTGCTCGTTGAAGTAGAGGCCGTCGATGAGCGAGCGGGCGGAGTCCACGGTGGGGGGCTCGCCGGGGCGCTGGCGACGGTAGATCTCGAGCAGGGCGTCCTCGCGGGTGGTGGCGGTGTCGCGCTCGAGCGTGTTGCGCACGACGTCGGAGTCGCCGAGGAGCGAGAGGATCTCGTCGTCCGTCTCGGCGATGCCGAGGGCGCGCAGGAACATCGTCGCGGACTGGCGGCGCTTGCGGTCAATGGAGACCACGAGGTGGCCGCGCTTGTCGACCTCGAACTCGAGCCACGCGCCGCGGGCGGGGATGAACTGCGCCTTGTGGACGCGCACGCCGTTGTCCATCTCGGACGCGAAGTACACGCCCGGGGAGCGGACGAGCTGGGAGACCACGACGCGCTCGGTGCCGTTGATCACGAAGGTGCCGCGCTCGGTCATGAGCGGGAAGTCGCCCATGAAGACGAGCTGCTCCTTCATCTCGCCGGTCTCCTTGTTGACGAAGCGCACGTCAACGAAGAGGGGGGCCTGGTAGGAGATGTCCTTCGCGCGGCACTCGGCGATGGTGTGCGCCGGGTCGCCAAACTGGTGGTCGCCAAAGGTGACCTGCAGGGTGTGGGCGGAGTTCTCGATCGGGGAGAACTCGGCGAAGGACTCGGCAAGCCCCTCCCCCATGAACCGCTCGAAGGACTCCTTCTGAACGGAGATGAGGTTCGGCAGCTCCATCGCCGGGGCGATCTTGCTGAAGGTCTTGCGTCCGGTCGTTCCTTGTGGTTTGGTAAGAGCAGTCTTTGCGGTAGACACCAGGCTTTTCCTCCTTCAAAAAGGGTGGAAGGCGGCAATTGTCGCAACGTAATAAGTTACCGAAACCACCAGGCATGGTCAATGAAAAGTCTTGACTTGGCTACCGTTTTCGGGTAAATACGTCACTTCAATTCTTTTACCTGCGCAAACTCCGGCGAGAAGAACCCTAGATTATGTAGGTTCGGTGTGGTGGGTCCCGCCGCTCACGGCCGTGCGCGCCTCCGGTCGCCGCCCCGCGGCCGCACTCGACGCCCACGCCCAACAAGTGCGCGCTCCAGCGCACGCCGCGGCCGCACTCGACGCTAGCGCGTGAGAAAATGCCCGCACCCAGGCACTTCTCGCCCCCAGTGCGGCCGCACTTCTCAAGTGCGGGCCCCAAGTGCGCGCCCCGGCGAGAAGCCCCCGATCCCCCTGCGAAAAAAGGGGCCGGACCCGCAGGTCCGACCCCTTGAAGGTGCGCTGAGCGCGTAACCCGAGCAGTAAGCGAACTTACTTGAGGGTGACGGTGGCGCCGGCCTCCTCGAGCTGCTTCTTGGCGGCCTCGGCGTCCTCCTTCTTGGCGCCCTCGAGAACGGCCTTCGGGGCGCTCTCGACGACCTCCTTGGCCTCCTTGAGGCCGAGGCTGGTCAGGGCGCGGACGACCTTGATGACGGCGATCTTGTTGTCGCCGAAGCCCTCGAGCACGACGTCGAAGTTGGTCTTCTCCTCCTCCTCGGCGGCAGCGGCGGCCGGAGCGGCGGCGACGGCGGCGACGGGGGCGGCGGCGGAGACGCCGAAGGTCTCCTCGATGGCCTTGACGAGCTCGGAAGCCTCGAGCAGGGTCATCTCCTTGAGGGCGTCAATGATCTCCTCGGTGGTAAGCTTAGCCATTTCTGTTTCCTTTCGGTCCCGTGCGGCGCGCACGGATTGCTGTTGCGTGTGCGGGGCGGACGCCCCGGGTGCGCGGCATGATGCCGCAGGTTGCCGCTAGGCGGCCTGCTTCTGCTCGGAGACAGCGTTGACGGAGCGCGCGAGGCCAGCGGGGACCTCCTTGACGCACACGGCGATGTCGCGGGCGAAGCCGCTGATGAGACCAGCGATCTGAGCCATGAGCTGCTCGCGGTTGGGCAGGTCGGCATAGGCCTTGGCCTCATCGGCGGTAAGGGCCTTGCCATCGGCGATGGCACCGACGAACGCCATCTTCTTGAGCTTCTCGGACTGCTCCTTGATGACCTTGGCGGCATCGACGGGATCCTTCTCATAGAAGACATAGGCGCAGGTACCGGCGAGCGCGTCATCGATGTTGGGCAGCCCGGCGTTCTCGAGCGCGAGCTTGACGATGTTGTTCTTGTACACCTTCATCTCGGCGCCAGCCTCGCGCAGCGCGCGACGAACCTCCTGGGTCTCCTTGACGGAGAGGCCACGGTAGTCGACGACGAACACGCCCTGAGAGGACTCCAGCGAGTGGGAGACCTTCTCGAGCATCTCGACATTGGACTTGGACGGCATGTAGTACACCTCCTTCTCTCTGCGGTCGGGCATGCCGCCGACTCGGGCGGGCCTTCCGCATGAGAAGACCCCGTTCGGCACAGCCAAAGCGGGGTCCTCGAAGATGCTATCTCTGAGACCACCTCGGCAGGCGGGTCACCCCTTTGAGCCTTGCGGCACCGGCTGTCTTTGGCAGCGGACATGCGATGTTCTTCATACAGGACGGGCGTCCTGCGCGTGACATTCTGTCACGACACTGGACGCCCGTCAAGCAGACACAGGAACTTCAAACGAGAAGAAGCTACTCCTCCATGAGGTTGCGGGTCTTGGTGGAGTCGACCTTGATGCCAGGGCCCATCGTGGTGGAGACGACGACGGACTTGACGTACTTGCCCTTGGCGCTGGACGGCTTCACGCGGAGCAGCTCGTTGATGAGCGCGCCATAGTTCTCGACGAGCTTCTGGGTGTCGAAGGACACCTTGCCCATCGGAACGTGGCAGATGCCGTAGCGGTCGGCGCGGTACTCGACACGACCGGCCTTGAGCTCGCCGACCATCTTGGCGACGTCCATGGTGACCGTGCCGAGCTTGGGGTTGGGCATGAGGCCGCGGGGGCCGAGGATCTTGCCGAGACGGCCGACCTTGCCCATCATGTTGGGCGTGGCGATGGCGGCGTCGAAGTTAAGCTCGCCGGCCTGGACCTGGGCCACGAGGTCATCGGAGCCGATGACGTCGGCGCCGGCGGCCTCGGCCTCGCGGGCCTTCTCGCCCTCGGCGAAGACGGCGACGCGGACGGTCTTGCCGGTGCCGTGGGGCAGCGCGATGGAGCCGCGGACGTTCTGGTCGGCCTTGCGGGTGTCAACGCCGAGGCGGACGTGGACCTCGACGGTCTCATCGAACTTGGCGGGGGCGAGCTCCTTGGCGAGCTCCATGGCCTCCTTCGGGGAGTAGAGCTTGGTGCTCTCGACCTTCTCCGCGGCGGCCTTGTAGTTCTTTCCGTGCTTGGGCATGATGCTACCTCCTGTGGTCAACGGGCTTTCAGCCCTCCCACATCGTGCGTGCAAAGGGGACAGTCCCTTTTGCACGGTCAAAGCGTGCAAAAGGGACTGTCCCCTTTGCACGCACGAAACGCTACTCGGCGATGGTGACGCCCATGGAGCGGGCGGTGCCGGCGACGATCTTCTTGGCGGCCTCGATGTCGTTGGCGTTGAGGTCCGGCATCTTGATCTCGGCGATCTTGGTGAGCTGCTCCTGGGTGAGCTGGCCGACCTTGTCGCGCTGGGGGACTCCGGAGCCGCTCTTGAGGCCGAGCTCCTTCTTGATGAGCTGCGCCGCGGGCGGGGTCTTGCAGACGAAGTCGAAGGAGCGATCCTCGTAGACGGTGATCTCGACGGGGATGATGTCGCCCTGCTTGTCCTGCGTGGCGGCGTTGAAGGCCTGGCAGAACTGCATGATGTTGACCTGGGCGGCGCCGAGGGCGGGGCCGACGGGAGGCGCGGGGTTGGCCGCACCGGCCGGAATCTGAAGCTTGATGAAGGCAGTGACCTTCTTCTTTGCCATGGTTCTACTCCTTGAAGACGTATCGGGTCGTACTATGTGTGCGCCGCGTCCGAGAAGCTATCCTCACCGATACCGGACGGGCGGGAACTCCGTTAGGCGATGACGGAAATCTGGTCGAGCGTGAGCTCGACGGGGGTCTCGCGGCCAAAGATGGTGAGCATGACCTTGACCTTTCCGGACTCGGGCATGACCTCAGAGATCTGGCCGTCGAAGTCGGCGAGCGGGCCGGAGAGCACGTGGACCGACTGTCCGACCTCGAGGTTGGTGGCGACGCGCTTGGGGACGGCCGTCGTGGTGCCCCGGGAGCCGCCGCGACGCATGATCTTGTCAAACTCGTCACGACGAAGCGGGGTCGGCTTGCCGTCAAGCCCCACGAAGCCCGTCACGCCCGGGGTGTTGCGCACCACGGCCCACGTGTTGTCGTCAACCTCCATGCGGACAAGGACATAGCTCGGGAAGACCTTGGACTCCTTGGTCTCACGCTTGCCGCCGTCCTTGATCTCCGTGACCTCCTCGGTCGGAATCTGGATGTCGACGACCTTGTCCTCGAGGCCATAGGTCTCGATGCGGTGCTCGAGGTCAGCCTTGACCTTGTTCTCGTAACCAGAGTAGGTGTGAATCACGTACCAACGCTTAGCCATGCCTACCCCCTGAGACCAGTGAAGCCGATAAGAGCGGCGACGATGCCGGAGTCAACGAGCCAGATGACGATGCCAAAGACGATGAGCATGGCGATGATGGCCACCGAGTAGCTCATGAGCTCGTCGCGAGAGGGCCACACCACGCGGCGCATCTCGGAGCGGACGTCGCCAAGGTAGCTCCGCAGACGACGGAAGGGGCCGGGCTTCTTGTCCGACTTCTTCTCGTCCTTCTTCGCGGGCTTCTTCTCGGCCTTGACGACCCCCTTGGCCGGCTTCTTGCCGTCGGAGCCGGCAGAACCCTGCGCAGAGGCAGCCTGGGCGGCCTCGACGCGTGCGCGCTCCTCGGCACGGGCCTTGCGGACGCTCCTCTTGTTACGGTCCTTGTTCGCCATCCGTCGACTCCTAGAAACGGGCCTTACATGGAAACCGGCTATCCCCGAAGGGAAAGCCGGTGGTGAAATCTGGCAGGCCAGGAAGGACTCGAACCCTCAACAAACGGTTTTGGAGACCGCCGCTCTACCATTGGAGCTACTGGCCTGTGATGAAAACCCACCTAGTTAGCGGGTCTCCCTGTGAAGCGTGTGCTTCTTGCACCACGGGCAGTACTTCTTGAGCTGCATACGGTCCGGGTTGTTGGACTTGTTCTTGTCCGTGGTGTAGTTGCGGCGCTTGCACTCGGTGCACGCGAGGGTAACTAGAGTACGCATTGATCCTCCTGAAGAGCTTCTCGTTGGAGGGAGTTTCCCTCGAACGCGGTGCGGTGGTAAACACTACCAGTACCGCAGCCATTCTGTCAACCTCACACAAAGCGAGAAGAGCGAATCACAAAAACGTCAAATATCCTGACGGGATCGAGCGAAAAAAGGACCCGGTACCGGGAGGTACCGGGTCCATGAGTCTCTTCCTGGGAAGTTACTCGATGATGGTGGAGATACGGCCGTCGCCGACGGTGTGGCCGCCCTCACGGATGGCGAACTTGTCGCCCTGCTCCATGGCGATGGCGTGGATGAGCTCGGCGGTGATGGTCACATGGTCGCCCGGCATGGCCATCTCGACCTTGGTGCCGTTGGAGTCGGTGAGCTCCTGGATGTCGCCCGTGATGTCCGTGGTGCGGAAGTAGAACTGCGGACGATAGCCGGCGAAGAACGGGGTGTGACGGCCGCCCTCCTCCTTGGTCAGGACGTAGATCTCACCGGTGAACTTCTTGTGCGGCTCGACGGAGCCCGGCTTGCAGATGACCTGGCCGCGCTCGATGTCCTCGCGCTTGATGCCGCGGAGAAGGATGCCGACGTTGTCGCCAGCCTCGCAGAAGTCCATGGTCTTGCGGAACATCTCGATGCCGGTGGCAACGGAGGTCTGCTTCTCACGGATGCCGACGATCTCGACGGGGTCGTTGAGCTTGAGCTGGCCACGCTCAACACGGCCGGTAGCGACGGTGCCGCGGCCGGAGATGGTCATGACGTCCTCGATGGCCATCAGGAACGGCTTGTCGTTGTCACGCGGCGGGGTCGGGATGTACTCGTCGACGGCGTGCATGAGCTCGATGATGGAGTCGACCCACTTCTGCTCGCCGTTGAGGGCGCCGAGGCCGGAGCCGCGGATGATGGGCAGGTCGTCTCCGGGGAAGCCGTACTCGGAGAGGAGGTCACGGGTCTCCATCTCAACGAGGTCGATGAGCTCCTCGTCGTCAACCATGTCGCACTTGTTCAGGAAGACGATGATGTAGGGGACGCCGACCTGACGGGCGAGAAGGATGTGCTCGCGGGTCTGGGCCATGGGGCCGTCGGTGGCGGCGATGACCAGGATCGCGCCGTCCATCTGAGCAGCGCCGGAAATCATGTTCTTGATGTAGTCGGCGTGGCCCGGGCAGTCGACGTGAGCGTAGTGACGCTCCCAGGTCTCATACTCGATGTGGGCAACGTTAATGGTAATGCCGCGCTGACGCTCCTCGGGAGCCTTGTCGATGTTCTCGAAGGCGGTGTAGTCGGCCTTGCAGCCCTCGGTCTCAGAGAGGACCTTGGTGATGGCCGCGGTCGTGGTGGTCTTGCCGTGGTCGACGTGACCAATCGTACCGATGTTTACGTGGGGCTTAGAACGATCGAACTTCTCCTTGGCCATTGCCATCCTCCTTTTGGAACCAACCTGTTCGGCCATCCCGTAGTGCTAACGCGTTCTTATGGTAAGCGGCGCCGAAGCGCCGCCAAGAACTCTGGTACCGGTGACTGGACTCGAACCAGTGACATCGCGGGTATGAGCCGCGTGCTCTAACCAACTGAGCTACACCGGCGTGGTGCCGTGCGACTGAAAGAGGGAATGGAGCCCGCGACCGGATTTGAACCGGTGACCTCTTCGTTACCAACGAAGTGCTCTACCGACTGAGCTACACGGGCGAATGGTGGGGATGCTTGGACTCGAACCAAGGAACCCAGAGGGAGCGGATTTACAGTCCGCCGCAGTTGCCGCTGTGCCACATCCCCATTCCGTTTTCAGCCACCCACAAGGCGCTTTCTCCCCTGCGAGCGGAAGATAGATTACGCCGGAGAAAAAAACTTGTCAACGTATACCCCGTATCCGGGCGTCTCCATACTCACGAGTTGCACACATCCGCAGGTCAGGGCATTCGCCCATAGGTCGATAAACGCAGCGAGGCCGCTGCGCATGACGCAACGGCCTCGAAACGTTTCTGGAGCCGGCAGAGGGAGTCGAACCCCCAACCCACGGTTTACAAAACCGTTGCTCTGCCATTGAGCCATGCCGGCGTGTCTGTACATGATAGCGGGTTGGCCGTGCGACGAGAAGTGCGTTCTTCTCGCCGCTCTCGCGCCGCGGCTCATCAATCCCGCCCTCTTCGTGCCCTGGGCAAACACTCGTGGGTGAAACACTCGTGGGTGCCCGCCGGGAGTGCGGGCTGAAGCAGCGGCCCATGACATCGAGTGCTGGCTCATTCCTGACGTTTGGCGAGAAGTGCCCGCCCAAAGCGTCGGCTCAGCCGGCACTCGCAAGTGCTGGCAACGAGTGAGCGCCGGGCCCGAGGAGGGGGCGCCGGGGGTCACCCGCGCAGCATGCGCCAGAGCTTCTCGCGTGCGGCGGGGTCGATGCGGTCCTCCAGGCGCATGTGCTGCGTCTGCCGCTCGGCGTTGGCCCTCTCGTACTCCGCGGCCAGCTGGTTCACGTCGGCGACGAGGACGTCGCTCGAGATCCGCGTCACGGGCACGCCTCCCACCGTCGCGCGGATCGTGCGATCCGAGGTCACCACGGTCACGGCGCGCGGCAGCAGGCGCTGCTCGGTCACGAGCCGCTCTATGACCGCGTCCGCAGACTCGCCGGTGCGCGAGAAGACCATGCGCACGCCGGCCTTTGAGAGATCGGGCCGCTCCGGGGAGACGTTGCCCGCGGCGTCGAACACGATCACGGGCTCGTAGCGCCCCTTGGCATATGCCGCCACGTCGGCGACGAGCAGGTCGCGCGCCTGCTCGAAGGGGTCGCCCGCGACGGTTTCGTCCATGCGGGCTAGATAGCGGGCCGACTTGAAGATCACGTTGTAGCCGTCCACCACGAGCAGCTCGCGGGAACCCTCCGGGCTAGGCATCCGCGCCGCCCGTCTCGACGCGCCGCAGCCACTCGTAGCAGAGCACGGTCGTGGCCTGGGCGACGTTCAGCGACTCCACGCGGCCGCGCTGCGGAAGGCGGCACGCGAAGTCGCACTTCTCGGACACCAGCCGTGAGATGCCCTCCCCCTCGGAGCCCATGACCAGGGCCAGGCGGCCGCCCATGGGGGCGTGCCAGACGTCCTGCTCGGCATGCTCGGTTGCGGCGCAGGCCCAGAATCCCGCCCCCTGCAGATCCTCGATGGCGCGGGCGAGGTTGGGCACCTGCGCGATGGGCAGGTGCATGACGGCGCCGGCGGAGGTCTTGTAGGCGCCCACGCCCACAGAGGCGCTCCTCGCCTTGGCAACGACGACGCCTGCCGCGCCCACGACCTCGGCCGTGCGCACGATGGCCCCGAAGTTGCCCTGGTCGGTCACGTGATCGAGCACCACGACGAGGGCGTCGCCCTCCCCCGCCGCGGCAATCACGTCGGCGAGCTCGGCATACTCAAAGGGGCGCGTACGCACCACGACGCCCTGGTGCGCGCCGTGG
>UMJL01066314.1_pt1 | contig 16317 bp, 10 predicted proteins | sample 1966071 | NCBI WGS metagenome assembly UMJL01 (sample SAMEA4836148, study PRJEB28245) | human gut metagenome | biome: gut microbiome; material: fecal sample | place: Denmark | collected 2008
TGCCAAGACGCAGGTGGAGCTGGCACAATATAAATACATGCTGCCGCGTCTGCAACGACTCTGGACGCACTTGGAACGCCAGGGAGGTGGTTCCGGTGCCGGTGGTGGTAAGGGTTCGGTAGGTCTTCGTGGTCCGGGTGAAACCCAGCTCGAAATGGACCGCCGTATCATCTTGAACCGTATGTCGCTGCTGAAGGAACGCCTGGCCGAGATTGACAAGCAGAAGGCTACGCAGCGCAAGAACCGCGGTCGTCTGATTCGCGTGGCTTTGGTAGGATATACCAACGTGGGCAAGTCTACGTTGATGAACCTGCTGGCCAAGAGTGAGGTGTTTGCCGAGAACAAGCTGTTTGCTACACTCGATACGACAGTACGCAAGGTGATTATCGACAACCTGCCCTTCCTGCTCAGTGATACGGTAGGTTTCATCCGTAAATTGCCTACTGATCTGGTAGACTCCTTCAAGTCGACGTTGGACGAGGTACGCGAAGCCGACTTGCTGTTGCATGTCGTGGATATCTCGCATCCCGACTTCGAAGAACAGATTGAAGTGGTGAACAAGACCTTGGCCGATATCGGAGCTGCAGGCAAGCCCATGATTTTGGTATTCAACAAAATAGATGCCTATACGTATGTGAAGAAGGATGAGGACGACCTGACTCCGCGTACTAAGGAAAACTTGTCGCTGGAAGAGCTGATGAAGACGTGGATGGCGAAACTGGAGGATAACTGCATGTTCATTTCGGCCCGTGAGAAAATCAACATCGAGGAAATGAAGACAATGGTTTACCAGCGTGTGAAGGAACTGCATGTGCAGAAGTACCCGTATAACGATTTCCTTTATCAGACGTACGACGAGAGCGGGGAGCTGTAATATATAAGAAAACCTCTTCGGAGGGCTTACGGATAAGAATCTCTATGAAACGTGGGTGGATATGGCTGTTTGTCGGCCTGTCCGCCTGCGTTTCATGCGTTTATACAAGGAACTAAACAATAGTAACATGGAAATTTACAGAAACCTGACCGGGGATGAGATTCTTCGGTTGAAGAACCAGGCATGTCTGTCAGACGACTGGGAGAAGATTCGTGTATCAGAAAACTTTTCAACGGAGTTTATACACCACGCGCGTTTTTCAGGAGAAGTTAAATTAGGCGTTTTTCAGACGGAGTTTACGCTGCCGGGAGGTATCCGCAAGCATTCCGGCCTGCGGCACGTGACGTTGCACAACGTGACGGTGGGCGATAATTGCTGTATAGAGAATATTCAGAACTATATTGCCAATTACGAAATCGGGCACGATACGTTTATCGAGAATGTGGATATCCTGCTGGTGGACGGTGTGTCGAAGTTCGGTAATGGGGTGGAGGTGTCTGTACTGAATGAGACGGGTGGTCGTGAGGTGGTTATCAATGACAAGCTGTCGGCACACTTGGCCTACATCATGGCACTCTACCGCCACCGGCCCGAACTGACTGCCCGTCTGAAAGAGATTGCCGATTATTATGCCGGCAAACATGCTTCGTCGGTAGGAACCATCGGCTGTCATGTAACCCTTATGAATACAGGTTCGGTTAGGAATGTCCGTATCGGCGACTATACTCATATTTCGGGAGCCTGCCGTCTGTCCAACGGCAGTATCAACAGCAACGAGGCAGCGCCTGTATGGGTGGGCGACGGGGTTATCTGCGATGACTTTATTCTTTCCAGCGGTTCGCATGTCGACGACGGTGCCATGCTGACACGTTGTTTTGTGGGGCAGGCCTGCAAGCTGGGGCATAATTATTCGGCTTCGGATTCCCTGTTCTTCAGTAACTGCCAGGGAGAGAACGGCGAAGCATGTGCCATATTTGCCGGTCCCTTCACCGTGACGCACCACAAGAGTACGCTGCTCATTGCGGGTATGTTCTCGTTCATGAACGCCGGTTCGGGTTCCAACCAGAGCAACCACATGTACAAGCTGGGGCCTATCCATCAGGGAACGTTGGAGCGTGGTGCCAAAACAACATCCGATTCCTACATCCTTTGGCCGGCCCGTGTGGGAGCTTTTTCGCTCGTTATGGGGCGTCATGTCAACCACTCCGATACGTCGAACCTGCCGTTCTCTTATCTGATAGAGCAGAACAACACCACTTATCTGGTGCCGGGAGTCAACCTGCGCAGCGTGGGAACCATACGCGACGCACAGAAGTGGCCCAAACGCGACGGACGCAGGGACCCCAATAAGCTGGATTTCATCAACTATAACCTTCTCAGCCCTTATACTGTGCAGAAGATGTTCAAGGGGCGCGAGACACTGCTCAACCTGCGTCGGGCCAGCGGCGAGCTGTCCGACATTTATTCTTTCCATAGTGCCAAGATACGCAATTCGTCGTTGGTGAACGGTATCAGGTTCTACGAAATTGCTATTCACAAATTCTTGGGCAATTCCGTCATCAAGCGCCTCGAGGGTATCGATTTCCGTAACGACGACGAAATCCGTGCCCGCCTTCGTCCCGATACGTCCATAGGCAGCGGCGAGTGGGTGGACATCTCGGGCCTGATAGCACCGAAAAGCGAGGTTGACGCGCTGATAGCTGATATCGAAAGCGGAGCAGTGAACAAGCTGAAGGAAATCAATGCTGAATTCGAACGGATGCATCGCAATTACTATACCTACGAATGGACGTGGGCTTACGAACAGTTGGAGGAGTTCTACGGGGTGAAGCCCGAAGAGATGACCTCGGCAGACATCATCCGTATTGTGGAGAAGTGGAAAGATGCGGTCATAGGCCTCGACCGCATGGTTTATGAAGATGCCAAGAAGGAATTCTCTCTGGCTTCCATGACGGGCTTCGGTGCCGACGGCTCACGGCTGGAGAAGGAAATGGATTTCGAGCAGGTGCGCGGCGACTTCGAGAGCAATCCGTTTGTCACCGCCGTGCTGAAGCACATCGAGGTGAAGAGCGCGCTGGGCGACGAACTGATAGAGCGGATGAAGAGGGTGGGCAACTGAAATTATTCCTAAAAACCTCCCTCCCCGCCGAAGAAAAGACTTTCAATTAAAGAAATATTTCGATAATACTTCTTACCTTTGCATCAATCAAGATTGAACAACCTTTTAAACAAATTGTAATTATGGCAACAACACCTCCGTTCAAGTATCAGCCCATGTTCGAGAAGGGCAAGGATACGACTGAGTATTATCTGCTTACCAAGGACTACGTGTCTGTAAGCGAGTTTGAAGGAAAACCCATCCTGAAGATTGAGAAGGAAGGATTGACCGCCATGGCCAACGCGGCCTTCCGCGATGTATCGTTCATGCTGCGCCGCTCGCACAACGAGCAGGTGGCCAAGATTCTGAGCGACCCCGAAGCCAGCGACAACGACAAGTACGTGGCACTGACCTTCCTGCGCAATGCCGAAGTGGCCGCCAAGGGTCTGCTTCCCTTCTGCCAGGATACCGGTACGGCCATCATCCACGGTGAGAAAGGCCAGCAGGTATGGACGGGCTATTGCGACGAAGAGGCCCTGTCGCTGGGTGTATATAAGACTTATACCGAGGAGAACCTGCGCTACTCGCAGAACGCTCCGCTCACCATGTACGAGGAGGTGAACACCAAGTGCAACCTGCCCGCACAGATTGATATCGAGGCTACCGAAGGCATGGAATACGAGTTCCTTTGCGTGACCAAGGGCGGCGGTTCGGCCAACAAGACTTACCTCTATCAGGAGACGAAAGCCATCCTGAACCCCGAGACGCTGGTTCCGTTCCTCGTAGAGAAGATGAAGACGCTGGGTACGGCGGCTTGTCCTCCTTACCATATTGCCTTCGTCATTGGCGGTACGTCGGCCGAGAAGAACCTGCTGACCGTGAAGCTCGCCTCCACCCGCTTCTATGATAACCTGCCCACGACGGGTAATGAATACGGCCGTGCCTTCCGCGACATCGAGCTGGAAAAGAAGGTGCTCGAAGAGGCTCACAACATCGGCCTCGGCGCACAGTTCGGCGGCAAGTACTATGCACACGACGTGCGCATCATCCGTCTGCCGCGCCATGGCGCATCGTGCCCCGTAGGTCTGGGCGTATCGTGCTCGGCCGACCGCAACATCCGTTGCAAGATCAACAAGGACGGTATCTGGATTGAGAAGCTGGACAGCCATCCGGGCGAACTGATTCCCGAAGCTTTGCGTCAGGCAGGCGAAGGCGACGCTGTACGCATCGACCTGAACCAGCCGATGGCCGACATCCTGAAGGAGCTGACCAAGTATCCCGTGGCTACACGTCTGAGCCTGAACGGTACCATCATCGTAGGCCGCGACATCGCACACGCCAAGCTGAAAGAGCGTCTGGACCGTGGTGAAGACCTGCCCCAGTACATCAAGGATCACCCCATTTACTACGCCGGACCGGCCAAGACGCCGAAGGGTATGGCCTGCGGTTCGATGGGCCCCACGACGGCCGGCCGTATGGACCCGTACGTTGACCTGTTCCAGAGCCACGGCGGCAGCATGATTATGCTGGCCAAGGGTAACCGCAGCCAGGCCGTGACCGACGCCTGCAAGAAGCACGGCGGCTTCTATCTCGGCTCCATCGGTGGTCCTGCAGCCATTCTGGCACAGAACAACATCAAGAGCATCGAGTGCGTGGAATATCCCGAACTGGGCATGGAAGCCATTTGGAAGATCGAGGTGGAAGACTTCCCCGCCTTCATCCTCGTGGACGACAAGGGCAACGACTTCTTCAAGCAACTGAAGCCCCGCTGCTGCAAGTAACCCCTGCGCGGCACAAATATAGAAAAGGATGCGCTCCCCATTGCGGGGAGGCGCATCCTTTTTTTGTCTGCATCCGTTCGTCTTGCAGGCCCGAGGCCGGGCTTCCTTTCCGTTTCCTACGGAGAAACTCCGTTTCCCATACGAGGAAACGCCAGTTACCCTTGGAGGAAACGGGCGTTTCCATGCGCAGGAAACGAGCGTTCCCCTTGAAGGAAACGGCTGTTCCCTTTTAAAGGTAACGGTCGTTCCCTTTAAAGGTTACGGCCATAAGGTCCTATGCCGGCTGGCAGATGCGGGCAGGATATGGATTTTTCAGGCTTCTTTTTGGCAGATGTCAGCATACTTTCCTATCTTTATGCCTTCAAACTTTTAATGAATAGACTTTATGGAGAAAACAGTTTCGACACATGAGTCCGGGCACATCGTGTGGCTGGACGTGGTGCGTCTGGTAGCCATGTTTGCCGTGGTGTGCTGCCATTGTACGGACCCTTTCAATTTTTATCCGGGCACTTCGCCCGACATCGGTGAAATCAAGTTCTGGGGAGCGGCCTATGGGGCGGTGCTGCGTCCCTGCGTGCCGTTGTTTGTCATGATTACGGGCGCACTGCTGTTGCCGGTGCGGGGCAGCAGCGGGGCTTTCTACAAGAAGCGCATCACGCGCGTGTTCTTTCCGTTTCTCATCTGGTCGGTGCTCTACAACCTCTTCCCGTGGCTGACGGGACTGCTGGGTGTGGAGCCGCGGGTCATCCTCGACTTCTTCCCTTATTCGGGCGAGGACGTGATGCGCCAGTCGCTCGGCGTCAGCCTGGGATACATCGGGGGTATTCCGTTCAACTTCTCCATCCTGGCTGTGCACATGTGGTACATCTACCTGCTCATCGGGCTTTACCTGTATCTGCCCATCTTCTCGGCTTGGGTGGCGCAGGCTTCGGAGCGGGCCAAGATGGGATTCCTGGCGCTGTGGGGCGTGACGCTGCTGTTGCCCTACTACAATGAGTTTGTTTCCGAATATCTGTGGGGTTCCTGCTCGTGGAATTCGTTCGGCATGCTCTACTACTTTGCCGGATTCAACGGCTATCTGTTGCTGGGTCACGTGCTGCGCCATAGGGAGTGGAGCGGGCGGACGTTGCTGCTGGCCGGTGTGCCGATGTTTGTGGCAGGCTATGCGGTGACCTACCTGGGCTTCCGCCACATGACGTCGTTGCCCGACTGTACAGATGAAATGCTCGAACTGTTCTTTACCTATTGTTCGCTGAACGTGGCTCTGATGACGGTACCTGTCTTCATGGTCTGCAAGAAGATACGCATCCGTTCGGAGCGCCTGCAGCGGATGCTGGCCAATCTGACGCTTTGCGGTTTCGGCGTCTATATGATACATTATTTCTTCACGGGCCCGTCGGTGGTACTGATGCGTGCGTTGGAGGTACCCATCCCGTTGCAGATACCCTGCGCCTCGGTAGTGGCGTTCGGTGTGTCGTGGCTGTTGGTTTCGATGGCCTACCGCTGGTTCGGCCCGCGGACGAAGTGGGTGCTGGGCTGATAAAAGCAAAGAAGGTGTGTCAAAATGAAGTGAGACAATTTTAACTCCCCCTCCTTCCAGAAGGAGGAGAGGCTCAGATACCTCTATTTTGACACACCCTCTTTGTTTCTGAGTAAGAATGATTATTCCAGGTATTTCGTGACCTTGCCGCTGATTTGCAGCAGGGAGATTTCGCAGAGTTTGGTGTTGTACTCGGCCGTCAGGATACGTTCCTCGGCGTCGAGGAGACTCTTCTGTGCTTCGCGCATCTCGATACCCGAAAGGTTGCCCAGCATGTAACGCTCCATGGCGATGTCGTGGTTGTCCTTGGCGGCGATGAGGTTCTGCCGTTCCAGGTTCAGCATCTCCAGATTGTTGCGGTAGGCCTGCCACAGGTTGCTCAGGTCGGCCCGCAGAGCCAGTTCCAGTTCGTCGCGTTGCAGGCGTGCGTTCTTCACGGCGATGCTGGCATTGCGCCGCTCGCGCTTGCGGTTGCCGTCGAAGAGGTTGAACCCAACGGTGATGCCTCCGTTGAATCCGAAGTTGTTGCGGCGGCTGTAGCTGTTGATGTCATACTTGTTGAACGTATAGCCGTATCCGGCGTTCAGCCGCACGTAGGGATAGTTGCGTGAATTCACTTTCTTGTAGTCCATCTGTGCCAGCTGGGTGTTCTGGTCGGCCTTCAGCAGGGAGGAGTTTACGCTCAGGGTGGCTTTCCACAGCTCTTCGAAGTCGAGCGACTGGTTCACGTCGATGATGCTGTCGGGTGTCTGGATGAGCTGGTCCACGTCTTCGTTGCCCATCAGCTCGTTCAGGTTGATGCGCGAGGTGTGCAGCAGCTCTTGCTGCTTCATGTACTGGGCGCTGTCGGCGTTGAAGTCCACCTTGGCCTGCTGGTAGTCGAGGCGCGAGAAGTCGCCCACATGGTAGCGTGCCTCCACGATGCGCAGTCGTTCCTTGGAGAGCTGCACGGCATAGAGCAGGTTCTTCATGCGGATTTTCTGCTGGATGAAGTTGTAGTACTCGGCGGCCAGCGAGGCGATGAAGTCTTCCAGCGCGATGCGTGTATTGGTCTCTCCCTGTTCGCGGAGCAGCTTCAGCTGCTGGTAGGTGGTGGAGATGTTGAAGCCGTCGAAGATGGTCCAGTTCAGGTCGATGCCAGCATCGACGGTCTGGTCGAACACGTTATGCTGCTTCTCCGTAACGCCTGTGCTCCGCACGGTGCTGTTGGTGTTGTCCAACGTGGCCCGGTAGCCGCCTGTCAGGTCGATGGTGGGCAGGGCGCCTGCGTTGGCCAGGGTGGCGTTGTTTTTACTGATCTGTTCCTCGTTGTGCGTGATGCGCAGGGAGTAGTTGTTGAGCAGCCCCTGTTCGAGGCACGACTTCAGGGTATAGGTGGCCGCCTGCTGTGCCTGCAGGGAACACAGGGCACAGAATGCGGCTATCATAGACAAGGCGATTCGTTTCATATCTTTCTTACTTTACTTCGGTTGGTTGACACATAGCTGTAGATGGCGGGTACGATGTACATGGTGAGCAGTGTGGATACCAGCATGCCGCCTACCACAGCCGTACCCATGGCGATGCGCTGGTTGGCACCTTCGCCTGTGGCGAAAGCCAGCGGGATGAGGCCGATGACGGTCGAGGCGCTGGTCATCAGGATGGGGCGCAGACGCTGGAGGGCGGCGTCCTTGATGGCCTGCAGCTTGTCTTCGCCCGCTTCCTGCTTCTGGTTGGCAAACTCCACAATGAGGATACCGTTCTTGGCTACCAGACCGATGAGCATAATAATGCCGATCTGGCTGAAGATGTTCATCGTGATGTCACCGAAATACATGAATATCAGGGCTCCGGCAATGGCCAGCGGCACGGTGAGCATGATGATGAGCGGGTCCTTGAAGCTCTCGAACTGGGCGGCCAGAATCAGATAGATGAGGAAGATGGCCAGGATGAAGGCAAACATCAGGCTGGAGGCACTCTCACTATAGTCCTTCGAGTCGCCTGCCAGTGCCGTGCGGAAGGTTTCGTCCAGCACTTCGTCGGCTATCTTGTCCATTTCTTCCAGTCCCTGTCCGATGGTCTTGCCCTCGGCCAGACCTGCCGAAACGGTGGCCGATACGAAACGGTTGTAGCGGTACAGCTTCGGAGGAGCCGTGCCGTAGACCAGTTCCACGAGGTTGTCGAGCTGGATCATGTCGCCTGCATCGTTACGGATGTACAGGCCGACGAGATAGGCCGGCTTGTTGCGTTGTTGGCGGTTGATTTCTCCCAATATCTCGTATTGCTTGCCGTTCATGTAGAAGTAGCCCATACGCTGGCCGCTCAAGCCGTATTGCAGGGTCTGGGCGATGTTCTTGGTGCTGACGCCCATGGCGCCGGCCTTGTCGCGGTTGATGCTGATGCGGGCTTCAGGCTTGCTGAACTTCAGGTCGACGTCGGCCATCTGGAAAACATCGTTTTCGTAGACGCGTTCCATAAACTTCGGCAGCACTTCCTGCAGCTTTTCAAGGTTGGTGGCCTGCAATACATATTGCACGGGCATGCTGGCACGGCGTCCGCCGAACGAAGACTGCTGGCGCAGGAAGGCGCGGGCTTCTGTTTCGGACTTCAGGGCGCGGGTCAGCTTGGCGGCCACATCCATCTGGCTGTAGTCGCGTTCGCGGATATCTTTCAACGTGATTTGCACGTTACCGCTTCCGCTCGATACACGTGCCGTGACGGCTTCGGCATCGGGGATGATGGAGTCGACCACGTCGTTGATGCGTTCGGTATAGTCGCGGATGTATTCGTAGCTCACACCTTCGGCACCGATGGTGCTGATGGTGATCTGCGAGCGGTCTTCCAGCGGAGCCATTTCGGCAGGTATGCTGTTCCACAGCACGAAGATGATGCAGAACGTAATCAAGGTGAACACCAGTGCTATCCACCGCTTGTGCAGGAAGGCGGCCAGTGAACGGCTGTACAGGCGGTTCATCCCTTCGAAGAAGGGTTCCGTCTTGCGGTAGAACCAGTTCTTCTGTTCCTGTCGTTTCAGCAGCTTGGTGGCCAGCATCGGCGTGAAGGTAAGGGCTGCAAATGAGGATATGATGATGGAACCCGAGATGACGAAGCTGAACTCGCGGAAGAGTCGGCCAGTGGTACCTTCCATGAAGACGATGGGGAAGAACACGGCCACCAGCGTGATGGTGGTGGAGATGACGGCAAAGAAGATCTCCTTGGCTCCCTCGATGCCTGCTTCCTTGGGCGGCATGCCTTTTTCGATGCGGACGTAGATGTTCTCGGTCATTACGATGGCGTCGTCCACCACCAGACCTACGGAGAGGACGACGGCCAGCATCGTCAGTACGTTGATGGAGAAACCTGCCACGTACATCACGAAGAAGGCACCGATGAGCGACACGGGAATTACGATACAGGGTACCAGCGTGACGCGCCAGTCGCGCAAGAAGAGGAAGATGATGATGATAACCAGCACGAAGGCTTCATATACGGTGCTTTCCACTTCGCTGATGGAGGCGCGGATGAACTTGGTGTTGTCGAATCCGTAGCTGTAGGTCACGTCTTCGGGCAGGTCTTTCTTCATGCGCTCCATGCGTTCGTACACGGCGTCGGCAATCTGGATGTGGTTGGCACCCGGCTGGGGAACGACGACTACACCTACCATCGGCACGCCGTTCATCTTCATGTAGCTCTTGATGTCGGCGGCTCCCAGTTCGGCACGGCCGATATCGCTGAAGCGGATGATGCGGTTGGCATCTTCCTTGATGATGAGGTTGTTGAACTCTTCGGGTGTATGCATCAGACCCAGGGTGCGGATGGTAAGCTCGGTCGTATTCCCTTCGATACTGCCTGACGGAAGCTCGATGTTTTCCTGGTCGATGGCATTCTTTACGTCGACGGGGGTAATGCCGTAGCCCGACATCTTGGTGGGGTCGAGCCAAAGGCGCATGGAGTACTTCTTTTCACCCCAGATGCTCACGCTACTTACGTCGGAGATAGTCTGAAGCTGTTCCTTTACGGTGAGGTCAGCTATCTCGCTCAGCTCCAGCAGCGAGCGCTTGTTGCTCTGCAGGGCTACCATCAGGATGGGCACGGCGTCTGCATCGGCTTTCGATACGGTAGGAGGGTCGCAGTCGCGGGGCAGGTAACGCTGGGCACGCGACACCTTGTCGCGCACGTCGTTGGCGGCTGTCTCTAGGTCGACAGACAGTTCGAATTCGACGGTGATTCGGCTTTGCCCCTGCTGGCTGACACTGGTCAACGAGCGGATACCGGGGATACCGTTGATGTTCTGTTCCAGCGGTTCGGTAATCTGGTTCTCGATAACGTCGGCGTTGGCACCCGTGTACGAACAGGACACGGAGATGATGGGGTTGTCCACCGACGGATATTCGCGCACGCCGAGGTAGGTATAGCCAATGAGTCCAAAGAGCAGGATGATGATGGTCAGTACCGTCGACAATACGGGGCGGCGTATGCTTAGTTCGGATATATTCATTGCATTGATGAATTAAGAATTAGGAATTAAAAATGAAGTTTTGTTGGATGAATCATTCGGAATGAAGGCCTCGTCTCTGCTGGTCCGCAGGTTGATTCTTCACTCTTCGTTCTTCATGCTTCATTTATTCGATGTGGTCGATGGTTACGTCCATACCTGTGCGGAGCTGCTGGGTACCCGATATGATAACCGTGTCGCCCGCAGCCAGTCCCTTGACGACTTGCACCAGTGCGTCGGTACGGATGCCGGTGATGATATCCACCGGTTCAGCCTTGCCCGAGCGGTAGAGGAATACCTTGTCCTTACCCATTTCGGGAACGATGGCTTGCGAGGGGATGGCCAGTGCGTCCTTGTATTCCTGCTTCTTCAGCGTGATGGAGGCGTAACGGCCCGGCATGATGCCGCTGGGGTTGGGATAGAGGGCGCGCACGGTCAGGGTGTGCGTATTGATGTCGAGGCTCGACTCCCGGGCATAGACTTGTGCGTGGTAGGTGTCCAGCGAGCCTTCCAGCGTGAAGCTCAGGTTGGTGCCCACCTTGATGTCGCGGGCATAGCGCTCGGACACGGCAAACTCCAGCTTCAGGGGGGATATCTTGGTGAGCTTGGCCACGATGGTGGTAGGCGAAGCGTAGGTACCCACACTCACCTGACGCAAGCCGATGATGCCGTCGAAGGGGGCGCGCAGCTCGGTTTGTGCTATCTGCGCCTCGACGCTTTCGATGTCGGCGTTCAGCGTGGCGAGTTCGGTCTTGACCTGCTCGTAGGCTTCCTGGCTGACGGCGTCGCGCTTCAGCAGGGCGTCCTGACGGAATACGCGGTCTTCGGCCAGCTTCAGTTGTGAAACCAGTCGTTGCAGCTGTGCCTGCAGCGGGCGGTCGTTTACCTTGGCCAGCAGTTGGCCTTTCTTCACCGTAGTGCCTTCTTCGAAATTGATTTCAACGATTTTGCCCGACGTCTCGAACGAAAGGTTCACTTCCTCGTCGGGTATCAGACTGCCGATGATGGGAACTTCGTCGGTCAGTACGCGGGGCTGTACGATGGTGGCGTTGATGTTCAGCGCCTTCTTCCCGCGGCTTTGATTGGTCATTACTTTGTCGGCTTCGGCCAACTCTTCATTCGGTTTGGGCATTTGTGTATAGACTCCCCAACCCACTAGTCCGGCAGTCACAGCCGTGACAATGCCCCATTTTACTCTCTTCTTCATGCTTCCAGTTGTTCGTGGTATCAGTATATAAAATCAGCCTTTTTTGTTTTGGAGAGCTAAGATAGGGAATAGTTTAATATCTAACTATCAGATTATGCTTTATTAACAGAGGAGGCGCCGCTTCTTCCTTTCCCGGGTGGCGGTGCAAAGGCAGGGTCAGTAGCCCGTACGGTATTTTCCTTCCTCCTTGTCGTCGAGCATGCTGAGGTAGGACTGGTAGCGCGACTCGCTGATGTAGTGTTCCTCGACGGCACGGCGCACGGCGCAACCGGGCTCGTGACGGTGCGTGCAGTTGCCGTAGCGGCAGTCGGCCGAGGTACGGAAGATTTCGGGGAAGTAATGGCCTATCTCTTCCTCTTCCATGTCGAAGGTACCGAAGCCTTTGATGCCCGGCGTGTCGATGAGGTAGCCTCCGCCTTCGAGGGGGAACATCTCGGAGAAGGTGGTGGTGTGCATGCCTTTGTTGTGGGCGGCGGATATCTCGCCCGTGCGGGCTGCGGCATCGGGCAGGATGGCGTTGATGAGGGTGGACTTGCCCACGCCCGAGTGGCCGGACAGAAGGGTGACGCGTCCGCTCAGCTCGGCCTTGAGGAGGTCGATGCCCGCGCCTCCCTGCTTGGCCGAAACCTTGAAGCAGGGATAGCCGATGGTGGTATAGAGGTGGACGAGGCTGTCGAGGTAGTGGAGGTCGTCGGCATCGTAGGCGTCTATCTTGTTGAAGATGAGCTTGACGGGGATGCGATAGGCTTCGGCCGTGGCGAGGAAGCGGTCGATGAATGTGGTCGACGTTTCGGGGTAGTTGACGGTTACGATGAGCATGCACTGGTCGAGGTTGGCCGCGATGATGTGCGACTGCTTCGAGAGGTTCGAGGCACGGCGGATGATGTAGTTGCGCCGGTCTTCGATTTCGCTGATGAAGGCAGTGCCTTCCTGATTGAGCAGGATGTGTACGTAGTCGCCCACCGCCACGGGGTTGGTGCTGCGAATACCCTTCAGGCGGAAGTTGCCTTTGATTTTGCACTCGACACTGCGTCCGTCTTCGGTGCGGACGAGGTACCAGCTGCCTGTGTTCTTGATGACGAGACCCTTCATTAAGTTGAGAGTTGAGAGTGGAGAGTTGAGAAGTTGAGAATGGATAATGGAGAATGGATAATTGAAAGCTGGATGTTATCCGTTTGCGCCATTATCCATTTTCCATTCTCCATTGTCCAGTGTTATACGGTCATGATTTCCTTGTCCTTTGCGGCAAGCATGTCGTCAATCTGCTTGATGTACTTGTCGTGCACCTTCTGCAGTTTCTCTTCGCCGCCCTTCTGGGCGTCTTCCGCCAGGCCTTCCTTGACGGCTTTCTTCAGCTGGTCGATAGCGTCGCGTCGGGCGTTGCGCACGCTCACCTTGGCGGTTTCGCCTTCGCCCTTGCACTGCTTGGCCAGCTGCTTGCGGCGCTCTTCGGTGAGGGGCGGGATGCCGATGCGGATGATTTCGCCGTTGTTCTCGGGCATGATGCCGAGGTCGGAGTCGATGATGGCCTTCTCGATGATGCGGAACATGGACTTGTCCCACGGCTTGATGGCGATGCTGCGCGCGTCCGGAGTGGTCACGGCGGCTACGTTGTTGATAGGCACCATGCTTCCGTACGAGTCTACACGGATGCCGTCCAGCAAGCGTACGTCGGCCTTGCCGGCACGTATGTGGGCCAGCGTTTCCTCAAGGTACATGATGGCCATGTCCATTTTCTCCTGTGCTTCGTTCAGGATGTCTTTTACGTCTTTCATATGGGTCTGTTGTTTTTGGGTAATTTCACTGTGCGCAAAAATAAGTTTTTTTTCTGAAAGCGCAAAGGGGCGGGGCGCCTATTTGCTACGTGTGCATGCGAAAGAGGGCGCGCCTGCCGTGCAGGTGCGCCCTCCGGATTGTTGCGATATGTCTTTTGTGCCGCTTGGGCGGCGATGCTTAGCGGTGCAGGCGGCGCAGTTGCTTCCCGGCGGCTGCGCTGTAGCCGTATTCGGTGGGGAAGGTGGCCGTTTCGCCGTCGTATGCGTAGACGTAGTAGACCTGACCGTTGGCCTTGAGGGCGGTGATGCGTCCGTCTTCGTCCTTGTCGACGCTGATGTTGACGGTGTACTCACCGGAGCCTTCCTCCCGGCTGGTCATCGAGGTGGGAACCTGCTTGCACGTCTTGCCGAAGCGGCCGGCGTAGAAGAGGAAGTCCATATCGAGGTCGGCCATCTGGGGCATGTAGATGCCGCTATTTTCGACGGCGTCTGCTCCGTAGCCGAAGGTTACGGTCTGGTCGAGGTCATCTGTCCAGTCCTCGCCGTCCTCCTTGTAGCGGTAGACGTTGTGTATGGAGACGATGTTGCCGTCCTGCCACGTCAGCTCGTAGGTGTCCTCGTCCATGTCGCCGTCCTCCGTTACGCTGCTGACGAGCTTCGTGAGCTGGCCTTCGGCGTTGTACTGGCAGGTGAGCGTACCGGTATCGGTCCAGCTTTCGGTGGTTCCGTTGTAGGTTTCTTCGCCCTTATAGGTGAGGTTGGCCGAGGTGATGAAGCCGTTGCCGTCGGTCACGATGTTGTTCATCTCGAATGCGTCTTTCCATCCCTCTCCCTCGTCGCTGGCCTTCACCGTGAACGGTGCGTAGTTGATACTGAACTGGCCGGCGTACATGTCGGTGCCGTCGGTCATCGCGCCGCTGTCGTTGTAGCGGAAGGTGCTGACACCGTCGCTGTTGGCCATGGATGTTACGGGAGCTTTGATGCCCAGGTCGGGTACTTCGGGAGTCTTCGGTTCGTCGTCGTCACTGCAAGCTGTCAGGGTCAGGGCGCCCACTGTGAGGCCCAGGCCCAAGAAATAATTCCATTTTTTCATGTCAAGTATAGTTTTAGTTTTTAGAATACGGCGGCAAATTTATGGATTAATTCCGCATGCTGTCCTGCCTTACCGTTAATTTGTGTCAACATAAAGGCGCGCCCCCAACTCTATGGGGACGCGCCATAAGAAATGATGCGAGGTCCGGGCGGCCGCGCAACTTAACAATAATGAAAAAACGTGGGGGAGATTCCCCCTTTGCCCGGATGTATTTGCCTAAATGACTGCTGGTTTTAGTAGCTGCCTCAGGGTGCCATCGGCAGGCGGCAACGGAGTTGTGTCGGCCGCATACTGGAGGTTTCACAACCGTCGTATGCAACATTATTCTTGTTAACCTTTGACTAATATAATTATCTCCATGGGCAATCTCTATTGCCCAACTACCATTTAATACATATACTACGTTCTTTACTTATTGTCTAACCAACTTCTCCGTTACCACCTGCCGGTGGCGCCTCAAAGGGGACTTTCGTCCTGTCCGCCTTCGCCCGTACCGCCTGTGCCTCCGCCACCGGTGCCGCCTTCGACGGGCAGTTTGCCGGTCTTCTTGTACTCCAGGTAGGCTTTGGTCGAGGCAAAGGTGAAGCCGGACTCGACGACGCCTGTGTTTTCGAATTCGATGCCTTGCCGGATGACCGTCATCAGTTCCTTGCTGGGCGTGAAGACGACTTTGATGTTGCGTATCATCGACGCGGCGTCGAACTGGTTAATGTCCGTCACTCCCTCGCTGCCGAACGAAAGGCGGATCCAGCCCAGCGAGCCCAGCTGGACGCTGTTGCCCTGCTGCAGTTCGTGGGGGATGCTGTCGCACACGAGGTTGAAGGTCGACTCGGCTTCCGTGGGGTGCGTGCTCGAGCCGCGGGTTACGACTTTGCACACGGCCCGTGTCGTCAGCCGGTTTACGGTATTGGGGATAGCATACCATTTACTTGGCTCATCCGGCTTGGCCGGATTGGGTTTCTTGCTGAGTTTGTACTTTACGGACATAATGTTCTATGGTATTATAGGGTTAATAAATTCATTTTTTTTGTCAGACTACGGTTCCTTCCCGACTATGCTACGAGGTCGTTGAAAATACGAAGTAACGCCGTTCGAAATGCGTAGTATCGCAGTTGAAAATGCGTAGTATCGCATTTTTAACGACGAAGTATCGCCGTTCGACCCCCCTTCAGAAGCAGTTCTGAGGCCGTTTTAGTCCGACGCTGCTAAGGTAACGATTCATTTTGAAAAAAGCAAGCCGGCAGACGATTTTTTTTTTACCTGCCGGCTCGGTTCCGGTCGTGGGGCGTGCGGGGAGGCGTCAGCGCACGTATGGCTCCAGCTCACGGGGCAGCCGCCGATAGCCCTCGTGGTTGGGGTGGAGGCCGTCGCTGAAGAGGCCCTCGTCGATGCGGCCGTCGCGGCTGAGGAGTACGTGTCCTGGGTCGATGACCTCCGTGCGCGGGCTCGCCTGCAGCGCGTCGGCGATGCGGTCG
>UMJL01002973.1_pt1 | contig 16240 bp, 18 predicted proteins | sample 1966071 | NCBI WGS metagenome assembly UMJL01 (sample SAMEA4836148, study PRJEB28245) | human gut metagenome | biome: gut microbiome; material: fecal sample | place: Denmark | collected 2008
ACACTTTAAACTGTCTGCAAATCTTATTATACGAGGAAGTAAAGTTGTGAAATCAACCGGTATTGTGAGAAAGGTCGACGAACTGGGTCGAATCGTACTGCCCATCGAAATGCGCCGTACCTTGGACATTGCGGAGAAGGATGCACTGGAAATCTATGTGGAGGGCTCGTCTGTCATTCTGAAAAAATATAAACCCAGCTGTGTTTTTTGCGACGCCACAAAGGATATCGTGGTGTTCAAGGGAAAAAATGTCTGTCCCGCCTGCCTGAAGGAGCTCAAAAACCTGTGAGCATGTGCGAATAACCCCCCGCGTCTGCCTGCCGGCAGAGGCGGGGGGCTTTTTGCTTACTGTTCCAGTGCTGCGGCGTACAGCTCGTTTTTGGAAAGGCCGGTGTGGGAGGCCACCTCCCGGGCGGCATCCTTGAGCCGCATGCCCTGCTCCCGCAGGGCCAGGACCTGGGCCACGCCGTCTTCCAGTGTCACAGCGGTACCGGTCTTGGAGGGGGCGCCCTCTACCACCAGCACGTATTCGCCCTTGGGGGTGTTCTCCCGGTAGTGGTCCACGGCACCTTTGATGGTGGTGCGCATGGTCTCCTCGTGGAGTTTGGTCAGCTCCCGGCACAGGGCGATCCGGCGGTCCGGGCCGAAAGCCTCGCACAGATCGTCCAGGGTAGTGCGCAGCTTGTGAGGCGCCTCGTGGAAGATCATGGTCCGCTCCTCTGTGCGGAGCTGTTCCAGCCGTTCCCGCCGACTTTTTTTATTGACGGTCAAAAAGCCCTCGAAAGTAAAGCGTCCGGTGGGAAGGCCGCTGACCGCAAGGGCGTTCACCGCCGCACAGCAGCCGGGGATGGACAGCACCGGTACACCGGCCTCGGCGCACAGGCGCACCAGGTCTTCCCCGGGGTCTGAGATGGCGGGGGTGCCGGCGTCCGTCACCAGGGCGCAGGACTCCCCAGCCAGCAGCCGGGAGAGAATCGCCTGCCCGGCGGTGACGTGGTTGTGTTCATGATAGCTGACCAGAGACTTTTTGATCCCGAAGTGATTGAGCAGCTTTACGGACACCCGGGTGTCCTCGGCTGCAATGAAATCCACCGTCTCCAGTGTCTCCACCGCACGAGGGGAGAAGTCCCCCAGATTCCCGATGGGCGTGGCGACCAGATAGAGCGTGCCGCTCATGGCAGTTCCTCCTGTTATCTGAAATAAATGGCGTCTACCTCCGGCGTGGGCGTACCGGCGGCGGTCCGCAGCAATAAGGGCGGCTCAATGGAAAGCCCCGGCTTTCCGCCCCGGCGGCTCTCGCACAGCACCAGGGAGGGAGCGGCCCCCGCCGTCTTGCAGACAAAGCGCAGCCGCTTGGGTTCCAGGTGGCTTGTCCGCAGGGTATACAGCAGATCCGTCAGCCGCTCCGGCTTGTGTACCAGGCAGAAGCTGCCGCCCCAGCGCAGCAGATAGGCTGCCGCTTGGCAGACCTCCTCCAGTGTGCAGTGGACCTCCGCCCGGGCGCTTTGCCGGGGTGCCTCTGCTGCCAGCGCTCCGCTGCCGGGGGCATAGTAGGGGGGATTGCACACCACCAGATCAAAGCTGCCGGTGTCCAGCAGGGAGCGGATCTGCCGCAGGTCCCCATGAAGGGGGAAAAAGCGGTTGGTCAGGCGGTTTTCCATTGCTGCCTGCTCCGCCAGGCGGACTGCTTCCTCCTGCAGCTCCACCCCCGTGACTTGCAGCTCCGGCTGCCGCTGCAGCAACAGCAGTCCCAGAAGTCCGGTGCCCGCACCCAGATCGCACACCCGCAGTCCGGGCCGCAGCCGGGGCAGGGAGGAGAGGAGAAAGGTATCCGTCCCCGGGGGAAAAAGCGTGTCGTCATAGACAAAGCGGTATCCGCCGGGACAAAGGGACTCCCAATGCTCCACCAGATGCACCTCCTGCGTGTTTTTTCCCATTATAAAGAAAACTGCCGCCGGCCGCAAGTCCCGGGAGGATCTTCCTGGGGCGGAGCGGGCACCATCCGGGCGGGGACGCCTTGCCCGTTGGTGGAAAAAATCAAGAAAAATGCCGCAAGCCAAAGGCTTGCGGCATTTTATGTATCCCTTTGATTATTCCTCGGGGACGATGGCGCCGTTGGGGCAAGTATCGCTGCAAGAACCGCAGTCCAGGCAAGCGGCAGCGTCGATGACGTACTGGTCATCGCCCTGGCTGATGGCACCAGCGGGGCAGACATCCGCGCAGGAACCGCAGCTGACGCAAGCAGAAGTAATCTTGTAAGCCATTGGGGTTGCACCTCCATTAGAATTAGTATGATTTATTGTAGCATACTTTTTCAAAAATGCAAGGGTTCCTGTCAAAGAGATCATGGAAAATTTGTGAAAAAATTTCAAGAGCAGCGGCAGAAAAGGTTTGCAAAAGCTAACTGTTCACAAATTGTTTTCTATTTCGTCAAAGAAAGTCAAAAATCATCTCTTGACAATTGCGGGAGTCGTGATATACTAATCATCAGATAAAGGTTAAAGAAAGTCAAAGTCAAAAAAAGAAAGGCAAAGACAGAAAATGAGGAGGGCTACCCGTGGGAATTTCCGATTTGATTGCCAGCTTTTTGCAGGAGAGTCTGGAGGAGGCTGAAAACGGTGTGCTGGAGGTCCAGCGCAGCGACTTGGCGCAGCGATTCAACTGCGTGCCCAGCCAGATCAACTATGTGATGTCCACCCGGTTTTCTCCGGAGCGGGGCTATATTGTGGAAAGCCGCCGGGGCGGCAACGGGTATATCCGCATCACCCGGGTCCAGATGGACCACCAGACACTGCTGATGCACGTCATCAACTCTCTGGGAGACGAGGTGGACCTGGCGTCAGTGCGGGCCATCCTCAGCAACCTGGTACAGTCCGGTACCCTGGAGGAGAATATGGGCCGGGCGCTGCTGGCCGCCGTGGGTGATAAAGCCCTGGCCGCTGTGCCTCGGGATAAACGGGACCACGTCCGGGCTGCCATTCTCAAACAGGTGCTGATCCTGCAGGTGCAGTAGTCTCCCGGCCCGGCACCGGCAGGGCACCTTTAACAAGCGTACAACACAATCGTTTGAAAATAGGAGGAACCAATTATGAAATGCGAAAATTGTGGCAAGAATGAAGTCACCTTTATTTATCAGAGCAATGTGAACGGACATGTGGAGGAGAAGCACCTTTGCAGCGACTGCGCGGAGAAACTGGGCTACACCCAGCGGATCGCCCAGCACAGCCGCTCCATGATGCAGAACTTCTTCGGAGACGGGTTCTTTGGAAACAGTCTCCTTGGAGATGGATTCTTCGGCGATTCTTTCTTCGGAAATGCCTTCGCCCCCGTGCCCAGCCTGATGAACCGGATGAGCCGGATGCTGGAGGACCCCTTTGACGACTTCTTCAGCGATATGCCGGCACTCTCTGCGGCACCTGTGCAGCAGACGGTCCAGACGGAGGAGCACAAGGACGACCTGGTGGGGAAGGAAGAGCAGAGCCGCTTCTCCAGAATGCGGCAGATGAACGCATTGCGGATGGAGCTGAAGAAGGCTGTCCATCAGGAGCATTTTGAACGGGCCGCAGAGCTGCGGGATCAGATCCACGCGCTGGAGGCCCAGCACAAGGAAGAGAAGAAGGACAACTGACGGTGTCCTTTCCGAAAAGAAAGGAATGATACCATGAATGAAAATAAATTCACACCCAGGGCGGAAGAGGCCCTGCGGCTTTCCCAGGAAGCGGCCGGTGAGCTGGGCCACGGTTACGTGGGTACAGAGCACCTGCTGCTGGGACTGATCCGGGAGGAGGACGGCATTGCCCACAGCGTCCTGATGGAGGCGGGGCTGAGCGATGAGATGATCGTGGAGATCATCAAAAAGAGCGTCGGTGCCGGCCTTCCCGGCAGCAACCCCGCTCAGGGGCTGACGCCCCGGGCCAAGCGGGTTGTGGAGATCGCCATGGAGGATTCCATCCGGGGCGGTTTCAACTACGTGGGTACGGAACATCTGCTGGCAGGCATTTTGCGGGAGGGCAACAACATGGCAGTCCGCATCCTGCGCACCGCTGGTGTGGACGCCCGGCAGCTCTACACGGCGCTGATGCAAAAGCTCAAGGACCTGCCCCGAGCCAAGAGTGAAGAGAGCGGGAAGAGCGCCGCTTCCCTCAAGGACGATGGCGGCGGCAAGGCCAAGACGCTGCGGGAGTTTACCCGGGATCTGACCGCCGACGCCCGCAGCGGTCGGCTGGACCCTGTGATCGGCCGGGATGAGGAGATCCAGCGAGTCATCCAGATCCTCTCCCGCCGCACCAAGAACAACCCCTGCCTGATCGGCGAGCCCGGCGTCGGCAAGACTGCCATCGCCGAGGGCCTGGCGGAGAAGATCGTGCTGGGCGATGTGCCGGACAACCTGCTGGACAAGAAACTCCTGTCCCTGGATCTCTCCGGCATGGTGGCCGGCACCAAGTACCGGGGCGAGTTTGAAGAGCGGATCAAGAAGGTACTGGAGGAAATCCGCAGAGCCGGCAATGTGCTGCTGTTCATTGATGAGCTCCACACCATCGTGGGCGCAGGCAGCGCCGAGGGTGCCGTGGATGCGGCCAATATCCTCAAGCCGGCCCTGAGCCGGGGCGAGATCCAGGTCATCGGCGCCACGACCCTCAACGAGTACCGCAAGTATATCGAAAAGGACGCCGCCCTGGAGCGCCGGTTCCAGCCGGTGCAGGTGGGCGAACCCAGCCAGGAGGCGACGCTGGAGATTTTGAAGGGCCTGCGTGGAAAGTATGAACACCACCACAGCCTGCAGATCACCGACGAGGCCCTGGAGGCAGCGGTGAAGTTGTCCGTCCGCTATATCAACGACCGTTTCCTGCCGGATAAGGCCATCGACCTGATGGACGAGGCCGCCTCCCGGGTGCGGATGGAGACGGAGGAGATCCCGCCGGAGTTCAAGAGCCTGGAGGAGAAGCTGGCCTCCGTGTCCAAGGACAAGGAGGAGGCTATCTCCAAGCAGGACTTTGAGACCGCAGCCAAGCTCCGTGATATTGAGCGGGACTACCGGGATCAGGTGGAGCAGGAGCGGGACAAGCGCCGCAAGAAGAACCAGCAGCACCGTCCCGTCACCGCAGAGGATATTGCCGCCGTGGTCTCCGGCTGGACCGGCATCCCCGTCACCCGTATGACGGAGGACGAGGGCGAGCGGCTGCTGCATATGGAGGATACGCTCCACGAGCGGGTCGTGGGTCAGGACGAGGCGGTCCAGGCCGTGGCCCGGGCCATCCGCCGCGGCCGTGTGGGCCTCAAGGACCCCAAGCGTCCCATCGGCTCCTTCCTGTTCCTGGGCCCCACCGGCGTAGGTAAGACGGAGCTCTGCAAATCCCTGGCGGAGGCCATGTTCGGCGATGAGAACGCCATGATCCGTATCGACATGTCCGAGTACATGGAACGGCATACGGTCTCCCGCCTCATCGGTTCGCCTCCGGGCTATGTGGGCCACGAGGAGGGCGGCCAGCTCACCGAGAAGGTCCGCCGCAAGCCCTACTCCGTGGTGCTCTTCGATGAGATTGAAAAGGCCCACGAGGATGTGTGGAACATCCTGCTGCAGATTCTGGACGACGGCCGGATCACTGACTCCCAGGGCCGTACAGTGGACTTCAAGAACACCGTTATCGTCATGACCAGCAACATCGGCGCAAAGAGCCTGATCGCCGCCGGCGGCCGCCTGGGCTTCTCCGCCGAGGAGCCGGGCAGTGACCCGGATGCTGAGAAGCGGTTCCAGCAGGCCAAGGAGACGGTTCTGGCGGAGCTGCGCCAGACCTTCCGCCCCGAGTTCTTGAACCGGATCGACGACATCATTGTCTTCCGTCCTCTGACGGAGCAGGACATCCAGGAGGTGGCCCGTCGGATGCTAAAGGCGGTTTCCGCCCGTATGGAGGCCATGGGCATTCATCTGGATGCCAGCGACGAGGCAGTGGCGGAACTGGCCAAAGAGGGCTTCGACCCCAAGTACGGTGCCCGTCCCCTGCGTCGGGCCATCCAGAACAAGGTGGAGGACGCTGTGGCCGAGCGGATGCTGGACGGCACGCTCCAGACTGGCGACACCGCCAAACTCACGGTGGAAAACCAGCAGCTTTTGGTCACCAAATAATTCCAGCGCACAAAGACCGCCGGAGGGCGAATCCCCTCCGGCGGCCTTTTTTACGTTTCGGGGATGGGAGCCCCGGAGCAGCGAGATGGACTTGATTTGTTCATAGATTTCCGGTATCATGATACTCACTTTTTCTAAGAGAGAAGAAAGGAGCATGTTTTCATGCCGTTCCAATTCCATTTCGGAGGATTTGACCCCAGCGGGTTTGGGGGATTCCAGGGCGGAAACGACGGCGGGTTCACGCCGCCGCAGCGGCCGAAAAAGGCCCGCAAGCCCCGCCGGGCCATCGGCAATGCCTTCACGCGGACGCTCATCAATCTGGGCGTGACGGTGCTTTTCGGCCTTGCCTATTTCTATGCGGAACTGCCGGCCATCAACCTCCACGCGGAGGAGTTCTATGTCTTTGCCTTTTTGCTCTGCGCGGTGTACTGCGTGTGCGCGGTGTTCACCTCCGGCTTTCAGGGGGACGGCGTCAAGGGATATGCCCGCTTTGTGAAGAAACAGTGCACGGTGCCGTTCCTGGTGCTGCTGGCCCTGATCGCCGCCATCATCGTGGGCGCGGTCTCCTCCTGGGTGGTGATCCGGGCGGGCAGTTACAGTGAGCTGCTGTCCCTGAAGACCGGTGACTTCACCGCGGAGGTGGAGGAGATCAGCTATGACCAGATCCCCATGCTGGACGCGGACTCCGCCGAGCGGCTGGGCAGCCGAAAGCTGGGCGAGCTCAGCGATATGGTCTCCCAGTTTGAGATCCTGCCCTCCTATACCCAGATTAACTACCAGGGCCGCCCTGTCCGGGTGACCTCTTTGGCCTACGGCGATCTGGTGAAATGGTTCACCAACCGTTCCGATGGTCTGCCCGCCTATATCGTCATCGACATGGTGACTCAGGAGGCGGAGGTGGTCCGGCTGGACGAGGGCATGAAGTACACCACCGCCGAGCACTTCGGGCGGAACCTGGAGCGCCACCTGCGCTTCCACTATCCCACCATGATGTTTGCCGATCCCGTCTTTGAAATCGACGAGGAGGGCGCGCCCTACTGGGTCTGCCCCAGAATGGTCAAGACCATCGGTCTCTTCGGCGGCACGGACATCCAGGGCGCCGTGCTGGTGGATGCCATCACCGGCGAGAGCCAGTACTATGAAGAAGTGCCCAACTGGGTGGACCACGTCTACGACGCCGATCTGATCATGGAGCAGTACGACTACTACGGCATGTATAAGAACGGCTTCCTGAACTCCATCTTCGGCCAGCGGGACGTGACCCTCACCACCGAGGGATACAACTATATCGCCATTGGGGACGATGTGTATATGTACACCGGCGTCACCTCTGTGACCTCCGACCAGTCCAACATCGGCTTCCTGCTCTCCAACCAGCGTACCAAGGAGACTCACTTCTATTCCATTGCCGGCGCCACGGAGGCCTCCGCCCAGGCCAGCGCCGAGAGCCAGGTCCAGCAGATGCGCTATGAAGCCACATTCCCGCTGCTTTTGAACATTGCCGACCAGCCCACTTACTTCATGTCCCTCAAGGGCGCCGACGGACTGGTGAAGATGTACGCCATGGTGAATGTCCAGCAGTACAACATCGTGGAGACCGGAGGCACCGTGGCTGAGTGCGAGGCCAATTACCGCCGGGCACTGGCCAACAACGGACTGATCCAGGACAGTGAGGCGGAGGTGGTCCCCAGCGACCAGACCGTGGTTCCGGGCACCATCTCGGAGATCCGCAGCGCCGTGATGAACGGCAACACCTATTACTTCTTCCGGTTGGGAAGCGGCGATCAGGTCTTTTACCGGGTCAATGCCGAGGAAAATCCGCTGGCGGTGATTCTGAACGTGGGAGACGCAGTGGAGCTGGTCTGCGCCGTCGCTCCGGAGGACGCATCCGGGCGGAGCATCGTGGATGCCTCGTCCATCTCGCTGCAGGACGGGGCCTATCAGGAGACGCTGCTCCCGGAATCCACAGACCAAACCCCGACCCAGTCCGCTGGGGAACAGTCCGCCGCCTGAATCGGCGCGGCAAATGAAAAAGGAGGTTTTTATGAGTGATCTGAAAAACTTTGTCTCCCTGCTGACGGGGACCTTCAATAACCAGGCCCAGCTTCGGGAGCTGGAAGCCCGGGGGGTGACGGGCTATCCTGCCGCCCGCCACGTAAACACCCCCATCAATCACCTGATCGACGGATTGCCGACGGACTTTGCCGGGGTTTTCCTGCTGGAGGAGAGCGACTACACCGTGGGCAGCCGGACGAATCCCATGCCCCACCTGTTCCTTTTCACCCAGGAGCCGGACGGACGGGTGAAGCTGACCAGCTATGACATGCCGGCCGGCTACACCAAGGAGACCTTCCGAGCGGAGAAACTGGGCCGCCTGCAATACGGGGACCTGGTGCCCTCCGCCAAGTTCACCCCCGCCCTGTATGAATACAAGGACGGCGCCTGGGAGGGCGGCAGCGAGAGCATGTTCACCCCCGTGCTGAAGTTCAAACTGTGGGAGCGGTTTACCCCGGAAGTGCTGGAGGTGTCCGAGTCCATGGAGATGAACGGAAAGCGGACCTTCGGCTATGACGAGCCGCTGGAATACCGCCGCTGTGAGTAAAAGACTGAGCCCGCCGCTGATGCGGCGGGCTTCTTTTTGCGCTCTGCAGAGAGGGGAATGTGTGCCTTTTTCTGGAAAACGGGCGTTGACAAGGCTTTTTTGCGCGCTTATACTAAAGTCCATAAAATTATCGAGGAGCGTGAGACCCATGGACCTGAGACTCAACGACGCAGTTGTGAAAGTGGAGCTGTCCGGCATCCGGCAGTTTACCTATCTGGTGCGGGACACCCCCGGCGCCTGCGCCCTGACCATCGGCGAGCCGGATTTGAATACCCCGGATGCCATCAAGGAGGCCGCCAAGGCCGCCCTGGACGACAACGACACCCATTACCCTCCCGGAAACGGCTATCCCTATCTGCTGGAGGAGATCTCCAAGTTTGAGGCGCAGGCCCACGGGCTGCACTATACACCCGACGAGATCATCATGACCGTGGGTGCCACGGAGGCGCTGTTTGCCAGCTTCTCCACCATTTTGAACGCCGGTGACGAGGTCATCATTCCCACCCCTGCCTTCGGCTTGTATGAGGCGCTGGTGCAGCTGAACCAGGGCGTGCCGGTTTCCCTGCCCACGGAGAACAACCACTTCCAGATCGACCCGGAGGCCCTGCGGGCTGCCATCACGCCCCGGACCAAGGCCATCATCCTGACCTCGCCCAACAACCCCACCGGCTGCATGTACACCAAGGAGACGCTGGACGGCATCCATGATGTGCTCAAGGACAAGCCGATCTTCGTGCTGTGCGACGACGTGTACCGGACGCTGGTCTACAAGGAGGGTTACCACAGCTTTGCGGAGTACCAGGACATGCGGGACCGGATCATCGTCATCAACAGCTTCTCCAAGCCCTATGCCATGACCGGCTGGCGGCTGGGCTACTGCATGGCGGATGCCCCCATCATGGACCGGATTCAGGTGTTCCACCAGTATGCCGTCACCTCTGTGCCCTCCTTTGTTCAGCGGGCCTGTGTCACGGCGCTGCACACCCCCACCGACGACGTGGTGGAGATCTTCCGCAAGCGGCGGGACTATGTGTACAAGCGGCTGACGGATATGGGGCTGGAGGTGGAAGAACCCACCGGCGCGTTCTACATGTTCATCAACATCCAGAAATTCGGCATGGACTCCCTGACTTTCTGTCGCCGGATGCTGCAGGAGGGACTGGTGGGTGTCATCCCCGGCATCTACTTCGGCACGGAGGGCTACATGCGCCTTTCCTACTGCTATTCCGACGCGGACCTGAAAGAGGGCCTGGACCGGATCGAAACGTTCATCAAGAGCCTGTAAAGGCCAAAAAAAGCGCTGTGCCGCCGGCACAGCGCTTTTTTCATTCCCTTGGGGCCCAGTTGGGACAGGTGTCGCTTTGGGTGCGCTTTTTCTTCCGGGGATAGACGCAGTGCCCATAGGCGATGGGACAATAGCAGTTCCCGATTTTGATATAATGGCGGCGGAAGTGGACGCAGCCGCCGCACACGGCCTCGTCCTGGGCGCAGTAGGGGGGCATGGACATCACCTCACGGTCATAATAGTCGCAATAAGACTATAAGTCAATAGTCTTACAAAGACTATTATAAACTGATGTCGGTGATGAAACATGATCTTTCCGAGAATCCGGGACCTACGGGAGGACCGTGACTGGAACCAGACAAAGGTCGCGGAGTATCTGGGGGTCCGTCAGACGACATATTCCAAATATGAGTTGGGGAAGATAGCGCTTCCGGTGGACTTGATGATGAAACTCGCTGACCTCTATGGCGTCAGCGTGGATTATCTGCTGGGCCGTACGGATGAGCCCAGACCCTATCCCAAAAGCAGACGCAAATAAAACCAGCGAAACGGGGAATGCCCGTTCCGCTGGTTTTTCGTTACCGGTGATTCAATCCAGAGAGACCGCCGTTCCGCTGGCGGTGACCATCAGCATGCCGTTGTTGGCGCCCAGCACTTCGTAGTCCACGTCGATGCCCACCACGGCATCGGCGCCCAGAGAGGCCGCCCGCTGCTCCAGTTCGCTCAGCGCCTCGGCCCGGGCGTTCATCAGCTCCGCCTCGTAGGTGTTGGAGCGGCCACCGAAGAAGTTGGAAAGCCCTGCGGTAAAGTCCTTGACAAAATTGACGCCGGAGATCACCTCGCCGAAAACGATGCCATGATATCGGGTGATGGTATGGCCCTCCACAGAGGGGGTGGTAGTGAGGATCATATGCGTTGCCTCCTTATGTAAAAAAATGGGGGAAGCGCCTGGGGCGCCGGTGCGCATGGGCAGGGGAACTTACAGGAGCAGCAGCTTTTTCAAAAATTCCACGCCCGCCGGAAGGACGGTCTCGTCGTCAAAGGTGAAGGTGGGGGCGTGAAGTTCCGCTGTGTCGCCCACCCCCAGGAAGAAGAACACACCGGGGACATACTGCTGGTAGAAGGAAAAGTCCTCCGCCGCCAGGGCGGGATGCTCCAGCAGGGAGGGGGCCTCATCCCCCAGCTGGCGGCAGACCTTCTGATAGAGCTCCTCATGGTTCCACACGGCGGGATAGCCCTCACTCAGGTGGACGTCCACGGTGCAGCCGGTCTCCTCCGCAATGGCCTTGCCGATGTCCCGCAGCTGCTGGCGGCAGAAGCGGAAGGTATCCTCCCGATAAGTCCGCAGGCTGCCTTCCAGGACGGTGCGGCCGCTGACGGCGTTGCGGACGGTGCCGGAGACCATCTTGCCGAAGCGCAGAATCCGGGGCTGGTCTGAGGGCAGGGCGTCCATCATGTCATACGCCCGTTCCAGGTAGGAGATGCCTGCTGTCAGCGCGTCCCGTCCCTCGGCGGCCCGGCTGAGGTGGACGCTCAGTCCCTCCACGGTGACGGTGACCTCGTTGGAGCGGGCCATCAAAGGACCGGGCCGGGACCACACAGTCCCCGCCGGAAGACCCGGCCACAGGTGTACGCCGAAAATGCGGCGCACCCGATAGCGCTCCAGTACGCCGCTCTCGCACAGTTTCCGGGCGCCGCCGGTGGTCTCCTCCGCGGGCTGGAACAAAAACAGCACGTTGCGGGGGAGTTCCTTTACATGTTCCGCCGTCCACTCCGCCAGAGAGAGCATCATGGCCATGTGGCCGTCGTGGCCGCAGGCGTGCATGCAGCCGGGATGCTCCGACGCATAGGGCAGACCTGTCTCCTCCGGCACTGGCAGGGCATCCATGTCCGCCCGGAAGGCCACCGTGTCGCTGCGGCCGGCGTCAAACCAGGCACAGACGCTCCCGGTGACGGGGGAAAAGACCTTGCAGCCCAGCGGCTCCAGGACGGAGCGGGCATACTGGGCGGTTTCCGGAAGCTGATTGTCCAGTTCCGGGATGCGGTGCAGACAGCGGCGATGATCAACGGCAGACATGGGAAGGACCTCCTTGCGGGACAAAAGTTTATTTCTATACTATACCACAGCCCGGCGGACAAGAACAGCCGGTGAAAAAATTTTCTTGTTTTTTTTCAGGAACTCTGTCGGAGCCTGGAAATTCCTGAAAAATTTTTCTTGCATTCATGTCTGGATGGTGGTATGATGGCCCAAAATGAGATAGAGGCGCGGATGCGATGACCCTCCGGGAGCCGGCAGGCTGAGAACGGAGGCAAGGCAAGTCCGCCGAACTCCTCGTCCGGGCGCGGGCGTGGGGTGGGTCCGCGGGGAATACCCACGGGACTGTCTGCGGTTTTTCACTGCAGGGGCGCTATCCGCTTACAGGATTCTCCGCACATTTCGTTTGCGAACGTGTGAAGTAGCTGTCGGTAGGGGCGTGTCTCTACCGACTTTTTATTTGGGCTCTGCGCCCGGAAAACGAAAAGTATGGAGGACACTACAATGAAATTCGAACATCTGCAAGGTTCCATCGTCGCCATGATCACGCCCTTCCACGAGGACGGCTCCGTAAACTTCGAAGTCTTGACCCAGCTGCTGGAGCGCCAGATCGCTGCCGGGACCGACGGCATTTTGACCCTGGGCACCACTGGTGAGTACTCCACCATGTCCCACGAGGAGGACGCCGCCGTGGTGGCCCACACCATCAAGGTGGTAGGCGGCCGGGTGCCCGTCATCGTGGGCAGCGGTTCCAACTGCACTGCCACCCAGGTCGAAAAGAGCATCCAGTATCAGGACATGGGCGCCGACGCGCTGCTGCTCATCTCTCCCTATTACAACAAGGCCAATACCGAGGGCATGTACCGCCACTTCGCCGAGACGGCGGACGCGGTCCACATCCCCTGCATCCTTTACAACGTCCCCGGCCGCACCGGCTGCTCCATCCCCGTCTCCGTGGTGGAGCGTCTTGCCAAGCACCCCAACATCGTGGGCATCAAGGAGGCCAGCGGCGATATGTCCTATGCCATGAAGATCGCCCGCTGTGTGGGGCCGGATTTCGCCCTCTACTCCGGCAATGACGATATCACCGTGCCCCTCATGAGCATCGGCGGCAGCGGCGTCATCTCCGTGTACGCCAACGTGATGCCCGCCATGTGCCACCAGATCGTGGACGATTATCTCCACGGCCGGCAGGCCCAGGCGGTGGCCAACCACCTGAAGTACCTGCAGCTGATGAATGACCTCTTCCTGGAGGTCAACCCCATCCCGGTAAAGACTGCCATGAACCTGCTGGGATTGAACGTGGGTCCCATGCGTCTGCCCCTCTGCGAGATGAGTGCGGAGCACGCGGCGGCGCTGCGGACCACCATGGAGGAGGCCGGACTGCTGTGAAGTTCCTTCTGATCGGCCGGGGCAAAATGGGCAGACTGATCCGGGAGACCGCGGAGAGTACCGGTGACGAGGTGGTGGCAGCCCTGGGCCATGACGACCTCGCCCGCCTGGACAGCATGGGCCGGGTGGCCGATGTGGTCATCGACTTCTCCCGCCCGGAGGCGCTGGACGCCGTGTGCGCGTATGTCCGCCGCACAGGAACCCCTCTGGTCTCCGGTACCACCGGATACACCCCGGAGCAAAAGCAGCGCCTGGAGGCCTTGGGGAGCGTGGCGCCGGTTCTCTGGAGTGCCAACTACTCCCTGGGCGTGGCGGTGTTCGTCCGGGCCCTGCGGGCGGTGAGCGATGTGCTCAAGCCGGATTTTGACATCGAGATCACCGAGACCCACCACAATCAAAAGGCGGATGCCCCCAGCGGCACGGCAAAGCTGCTGCTGGAGGCCATCGACCCCCAGCACACCCTGACGCCTGTCTACGGCCGGGAGGGCATCTGCGGCCCCCGGAACCGGAACGAGGTGGGCATCCACGCCCTGCGGGGCGGCACCGTGGCAGGAACCCACACCGTCCACTTCTTCGGCACCGACGAGGAGTTTTCCATCACTCACCGGGCTGCCAGCCGCCAGATCTTTGTCAGCGGTGCGCTGCACATGGCCCGGCTGCTGGCGGGAAAGCCCGCCGGGGTATACGACCTGCAAAAAATCTTATTTGGAGAGTGACCTATGAACGCACAGGAAATCATCGACTATATCGCAAACTCTGAGAAAAAGACCCCGGTGAAGGTGTATGTCAACACCTCCGCTCCCGTGGATTTCGGCTCTGCCAAGGTCTTTGGCGGTTCCGGCAGCTTCACCGTGTTCGGCGACTGGCAGGAGCTGGGCCCCATTCTGGAGGCCAACCGGGATAAGATCACTGACTGCGTGGTGGAAAACGACCGCCGCAATTCCGGCGTGCCGCTGCTGGACCTGAAGAACCTGAAGGCCCGTATCGAGCCCGGCGCCATCATCCGGGAGAAGGTGGAGATCGGCGAGGGCGCCGTCATCATGATGGGTGCTATTTTGAACATCGGTGCCGTGGTGGGCAAGGGCACCATGATCGACATGGGCACCGTCCTGGGCGGCCGGGCCACCGTGGGCGACCACTGTCACATCGGCGCCGGTACTGTGCTGGCCGGCGTGGTGGAGCCCGCATCCGCAACGCCCGTCATCGTGGAGGACGACGTGGTCATCGGCGCCAACGCGGTGGTGATCGAGGGCATCCACATCGGCCGGGGTGCCGTGGTGGCCGCCGGCGCGGTAGTTATCGAGGACGTGCCGGAAAACGCCGTGGTGGCCGGCAGTCCCGCCCGCGTCGTGAAGATGAAGGACGCCAAGACCGAGGGCAAGACCGCTCTGGTGGACGCGCTGCGGAACCTGTAAGACGGCCTCGCCGCCTATTTGGAGACAGAAGCAAACTGAAAAATGAAAGCCCCCGCCGGATTCCGGCGGGGGCTTCCTTCGTCAGGACGCCGAAATTTCCACGGGAAATTTTGGTATCCGCCGGAGGCTGGGACGCATTGCCTCAGGACCACAGATGTGTTATGGTAGAAACAACAATTTCACAGGGGGGATGGGCATGCTGGTATTGGATTTTATCAACGTAGGCAACGGCGACGCCATTTTGGTCCGGGAGATGGACGGTGATACGCAGCGCTTTGCCATGCTGGTGGACTGCGGCCACGACGCGCTGGAGCGGGATGACCACCCGGGGCTCAACGACCCCAACTCCCGCCGCATTTACGCCGGGGACTTTCTGCGGAAAAACGGCGTGACCCATCTGGACATCCTGCTGCTGACCCACTTCCACCGGGACCACGTGGGAGGATTGGAGCGGGTTTTGGAGGCGGTGACCGTGGGGGAGCTGCTGACCACCTATCTCCCGCCGGCGGATGCCGCGCCGCTGGACCCGGACGGGGACAACGGCCTGCCCAAGGCCGCCCGGAATTTTCTGCGGTGCATGGACCTGTACGCCATCCCCCTGCGCCGCCATGCCGGACGCATCGCCCGCCGGACGGAATTGAAAGGCAACCGGCCTGTGACGCTGATGCTGACGCCGGAACTGACCATGGACATTCTCTTCGGCGAGCCGGCGCTGTACCCCCGGCAGAAGGAGCTGTGCGATGCGGCGTTCCGGGGCGAGCGGGATGGCTATGACCTGATCCACTGGGCCAAGTCCATGAACGTCTCCAGCCTGCGCCAGCGGCTGTACTACCACGGCCGGGAGATCGTCCTGGGCGGGGATGCCTATGCCCACATGTGGGAGACCTGCACCGCGACCCCCTGCGAGATTTTGAAGGTCCCCCACCATGCCTCCCTGTCCTCCACCACCCGGAAGCTGCTGAACCTGCTGCAGCCCAAGACGGCGGTGGTGTGCGTGGCTGCCCGGCGCCCGGACGAGCGCCCCCATCCCTACATCATCTCGCTGCTGCGGGAGTTTACGGACGATGTGCGCTTTACCGACGCTGTGGAGATCCCCGGCCTGGTAAAGCCGGTATACCACGAGTCTGTGCATCTGGAACTGTCATGAGCGGAGGCAGCCGCGGTCTGCGGCGGTCTTCGTTTTGTTTTGTTTACAAAGTTCCCCTTGTTTTTCGGGGGGGACGGGAGTACCATAAAAGCAGGAAGAGCGGAACATTTGTACCGGTTGGAAAGGACAGAACTCCCATGAAACAATGGATGAAAAGAACAAGCGCCGCGGTGCTGGCGGGTCTGGCACTCAGCTCCGGCGCACTTGCGGCGGGCACGGAGGTGCCGTCCCGGACAAACG
>UMJL01005666.1_pt1 | contig 16189 bp, 9 predicted proteins | sample 1966071 | NCBI WGS metagenome assembly UMJL01 (sample SAMEA4836148, study PRJEB28245) | human gut metagenome | biome: gut microbiome; material: fecal sample | place: Denmark | collected 2008
CTATCCGCAACTGGAGGAACTGATTCGCAATGATATAGCCCATTGTACGCTTCACACCTACAAGACTGAAGCTGAGACCAATGACATCCTTAAGAACATTTACAAGGTGGCACGCAGCTCTATTGAAGAGACGGGCGCTAACTCCCTCTACCTGGCCATCGGCACGCTCCGGTGGTTTGAGACAGAGCGGAGCGAGACGGCGCGCTATGCCCCGATACTGCTCCTGCCTGTGGAGATGGTCTACAAGAGAGGTAAGTACTGCGTCAGGACTAGAGACGAGGAGATACTCCTCAACGTCACGCTGATAGAGTTCCTAAGGCAAAACTATGACATCTCCATCGGAGGTCTAGACCCGCTGCCTAGAGATGAGAGCGGTGTCGATGTGTCGCTCATATTTGCCACAATACGTGATGCGCTCAAGGAGCAGAAGAGATGGGACGTAGAGGAGGAGTGCCTCTTGGGTATATTCTCCTTTAGCAAGTACCTTATGTGGAATGATATCCATACTAATCATAAGACGCTCCGAGAGCATGATATCCTAAACAGTCTCGTAGAGGGCAAGCTCACTTGGCATCCTGAAGAGAGCACCGCAGATCTAAGGCAACTAGACAAAGAGACCTCGCCCGCAGGACTAGCTCTACCACTGACAGCTGACTCGTCTCAGATAGCCGCCATCATAGAGGGGGGCAAGGGACACTCCTTCGTCCTCTATGGTCCTCCAGGTACAGGCAAGTCGCAGACGATCACCAACCTAATAGCCAACGCCCTCTACCAGGGCAAGAGGGTACTCTTCGTAGCACAAAAGATGGCCGCACTAGATGTCGTGCAGAGTAGACTAGAGAAGATAGGACTAGGACCGTTTTGCCTAGAGCTACACTCCAATAAAGCAACCAAAAGGCATGTCCTCACCCAGCTCGAAGAGGCACTAAAAGTGGCGCACATCCTACCACCTGAGGGCTTTCAGGCGCAGGCAGACAAGATTTTTGAGATGCGCAAGCAGCTCATAGACTATATGAATGCGCTGCACGACAAAGATTCTAAGGACAAGCTCTCTCTATACGAATATATCCTACACTATGAGAGCTTAGAGGTAGAGCCTTTGGCAGGCTTCACCTTTGAGGAATCGCTGGATCAGCTCCTGATGACGGAAGGCGTCAGAGGGGTCGAGGAGCTACTAGGCACACGGCTAGAGACTGTCGTGAAGTTGGTCGGACAGCCTGCGATCCACCCCCTGAAGGGGCTCAGACTAGACCGAGCAATGCTGACAGATAGCTCAGGGATCGTGGAGGAGATGCATCGTAGCCAGGAGACTCTGAGGCAAGCACTCACGCATCGTGAGGATCTCCAGCAGACGAAGGAGCAGCAAGAGCAAATAGTGAGAGACAATGCCCCAGAGATCCTAGCGGAGGACGTAGAGCAACTCCGAACGGAGTGGCGGACGGCAAAGGCTAAGTGGTTTATTCCGCGCTTTTTTGCCAAGCGTAGCTTCATCAAGCGGCTCAAGCAGTTCAACGCATTCATCACCGAGCCTGAGGTAGACAAGTTGATCGATGACCTAACCCTTTATCACAAGAGACACGAGGAGATCGAACAGCTAAGGAGTATCTTATCCCGCCACTTCGGGCTAGAGACTCCAGAAGATACGATGCCAGAGACCGCTACGATAGAGGAGTCTATTGATCAGCTAGACCGCTGGAGCACCCACTCAGACAAGATGCGAGACTGGCTACACTGGTCTGAGTACGCCGATGAACTGGAGTCTCATGGTCTCGGCTGCGTCGTAAGGACTATGTATCAGGAGGAGCATCAGCCCGCTCAGATCAAGGATGCCTTTATGAAGGCACTCTTCAAGTACAAGGCGGAGGAGCGTATCAGACGCTCTGAGGTGCTGGCCACCTTTGAGGGGATGATCTTCGATCAGGTGATACAATCCTACCGGACGATGATCCAAGAGTTCCAGTTGCTGACCCAAAAGGAGCTGTATGCACGACTAGCAGCAGGCATTCCACGGATGACCGACGATGTGGTATCTGGCAGTGAGATCGGTCTACTCAATCGCAACATTAGTAATGGCGGACGAGGTGTCTCTCTGCGCGAACTCTTCGCACAGATACCCACGCTACTTCCTCGGCTTTGCCCCTGTATGCTCATGAGCCCCATGAGTGTGGCGCAGTATACAGACATAACGCAGGAGCAGTTTGACCTAGTCATCTTCGATGAGGCCTCTCAGATGCCTACCAGTGAGGCGGTGGGGGCTATAGCTCGGGGCAAAGCACTCATCGTCGTGGGCGACCCTAAGCAGATGCCACCGACGAGCTTTTTCGCCACCTCCAATGTAGATGTTGAGGAGGCTTATATAGATGATATGGAGAGCATCCTCGAGGATTGCCGCACGCTAGAGATACCCGCCCTCCAGCTGTCTTGGCACTACCGCTCTAGGCACGAGAGCCTGATAGCCTTCTCTAATAGTGAGTACTACGATGGGTCGCTCATCACCTTTCCCTCAGTAGATGATCAGAATACAAAAGTCTATCACGTGCCCATAGAGGGTTACTACGACAAGGGTGGCCGACGCACCAATGTCGCAGAGGCAGAAGCCATCATACGAGAGGTGATACGCAGACTGAAAGATCCAGAGCTGCGAACGAAGAGTATAGGCGTGATATCCTTTAGTGTAGCTCAGCAAGGGCTCATAGAGGATATGCTACAGGCGCAGCTAGACCATGAGCCAGCACTACAAGAGATCGTTGACCAGATGCCTGAGCCGATCTTTGTCAAAAACCTGGAGAACGTTCAGGGTGATGAGCGAGATATCATCCTCTTTTCCATAGGTTACGGACCCGACAAGGAGGGCAAGGTATCGATGAACTTTGGCCCGCTAAACAATGCGGGCGGTGAGCGAAGACTCAATGTCGCCGTGAGCCGTGCAAGACAAGAGATGTACATCTTCTCTACGCTTCGCTCCGCAGACATTGACCTACGCCGATCCAAGGCACTGGGTGTAAAAGGTCTCAAGGACTTCCTCCTATATGCTGAGACTCAGTCCCTGCCCACCTACTCGCAGACACAGGTGGAGAGCAGCGACACCCTGCTAGCTGAGCAGATCGCTGCCGAGCTAGCCGCCAGAGGACATCAGGTCAAGACGAATGTGGGACGCTCTAGCTTTAGGGTAAAAATCGCTATCTGTGACCCTCAAGACCCCGAAGTCTATCGTCTCGGCATACTCCTCGATGGGGAGAGCTATAACAAAACGCCCACCACCAGAGATCGAGAGGTGGGGCAGCCCTCCGTACTATCTGCCCTCCAGTGGCAGGTCATGAGGGTGTGGAGCGTCGACTGGTTCAATAATAAGGAGCGCGTACTGAGTCGAATAGAGGAGCGTCTCGCTACGGCACTCGCCACACCCGTAGAAGTCAAGGCTACTCCCAAGTCGCACTTTGACATATCTCAGGAGCAACTCGTCGAGGCGACATCCCAAGGGCAGCAGTATCGGAGCTACTCCATAACACAATCCACGGCAAGGAGCACTATGCGTGATATGGCTCAGCTCGTTCGAAATATTATCGCCACCGAGCAGCCGATCACCTTCACACTCCTCTGCAAGAGAGTCGCTACCCTCACAGCTGTGGGGCGTGTCACCCCGACCTTGCAAGCTACTGTCAAGGAGCTACTCACTCCCTTCTATCAAGACGAAAGCGAAGCTATATGGCTCTGCAAGGAGGATAGTAGCGACTACCACACCTATCGTACAGACTCTGGGAGAGAGGTGGCGAACATACCTCGTGTGGAGCTGATAAACGCACTCAGCGAGACTCTCAGAGAGCAAGTAGCTCTGAGCCAGGATAGCTTGACGCTCCTAGCGGCTCGCAAGCTAGGCTTCAATCGCAGGGGCAGCAACGTCGATGCGGCCTTTTCAGATGCCTTGGCCACGATGATAGAGGCTGGCACCGTTGAGGCGGTCGGTTCTAACCTTCGCCTCAAGTGAAAGCGGGGTTAGCGGGGGTATGCGCTGTGGACATTCAAGTAAGAAGAGCCAATCCCGTGGCTCAGACCAATTCACTACCTTTGCTGGGCAACGCAAAGCGGAGACGGTACGACGTTGGTATCGTCTTCAATCGATAGGAAGATGCAGCTATGACTGAACTCGTACAGATTAGTGACCTGATCCGGTCGGGTCAACCGCTCCCGCCTCTCGTGCTAGGCTACGGGGAGGAGAGCTACTACATCAATCGCCTAGAGGAGCTTGTGGTCGAGAACTACATCCCTCAGGAGGAGCGCACGACCCAGCTGGTCGTCTACTTCGGCTCTGAGACGACAGCTCCCGAGGTGCTTCAGCAAGCGCAGACCTTCTCGATGTTTGCGCCGAAGCGTCTGATCGTCTTGCGTGATGCGCAGGATCTCAAGAAGAGCAACGTGCTCAAGAAGCCGTACGGCATTGCTGAGTTGATACGCGATGCGACCACCTTTGCCGAGGGTACCACACTCCTTATATTATACCACGACGCACTCCCCGCAGCTGCTAAGAAGAATGCGCAGGCGCTCAAGTCTCAGGTGGCACTCATCGAGTCGGTACCCGTCAGACGTGACAACGAACTGAGAGAGGCGATGATCCATATGGCTGAGGGGCTGGGCTTGCAGTTGGCTCCACAAGCAATTCCGACGCTGATCGAGCGGATCGGATATGATCTAGAGACGCTCTACTCGGAGTTGCAAAAGCTCGCCATACCGGCCAAGGGCGCTGGCGGACTCATCTCTCGTGCTATGGTGCAGCAGGTGGTGAGCAAGTCGCGCAAGTACGGGCCCTACGACTTACTCAATGCGGTGCAACGACGCAAGGACGAGGAGGCGCTACAGATAGCACTCGCTATGGCGGAGGACGAAAAGCGATACCCCGTACCGCAGATTATCGCTTCGCTCTACGGCTTCTTTGCCAATCTGATGGTAGCGCACTACCTACCGTCCAATAGTCAGAAAAACATACAGGAGGCGCTCAACCTGAAGTATGAGTCGATGGCACGAATGTACCAGTCGGCTATGCGCCTCTACTCTAAGCAGCAGACGCTCAACATCATCTCCGCCATACGACGTGCCGACGGTGATGCCAAGGGCGCCCACGGGGTCAACCCTTCGGCACGCACTATCTACCTAGACCTCCTGACGCAGATCTTTGCGCTAAGGTACTAAACGAACTCTCTCGCAGGTTTCCAAAAAGTTTCCAGCCTTGGAAAATAAAATTTCCACCCTTGGAAACTTTTCGTTCCTCCGTAGGAAACGAAAAACAGCCTGGTGGGGAACGTCGATTCTCCACGTGGCTATCGTGCAATGACCTCTTTTGACCATAAAATGAGAAGGCTCAACCGCATCTCTGCGACTGAGCCTTCTCATTATGGAGCTGTCGACTTGGTCTACAAGTCTTAGCTATGATTACTTGCGCTTAGGAGCGTTCTTGAGGATCGCTACGAGGTGACGCCAGAACATCTCCACCGTCTTGATCTCCATACGCTCTGCGGGTGAGTGTACGTCACGCATCGTCGGACCAAAGGAGACCATATCAAGGTAAGGATACTTTGCGAGGAAGAGTCCGCACTCGAGACCAGCGTGGATAGCCTTGACCTCGGGATCCTTGCCGAAGAGCTCGCGATAGGTGCTCTCAGCAACCTTTAGGATCTCAGAGTCGGGGTTAGGAGCCCAACCAGGATAGCCGTCACGAACCTCAGTGCGTGCACCAGCTAGCTCGAAGAGAGCAAGGAGCATATTGCCCACATCTTCCTTGAGCGACTCAGTAGAGCTGCGCTGGCTCGTCTCGATGCTGATCACATTACCCTCCTGCATCTTGACACTAGCTAGATTGGTAGAGGTCTCTACGAGTCCCTCTAGCGAGTGGCTCATACCCATCACACCGTGAGGACAAGCGTAGAGCGTGCGGATGACCTTGTCAGCCGTCTTAGCATCAACTACTTCCTTAGGCGTTGTGGTTGTCTCCACACGGAGGTTGACATTAGGATCGACCTTCTTGAGCTCATTGCGGAACTCAGCGTCCATCTCGTTTGCCCAGATAGCTAGATCCTCCTTGCGATTGGCAGGGATCGTGATGACAGCCTTAGCCTCACGAGGGATGGCGTTGTGTAGATTACCGCCATCAATCGTAGCTAGGCGCATCTCAGGCACCTCCTTGAGTACCTTATATAGATAGCGTACGAGAAGCTTATTAGCATTGCCTAGACCGACATGGATATCGCCACCGCTGTGTCCACCCTTGAGACCGCTCACCTTTACTTCGAGAGCAATTTGCCCAGCGGGTGTAGCCTCAGAGGTGTAGTCAAAGAAAGCCATCGTACCCATACCGCCAGCGCAACCGATGAACATCTCGCCCTCGTCCTCACTATCGAGGTTGAGGAGGATGCGTCCCTCGACGAAGCCGGGCTCGATACCCATAGCACCCGTCAGACCAGTCTCCTCATCTACCGTGAAGAGGCACTCGATGGGGCCATGCTCTACGGTGGGGTCGGTTAGGACAGCGAGCCCTGCAGCGACACCGATACCATTGTCAGCACCTAGGGTCGTACCCTCAGCGTGAATCCACCCATCGGTGATATTTGTCTTGATAGGATCCTTGTAGAAGTCATGCTCTACGTCACTATTTTTCTCGCAGACCATATCTATATGTCCCTGGAGGATGATGGTCTCGCGGTCCTCCATACCAGGCGTAGCACCCTTGCGGATGACGATGTTGCCTGTCTTATCCTGCGCATAGTCTAGGTTATGCTCCTCGGCAAACTTCTTAAGGAAAGCCTGTATCTGCTCCTCATGCTTTGAGGGGCGAGGGATCTTGGTGATTTCGTAGAAGTGCTGCCAAATGGGCATGTGAGTTAGATCTGTTATTTGCATCGTTTACTGCTTTGAAAAGGTTAGAATATTAGCTTGTTAACTACCGCACGTCATCAATTTGTCTTACCAAATGCGTGCGTAAGTCCGACAAAAGGTATACCTTTGTCTACCTGAGAGCTGTAGCGCTGTGCTACTCTCTCCCTGCAAATATACTAAGAAAAACTATGAAACTCATCATCATATCCATTATCCTCATCGGACTCGCTGTAGTTCTACTCGCTTTGCGACTGATTGTCAAGGGCGACAAGAGTCCTCAGAGTTCTCATATAGAGGATAGTAAAGCTCTTAAGAAGAGAGGTATAGGCTGTGCCAACAAGCAGATGGCGGAGCTAGCCTCACGGCAAAACTTAGCCGACCGTCTAGCCGATGATCCGCAATAATCCTCTCTCCTATCATACTCGTCAATCAACACTATAACTTATATGAATCAGAAATCAATCCTCCTACTTTCCCTACTCGTTGCGTCTCTCCTACTCGGTAGCTGCCAAAAGAAGCAGGCTGAAGAGCAGGTCACCACTTCGGGAGCACTCACAGAGAGCACCCCTACTAGCGATCACACGCTCAAGATAGGTGTCGTATCTCTCGACTCACTTTATAAGAACTATGAGTACTACACCCAGGCCAACAAGCAGATAGAGGCTCAACTCAAGCGCAATCAGCAGACACTAGCCAACAAAGCTCAGAAGGCTCAGGAGGCTTATGCCAGCTATATGGAGAAAGCTCAGAAGGGCCTCTTCACCTCTCAGGCTCAAGTCGATGCTGAGGAGAAGCGCATCACCACTTTGCAGCAAGAGGGCGCTCAGCTGGAGCAGCGCTATGCCGAGGAAGCGATGAAAGCACAAGCAGATGCACAGAAGGCACTACACGACGAAGTAACCGCTCAGCTCAAAGCCTTCAACGCTGATAAGAAGTATGACCTGATCCTCACCTCCGTAGGTCTAGAAGGGGTTATGTACGCTGGCGAAAGCTTTGACATCACCCAAGAAGTCCTCGACTTCCTCAACGCTGCCTACAAGGCTAAGTCTAAGGACTCTAAGGAAGCTAAGAAGTAAAACCCTACACGATGTGTGCTGTGAGGAGACATATCGCTCCTCACGCATACCTGCTAATTAACCCGCTACTAACTACTATGAAAATCGCTATACTCGGATACGGGCGTATGGGACATATGATCGAGGAGGTCGCCACCCAGCGCGGACATGAGGTAGTTGCTCGCATAGATAAGGCTGACGCTGCCTTACTAGAGGACGGTTCTCTGCGAGAGGCCGACGTCGCCATTGAGTTTTCCACTCCTGAGAGTGGCTATCAGCTTTGCCAAGCTGCCTTAAAGGCGGGACTACCCGTAGTCACGGGCAGTACGGGCTGGAAGGAGCAACTAGAGGCGCTCAAGGCTGAGGTACAAAGCTCTGGTCGTGGAGGACTCTTTGCTGCGTCCAACTTTAGCCTCGGGATGAATCTGATGATGATCCTCAATGAACAGCTCGCACAGCTCATGGCTCCCTATCCCGAGTACACGCCACGCATTCAGGAGACGCATCACATACACAAGCTTGATGCGCCTAGTGGCACTGCGATCACACTTGCCGAGGGGCTGATCGAGCAGACCCCCTCACTACACGATTGGCATCTAGGAGTAGAGACTCACGACGGTTCTCTCGGCATCGAGGCAATCCGTGAGGGCGAGGTACCTGGTATCCACTCAGTCATCTATCACTCTGACATCGATGAGATAACGCTACGCCACGAGGCTTATAGCCGTCGGGGCTTTGCGCTAGGAGCCACCCTCGCTGCGGAGTATCTCCTGCAGCACCCCGTAGGCGTCTGGTCTATGCGTGACCTTATCCTACACAAATAGCTGTACCCACACACCCTTCACGCTATGAAACTGAAGCTTCACTGGCAAGACAAGTCCCTCTTTCAGAAGATTGTAGCCATCGTTATACCAATCCTCTACCTTCTCTTCTGCGTCCTTTGGGCTGGTCCCTTTTGGCTCATCTTCCTCCCCTTTATCCTAGACTATTACTTTACCAAGCTCATCAATTGGTCTTGGTATCGCAACATCAAGAACAAGACGCTGCGGGGCTTCGTCTCGCTGCTGGCAGACCTCCTCTGGGCAGTCATCGGCGTGCATCTGCTCAGCATCTTCTTCATTCAGAACTTTGCCATCCCCACCTCCTCACTAGAGAAGACGCTCCTCGTCGGTGACTACCTCTTTGTGGACAAGGTGACCTATGGTCCCCGTATGCCGATGACTCCGCTGCAGGTGCCACTAACGCAAAACCGCTTCCTTGGCCGTGAGTCTTACCTTCGCAAGCCACAGCTCTCCTACAAGCGACTCAAAGGCATCCGAAAGGTACAGCGTGGCGACCTTGTCGTCTTCAACTTCCCCACGGGCGACACCGTCACGACCAAGGTGACTAACCCCGACTACTACTACCTCAAGGAGATGTATGGTGGACGAGCTGCCCTAGAGGCTCAGCCCGAGGTCTTTGGCAAGATCGTCTACCGCCCCGTGGATCGTCGTGACCACTATGTGAAGCGCTGTGTGGGACTCCCTGGCGACCTCATCGAGATACGCAACAATGACATCTATATCGATGGCAAGCTACAGGAGCGCCCCGAGCATATGCAGCTCAACTACTGGGTCTGCACCCGTGGAGGACGCTTCTCCGCTGAGGAGCTTAAGCATCTAGGCATTAGTCTCGATGACCAGCATATAGTCTCTGCGTCACGGCTCACGACGGCCGACTTAGAGGAGATGGGCTTGACAGGCATTGATCTGAGCGACGTGCAGGCACTTTACTTGCTGCCACTCACGGAGACTATGCGCCAGCAATTAGCTAGTGATAGCCGTGTCGCTAAGATCGTTGTATCACAAGATCCCAATACCAATCTCTACCCCGTAGGTTATGACCTCGGCTGGACCCGTGACAACTACGGACCACTAAGGATACCACGCAAGGGGCTCACCATCGAGCTAACGCCCGAAGCCTTAGCACTCTACAGCCGGTGTATACACAACTACGAGGGACACGCCCTCGAGCAGCGTCCCGATGGCACCATCCTCATTGACGGGGAGCCCGCTACGCACTACACCTTTGAGATGGACTACTACTATATGATGGGTGACAATCGTCACAACTCGGCCGATAGTCGCTATTGGGGCTTCGTTCCCGAGGATCATATCGCAGGTCGTCCGGCTCTACTTTGGCTATCGCTAGACAAGGATCTAGGTCTTTGGAATGGCAAGATACGCTGGAGACGTATGATGCACACGATACATGGTCAGCCACTCTGACATAGCGACGAGGAGACGAGCCACCTGGCTACGCTGGGTACTTCCGACGATCATAGTAGGACTCATCATCGTCGGACGTCTCTTCTGCTTTGTCTATCGCCAGCCGACACCTAGCGGTAGCAGCTACCACTTGATGAGTCGCATCGCACAGCCACATCGAGGCGACAATGTGCTCCTCACGCTAACAGCCGACAGCTTAGCTGGGAGCAAGCTGATGCTACGAGTCGTGGGCGAACCGAGCGATACCTTACGCTTTGCCGAGGGCAAGCTCCTGGTCCTGGGGAAGCGTGGCCGGCAAACCTTTATTATGCCACTCCCCCAGCCTTTACAGCAAAGCAGTTACGAAGTGGTCTTAGCAGCCGATGAGTATTGGCTCTTAGCCAAGCCCCCGCTCACGGATGAGACGATAGACTCACGCCACCTCGGACCGATCCACCGCTCAGAGATTACAGCAACAGTAATATGGTAGTGCTACCCACGGCATACGCTCCCTCGGTCGCCTATATGAGCTATCTACTGGACAGCTCTACCCGTATTGAGGCACACGAGTATTATCAGAAGCAGACCTACCGCAATCGCTGCGCCATCGTAGGTGCCGAGGGGGTAATGAAGCTCTCTATTCCCGTCCTAGCGGGCTCCTCACAGCAGTGCCCTATCCAGTCGGTGCAGATCGCTGAGCATGACAACTGGCGGCACAAGCACTGGTATACTATAGAGACCTGCTACGGCGCATCACCTTACTACGAGTACTACGCTCCCGACCTAGCACCACTCTACCTCGACAAGTCGCACCGAGCCACATCGCTCTATCAGCATAACCAGTGGCTCATCATGCGCATCTGCCAACTCATTCGACTCCCCTACCAGTGGCGAGAGACAGAGCAATATGTCGGTGCCTCAGTTGACGTGTGCTCACAGCTCCTGCCGCCCATCTCCACCGCCAGCACAGCGACCGAAGAGGCTATTGTCTCCGTTCCGTACTACCAAGTCTTCGCAGGTTCACTCGGCTTCGTTGCCAATCTCAGTATCTTCGACCTGCTCTTCAATATGGGTCCCGAGTCGCTCCTCGTCTTACGACAGCTTCACGACCAGCTATCAGCTGCTCACTCCGTAAATCCCTAGATAGGCAATGCAAAGATAACACGGCTGACTACAAGATCCTGCTCCCCAATGTATGCAATGTCCGTCTGTAGCTTGCAAACGTTTCAATGGTCCACAAAGAGAACGTGTGCTAACCCCATAAGAGCCAAAAGCTCTACTATAAGTCAACACGCCTCAGCTCTAAAGATAGAACTGGGGCGTATCGTTGTTTTGTAGCGTGCGACACCTCGCCACACGCTTCACTTAGACTAGCGAAGCTTACTGCTTATCAAAGGGAAGCGTAGCCACACCACCGTCTGTCATCTGTAGACGGATATAGTAGCGAGCTGCTGCCAGTGCCGACACATCAACCCTACTGCAAGCCTCACCGCTCATAACGAGCAGCCCGTCTGTCGTGTAGATCCAGTAGTTCTGACACGGGAGGGAGAGATGTAGTTCAGTCGTGGCAACTGTCGGATAGACATAGACAGGTCGTAGAGGCTCAAGGCTCTCCACAGCGGTGTCCTTTTGGGATAGCAGACGCACCAGCTTAGACACCCCACCTCTAGTCTGTAGAAGTAGTGCGGCAGCACGATCACGCTCTTGCTTCGTACTAAAGCCGACGGCTAGGTCACCGCCCTCTGCGGAGAGTTTCAGAGCAGATAGCTTGAACTCCTCCATCAGCTTGCTCGGCTCTAGGGAGACTGTCACCTCCTTATTAGGATGCTCTACAGAGACCTGTATCGTCTGTGGCGGGCAAGGCACATTGGGCTTAAAGATGAAGTTGACCATCTCTGGATCAGCCTTGACCACAGGCAGGTCTGTACGACCAAAGGTTACATCATCTACCATAAAGGTGAGCGAAGTGCTCGTACCACCCTTAGGGCTGTACATCGTAAAGGCAACGTAGAAGTAGTCATCAATCTGTAGCCCCTCCACCTTAGAGAGATCCACACAGTAGTCATACCAGCGCTCTGGCTCCATCTGAGGTACGAGGAGTAGCTTTGTGATATCTAGGAATTGGGGCTTGACACCTCCGGCACCATCAGGCGTTAGGAGATAGACTCCAAACTGCTCCTGACCATCTTGCGTAGGCAGCTCATAGCGTAGGCGGAAGGTCAGATACATACTTTGAGCCTTAACCTTAGAGAGTAGCGGGGAGATCAGCCACGCCTCCTGCTCACGAGCATCATCCTTGTCTAGAGAGTTAAAGAAGCTAATCTGGGCGCAAGTCTCTTCGACAGCTTGAGTAGTCTTATTCTTCTGCTCCCAACCCTTGAAGGGACGATCAGCAAGCGTCGCAAAGCTCTGCCACCCTTCGAGGTCAATGCCACGTGTGTGACGCTGACCATCGAAGTACTCCTCCAGGCTACCCTGCGCCACCTTAGCATCCACGAGGATCATCGCCTGAGCAATCGTTTTGATGCTCTGACGCTCCTCAGGAGCAGACTGCGTGAGCAGGATCTGATTTAGCATAGCCCCGGCAGCGGTGCCGTTGACCACCTTAAAGCGCGTAGGACGATGCGTGCCGACCTTGTAGACACCACCCTCTAGCGTAGCCTTCGTCCAGTGACCGCCACCATCGATTGTGTAGTATAGCTCTAGAGCGTCCGTAGCGGGGAGGAGCTTCACCTGGTCTATACCATTGACTAGTAGCTCATCGCTCTCCAGTCGACCAGCCTTACTGATAGAGACCTTGCCAGCCTCTACCCAAGAGCCACTGAGGTAGTAGTACCCCTTGTCAAAGCGGTGATACCCCTTCCAGTTGTCACCCTTAAAGCGATTGTCTAGAGGCTTATCCTCAGCAAAAGTCTCCATCCACTCAGCCGTCTCAGCCTTAGCCTCGCCAACGATTTCTATCACGACTGGCTCCATACAGGCTGTCGTCAGTGTTAGGGTCGCCTTGTAAGTGCCAGCCTCTCGTGGAGCGAAGGTAACTTTTACTTTATTATTAAGGACCTTCTTCTGAGTTGGTGAATAGAAGAAGCTACTGGTGCTACTCTTGAAGTAACCACTCTCAGAGGCTGTTTGTACCTTCACCTCTTGGATTACGCCCGTCACGTCAAACTCTAGCTCCATCTCATCCATCTCACCCACTGTGCAGACGAGAGTCTTATTTGGTGTTTTGTCAGAGAGCTGGACCATAGGAGGCATAGCAGGGTCGATGATATAGCTATTGATACGGATCGTAGCCCACCCATTCATACCATCGTACTGAACCGAGTAGGGCTTCGTACCATAAGTTCCGCTGATATAAGCGCCAGGCTCACTCGCTTGGATAGCGTAGGCGACCTCCGTGACCTGATGGCCCGCAGGCAGTTCGCTAGGAGTCAGGGTAAAGGTGCCAGAAGGTGTTGTCACGTTAGACTGTACCTTACCACTGCTCATAGACTGTACGAGCATCGTACCCTCGATCGGCTCTGTCGTTTTACCCTCACGATAGATGGCGTGTGGCAATACGGAGACAAAGCGATCCTGTGCGTGTAGCTTTGTCAGACGTAGCAGAGAGCAGTCATCCAGCTTGACGAGACTACCAGCTGAGACCTCTACTCCAAAGCGGAAGTAGCGAGCACCCTCGGGAACGACCGTCCTAAAGCGTAGCTCGTCCCACGCCTTGCGCCACTCGATGTATCTATCACTTGCGATAAAAGCGTCCTCAGACGTCGCAATAGGCTTGCGCTCTGCGTCCAACCACTGGCAGGCTAGACGCATACCATGATTATCTGCAAAAGGCTCCTGCACCGAATAGTGTATCATACCCTCGAGGACACTGCCTGGAGCCATAGAGTACTCCTGAGCATCTATGTCTATCTCCTGATAGAGTTGAGCGGTCTCGCTAGAGGCAGTCTGGTCGAGTCGGACAGCAAAGCCCGTGCTGCTGTTGTACCCCTTAGTCTCCTTCATCACATTCCCCTTGTAGCTCCAAGAGGTAGGACGCTCAGCCTCATCAAAGTTGTAGAAGAACTGATCTACCAGTAGCTCTTGATCCTCCTTAGGTTCTGGTTTACCTGGAGGAGGTGGAGTCACGCCACCAGATGTTGCGGTACCTTGGAGCGGTATCTGTAGGATTGTGCCCGAGGCATTCACCTCGATAGAGGCCGTGCGTACCCCCTCAGCTGTAGGGGTAAAGGTCACGGAGATACCACCTCCATGATTGTCAAAGGTGTTTCCTGTCTTGATAGCAAAGTCCCCCTTGTTCGTACCTGTCAGGGTGACTGTAGGCGTCTCTATCGCATTCTGTACAGTGATGCTGGTCGCTTTCTCTACCGAGGTCTCCCCGACAGCTACAGAGCCGAAGTCTAGGCTCTCAGGCATGGCGGATACTTTGATCTTAGCACTAGCACCTGTGGCTGAAGCCTGGAGCGGTATGTCAACCTTCGTCTTGCCAGCCACCACGGTGACGAACGCGGTAATATTGGGGTTGCCATTCTTAGGCACGAATGTGACGCTCAGCTTACCACCCGTGGCGGTGAGCCCACCAGAGAGTGGCTTCAAGAGAAAGTCCTCTTTGTTAATCCCAGTAAGCGTAGCCTCGGGTGTCCCCGTGAAGTTCTGGATGAAAATCTCTAGCTCCTTGGTAGCACCTACCTCGCCAGCAGCCACCTCGGAGAAGGTCAGCCCCTCTGCAGGGTTGTAGCTGATAGCCACCTCTGTCGAGGGAGCCTTTAGCTCGATGTTCTTCAGGTTGTAACTGGCGAAGTTGCCCTGCGAGCCTTCATTGACAAAGGCTATGAAGCCCACGCCCGTTAGCCCCGTAGGGATCGACACCGAGGTCGGTGTGAAGTCCTGCTTAGCATACTGTTGCTCATAGAGTGTCTGAAGAGTCTCACCACTCTTATTAATGAGCAGGATGCGAAAAGGCGAACTACCCTTGAGCGAAGTCACCTTTAGGTCGAAGGTCAAGCTCTTACCTCCGACAGCATCTAGGGCTAGCGGACAGGTCACAAGGTAACTGCTGTAAGGCGCCTTGACCGAAAAGTTTGATGCCGAGCAGGCTAGCCACTGGTCACTATATATCCCCGCCCACTTGACGGCACTATTGCTATATAGCGAGTGCCAGGTCGTCTCTAGTGTAGCCTTGTATCCACTCTGCAGGGAGAGAGCCGACTGCGGACTCTCCTCCGTGAGGACTGAAAAGTCGATACCCTCTGGAGGTGTACCGCTCTGTGCAAAGCTCGACCACGAGAGCGACACCAAGAGTGTCACAGCAAGTAGGAGCTTCATAATCATCGTCTTGTGATGCTTCATAAGCTTTTGCTTGTTGTCAATTACATATATAGAAATGTGGCGCAAAGGTAATACTATTTTCCACAAAACCACACAAAGTTCACAATAACCTTACGACACGGGGGGAGCCTTAGTACTAGATTGCACCCATAGTAACACACACTTCACATTATTAGCATACCTTTGTCTCCGCAACTGCTCTAGTGGGCAGTACCTTGTGGTGCGCTCTAGATAGAGAGTGCGCATCATCAAGCCTGATTATCATAAACCTTATCACTTTACTATGAGACAAAGACTTTACTTCCTCACCTTACTACTCCTAGGACTACTGAGCTCCTCACACGCTCAGAGCAATCCCTACGGCGTAGATCCGACAGCCACCCCTATCGCCTGCACAACGATAGACCTAGACTTCGAAGATGAGCAACTCCCTACTGGCTGGCTCAATGTATCTCTAGAAGGATCACGCAAATGGGTCCTTAAGACTTTTGACGAGAATACGGCTCTACGTATGACCGCTTTCCAATCAGGGAGCAAGTGTACCACAGCTTTTGTATCTCCCCTGATTGAGTTTCCTGAGAATGAGGGGCAGGGCTATCAGCTAAACTTTTGGAGTCATACAGGCTATGCCAATGGTGCTAAGCTTGTGACGAAGCTACTCGATCGCAATGGCAATGTGGTACAAGTCCTCGAGGA
>UMJL01039308.1_pt1 | contig 15989 bp, 16 predicted proteins | sample 1966071 | NCBI WGS metagenome assembly UMJL01 (sample SAMEA4836148, study PRJEB28245) | human gut metagenome | biome: gut microbiome; material: fecal sample | place: Denmark | collected 2008
TTTTAAAGATCTCAAAAATCATATTTGTATTCCATTTATACAGGAAATTTATTTTTGTCATATCCGCTATTAAAATGGGACTAATCCTGTATATTTTTGAGTGAAACGTTAATTGAATAAGTGTTATGGCTAAGCTTTATCCTATCGGCATACAGAACTTTGAAAGTTTAAGAAAAGATCGGTATTTTTATATTGATAAGACGAAACTTGTCTATGAATTAGCTAATACCGGTCGATATTATTTTCTGAGCCGTCCCCGTCGCTTTGGGAAGAGTCTGCTTATTTCTACTTTGGAAGCCTATTTTCAAGGAAAGAAGGAGTTGTTTCAGGGCTTGGTTATAGAGCAATTGGAGAAAGATTGGACGAAATACCCTGTTTTGCATTTGGATCTTAATGCCCGGAAATACGACAAAGAAGAATCTTTGTTGCAAGAGTTGAACAAGCATCTGGAAAAGTGGGAGCAAGAATATGATTCCCCTTATGCAGACCGTGCACCGGAAGAACGCTTTTATTGGGTGATTCAAAAAGCATTTGAGAAGACAGGACAGCGGGTGGTTATTTTGGTGGATGAATATGATAAACCGATGTTGCAAACTATTGGTAACGAGGACTTGCAGGAGAAATATCGCAATGCATTGATCAGAGCGGTTATCTGACTATCAAGGGATATGACGCCCGTTTCGATCTGTACCGTTTGGGATTTCCCAATCGCGAGGTGGAAGAGGGTTTTATCAAGTATCTGCTTCCTTTTTATGTTAATATGGACGGAGGAAAATCCATATTTCATATATCCCGTTTGGTTTATGAAATAGAGCACGGCGATTATGATGCTTTTTTCTGTCGCTTGCAAAGTTTCTTTGCCGATACTCCTTATGAACTTGTGCGCGATTTGGAGTTGCATTATCAGAATGTTCTTTTTATCATCTATAAATTACTCGGCTTTTATGTTCAGGCGGAATATCATACTTCTAATGGTCGTATCGATATGATATTGAAAACGGATAAGTATGTTTATGTGATGGAGTTTAAATTTGATGGTACGGCCGATGAGGCTTTGAAGCAGATAGAAGAAAAAGGATATGCCGTTCCTTTCCGAAAAGATCCAAGGCAATTGATCGTAATAGGGGTTAATTTTAGTTCGAAGACGAGAAATATAGATGGTTGGAAAGTAAAAGCAAATGAAAATCTGTGAAAGTAAAATGTTGATATATAGATGATTGTAAAATGCCTCCGTTGCCAATTGTTTCGGAGGCATTTTTTTGCTTGGTGCACTGAAAATAAAATTTCACCTTTGTATCGTTGATCAACAAAACAAGTGAATGAAAAAAACGATTGGTAACATTAAAAACAGGAGGTAACTATGCCTTTATTTTACAAGGGAATACAAGCTGCAAAAGCAAATAAGGAGGGGGTGAAAACATGGCATCCGGCTTTGGTGAAAATGAAAAAAGTGATTAATACACAAACGATGGCGGAAGGGATTGCAGAGAAGGCTTCACTGACGCCGGGTGATGTGCAGAATGTGGTGCGAAACCTGCTCTCGGTGATGCGTGTGCATCTGTTGAATAGCCATTCTGTACGTCTGGAAGGATTGGGAACTTTTACCATGGGAATACGGTCGAGAGGAAAAGGGGTGGATACGGAAGAAAAGGTGAATCCGAATCAGATTACCTCGGTACATTGCCGGTTTACTCCCGAATATTTCCGTCCGATAGCAGTGGGCACTACTCGTGCATTGACACAGGGAATGACTTTTGCCCATGCCGACTTGATAGGAAAAGTGGTGGATAACAATGCCGGGGGAGACGGAGAAGGAGAAGATCCGGCAGCTTAATTTAGCTGAAAGCCTTATTTAGTTAAAAGTTGAGAGTTGAAAATTGAAAGTTGAGGGGTAAAAGGTGGCTGCGCAGAACTTGATTCTTTTGTCCCTTAATTATTAAAAAGAACGGAAATATGAAGAAAACGGTTTGGAATACAATTTTGAAAGTGGTTATTGCAGTGGCAAGTGCTATTGCAGGCGTAATAGGTGGTCAGGCAATGACATTCTAAAATAAGAAAATGTAATTGATGTGAGGAGACTCCCGGAAGCTTGGTGAAAGAACTTCCCGGGAGTTTTTTGTATAAGTGTGCTACATGCTTTAATTTTTATGCTATCTTTGCACGCTCAAAAACGATAAGTATAGTGAATTTAATTGTCGATATAGGAAATACGATAGCCAAAGTAGCCCTTTTTGATGGGGAGAAGATGGTGAATGTAATTTATGATTCTAATCAGTCATTGGATTGCCTGGAGAATATTTGTATTGAGCATTCGGTTGAACGGGGAATTATAGCCACTGTTATCGATCTGAATAAATGTGTTTCCAAGCGTTTGCGTAAACTTCCTATACCTTTGCTCTGGCTGAATAAAAATACTCCTTTACCGGTAATCAATTTGTACGAAACTCCTAATACTTTGGGGTATGACCGGATGGCGGCTGTGGTGGCTGCCCATGAACAATTTCCGGATAAAAACATATTGGTGATCGATGCCGGTACCTGTATAACCTATGAATTTATTGATTCTGAAGGACAATATCATGGTGGAAATATTTCACCGGGGCTGCAGATGCGTTTCAAAGCGTTACATCAATTTACCGGACGCTTGCCACTGGTTGACCCTCAAGGGCGTTCTTTGGATTTGGGAAAGGATACGAAGACTGCCATACGTGCCGGTGTGAAGAAAGGAATCGAGTATGAAATATCAGGTTATATTACGGCTATGAAACATAAATATCCTGAACTTTTGGTTTTTTTAACGGGTGGAGATGATTTTTCTTTTGATACGAACGTAAAAAGTGTCATCTTTGCAGATAGATTTTTAGTGTTGAAAGGATTAAATAGAATTTTAAACTATAATAATGGTAGGATTTAAACAGACACTTTGTGCGCTTTTGCTCATGGCTTTTGCAGGGGTGACAGTCGCTCAAAATAATACAAACTCTCCCTATACACGATATGGCTATGGCGATTTAGTCAATCAGAATTTTGGAAACAGCAAAGCAATGGGAGGGATTGCTTTTGGATTGCGAGACGGCTCACAGATTAATCCATTGAATCCTGCTTCATATACAGCTATCGATTCGCTGACATTCTTGTTTGAAGGTGGGGCGAGTTTGCAGAATTCTAACATAAGTGACGGTTCGGTAAAGCTGAATGTAAAGAATTCCAGTTTTGATTATATTGCTATGCAGTTCCGTCTGCATAGAAGAGTGGCGATGAGTATTGGGTTGTTACCTTTTTCGAATGTGGGGTACAATGTGTCGCAATCGTATTCGGAAACATCTACCAGCCCTGCTTATACAAAACAATTGCTTGGTGACGGCGGTTTGCATCAATTATATGCCGGATTGGGTGTGAAGGTTTTGAATAACCTGTCTATCGGTGCGAATGTCTCTTATTTTTGGGGAGATATCACAAGGACATTGGGTATGGTTTATCCTTCTTACAAGGATATTTACGGACAGACGGTATCGAATTCGTATGTAGAAACTACCGGTATGTCAGTGCGTGATTATAAACTGGATTTTGGTATACAGTATACTCAGCCGATCGGGAAGAAACATTCTGTAACGTTGGGAGCGGTGTTTACCCCGAAGCACAATTTGAATAATGATACTTATGTGCAGACAAATACGAGCGTAATTACCGTAAAAGATACGATAGCGACATTTGGTACACCGAATTGCTTCGGGGCAGGTGTTACTTATAAATACGACGACCGGCTGACTGTAGGTGTTGACTATAGTCTGCAGAAATGGGGAGATGTAACGTACATGAATCAACCGAATGCTTTTTGTGACCGTACGAAGATTTCTGTGGGTGCGGAGTATATTCCTTCAAAAATAGGAAGAAATTATTTCGGACATGTAAAATATCGTTTGGGAGGGTATTACACGACTCCTTATTATAAAACGGAAGCCGGTGAAAGAGCTTCTCGTGAATATGGTGTAACGGCCGGTTTTGGTTTGCCTGTTCCCCGTTCACGTTCGATTGTCAGTGTTACGGCACAATATGTGCGCGTGGAAGGCTTGCAGGCAGGCATGCTGAATGAAAATATTTTGAGATTCAGTATCGGCATTACATTTAATGAACGTTGGTTCTTTAAACGTAAGGTGGATTAATATTGAAGAATAGACAAATTATATAACAACTAAAATTTAGATACAATGAAGATTAAAACGCTAATGGCTGTGTTGTTCCTTTCGGCGGGTGCAACCTCTGTTATGGCACAGAGTGACAGTATCTGTATCCCTAACAGTAGTGTATCACATGAAGCTGTGAAAGCAGGTAACTTCAAGGATGCCTATGCGCCGTGGAAGATTGTGTTGGAAACTTGTCCTACACTTCGTTATTATACATTTAAGGACGGATTCTTGATTTTAGAGGGATTAATGAAACAAATCAGTGATAAGAACAGTCCTGAATATAAAAAGTATTTTGAGGAGTTGATGCATACGCATGATGTACGTATGAAGTATATTCCAGATTTCCAGACGAGAATGAAAGGAGTACCTTCTGTTGCGGATGCGCTTGGAGACAAGGCGCTTGCATATATTCAGTATGCTCCGTCACCAGATGTGAACCAAGCTTATGCATGGTTTAAAGAATCTCTTGAAAACACGAAAGCGGAAGCTTCTCCTAATGTAATGCATTTCTTCTTGGATATGTCTTTGCAGAAGTTGAAAGCTGATCCGTCTCACAAGGAGCAGTTTATCAAGGATTATCTGCTTGATACTCAATATACGGATGAAGCTATTGCCAATACAGATAAAGAAGTTCTTAAGACTGCTTTGAAATCGGTAAGAGAAGGATTGGACGCTCAGTTTATTAACAGTGGTGCTGCTACTTGTGAATCATTACAGGAAATATATGCTCCGAAAGTTGAAGCTAACCAGGCTAATCTGGAGGCGCTGAAAGAAGTGATCAAGGTAATGGCATTAATGGGCTGTAAAGACAGTGATGCATATCTGCAGGCTTCTTTATATGCATACAAACTGGAACCGAGTGCAGATGCTGCCGTAGGTTGTGCTGCAATGGCATTCAAGAAAGGGGATATCGACGGTTCGGTTAAGTTTTTTGATGAAGCTATAAACCTTGAAACAGACAATGCAAAGAAAGCGGATAACGCTTATAAAGCTGCGAGTGTATTGGCTTCGGCTAAAAAACTTTCTCAGGCAAGAAGTTATGCGCAAAAGGCTATCAGTTTCAATGAGAACTTTGGTGCTCCTTATATTTTGATTGCACAGCTATATGCAGGTAATTATAAATGGAACGATGAGCCGGCATTGAATAAATGTACTTTCTTTGCTGCTATTGACAAGTTGCAAAGAGCAAAAGCGGTAGATCCCAGTGTTGCTGAAGAAGCAAATAAGTTAATCTCTTCTTATTCAGCTTATACTCCGGAAGCTAAAGACCTCTTTATGTTGGGTTATAAAGCAGGAGACCGTATCACTATTGGTGGATGGATCGGGGAGACTACGACGATCAGATAATATATGTTACAACAGAAAAGTAACTTTTTATTTAGTAAAAATATGAGCATAACAATTGCCTTTGGGGCAATTGTTATGCTTCTTTTATTTCCTTCTTGCGGAGGAAAGGAGAAAAAACTCGGCGAGGCCATAACGGAACGGGATTCATTGCCTTCGATGGCTACTATGGACGTGGTTACCTATATCTCTGATTCAGGAGTGACGCGCTATCGCATGGATGCTGACGAATGGCTGGTATATGACCGCAAGAAGCCTTCCTATTGGGCTTTTGAAAAAGGGGTCTATCTGGAACAGTTCGATTCTGTGTTTAATGTGGATGCCAGTATAAAAGCGGATACTGCTTATTATTATGATAAGCAAAAACTCTGGAAGTTGATGGGACATGTTGATATTAAGAACCGGAAAGGGGAACGTTTCAATACGGAGCTGTTGTATTGGAATCAAGCGACGGAAAAGGTTTATTCGGATCGTTTCATACGTATCGAGCAACCGGATCGGATTATCACCGGATATGGTTTTGATTCGAACCAGCAAATGACGAATTATCAGATAAGAAATATGGGAGGGGTGTTCTATGTGGACGAAGAAGAGCAAAAGGCACCTGCGGATTCTGTAAATTAGATTATGAGCATTATTATTTACCTTTTGATAACCATGGCTTTTTCGGCCTTCTTTTCGGGAATGGAAATTGCTTTCATTTCAGTAGACAAATTGCGATTTGAACTGGAACGGAAAGGAGGAATCTCGTCGCGGATCTTATCTATCTTTTTTAAAAATCCGAATAACTTTATTTCTACTATGTTGGTGGGTAACAACATAGCATTGGTTATTTACGGTATTTTGATGGCACAGATTATTGGTGATAATCTTTTATCCGGATTTATTACGAATCACTTTGTGATGGTTCTGGTACAGACTGTTATTTCAACTCTGATTATCTTGGTGACAGGGGAGTTTTTGCCCAAAACGCTGTTTAAAATTAACCCTAATCTGGTATTGAATGTCTGTGCGGTTCCTTTGTTCTTTTGTTATATTATTCTTTATCCTATTTCTAAATTTGCTTCCGGAGTATCTTATTTGTTCCTGCGTCTGTTCGGGATGAAAATAAACAAGGAGGCATCCGCAAAGGCATTTGGAAAGGTCGATTTGGATTATTTTGTGCAGTCCGGCATAGATAATGCCGATAACAGTGAAGAACTGGATACGGAGGTGAAGATATTTCAGAATGCTTTGGATTTCTCAACGATAAAAATAAGGGATTGTATTGTGCCTCGTACAGAGGTGGTAGCTGTCGATCTGTCTACTACGCTGGAAGATTTGAAAAACCGGTTTGTGGAATCCGGGATTTCCAAGATTATTGTTTATGATGGGAACATCGATAATGTGGTGGGTTATATTCATTCGTCGGAAATGTTCCGTAATCCCAAAGATTGGCGGGAGAACGTAAAGGAGGTACCTATCGTACCGGAGACGATGGCCGCCCACAAATTGATGAAACTTTTTATGCAGCAAAAGAAAACAATTGCCGTGGTAGTGGATGAGTTCGGAGGAACTTCCGGAATTGTTTCTTTGGAAGATCTGGTAGAAGAAATATTCGGTGATATAGAGGATGAACACGATAATACATCTTATATTTGTAAGCAGATAGGAGAAGGGGAGTATGTGCTTTCCGGACGTTTGGAAATAGAAAAAGTGAACGAAACCTTTGATCTTGACCTGCCCGAATCAGACGATTATCTGACGGTTGGCGGATTGATTCTTAGTCAATATCAGAGCTTCCCGAAATTGCATGAAATTATTTCTATCGGGCGGTATGAGTTTAAAATTATTAAGGTTACACCGACAAAAATAGAGCTTGTACGGCTGAAAGTTGCGGAATAATGCTGTATACCTCCATTTTTTTCGCTAATAAATAGATGTATATTAGCATTTTTTGTATCTTCGTGCGCTAAAACAACTAAGAAGAAAATAATAATAAACAAATAAACTGTATTAATTAAAATGGCAACATTACAAAACATTAGATCGAAAGGACCTTTATTGGTGATCGTTATTGGCTTGGCGTTGTTTGCTTTCATTGCGGGGGACGCATGGAAAGTATTGCAGCCGCACCAGTCACATGACGTAGGAGAGGTGAACGGGGACGCACTTTCCGCTCAAGACTATCAGGCATTGGTAGAAGAGTATACTGACATAATAAAGTTCTCAAGTGGGACGACTTCGTTGAGTGACGATCAGACCAATCAAGTAAAAGATGAAGTATGGCGTACGTACGTAAATAATAAACTTCTTGAAAACGAAGCAAAAAAACTCGGACTTACTGTATCAAAAGCAGAGATTCAGGCAATCATCGATGCCGGTGTTCATCCGCTTTTGCAGCAGACTCCGTTCCGGAATCCACAAACAGGTGCTTTTGATAAGGATATGTTGAAGAAGTTCTTGGTAGAGTATTCGAAAATGAATCCTTCTCAAATGCCGTCTCAGTACGTGGAACAATACACTATGATGTATAAATTCTGGTCGTTTGTAGAAAAGAGTTTGATTCAGAACCGTCTGGCAGAAAAATATCAGGCTTTGATTTCGAAATCACTTTTGTCTAATCCGATAGAGGCACAGGATGCTTTTGATGCAAGAGTAAATCAAATGGATGTGTTGCTTGCAGCAGTGCCTTATTCTTCTATCGTGGATTCTACAATTACAGTGAAGGAATCGGAATTGAAAGATCTTTATAATAAGAAAAAAGAACAGTTCAAACAGTATGTGGAAACCCGTGACATCAAATATATCGATGTACAGGTAACTGCAAGCCCTGAAGACAGAGCTGCTATCGAAAAAGAGGTTGGGGACTATACTCAGCAGTTGGCTGCTACGGATAATGATTATACTTCTTTCATCCGTTTTACCGGTTCGGAACAGCCGTATGTTGATTTGTTTTATAACAAAACAGCTTTCCCGAGAGATGTAATTGCCCGTATGGACTCTGCTGCGATCGGTAAAGTATATGGTCCTTATTATAACGGTGCTGATAATACGATTAATTCTTTCAAGGTAGTTGCAAAGGCGGCTGCCCCCGACTCAATCGAATTCCGTCAGATTCAGGTATATGCAGAAGATGCTGCCAAAACAAAAACATTGGCCGACAGTATTTATAATGCCATTAAAGGTGGTGCGGACTTTGCTGAACTGGCAAAGAAGTATGGTCAGACCGGAGATGCCAACTGGCTGGCTGCTGCAAGTTATGAGAATCAGCAGATTGATAATGAGAATTTGAAATTTATCTCTACTATCAATAATTTGGGAGTAAAAGAGGTAGCTAATTTAGCTTTCGGACAGGCTAATATTATTCTTCAAGTGACCAATAAAAAGGCTGTTAAGGATAAATATAAAGTAGCCGTGATCAAGCGTCCGGTAAATTTCAGCAAGGAAACTTATAATAGAGCTTATAATAATTTCAGCCAGTTTATTGCTGCTAATCCTTCTTTGGATAAAATGGTGGCGAATGCAGAAGAAGCCGGATATAGATTGTTGGAAAGAAACGATTTGTATAGCTCTGAGCATGGAATTGGTGGTGTCAGAGGTACCAAAGAAGCTTTGAAATGGGCGTTCTCTGCTAAGCCGGGTGAAGTTTCCGGATTATATGAATGTGGTGAAAGCGACAGACTGCTGGTGGTTGCACTGGCTGGTGTAACTCCTGAAGGCTATCGTTCGTTGCAGCAGGTACAAGATCAGTTGAGAGCGGAGATTGTAAAAGATAAGAAGGCTGAAAAGATAATGGCTGATATGAAAGCTGCTAATGCAACTTCTTTTGATCAGTACAAGTCAATGGCCAATGCGGTGAGTGATTCTGTGAAACATGTTACTTTCGCTGCTCCTGCTTATATTGCCGCTTTGCGTAGCAGTGAGCCGTTGGTAGGTGCTTATGCTTCAGTAGCAGAACTTAATAAATTGAGTGCGCCGATTAAAGGAAATGCCGGAGTGTTTGTGCTGCAGATGTATGCGAAAGATAAGTTAAATGAAACGTTTGATGCGAAAACAGAAGAAACTACATTGGAAAATATGCACGTTCGTTTGGCAGGACGTTTGATGAATGATCTTTATCTGAAGGGTGAAGTGAAGGATTCACGTTATTTATTCTTCTGATAATAAGGGGCTGTTTAAATAGGGTCTAAGACCGAATGAAGATATATAAAAGGCTGTTCCTGGATGGGAACGGCCTTTTTACGTTAACTTTTGTCTGTAGTCTGCTCTGAAATTAACTTTAATTCCTTACATTTGCATAAATAACGTTGATTTGTAAAGAATATGTCTAAATATCCTCTTTTGGGAATGACTCTTGCTGAGTTGCAATCGGTAGTCAGAGGCTTGGGAATGCCGGGATTTGCCGCTAAGCAGATTGCATCATGGCTTTATGATAAAAAGGTGGCTACTATTGATGAAATGACTAATTTGTCATTGAAACACCGGGAAGCATTGAAGGCCGATTATGAAGTAGGAGGGGAAGCGCCTGTCGATGCCATGCATTCGGTCGATGGCACTATTAAATATCTTTATCGGGTAGGAGAGAATCATTTCGTGGAAGCAGTGTATATTCCGGATGACGACCGTGCTACTCTTTGTGTCTCTTCACAGGTGGGGTGCAAAATGAATTGCAAGTTCTGTATGACCGGAAAGCAGGGATTTACGGCAAATCTGACTTCTAATCAAATACTGAATCAGATAAACTCATTGCCGGAGTGCGATAAGCTGACCAATATTGTCATGATGGGAATGGGTGAACCTTTGGATAATCTGGATGAGGTGCTGAAGGCTTTGGAAATTTTGACAGCTTCTTATGGCTACGCGTGGAGTCCAAAACGGATCACTCTTTCTACTGTGGGATTGCGTAAGGGGCTGCAGCGTTTTATAGAAGAGAGCGATTGCCATCTGGCGATTAGCTTGCACTCGCCGCTTCCTTCTCAACGCTCGGATTTGATGCCTGCCGAACGTGCTTTCTCAATAGTTGAAATCGTAGATTTGTTAAAGAACTATGATTTTAGTAAACAACGTAGACTTTCGTTCGAATATATTGTTTTTAGGGGTGTTAATGATTCGTTGATTTATGCTAAGGAACTTGTGAAATTGCTTCGTGGGTTGGATTGCCGGATGAATCTGATTCGTTTTCATGCTATTCCCGATGTCGATCTGAACGGTGCTGATATGGAGACGATGACGGCTTTCCGTGATTATCTGACTTCGCATGGCTTGTTCTCTACTATCCGTTCTTCAAGAGGGGAGGATATATTTGCTGCTTGTGGTATGTTGTCTACGGCGAAGCAGGAAGAGAATAACAAGAATTAATATAAATTATTAACTTATCGGATGAAAATATACGAACTTGTCGTAGTTTTGTAAAAACATAAAAAATGATCAATATGAAGAAGTATCTGTTTTTCCTCGGTATGGCTCTTGTAGCATTGATTTTTTCTTCTTGTAATGGTAAGAAGGGTGTATTTACCCCGACCTCCAGCGGTCGTGCGTATGAGATTCTTGTAGTTGTTGATCATGCTTTGTGGGAGCGTCCGGCAGGAAGGGCTTTGTATGATGTGCTCGACACGGATGTGCCGGGTTTGCCGCAGTCGGAACGTTCTTTTAGGATTATGTATACTTCTCCGAAAGATTACGATTCTACTTTGAAGCTGATACGTAATATCATCATCGTGGACGTACGCGATATTTATACAAAACCGGCTTTTAAATATGCTAAGGATGTTTATGCGGCCCCGCAGTTGATTCTTACCATACAGGCACCTAATGAACAGGAATTTGAGAAATTTGTAGAAGAGAATAAGCAGCAGATTATCGATTTCTTTACGCGCGCCGAGATGAATCGTCAGATAGCTCAGTTGCAGCATAAGCACAATGATTATATATCTACTAAAGTAGGTAGTAAATTCGATTGTGATATCTGGCTTCCGGCGGAACTCGCTTCTTCCAAAGAGGGAAAGGATTTCTTCTGGGCATCTACCAATACAGCTACCGGCGATCAGAATTTTGTTATATATTCTTATCCGTATACCGATAAGAATACATTCACGAAGGAATATTTTATTCATAAGCGTGATTCGGTGATGAAAGCGAATATTCCGGGGGCAAAAGAAGGAATGTATATGTCTACGGATTCTATAACGGTGGACGTGAGACCTATTGATGTACATGGAGATTATACGATGGAAGCCCGTGGGCTTTGGCGAATGAAGGGCGATTTTATGGGTGGCCCGTTCGTATCGCATACCCGTTTGGATAAAGCCAACCAGCGTATAATCACAGCAGAGATTTTTGTATATTCACCTGATAAATTAAAACGCAATCTGGTACGCATGCTCGAAGCATCACTCTATACGCTGAAACTTCCTGCAGAGAAAGTACAGGGAGAAATTCCGATGGGCAACGTCGCCAGAGAGGAACAAACTAATAAATAACGACACATGGAAGATTCTAAAATACGGATTGGTATTACCCAGGGAGATATTAACGGCGTTGGCTATGAAGTGATATTGAAGGCTTTTGCAGATCCGGTTATGTTGGAGTTGTGTACTCCGATTATTTACGGTTCGCCTAAAGTGGCTGCTTATCATCGTAAGTCTTTGGATTTGCCGACTAACTTCAGTATTGTTAATTCTGCCTCGGAAGCTGCTCACAATCGTTTGAGTGTAGTGAATTGTACGGACGACGAGGTGAAAGTAGAATTTTCGAAACCCGATCCGGAAGCCGGTAAGGCTGCTCTTGGTGCGTTGGAAAAAGCAATCGAAGAGTTTAAAGAAGGGTTGATCGATGTCATTGTGACGGCACCCATTAATAAGCATACGATTCAGTCGGAGGGATTTTCATTTCCCGGCCATACTGAATATATCGAGGAGAGATTGGGCAATGGCAGCAAGTCGCTGATGATTCTGATGAAGGATGATTTCCGGGTAGCATTAGTGACCGGACATATTCCCGTTCGTGAAATTGCTTCTTCTATCACTAAAGAGCTTATTCAAGACAAGCTGACTATTTTCCATCAGTCCCTCAAACAGGATTTTGGAATCGGTGCACCTCGCATAGCTGTATTGGCACTGAACCCGCATGCCGGGGATGAGGGATTGCTCGGTACGGAGGAACAGGAAATTATCATTCCGGCTATTCAGGAAATGGCTGCGAAAGGAATGCTCTGCTACGGACCTTATCCGGCAGACGGTTTTATGGGATCAGGTAACTTTACTCATTTTGATGGTGTGCTGGCTATGTACCACGATCAGGGGTTGGCGCCATTCAAGGCATTGGCTATGGATGAAGGAGTGAACTATACGGCCGGTCTTCCGGTGGTACGTACTTCACCTGCCCATGGAACAGCCTATGATATCGCTGGTAAGGGATTGGCTTGTGAAGATTCTTTCCGTCAGGCGGTATATGTGGCGATAGATGTATTCCGTAACCGGCAGCGTGATAAGGCTGCTCATGCCAATCCGTTGAGAAAGCAATATTACGAGAAACGTGACGATAGTGACAAGCTGAAACTTGACACTGTGGACGATGATGTATAAATGAAATTGGAGAAGGAATTTATAGTGCAGTTATGACGAAAGCGGAGATTCAACAAGTAAAACTCAGGTTCGGTATTATTGGTAATACGGAGGCTTTGTCGCGCGCCATTGATGTAGCCATTCAGGTTGCTCCCACTGATTTGTCCGTACTGATAACCGGGGAAAGCGGGGTGGGAAAGGAGAGCTTTCCGCAGATCATTCATCAATATAGCCGTCGGAAGCATGGACAGTATATTGCAGTGAATTGCGGCGCCATTCCCGAAGGGACAATCGACTCGGAATTGTTTGGACATGAAAAAGGTGCTTTTACCGGTGCTATCGGTGAGCGCAAAGGATATTTTGGTGAAGCGGACGGTGGAACGATTTTTCTGGATGAAGTAGGGGAGTTGCCTTTGCCTACTCAGGCGCGTTTGCTTCGTGTGCTTGAAAGCGGTGAATTTATCAAAGTAGGATCGTCAAAAGTGCAGAAAACAGATGTACGTATTGTTGCCGCAACGAATGTGAACCTGACACAAGCGATTGCTGACGGTCGTTTTCGTGAAGATCTGTATTATCGTTTGAATACGGTTCCTATCCAGATACCTCCTTTGCGTGAGCGTGGGGAGGATGTCTTATTGTTGTTCCGTAAATTTGCCGGTGATTTTGCAGAGAAATACCGTATGCCTGCCATTCAACTGACGGAAGACGCCAAGCAGGTATTGCTTGCCTATCCATGGCCGGGTAATGTACGCCAGTTGAAGAATATAACAGAGCAGATTTCGATAATAGAGACCAATAGGGAAATTAACGCTGCTATTCTGCAAGGGTATCTTCCGGTGCAGAACACGCAACGGCTTCCTGCTTTGTTCGGGATAAAGGACAGTAAGAACTTCGAGAGCGAGCGTGAGATTCTTTATTCTGTTTTGTTTGATATGCGACAGGAAGTATCGGAATTGAAGAAGATGGTACATAATCTGATGGCGGAAAAGGGAAATGTGTCGCTTGTGACACCGGTACCTCCTGCGTCGGTACCTACGATTATTCATCCGGTGAAAGCTCCTTGTCCGGTAGATGACGATATACAAGATACAGAGGAATATGTGGAAGAGTCCCTTTCGTTGGACGAAGTGAAGAAAGAAATGATACGCAAAGCTTTGGAAAAGCATCATGGAAATAGAAAAAGTGCAGCACAGGATCTGAATATTTCCGAGCGTACCCTTTATAGAAAAATAAAAGAATATGGTTTGGATTAAAAAAATGCCACAATGGATGTTATTGTTGGTTTTACCGGCAATACTTCTGGCGTGTAGCGTCTCTTATAAGTTTAACGGGGCGTCTATTAACTATGATAAGGTAAAGACGATTTCGATTGCTGATTTCCCTATAAAGTCTACTTACGTTTATCAGCCTTTGGCTAATAAGTTTAATGATGACTTGAAAGACATCTTTACCCGTCAGACCCGGTTGCAATTGGTAAGATCGGCCAATGCAGATTTGCAGATCGAGGGAGAAATAACCGGTATTAATGTATATAATGAGGCCGTTGCAGCCGATGGTTATTCTTCGAAAGCCAAAGTGACCATTACGGTAAATGTACGTTATGTGAACAACACGAACCATCAGGAAGATTTTGAACAACAATTCTCGGCTTTCCGTTCCGACCTCGACCCGAACTCTTTATTGCCCAATATACCGGACGCAACGATTGCTGAAATAACCAAAGAGATAACTGATCAGATATTTAACGCGACTGTGGCAAATTGGTAATTTAAATGATCTCTGCTAACCTTCGACAATGGATTCAGCATCCTGAAATGTTGAATAAAGACACGTTGTATGAGCTTCGTACGCAGCTCACACGTTATCCTTATTTTCAGTCGCTCCGTCTGTTGTATCTTAAGAATTTGTATTTATTGCATGATATCACTTTCGGGGCGGAATTGCGGAAAGCGATTTTATACGTAGCCGATCGGCGTTCACTGTTTTATCTGATCGAAGGGGACAAGTATGTACTTTCCCGTAAGAAGAAGGCGGTTACGGAAGAGTTGCCGGAACTCAGTCTTGATCGGACATTGACATTGATCGACGCTTTTTTGTCTACGGTTCCCGAGGAAGTTACTGCCCGGACCGATCTGGATTATGCGATGGATTATACGGCATACTTGTTGCAAGACAATGACGCTTCTGTCGGCGAACAGCCTGAAGCTCCTAAACTTCGCGGATTTGAATTGATTGACGGCTTTATAGAAAAGAGTGAGAATGAATCGGCTATCCGATTGAAACCTCTTCTGCCCGGAGAGAATTCCGTCGCAGAGGAAGCTGCCAAGGATTTGTCTTCTGACGAATCGAAGTCTGAAGAGGAGGAAGATGATAGTTGTTTTACCGAAACATTGGCGAAAATCTATGTTAAACAGCAAAGATATTCCAAAGCTCTTGAAATTATTAAAAAATTAAGTTTGAAATATCCAAAAAAAAATGCTTACTTTGCAGACCAAATAAGATTTTTGGAGAAACTGATTATTAACGCTAAATCAAAATAACAAAAAATGTACTTAGTATTCGTTATCTTAATGGTTATTGCAGCCATATTGATGTGCTTTATCGTACTGATTCAAAACTCAAAAGGTGGAGGTCTTGCATCAGGCTTTTCATCATCTAATGCAATTATGGGTGTTCGCAAAACTACAGATTTCTTGGAAAAAGCTACTTGGGGATTAGCTGCATTTATGGTTGTAATGAGCATCGCTACAGCTTATGTTGTTCCTACTTCTTCCTCAAAAACACAAGATGTGATTCTGGAACAAGCTAAGCAAGAAGAAAAAACAAATCCGTACAATATGCCTACAGGTACAGCCGCACCTGCTACTGAAGCACCTGCCGCTGATGCGCCTGCAACAGAAACACCGGCAACAGA
>UMJL01009225.1_pt1 | contig 15968 bp, 10 predicted proteins | sample 1966071 | NCBI WGS metagenome assembly UMJL01 (sample SAMEA4836148, study PRJEB28245) | human gut metagenome | biome: gut microbiome; material: fecal sample | place: Denmark | collected 2008
CGCCCTTCTCGTGACCGCGGCCTTCGTCCGCAGCGAGTGGTACCTCGCCGAGAACGGCGGCACCGTCGCCATCTACCGCGGCATCAAGGGCGACATCCTCGGCATCCCGCTGAGCGAGCTCGTGGGGACGAGTGCCGTGAAGGTGAGCGACCTCCCCTCGTCCGTCCAAGACCAGCTCGAGCAGGGCATACGCGTGAACGGCGAAGAGGCGGCGCTTGCGACGATCGACTCCTACCACCGTCAGATCGACGAGGAGGCCGTGAAGGCGGCCCAGGTGGCCGAGGGGGCAAAGTCCGACGGTCAGCCCGGGGTCGAGGAGAACGGCGCCGCGGAGGACGCCGAGCAGTCGGACCAGGACGCTGCCGAGGCCTCTCCGACCGAGGGGCAGGCCGGTGACGCGCAGACGAACGGAGGAGAGTGAGATGGCGAGAAGAACGCACTTCTCCGGCGCCCGCACGCGCGCCGCCTACGAGGCCATGGCCGTCCCCTCCGCCCCCGCCACGCGCGGCCTCTCGCGCCGCAACACCGAGCTCTTCTTGCTGTTCCTCGCGGCGGTGCCCGTCATCTTGCTCTACGCGATGTACGTGGTCACCACCACGGCCCAGCTGAGCCTCGCCACGCTGGGCGTGCCGCTGGGGCTCTTCGCCGCATTCGGCGCGGCCCACGTGGCCATACGCTTCCTCGCGCCCGGCGCCGACCCCGCCATCCTGCCCGTCGTCTTCGCGCTTTCTGGCACGGGCATCACGTTCCTCACCCGACTCGCCCCCGACCTTGCGGTGAACCAGGTCATCTGGCTCTTCGTCTCCATAGCGGCGATGGTCGTCGTGCTCGTCGTCGTCCGAAACCTCGACCGGCTCGCGCAGTTCAAGTACACGCTCGGAATCGCCGGCGTGGTGCTGCTCGTCCTGCCCATGCTCGTGGGCACCGAGCGCAGCGGATCGAAGCTCTGGATCTACATCGGCGGGTTCGGCTTCCAGCCGGGCGAGTTCGCCAAGATCGCCATCGTCCTCTTCCTGGCGTTCTACCTCGCCGCCAACCGCGAGGCGCTCTCTGCCTCCATGCGCAAGATCGGCCCCGTGAGCCTCCCTCGCCTGAGGATGCTCCTGCCGCTCTTCGTGGTGTGGGGCGTGAGCCTGCTCGTCGTGGCCTTTGAGACCGATCTTGGCAGCGCGCTTCTCCTCTTCACGTTCTTCCTCATCATGCTCTACGTGGCCACCGGGCGTGCGAGCTACGTCGTGGTGAGCCTCCTTCTGCTCGCCGTGGGCGGCGTGGCCTGCTACAACCTCTTCGGCCACGTGCAGACGCGCGTGAACATCTGGCTCGACCCGTGGGCAGACGCCTCGGGCGGCGGCTACCAGATCGTCCAGTCGCTCTACTCGCTCGCCGACGGCGGGCTCGTGGGGCGCGGCATCGGAAAGGGCATGGCCACGGTCATCCCCGTGGTGGAGAGCGACTTCATCTTCTCCGCCATCGGCGAGGAGATGGGCCTGCTCGGCGGCGCCGGCGTCCTGATGCTCTACCTGCTGCTGTGCGTGCGCGGCTTTGCCACGGCGGCGCGCGCCAAGTCCGACACCTCGGCCTTCGCGGCCGTGGGCCTCACGAGCGCCATCTGCTTCCAGGCCTTCCTCATCGTGGGAGGCGTCACCAAGCTCCTGCCGCTTACGGGCGTGACCCTTCCCTTCATGAGCCAGGGCGGCACGTCGCTGCTCGCGAGCTTCATCATCGTCGGCCTGCTCCTGCGCGCCGGAGACGAGGGCACCGGACGCGGAACCCAGATCGAGAGCGGCCTTGCGGGCGAGAAGAGCTTCCGCTCGCCGCTGATCTCCCTCGCCGAGGGAGCCGGCAGGGCTGGCGCCCATGCCGCGTCCGTGGTGCATGGCAGCCATGTGCGGGGGAGCTTCTCGCTGCTCACGGCCGAGTCCGGCGTCCTGGGCCGGGTGGCGCTCGGCAAGCGGCTCACGAACCTCATCACGGTCTTCTCGCTCCTTTTTGCCGTCCTTATCGCCAACCTCACGTACGTGATGGAGATTGACGCGGCACGCGTGCAGGCCCTGCCAACGAACAACCACACCATTGCCCGAAGCGCCTACGTGCAGCGCGGCGCCATCATCACCTCTGACGGCGTGACGCTGGCAGAGAGCGTCCAGCAGGCTGACGGCACCTATCTCCGGAGCTACCCCCAGGGCACGCTCGCGCGTCACACCGTGGGCTACATCTCCCTCCAATACGGGTCCGCCGGCATCGAAGAGACCATGAACGACACGCTCACCGGGCATGCGGACTACTCCAACTGGAGAAGCGCGCTCTACTCCCTCGCGGGCGTCGACCAGCCCGGCTCGACCGTGGCGCTCACCATCAACTCGCTCATCCAGCGCGCGGCCGAGGACGCCCTGCAGGGCTATACCGGCTCGATCGTAATTCTCGACCCCAAGACGGGCGCCGTCCTGGCCAAGGCGTCCAACCCCACCTACAGTGTCGACGACCTCGATTCCGTCATGGCCTCGGGCACGAACGGCGAGCTCATCGACCGCGCGACGAGCGTCCTCTACCCGCCTGGGTCCTCCTTCAAGGCCCTCACGCTGGCCGCCGCGCTCGACTCAGGCACCACCACGCTCGACACCGTCTACGACGCGAGCGCAGAGCTTGAGATCGGCGGAGCGGCCGTCACCAACAACCACGATGCCGACTACGGCGAGGTCACGCTGCGCGATGCGCTCGCCGTCTCCTCCAACACGGCCTTCGGGCAGGTTGGCGTGGAGTTGGGCGCCGACACGCTCGTGAGCTACGCCAACGCCTTCGGCTATGGGCGCAGCGTCGGCCAGGACTTCAAGTGCACCGCCTCCCTCATGCCCGACCCGTCCGAGATGACGGAGTGGGAGACCGCGTGGGCGGCCTGCGGTCAGCCCGTCGGCGAGCACGAGAGCCCCGCGGGCCCGCAGACCACCGTCATGCAGAACGCCATGGTGGCCCAGGCCATCGCCAACGGCGGCGTGGTCATGGACCCCTACGTGGTTGACCACGTGCTCTCCCCCGAGGGCGTCGAGATCTCGCGCACCCAGGCCCGCTCGCTCGGGCAGGCCATCTCCGCCGACACCGCAGCGCTCGTAAAGGAGGCCATGCTTCAGGTCGTCGAGAGCGGCACGGGCATGGCGGCCCGAGTCCAGGGGGCCCGCGTTGCCGGCAAGACCGGAACCGCCGAGGTCGGAGACGGCAGCATCAACTCGCTCTTCATCGGCTTCGCGCCGTATGACAACCCCACCCTCGTCATCTCGATCTGCGTCGAGGGCCAGGGGGAGGACGTCGAGGGCCTCGCGGCCTCGCTCGCCGGGCAGGTGCTCGCGCACGCCCTCGCGGTTCAGTCATCCGGGGCGGGCAGCTGATGGGGGCGCGACAGAACGACAGGACACACTGACCAACGAAGCAGAAACGAACCAGGGACAGAGCAGGGCGCGCCCTCGGCGCACAGAAAAAGGGACGCGGCGCGGGCCGTGAGCAGGATAGGAGTTGAGCATGCCAGGGATGATTCTCGGCGGACGCTACCAGGTACAGGACAAGATCGGCACGGGAGGCATGGCCACGGTATTTCGCGGCCTTGACGAGGTGCTCGGCCGCACCGTGGCCATCAAGACGATGCTGCCCCAGTACGCCGCTGACCCGTCCTTTGCCGCGCGCTTCAAGCAGGAGGCGCAGGCGGCGGCGGCCCTTCAGAGCCCCTACATCGTCTCCGTCTACGACTGGGGCAAGGACGCCGACACCTACTACATCGTCATGGAGTACCTGCGCGGCACCGACCTCAAGAGCGGCATCCGCAAGCACGGCGCGCTTGACTGCAAGAAGGTCGCGCAGATAGGCTCGCAGATCGCGCAGGCGCTCTCCGTGGCCCACAGGCACGACATCATCCACCGCGACATCAAGCCGCAGAACATCATGGTGCAGCCCGACGGCAACATCAAGGTGATGGACTTCGGCATCGCGCGCGCCAAGAACAGCCACCTCACGCAGGACAACTCCGTCCTCGGCACCGCACACTACGTCTCCCCTGAGCAGACGCAGGGCAAGGAGCTCGGGCCCACCACAGACATCTACTCGCTCGGCATCGTGATGTACGAGGCGGCCACGGGGCAGGTGCCCTTCCAGGGCGACGACGCCATCACCGTTGCCCTCAAGCAGGTGAACGAGCAGCCCAAGCCGCCGAGCCAGCTCAATCCCTCCGTCGACCCCGCGCTCGAATCCATCATTCTCAAGTGCATGCAGAAGAACCCCGCCGACCGCTTCCAGACGGCGGACGAGCTCTATCGCACGCTGCGCGACTACCTCGCGGGCCGCGTTCAGGCCGTGAACAGCGCCACCGCCATGCTTCCCGTCCAGCCCACCAACAAGCTCGAGCGCGGCACGGGAGCCATCCCCGCCACAGGCGGCACCGCCTCCATTCCCCGCGTCGAGCGCACGAACCGCTACCGCGCGCAGAGCGCCACCGAGCAGGCCGCCGAGGAGGAGGCGGGGCGTCAGCGCAGGCACCGTCGCAACGTCATCCTCGCCGTGATCGGCGTCATCGCCGTCGTGGCCGTGGCAGCCGTCGCGCTCTTCTCGATCTTCGGCTCCGGCACCCAGACCAAGCCGGTTCCCAACCTCATCGGTCTCACGCAGGAGCAGGCCATCCAGGAGATCGAGAACAACGGCTTCGAGGTCGGCAAGGTCGAGCAGGGCTACACGTCGGCGCAGGACCCGGGCCTCGTCTACGAGCAGAGCCCCCTCGCAACCCGCGCGATGCCCGAGGGCTCCTCCATTGACATCCGCGTCTCAAAGGGCGAGGCGCCGGCCGAGAAGGTCACGGTGCCCGACCTCACGAACCTCCCTGAGGACCAGGTGGAGGCCGAGCTTGCGAAGTACAACCTCGTCGGGCGCAAGGGCGAGGACCAGGAGAGCGACTCCATCGAGAAGGGCCGCGTCTGCAGCCAGGACACGCCCGAGGGCACCGAGGTCAACGTCGGCGAGACCATCACCTATCACATCTCCTCCGGCGCGAGCACGGCCGTCATTCCCAACGTCGTGGGCGACTACTACGAGGACGCGCAGGAGCGCCTCTCCAGCAGCGACGGCGAGTTTGACGTCAAGGTCGTCTGGGACTACAGCAACACCGTGGCTGAGGGCAACGTCATCTCCGTCGACCCCGCCGCCGGCAACACCGCCGAGGTTGGCTCCACGGTCACCATCACCGTCTCGAGCGGCCCCAAGCCCGTGGAGAACGTATCCGTGCCGTCCGTCGTGGGCGAGAGCTACTACGATGCCCGATCCCAGCTCCAGAACCTCGGGTTCGTGGTGCAGCTCGCCTCGGGCAGCAGCGCCGAGGGCGTGGTTGTCAACCAGTCCGCGCGGGAGTCTCTGCCCTCGGGATCCACGATCGTCCTCACCACTGAGGTCCAGTCCACCGGCAACGAGAACGGCGGATCCGGGACGGGCTCCAACGGGGGCGGACCCTCCACCGGGAACGACCAGGGCGACACGGGCACCGAGGAAAGCGGCGCCAGCGGCAACTCCCGCTCCTCCTCACGACAGAGGGTCAGCGGCTAGAGCGATCGCCATCCGATGCCATGGCGGCCGGCCCCCACGGGACCGGCCGCCTTTCTTGTGGGCGAGGACCTGTCAAAGGAAAGCAGGCCGGGGCGATAAGAGCCCCGGCCTGCGTCATGTCTGGTGCCCCCGGGCCGATTCGAACGGCCGACACCCGCTTTAGGAGAGCGGTGCTCTATCCCCTGAGCTACGAAGGCAGTGTGCCGAACTATTCTATCACCGCGCGGGCGCGGCGACAAAAGCTACTTCTTGGCGTCCTTCTCGACCTTCTTTGCGGACGCCTCAGCGCTCGCACGCTGGAAGAGCTCGAGGAGCTTCTTGTCAGAGAGCCCGCGGACGCGCGCCTCTGCCGCCTTGCGGAACGGGCGGCGCTTCACCATGTCATAGATGAAGCTGCCGATGATGGCGGCATACGCAAGGACGAGCGACGCCACGCTCAGGATGCCCTGCCAGGTGCCGAGGTCGGTGTTCTGGCCAAAGACGTAGGCGCAGACGAGCGAGACGACGGCGAGGGCCATGCCCACGCCGAGAAACGCCCAGAAGACCTTCTCGGTCTTCTTGTAGCCGGGAAGCTCACGCAGGACGAGGTCGTAGGCGCGGTTGCGGATGTCCTCCTCCTCGCGCTCGCGGCGCTTGCGCTCCTTCTTCTCCTCCTTGGTCTCGGCGCGGCCGGGGCCGGACGCCTTTGCCTTGCTCTCCACGCGCACGGAGGCGCCAGCCTCGCGCACGGGGCGCGCCTTGGCCGCAGAGCTGCGCGAGAAGCCCTTGCGCTCCTCGCTCGTGGAGGTCACGGCCTCGGCCTCCTTCTTGGGGCGGCCGACGGCATTGCCCTCGGCCTCGCGGCGGGCTCCCTCGATGGTGTCCTTGAGTGACATGAAGCTCCTTTGGTGCAGTCGTCTTCGGCTTTAGCGGGCGGGTACGAACTCGGTGCCGGTAATGATCTGGAAGGCCTCCTGATAGCGCCTGGAGGTTCCCTCGATGACCTCGGCCGGGATGCGCGGCGGCTCGCCGGTCATGTCCCAGTTGGCGCGCAGCCAGTCGCGGACGTACTGCTTGTCGTAGCTCGGCTGGACCTTGCCCTCCTCGTAGGAGTCGGCCGGCCAGAAGCGGCTGGAGTCCGGCGTGAGGCACTCGTCGATAAGGGTGAGCCTGCCATCGATGAAGCCGAACTCAAACTTGGTGTCGGCGATGATGATGCCCTGCTCCGCGGCGTAATCGGCCGCGGCCTTGTAGATGGCGAGCGAGGCGTCGCGCAGCTGCTCGGCAACCTCGGCGCCCACGATCTCGCAGCAGCGCTCGAACGAGATGTTCTCGTCGTGGTCGCCAAGCTCGGCCTTGGTGGACGGGGTGAAGATCGGCTCGGGGAGCTTGGAGGCCTCGGTCAGGCCGGCCGGCAGCTTGATGCCGCAGACGGTGCCGTCCTCGTCGTAGGTCTTCTTGCCGGAGCCCGTAAGGTAGCCGCGGACGATGCACTCGATGGGCACGGTCTGGGCCTTCTTGACCAGCATGGAGCGACCTGCGAGGTAGTCGGCGTAAGGCTTGAAGTCGTCGGGCAGGTCGGCAACGTCGCAGGAGATCATGTGGTTGGGGATGAGGTCCGCAAAGCGCTCGAACCAGAACGCGGAGATGCGGGTGAGAATCTCGCCCTTGTGCGGGATCTCGTCAGGCAGGATGAAGTCATAGGCGCTGATGCGGTCCGACGCCACCATGAGGAGGCTGTCGCCGCAGTCGTAGATGTCGCGCACCTTGCCGTGCGAATCCGGACGAAGTTCCATCTCAGCCATTCCGGCCACCTTTCGTAGGCGTTTCACTCAACCATCCAGTATACGTCACTCGAGCCGCAGAAAGACGAGTGCGCGGGTGCTACCGGTCCTTCTCCTTGCGCTCGCGGCGCTGGGGAATCCGCAGCGTGAACGTTGTCCCCTTGCCAAGCTCGGACTCAACGAGAATCGTTCCGTTGTGCTTGTCGACGATCTCCTTGGTGATGGCGAGGCCCACGCCAAGGCCCCCGGACACGCGCTCGCGGCTCACGTCTGAGCGCCAGAAGCGCGAGAAGGTCTGCGGGATGTCCTCCTTGGCGATTCCGATGCCGGTGTCCTGGACGCTAACCAGCACGTCGGAGCGATCCTGACGCAGGGAGACCTTCACCCAGCCGTCCGCGTTGGTGTAGCGCATCGCGTTGCTCATGAGGTTCACGATCGCCTCGCGGATGAGGTCGGGGTCGACGTCGGCGTAGAGTTCTCCGTGGGCGGTCTCGTCAACAAAGCGCAGGTGGAGACCGCGCTCGTGGAAGAGCTGATGCTGGGCGGAGACCAGGCTCCTGACGAGGTACACCATGTCGGTCTTCTCGACCTTGACCTCGGTGGTGCCGTTCTCCAGGCGCGAGAGCTTGAGCATGGCGTCAATGAGGCGGGAGAGGCGCCGGACCTCGGAGGCCACGACCTCCAGGTGCTCGTCGTCCGCGGGAAGGACGCCGTCCTGCATGGCCTCGACCGTGGCCTGCATTGCCATGAGCGGCGTGCGCAGCTCATGGGCGACATCGCCGGTGAGGCGATGCTCGAGCTTGATGTCACGCTCGATGGTCGTCGCCATGTCATCAAAGGTCTCGCCGAGCTGACCGATCTCGTCGGTGCCCGTGACGCCGGTGCGCGCCGTGAGGTCGCCGTTTCTGATCTGCTTTGCCGTCGAGGTGATGCGCTGGATGGGCTGCGCCATCCCGCGCGAGACAAAGTACCCGATCACGCAGGCAAGAAGGGCCGCGATGGCGGCCGCCGTCGCGATGGCGCCGTACGAGTTGGAGCGGAAGGACGCGTCGCTCTTGGTGAGCAGGGCCTCGGACCCAAAGGCCCAGAGGCGGACCTCGCCGATGACCGAGCCGTTTCCGTCAAGAATCTGCGAGGTGACGAGCGCCTCCTGGGCAGTCGGGACCGTGGCGGGGACGGGCTTCGCCCCCTCGGCGGCGTCCGGGGAGAGCGTGGTCGAGCGCGCCCAGGTGTCGTCGTAGAGCACGTTGCCGTCGGCGTCGACAACCTGCACGACGATGTCCGAGGAAAGCGAGGAGGCCCCCTCGGCGGCGGCCGCGGCGGTCTCGTCGAGCTCGCCGGTCCGCTGGTATGCCTCGGATATGCTTGCCGCCGTGGAGTCAGCGATGCTCTGCATGTTCTGGCGGGTGTAGGCCATGAACTGGCCCTCCCACACCATGGCGAGCACCACCACGAGCACCAGGGCCGTCATTATCGCCGTCATCGCGAAGCCGAGGGTAAGACTCGTGGAGTAGGGGCGCCCGCGCTTGGGCGAGGGCTTGATCGTGTTCCACGAGCTACGAGAGGACGAGGGCCGCTCGGAGCCGCCCTCGTCCGTCTGTGCGTCCCTTCCGGTGACGAAGCGCGCGGACATTCCGGTGCCTATCGGCCGCCGGCGTCGGCCGCCTTCTCAGGAGCCTCGAAGCGATAGCCGACGCCGTGAACGGTGTAGAGCCAGCGCGGGTTGCGCGGGTCGTCGCCAAGCTTGGCGCGGAGGTTCTTGACGTGGGAGTCAATGGTGCGCTCGTAGCCCTCGAAGTCGTAGCCGAGAACCTTCTCGACGAGCTCCATACGGGTGTAGACCCGGCCCGGGTAGCGGGCGAGCGTAGTCAGCAGCTTGAACTCGGAGGCGGTGAGGTCGACCTCCTTGCCCTCCACGAGCACCTTGTGACCGGAGATGTCAATCACGAGGTCGCCGAAGTCGAGCACCTCGAGCTGCGGCTCGGCCTCGGTGTGGGCGCGGCGAAGCAGGGCGCGCACGCGGGCGACGAGCTCGCGCGGCGAGAAGGGCTTGATGAGGTAGTCATCGGCGCCGAGCTCGAGGCCGATGATGCGGTCCTCGACCTCGCCCTTGGCGGTGAGCATGATGATGGGCACGTTGGACGTCTCGCGGATGGCGCGGCAGACGCGCTCGCCCGAGAGCTTGGGGAGCATGAGGTCAAGGATCACGAGGTCGAAGGTGTGCTTCTCAAACTCCTCAACGGCACTCTGGCCATCGCCGACGCCGCGCACGATGTAGCTCTCGCGCTCGAGGTACGCCGCGACGGCGTCCCTGATCGCCTTCTCGTCTTCAACGAGCAGAATTTTCTTCTCATCTGAAGCCATGCTGGCCTCCTCGCTAACGACTAGTCGTCTCCGGACAGTCCGGTCCGTGGATGACCCTAGTGTACCCTACCGGAGCGCTGGAGATTCCAAGTTACAGGCGGAAGGTACGCACCGCAACGGAAGCGGGGTAGCCGGTGTCCGCGTCCTTGACCGTCGAGAAGGTCACAAAGAGGTCGCACTCTCCCACGCGAGCGGGATACTCGCCATAGTCGACGATGCGGTCTGCCGAGGGTAGCGCCGAGTACTGGCGATTGGCGAGGTCGAGCACGAGGTATGTGGCATTGCTCTTGACGATGAACAGGTCTCCGTTGCCGCACCCGCACTCGGACGGCTCGCGGTTGAGCCGATAGAAGCCGGCCGAGGACGTCCCGATGTAGGTGCCCATCTGCCCGAGGAGCCCGCCGGTGCTGTAGCTCGCCTCAACCGAGACGAGAAACCGGTCGCCAACGCGCGTCGCGCGGAACGGGCGCACGCCCTGGGGCATGACGAGCTGGTCGATCCTCGTATTGAGGTCGTCAGAGAGTGAGTAGGCGGTGACTCCGTAGTAGGTCCCCTCCGAGGCGCGGACGCGGGGCGCGAGCGTGACGACCTCGCCCGAGACGGTCGGCCACGTGGCGAAGCGGCCCGGGGACTCGACCACCGCCTGGGCGTCAGAGTCCCCGGCGTGCCAGATGTAGCAGAAGGAGTGCTCCTGCGTCTTGCTCCCGAGCGTCGACGGCTGGACCTGCCAGACCACGGTCGACCCAGAAACGGCGAAGGGCGCCGGATCATAATCCGAGGTGCCCTCCCAGAGCGTCTTGGTTTCGCCCGTGAGCGCGCCGGCGGAAAACGACGACGCGTGGAGCGACCAGGCCCTCGTCACCAGGTCGAGCTCGATCCAGGCGTACACGCTGTCCGAGCAGCGAGCGTCGTAGATGACCGACGTCGCCGCGCCGCTGACCGGCTCGGGGACGACCTCCACGAGCTCGCCGGACGCGAGCGAGAGGGCGGAGCCCGTGACCATCGGCGTGGCGGAGGAGCCCGCCGTGGTGACGGGAATCCACGTGCCCTCTGCCGGATGGAGCACGTTGCCGAGCGGCAGGGTCCACGACCCCTCGACGGCGAGCGTCGTGTCTACGCCCTCGAACTCCGAGAGGATGTCGTCCGCCTCGGACTCGTCGACCACAGTGGGGTCTGCCTCGATGTCGTTCGCGTCGTGCGTGCAGCCGGCCAGAACGCCGACCGCGGCCGCGGTCACGCCTCCGACGGCCGTCGCCTTGAAGAGCGACCGGCGCGTCATCTTGAGCTTGGGGAACCTCACCGGATCGACCGTCCTTATCGCTAGCGCGCCTGGGCCGTGGCCTCGGTGAGGGCACGCGCGAGCTGATCGGCGCAGGAGGTCTGGCGCGGGCCGCAGGTGTTGCCCGAGAGGATGCCCACGATCTCGTCGACGGGGTGGCCGGCGACGAGCTTGCTCACCGCCTTGAGGTTGCCGTTGCAGCCGCCCTCGAAGGAGACCTGCTCGATGGTCTTGCCGTCGTCCGTGAGGTCGATGTGGATGGCGCGCGAGCAGACCCCGCGCGGGGTGAAGTCATAGTGCATGTCCGCTCCTCCCGTGCAAAAGGGACAGTCACTTTTGCACGCTCTCTGATGTCGGTCGCCGGCGTGCAAAAGTGACTGTCCCTTTTGCACGCTTTTGCACGGCGCACGGTTAATCGAAGTTGAGCTGCTCCAGGCGGTCAAAGACCACGCCGGCGCGCGTGAGGAAGGCGCGCGGGTCGAAGATCTTGTCCAGCTCGGAGGCCGGCACGGTGCAGCGCGGGTCGGCCTCGAGCTTCTCGCGGAACGTGGTGCCTCCGGCGCACTGCTGGACCTCGCGCCAGGTGGCCATGGCGTTCTCCTGCACGATGGTGTAGGCATCCTCGCGGGTGATGCCCGTCTCCACCAGGGCAAGAAGGACCTTGGAGGAGAAGATCAGGCCCCTCGTCTTGTTGAGGTTGGCGAGCATCTGCGCCGGGTAGAGAATCAGGCCGTCCACGATGCGCGTGAGGCACTGGAACATGTGGTCGAGGGCGATGAAGCTGTCAGCCTGCGCCACGCGCTCGGCGGAGCTGTGGCTGATGTCACGCTCGTGCCAGAGGGCCACGTTGTCAAAGGCAACCTGCGCGTTGGCCTTCACCACGCGGGAGAGTCCGCAGACCTTCTCGACGGTGATGGGGTTGCGCTTGTGCGGCATGGCCGAGCTGCCCTTCTGTCCCTTGCGGAACGGCTCCTCCGCCTCGAGGGTGTCGGTCTTCTGGAGATTGCGGATCTCCGTGGCGATGCGCTCGCAGGTGGCGGCGGTGGTGGCCAGGACGCCGGCGAGGTAGGCGTGGTGGTCGCGAGAGATGACCTGCGTGGAGAGAGGGTCGTGGACCAGGCCAAGGTGCTCGCAGACGTACTCCTCGACGAAGGGGTCAATGGAGGAGTAGGTACCCACCGCGCCGGAGATGGCACCAAAGGCCACGTTGGCACGGGCGTCCTTGAGGCGGTCGTAGTCGCGCTTGAGCTCCCACGCCCAGCTGCCGAACTTCATGCCAAAGGTCATGGGCTCGGCGTGGATGCCGTGGGTGCGCCCCACGCAGAGGGTGTCGCGCTCCTCGAAGGCGCGGCGCTTGCAGATCTCGCCGAGCTTCCTGCAGTCCTCGATGAGGATGTCGGTGGCCTGGACAAGCTGGTAGCAGAGTGCCGTGTCGCCGAGGTCGGAGGAGGTCATGCCAAAGTGCACCCAGCGCGACGGCTTGGGCTCGCCCTCGGAGACATCGCGGTCGATGTACTCGCCCATGTTTGTGAGGAAGGCGATGACGTCGTGGTTGGTCACGGCCTCGATGGCGTCGACCTCGTCCTTGTTGAAGTCCGCGTGCTCGCGGATCCAGGCGGCCTCCTCGCGCGTGATGCCGATCTTGCCCATCTCGGCGTGCGCCTCACAGGCCAGGACCTCAATCTCCTGCCAGATGCGGTACTTGTTCTCCAGGGAGAAGATGTGGCCCATCTCAGGACGGGTGTAGCGATCGATCATGAGGCCTCCTCGGCTTAGGCGCGCGTCCGACGGATTGATTTTACCGCAGGGCGCGGGGTGAGAAGCATGGCCCGACGGACGCCCCACAAACGAGCGGGGCCCCGCTCAAGGCGAGGCCCCGAAGGCGCCGTCGTCATGACGGCGTTTGGTCATATGTCCGGGCGCGCTACCGCCGCGCGCGCCGCCGCGCTATGACGGTGCCCGCGAGCGCCGCGACCCCGACCAGGGCGATCGCCACGGGGGCGGCAGCGTTGAGGTCGTCGCCGGTCTCGGGGATCGTGGGCTCCGCGTCCTTCTCGCCTGCGGTCTCGGCGTCCGGAAGCTCGCTCCACTTGGCGTAGAGCGTGAGGTCCTCGGTCACGGCGGCGTCGAAGTCGTATGCCTCGCGCGCCCATCCGCCGTCATAGACGTACCAGCCTTCGAACTTCCATCCCTTGAGGGACGGGTCCTTGGGCCGCGGCGTGGCACGGCCCTCGGTCACCTCATAGGCGACGTCTTCCGTACCCTTGAGGCAATCGTCAAAGGTGACGGTGAAGACCCCGAGCTTGGCCAGGGCAAGCTCGTCCTTCGTGGTCTCTTTGGTCATGCCCTCGTCAGAGAAGAGCTTTCCACAAGCGGAGCACTCCCAGTACTCCGCGCGGCCCGCCGACTTGGTCGTGGGCGCAACGCGCTCGTGATGGACGGCCTTGTGGCCCGTCGCGGGAACGGCAACGTCTCCCGCGGGCTCGAGCGTGCGGTCGTCCAGGAAGGTCTTGCCGCAGACCTCGCACGTCCAGTGGGCGAGGCTGCCCGGCTCGGTGCAGGTGGCCGCCTTGGGGGCGTGCGCCGTCAGCTTGTGCGCGGCAAGCGGGACGACCAGGTCATCAATGGAGACCGCCTGCGTGCCCTCCTCATCCTTGAAAAGCCCACCGCAGCTGACGCAGCGCCAATGCGCCGCGACGCCGGTCTGCTCGCAGGTGGCGGGAACCTCCGCTACGGCCGCGAGCGCGTGGGGCGCGAGAGCGGTCCTGAGCTGCTCAGTCGTCACCTCGGTCGTGCCAGTCTCCTCAGAGAAGAGCGCGCCGCAGACGGTGCACTTCCAATGGTCGCTGACACCCCGCTCAGTGCAGGTCGCGGGCGTCCCGCCCACCTTGGCGAGCGAGTGGGGCGCGAGAGCGGTGGCCAGGTTCTCCGCTGTCACCTCGGCGTTTCCCGCCTCGTCAGCGAAGAGCTTGCCGCAGAGCGCGCACGCCCAGTGGGCGGCCGTTCCGGGCTCCGTGCAGCTGGCAGGAACCTCCTCGACGGCTTCGAGCGCGTGGGCTCCGAGCGGGAGCGCCAGCTCGTCGAGCTTCACGGCCTGCGCGCCGCTCTCGTCGACAAAGCGCCCGCCACAGACGGAGCAGTGCCAGTGCTCGGTCGTCCCGGGCTGAACGCACGTGGAGGGAACCTCGGGAACGTACTCGAGGTCGTGTGCCGCCAGCGGGAGCGCCAGCTCGTCCGCGGCCACGGCCCGCTCGGCCTTTTCATCCCCGAAGAGCGTGCCGCAGCCCTCGCAGATCCAGTGGGCAGCGGTGCCAGGGGCGGCACAGGTGGATGGAACCTCCTGCACGGGGACGAGGTCGTGACCGGCGGGCGCAATCCCCAGCTCGTCACGCGACACCTCCGTCGTTGCGGCCGCATCCGCAAAGATTCCGTCGCAGCCGAGGCACTCCCAGTACGCCCTTGTCCCCGACGTCGTGCAGGTCGCGGGAGTCTCCTCGTGGACAACGAGTTCGTGCGTGTGCGCGGGCTCCGAGACCGCGCACACCAGCCACACGCCGCCCTTCTCGATCACCTCATGGCCCTCCGGGACAAAGCCCTCCGGGGGCTCCACGTGGAACGTCCCGCCCAAGACGACAACCATAGCCCCGTCGCCTTTCACCAGCGGGAACTCGCCGGAGGGGTCAACCATGGAGCCGGTCTGACCCTTGCTGGAGTCAATGACCGTCAGGTTCGCGCCCTTCGCGCGCAGAGCTCCCGTCAGCGTGAAGCCATTGAGGTCGAGCGTGACGTCTTTGGTCACGTCCAGCAGGTCCCCAAGCGTCACGTCGGTGGTCAGCGTCACCTCGCCGCCCGCATCGATCGCGGCGGCGAGGGCCTCGGCGTCGAGCGGGGTTCCCGCGGGATCCCCCTGCTCGACGACGCCTGTCGAGCCGCCGGTAGCATCACCCTCTACGGCATACGCGTGCGCCCCGAGTGCGGGCGCGAGGGTGAGCGCGGTGCCGAGCAGCACCGCGAGGGGCCAAGCGGCCCATCTGCGATCCCGTCTCATAGTTCCCGCCCTTCTCGCGTAGGAATAGAGGGATACCTACTGAGAAGATGCCCCTACTTGCACATTTGCCGCAGACACAAACCCCCTCGTCGGCAGACGAGGGGGTCAAGTCGGTGAATGGTTATATGTGATTTAGGCGACGCTCGCCGCGTCCTTCTCAAGCGTTTCGCGGGCCTCGTCGAGCTGTACGACGACCGCGTCGTGACCGGTCCCGCCGTAGGTTACGCGTGCGTTGGCGATGCCGGCCGGATCAAGGTCGCGCGCGATGTCCTCCTCGAAGAGCGGGCTCGCCGCGGCGAACTCCTCCGCCGTAAGGTCCTCGAGGCCCTTGCCGTGCTTCTCGCAGTAGAGCACGAGCTCGCCCACCACGCGGTGCGCCTCGCGGAAGGGCATGCCCTTCTTCGCCAGGTAGTCAGCGACGTCCGTGGCGGCAGAGAATCCCGTGCCCGCCTGTGCGAGCATGACGTCGGCGTTCACGGTCCAGGTCTCCACCATGCCCGCGGCGATCTCCATGCAGTCAGAGAGGGTGCGCGCGGCGTCGAGCGGGCCCTCCTTGCACTCCTGGAGGTCCTTGTTGTAGGCGAGCGGCAGCGACTTCATCGTGGTGAGAAGCGCCATCAGGTCGCCGTAGACGCGGCCGGTCTTGCCGCGCGTGAGCTCGGCGAAGTCGGGGTTCTTCTTCTGCGGCATGATCGAGGATCCGGTTGAGTACGCGTCCGAGAGCGTGATGAAGCCGAACTCCGTGGAGCTCCACAGCACGATCTCCTCGCACAGGCGCGAGAGGTGCATCATGCCCACGGCGCAGGCGTACTCGAGGTCGAGCAGGTAGTCGCGGTCAGAAACGGCGTCGAGCGAGTTGGGGATAGCACGGGAGAAGCCCAGGAGCTCCGTGGTGCACTCGCGGTCGAGCGGATAGGTGGTTCCGGCGAGCGCGGCCGCGCCG
>UMJL01009677.1_pt1 | contig 15851 bp, 12 predicted proteins | sample 1966071 | NCBI WGS metagenome assembly UMJL01 (sample SAMEA4836148, study PRJEB28245) | human gut metagenome | biome: gut microbiome; material: fecal sample | place: Denmark | collected 2008
AGGCCACGGCCCCGCTTGGTCCAACTCCCTGTTCGAGGATAACGCCGAGCACGGCCTGGGCATGTTCCTGGGTCAGCAGGCCACCCGCGAGCGTCTGGCCGGCAAGATCAAGGAGCTGGCCGGCGTGACTGAGAGCGCTGAGAAGAAGGCTGCCTGCGAGGAGTATCTGGCCACCATGGAGGACTATGAGGCCAACAAGGCTGCCATTGCCAAGCTGCTGCCTCTGCTGGAAGCCGATCCCGACTGCCGGTTCAGCAAGGAGATCCTGGCTGACAAGGAGTATCTGGGCAAGAAGTCCATGTGGATCTTCGGCGGTGACGGCTGGGCGTACGACATCGGCTTCGGCGGCGTGGATCACGTCCTGGCCTCCGGCAACGATGTGAACATCTTCGTCTTCGATACCGAGGTTTACTCCAACACCGGCGGACAGGCTTCCAAGGCCTCCAACATCGGCCAGGTGGCACAGTTCGCTGCGGCCGGTAAGGAGATCAAGAAGAAGTCCCTGGCGGAGATCGCCATGAGCTACGGCTACATCTATGTGGCTCAGGTGGCCATGGGCGCCAACCCCGCTCAGACCCTGAAGGCCATCACCGAGGCCGAGGCCTATCACGGCCCGTCCCTGATCATCGGCTAAGCTCCCTGCGAGATGCACTCCATCAAGGGCGGCATGATGAACTGCCAGAAGGAAATGAAGCGCGCTGTGGAATGCGGCTATTGGAACCTGTTCCGCTTCCAGCCCGACGATAAGGGCGGCAAGTTCACCCTGGATTCCAAGGAGCCTGCCGGCGGTTATCAGGAGTTCCTGATGAACGAGGCTCGCTACAGCCGTCTGACTCGCGAGTTCCCCGACCGTGCCTCTGATCTGTTCGCGCGGAACGAGAAGAGCGCCATGGACCGCTATCAGCACCTGCTGAAGCTGAAGGCCATGTACTCTGAATAAGAGTCTCTCCCCCCTGAATAAAAGGACCACGGGTTTTCCCCGTGGTCCTTTTTTGACGCCGTTGCGTCGGAACAAAAGATGCGGGAAATTCGCGTCAAAAGCTGTATAAAAAGACGAAACTTAGGGAAAATAGGGTGAATACAGCGGGAGTTCTGTGAAAGTTTGTAAAAAATAACGAAAGAAAAAGTTAGAAACCGGTAGAATCATTCACAACAAAGGTCTATAATCAATCTCTAATTGGAACATTGGAAACCTGGAAGATTGGAACGAAATACAGAAAAGGAGTATACCCTACCATGAAACTTGCACAGAAATCCCCCGCTGCCCCGGATGCCGGGCATCCGCAGGAACGCAGGGCGTTCCTGTATATCTTTTTGCTGGCGGTGGTATTGACGCTGGTGGTGGAACTGTTCAACCACAAGACGTTTACCGATGGGGCGGACTCGTTTTTGGAGTTCGTGGGGGGAAATCCCCTGGCTGTGGTTGTCAATGTGGCACTGGTGCTGGCAACACTTTCTCCGGCGCTGTTTCTGCGCAGACGGGTCTTTTGGTGCGCCCTGATCTCATTTATCTGGATCGTGGGCGGCGCAGTCAACGGATTCATTCTGCTCAGCCGTATGACGCCCTTTACCGTGGCGGACCTGACCGTATTCAACACCGGTTTGGATACCCTGCCCAACTACCTGTCCACCAAATACATCGTGATGCTGGCCGTGGCACTGGTGATTCTGGTGGTGGGATTGATCCTGCTGTTCTGGAAAGGCCCCCGCAACGACTATCCCCTGCGCCACCGGATGGCTGCAGGCCTGCTGGCAGTGGTGCTGTGCGGCGGCCTGTTGGGCGGCAGCTGGGCGCTGGCCTTCCGGCTGGGGTACCTCTCCAACACCTTTGCGAACCTGGCGTTTGCCTATGAGGATTATGGCTTTTCTTACTGCTTCTTGCAGACCTGGCTGAACAAGGGCATCCGCCGCCCGGAAAATTACAGCGCCGAGTCGGTGCAGAAACTCCGCCAGGAAGCCGAGGCCGGCGCTGCCGAGGTCAATGCCGACCCGCAGACGGATGTCAACGTCATCTATGTGCAGCTGGAGTCTTTCATCGACCCCAAGGAGATCACGGACCTGCAGCTGTCTGAGGATGCGGTTCCCACCTGGACAAAGCTGACGGAGGAGTATTCCTCCGGCTATCTGACGGTGCCCGTTGTGGGCGCCGGCACCGCCAATACCGAGTGCGAAGTCCTGACCGGCATGAGCACCAAGCTCTTTGGCCCCGGCGAGTACCCCTACCAGACCCGGCTGATGGACCGGACAGTGGAGTCCGTGGCCTATGACCTGAAGGAAAACGGATACGCCACTCACGCGATCCACAACCACCGCGCTGCGTTCTATAACCGCAACGACGTGTACGCCAATCTGGGCTTTGATGACTTTACCTCCATCGAATATATGCCCAAAGCGGAGCGGACCCCCAAGAACTGGGCCAAGGACAGCATCCTCACCGACCAGATTATCAAGGCGCTGGATGTGACGGAGGACCAGTCGGATCTGGTGTTTACTGTTTCCGTGCAGGGCCATGGCAAGTATCCCACGGAGCAGGTACTGGAGGACCCGGTCATTACGGTGCAGTCCTGCCCGGATGAGGAGTATCACTACGCCATCGAGTATTACGTCAATCAGGTCCACGAGATGGACGAGTTTATCAAGACGCTGACGGATGAACTGTCCCAGCGGGATGAAAAGACTGTTCTGGTGCTCTATGGCGACCATCTGCCTGCGCTGAATCTGGAGGCCAGTGACATGAAGTCCGGTACGCTCTACCGTACCCGCTATGTCATCTGGGATAACTTCGGCCTGGAAAAGCAGGATGAAAACCTGACCGCCTATCAGCTCTCCGCCGCTGTGCTGGGCCGTCTGGGCATTACCAACGGCGTGATGAATCAGTACCAGCAGTTCTGCCGGGACGAGAGCACGTACTGGAACGGCCTGTGGACACTGCAATATGATGTGCTGTACGGCCAGAAGTACCTCTATGACGGGGAGTCCCCCTATGAGCCCACGGATATGAAGATGGGCATGGCGCCCATCACCATCCGCTCCGTGACCCACGGCATGGATGCGTGGTATATCAACGGCGAGAACTTCAGCCCCTACTGCAAGGTCACTGTGGGCGGCAAGGAACTCAAGACCGCCTATATCTCTCCCTGGATCCTGCAGGTCCAGGAGAACCCGGGCACCATGGATGTGGAAGACTTCAACATCCGGGTGGTGGATACCCACAAGGAGATCCTCAGCGATACGGAATAAGTTCCGGGGCAAAAAAGCACGGGAGCCAGCCGAATCTAGGCTGGCTCCCGTATTTTTTCAAATGAATCCATTCCAACGAAAAAAGCGCCTCTCCGAACACAAGAACTTCAGTGTTCAGAGAGGCGCTTTGCGGATTATTTCCGATTGCCCTGGCAGCGCAGCCGCAGCTGCTCCTCCGTAATGGCATAGCCCGATTCCGCCCAGGAATCCGTGGGCCGCTCCTGGGGCAGCGGTGTGTTCCGGTGCTGGTAGATGGCGGCGATCACCGCATCCAGCATCCGGGGATTCTTTACCAGGATGGGACCGGTCAGCTCCGAGGCAAACACGTTTTTCCAGTGGAAGCCCTCGGCCCCCAGGGCCGCCTCGTTGCCGAAACCCAATCCCAGGCTGGTCAGCAGCGGCGTCTTGACGCCGGAGATCACGGCACACTTATTTATAAAGCCCACCACGGCCTGCGGATAGAGGTCCGTTTTACCGTAGACATCGCCTACGATGCGCCGTGTTCCCTGTACCGCGGTAAAGTCCGCCAGTGCAATGCCGGGGTGTTCCTTCCCGCTTGCATCGGTAATCGTCTTGCCCAGAAGCTCCATGGCAGTGCCTGCAAAGAGCATGGCGGTCCCCTCCCCTGCCAGGGCGCACACGGTGCTGCCATAGCGGGTAAAGTCCGCCAGCGCCGCCAGCTGGCTGCGCTCCGTACCGGCGCCCATGTAGAGGAAGTCAGCGCCCTCCAGGGCCGCCTCCTGACCCGGCAGCACCGTCTCCACGATGACGGTGTTGCCCAGGCCCTCCAGGCTGCGCTTGAGGACGGACACGTTGGCATAGCTGCCGTAGAGCCCCATCAGATCGGGATAGAAATGAATCAGACGCAGTTCCATTTCACACGTCCTCCTTTTCCACATGGGCCAGGATCTTGTCCCGGTCCGAGAAGCAGGTCACCACGTACACATCCTCACTGCCGCTTTCTGCCAGTTCCTTTGCAGCGGCGGCAATATCCGGCTGAACGGACCACTTCTCTGCCGGCAGCGCGGTGAAGGAGAACCGCTCCGCCAGATCGTTGCAGTACCGGCCGGAGAGGATGACCCGCTGGACCTGGGGGCAGTTGAGCTGGTCAAAGTCGATGTCCCACAGCCAGCTGGTCTCGCTGGTGAAGTACTTCCGGCTCACCGCGTCCACGATCACCAGCACGGTGCAGGGGGACTGCTCGCCCCGGATATAGCGTAGGTTCGTATCGTAGGCGATGGAGTTTTCGTGCTTGCTGGTGAGCAGCGTCCCGTGATGGGCGCCCAGGGTGAAACGCTGCATCCGGCCGTTTTTCAGGATATAGTTGTTGATGACGCCGGCAATGGTGTCGGCGGCGATGCCAACCCGGCGGCAGACCGCGTAGGCCGCCAGGATGTTATAGACGTTGTAGATGCTGCGGAAAGCCAGCTGGATGGTGACGGCATTGTCAATGGTGAGCCGTCCCTGGGCGAGATCCACAGCCGTCACGGTATAGTCGGTGGCGGGACGGCGGTGTCCGCAGCGGGTGCAGTGATAGGAGCCGATGTGGTTGTAGTGGACGAAGTCATATTCCATGGGCGCCTTGCACACCGGGCAGTAGGCCCCGTCGTGGTAGACGCCGGTGGGGGCATCCGTGTCGAAGGAGCAGTGGTCCAGACCGAACCACTGGACTTTTTCGTGGCCATTGGCAAAGCAGCTGGAGAGCGGATCGTCCGCGTTGAGCAGCAGCTCCGTGTCCGGATGGATGGCCGGCAAAATGGCGTCATACACCCACTCCGGATGGCCGTTGCGGGTCAGCTGGTCCCGGTAGAGGTTGGTGATGACGAACTCCGAGGGGTGGAAGTAACGGAAGCTGTGGGCGGCGTAGCGCTCGTCGGACTCGATGAGCAGTACGTCGGCCCGGACACGGCCGCCCAGGGTGGCGTGGGTCAGTACCGCCGTGGTGACACCCTCAATCTGATTGGAGCCCTCCTCATTGTACACCACGCTCTTGCCGCCGGCCCGCAGGATGGCGGCGATCATCTCCACCGTGGAGGTCTTGCCGTTGCTGCCGGTGACGGCGATGATGCGGGGAGGCAGCTGCACCCGGGCCAGAATGTCCGGGCAGATCTTCAGCGCGTACTTGCCGGGCAGGGAGCTCCCCTTGCCCACCAGGGAACCTACGGCATGACCCAGCTTGCACACCAGGATGGCCAGGAACTTCCTCATTGCGCGTCCATCTCCTTTTCCTCCGGCTCCGGGAAGTCCCGGAACTCGGCAATGGCGCGGACCGGTGCACCGTCCGCGTCAGCAAATTTCAGCGGCAGGGCAAAGAACATGATGTCCTTGCGGCCCACCAGCTTGCGCAGGCACAGATTTTCCACGATCACGAGGCCGCCCTCCAGCAGGACATGGTGGGCGGAGAACTCCTTGTTCACCAGGGCGTCCACGCTGATGGCATCGGTACCCACGCCCTTGAGGCCGCAGCGGACCAGATACCGGGCCGCCTCCTCGTCCAGGATGGGAAAGGGCTCATCCAGGAAAGCGGGGGTGTCCCATTTCTTCTCCCAGCCGGTGTAGAGCAGGACATAGTCCGCCGTGCGGAGAAAGCCGTTTTGCGCCTGGAGGAAATCGGCGGTGACGATCCCGCCGGTGCCCAGATGGGACACATCCAGCACAGCGGCCCGGCCGCAGAACTGAGAGGCGGGCAGCTTGTCCAGCCCAAAGCCGTCCGGCAGGATGTGACGGGGGGCGTCCATGTGGGTGCCGGTGTGGGAGCCCACCTGCAGCAGGGTCTCCCGGGCGCCGTCGTGGGTGATGGTGCGGGTGGGGGAGAACGCGGGAGCAGGGGTGCCGGGATAGACGAAGGTGTCCGGCGTGATGGTGTGGGTCAGGTCAATGATCATGGCGCAATACCTTCCTTGTGGAGTGATGGAAATTGAACCGCCGGCGGGGACTCCCCGGAACGGCGAACTTTTGAAATGAGAAAACCGGTGCGGAGCCTCAGTGCTCCAGATAGATCATCAGCGCGGCAATGTCTGCCGGGCTCACGCCGGAGATGCGGGCCGCCTGGCCCAGATCCAGCGGCTGCACGGCGGAGAGTTTTTCCCGGGCTTCCAGACGCAGCCCCTGGATGGAGGCGTAGTCCAGTCCGGGGGGCAGGCGGTGGGACTCCATGCGGCGGAACTCCTCCACCTGCTTTTGCTGGCGCTGAATATAGCCCTCGTACTTTACCCGGATCTCCACCTGTTCCCGTACGTCCGCCGGCAGGTCCGGACGGGTGGGGTCAAAGGGGGCCAGATCGTCATAATGGAGCTGGGGGCGGCGCAGCAGCGCCACCAGAGGACAGCCGTCGGTGACGTCCGCGGTGCCCCGCTGGGCCAGAAACGCGGACAGAGCGGGCGAGGGCGAGGCACCGGTATGGGTCAGGCGGCGAATCTCACGGTCCACCGCATCGTACTTCTCCTCTACGGCCCGCAGCCGCTCCTCCGATACCAGGCCGATCTCATAGCCCCGGCGGGTGAGCCGCTGGTCGGCGTTGTCCTGGCGCAGCAAAAGGCGGTACTCGCTGCGGGAGGTCATGATGCGGTAGGGCTCGTTGGTGCCCTTGGTCACCAGATCGTCGATGAGGGTGCCGATGTAGCTCTCACTCCGGGAGAGGACGAAGTCCCCCTCCCCCCGCAGCTTCCGGGCGGCATTGACGCCGGCCACAAAACCCTGGACCGCCGCCTCCTCATAGCCGGAGGAGCCGTTGAACTGGCCGGCGCCGTACAGACCGGAGACCGCCTTGGTCTCCAGCGTGGGCTTGAGGGCCAGGGGGTCGATGCAGTCGTACTCGATGGCATAGGCGGGGCGGGTCATCTCCGCGTGGGTGAGGCCCGGCACGCTGTGGAGCATTTGCAGCTGCACCTCCTCCGGCATGGAGGAGGAGAAGCCCTGGATGTACAGTTCCTCCGTGTTGAGCCCCATGGGTTCTACAAAGAGCTGGTGGCGGAGCTTGTCCGGAAAACGGACGATCTTGGTCTCAAAGGACGGGCAATACCGGGGGCCCACGCCTTCGATCAGGCCGGAGTACATGGGGGCCCGGTCCAAATTCTCCTGGACGATGCGCTTGGTCTCCTCCGTGGTCCAGGTCAGCCAGCACACGGCCCGGTTTTCCGGCGGATCGGCAGTGGAGTAGGAGAACGGAACCGGCAGCGCGTCGCCGGGCTGGAGCTCCATCTCGTCATAGTCCACGCTGCGGGCATTGACCCGCGGGGGCGTGCCGGTCTTGAACCGCCGCAGGGGAAGTCCCAGCGCCAGCAGGGAGTCCGTCAGGCGCAGAGCGGGATGCATCCCGTCGGGGCCGGAGGACTCCACGCACTCGCCGATGATGGTGCGGCCAGAGAGATAGGTGCCGGTGGCGAGGATGACGGCCTTCACATCAAACACCGCTCCGGTGGAGAGCACCACGGCGCTGACGGCGTCCTGCTCCGTCCGGATCTCCACCACCTCACCCTGGCGGACGGTCAGGTTTTCCTGAAGTTCCAGGGTGTGCTTCATCCGCTCCTGGTACTTCCGGCGGTCCGCCTGGGCCCGGAGAGACCACACGGCGGGGCCTTTGCCCTTGTTCAAAAGGCGATACTGGATGCAGCACTCGTCGGCGGCCTTTGCCATCTCACCTCCCAGGGCGTCCAGCTCCCGGACCAGATGGCCCTTGCCGGTGCCGCCGATGGCGGGATTGCAGGGCATATTGCCCACCGCGTCCAGGTTGATGGTGAACACAATGGTCCGCAGCCCCAGCCGGGCGGCCGCCAGCGCCGCCTCGATACCGGCATGGCCGGCGCCGATGACGGCAATATCAAATTGTCCGGCGTGAAATTCTGTCATGAAAGATCCTCTTTTGCAGTTGTTCCCACAGGCACCTGCGTGTGCCTGCAAACCTGAATCAGCGAAAAGCTCCGAAACCGCGGCGTGCTTCAGGCCCGGTGCAGTGTGACCATGGCCACCTCCGGCCGGTTAAAGAGCCGGAACGTGGCACCGGAGTTGCCCAGGCCCCGGGTGACGAAGAGGCAGGAGCCGTTTTCCTCATACAGCCCCGCCGTATGGGATGGGAGCAGATCCCAGTCATGGGAGAAGAGCCCGTCCGTAAAGGGCAGGCGGATCAGACCGCCGTGGGCATGGCCGGAAAACACCAGATCTGCCCCCAGCTTGCTGTACTGACTGGAAAAGCGGTTGTTCCGGTGGGCCAGCAGCATCCAGAAGGGATCGCCGCAGGCGGCGTAGATCTCCGCCGCCAGCTCCTCCGGCGTTTTCTGATCGGCGTAGCCGTTGGGATCGTCAATGCCGGCCAGTACCACGGAGTCCCCATTGCGCTCCAGCGTGACAAACTGATTGGAGAGCACGGTCACCCCGTGGGCGGTGAGGGTCTCCTTCAGCTCCGGGACGTCGCCGATGGCCCACTCGTGGTTGCCGGTGACATAATACGTGGGGGCGATGGCGCTCAGACCGTCCGCCAGCTCGGTCACATATTCCGGTTTCCGCCCCCGGTATTGATCTTCCAGATCCCCCAGAAAGAAAATATAGTCAGGTTTTTGTTCCGCCACGGTGCGGAAAAGCGTCTCGTTCTCCGGGCCGAAGCTGGCACTGTGGAGATCGCTGAGCACAGCGATGCGGCAGCCGTCAAACCCTGCCGGCAGATCGGAAAATGAGGGATCAGCTTCAGTCACCTGCAGGGAGGTGTTGTCCCACCAGAGAAAAACGGCCAGCAAAATGGCCGCCAGCAGCAGGGCACGGCCAGCCCGCGGCGGACGGTGTTTTCGGGGATGCGCTGCCATGGATGGCCTCCTCTGCCTTCAAAAATATATCCCGCGGTCCGTGCGCCTCCGCGGGAAAACAAAGTGTCCCACACTAGAAACCTTATTATACCATAAGAAGACGGAACCGCGCGAGGAAAAAAATAGACAAAGAGCTTGTAAAAACAGCTGAAAATTCCACGGGTTTCCGTAATTTCGACAGCGCCTCAAAGTACCCTTGGTGAGGGCGGCAAGAGAAAACGTGCAGATTATACAAAAAGTTAACAAATAGTTTATATAATACAACCAAAAACGACTTGCAAACGGGGAAAAACGGTGCTACAATGAATGCAATCAAACAGGAAAGGAGGATGCGAGAATGAAGGTTTTGTATACAGGCGGCGACGTGGATGATCTGATCTTCCCCGACAGCAGCTGGACCCGCAGCGAGCGGTAACAAAAAACGCCAACGGATGAAAAGCAGAAGCCGCGTCTGAGGGACGTGGGCTTTTTCTTTTTACCCTGTCAGCAGGAACCTCCGGAGGGAGCGCCCTGCTGACGATAGATGTGGAGCCCGGGCAGCGCAGCCCGGAAGCCCCGCCGGCCTGTGCCGGCGGTTTTTTTATATCCGGCGTCGGAAAAGCAAAAAATTCGTGGATTTTTCTGGTAATGTATGATACAGTGAACCTAGGAGAGAGGATTCTGCACAGCGGAATATGCCCTGGTTGTGGAAGGGGAGAGCCGAGATGAAGGAGAGATGTCTGGCGGCGCTGTTGATCGTCCTGCTGCTGAGTGGATGCGGCAGTGGAAGCGCGAAGGAAACTGTACCGTCGGCAGGGCTTGAGCAGGCGGAAACTGTGGAGGCAGACGGAGCCATGACGGCGGAGCAGACGGAAAAAGAGGCCCGCTCTCTGACCGTGGAAGAGGTGCTCGCCGCCTATGACCAGGCGGTGGAGGCCTACAGCTGGTTTGACCTGACGCCGCTGCCTGCGGCGGGAACAGCGGTGGAACTGGACGGCGGGTCCTATCTGCCGGTGGACCGACAGGGCATGTCCACCATGCTGGAACTGCGGACCTATCTGCGGGGCCTGTTTTCCGAGGAAGTGACCGACCAGCTGCTGGAGACCGGCGGCAGCCGCCCCCTGTACCGGGAGGTGGACGGCACCCTGTATGTGCGCGCCAACAGTGGCCGGGAAAAAGACCCCTACAAGGGTGGGGTCAATGCGCAGGTCAAGCAGGAGAACGAGACATCGTATGCCGTCAATGTGACGGTGGACCTGCTGGACGGCGACCGCAGGGAGGTCACCGGCGTGGAGTGTTATGCCTTCCCCTATCAGTGGGTGGAGGACCGGTGGGTCTTTACCCAGTTTCAGCTGGTATACTGAATAAAATCAGGAGGCGCGGCTGACATGCTCGGCCGCGGTTCATCCTGCCAGCCTGTCCGAAGAAGTTTGGACAGGCTTTTTTGCGCCCGGCGACAGGAAAGAGGCAAATATTTTCATTGAAAAGTGTATACTTGCAGAAACCGCTGATTTGATATCGGTAAAACGCTTAACTATTGCTTGCAAAATGCGGAAGATGTGGTACAATTTATACAAACCAACGGCAGCGGCCGAAGCAACAAGGAGTGAAGAAAACATGGAAAACCTATTCTGGATCGGATTCGTCGGTGCACTGGTAGCCGGCCTCTTTGCCTGGGCACAGGCGAAGCGGGTGCTGCGTTATTCCGAGGGAACGGACACGATGAAAAAGATCGCGTCCTCCATCCGGGCGGGCGCCAACGCATACCTGAAACACCAGTATACCACGGTGGCGAAGGTCTTTGTGGTGGTCTTTGTGATCCTGCTGATCATTGCCTTTGCCAGTGACGGCAGCATGCTCTCCAAGTTTACGCCGTTTGCCTTTGTCACCGGCGGCATCTGGTCCATGCTGGCGGGCTTCATCGGTATGAAGATCGCCACCAATTCCAATGCCCGCACCGCGCAGGCCGCCTCTGAGAGCCTGAACAAGGGCCTTCGGGTGGCGTTTTCCTCCGGCTCTGTGATGGGCTTCACCGTGGTGGGTCTGGGCATGCTGGACATCACGGTCTGGTTTTTCCTGCTGCGCTATGCCTTCGGGATCAATGACCCTGTTCAGTTGGGCAACATCATGGTCATGAACGGCATGGGCGCCTCCTTTATGGCGCTGTTCGCCCGTGTGGGCGGCGGCATCTACACCAAGGCCGCCGACGTGGGCGCGGACCTGGTGGGCAAGGTGGAGGCCGGCATCCCCGAGGATGACCCCCGCAACCCCGCCACCATCGCCGACAACGTGGGCGACAACGTAGGCGACGTGGCCGGCATGGGCGCCGATCTGTACGAGTCCTATGTGGGCTCCATTCTGGCCACCTTCGCGCTGGGCGCTGTGGGCGGCTATGGCTGGGGCGGACTGCTGCTGCCGGTGGCACTGGCTGTGTGCGGTATTTTCTGCTCCATCATCGGCTCCTTCCTGGTCAAGACCCGGGAGGATGCAACCCAGCAGTCCCTGCTCAAGAGCCTGCGCACCGGTACCTATACCGCTGCTGTGCTCTCTGCCGTGCTGGCGGCTCCCCTTACCTATTTCATCCTGGACGGCCACATGGGCGTGTATGTGTCCATCCTCTGCGGCCTGATCGGCGGCTGTGCCATCGGCTACTTCACCGAGTACTACACCTCTGATACCTACAAGCCCACCCAGGAGCTGGCGGCGGCCTCCGAGACCGGTTCCGCCACCATCATCATCGGCGGCCTGTCCCTGGGCCTCAAGTCCACCATGACCTCCATCCTGATCGTGGCGGCAGCCGTACTGGTGAGCTACTTCTCCGCCGGCGGCTCCACCGTCATCGTGGATGAAGCGGGCGCCTTCACTGAGGCCTTCAACAAGGGCCTCTATGGCATCGGCATCGCCGGCGTGGGCATGCTCTCCACCCTGGGCATCACCCTGGCCACCGACGCCTACGGCCCCGTGGCCGACAATGCCGGCGGCATCGCCGAGATGAGCGGCCTGCCGGAGGAGGTCCGGGAGCGCACCGACGCGCTGGATTCCCTGGGCAACACCACCGCCGCCACCGGCAAGGGCTTTGCCATCGGCTCCGCATCCCTGACCGCCCTGGCCCTGCTGGTCTCCTACGTCAACATCGTTCAGGAGAACACCACCGAGACGCTGAACTTCACCCTGACCAGCCCCACGGTGCTGGTGGGTATGTTTGTGGGCGCCATGCTGACCTTCGTGTTCTCTGCTTTCACCATGAGCGCCGTGCAGAAGGCGGCACAGTCCATCGTGATGGAGGTCCGCCGCCAGTTCCGGGAGATCAAGGGCATCATGACCGGCGAGGCCGACCCCGATTACGCCTCCTGCGTGGCCCTTTGCACCAAGGGTGCCCTGCATGAGATGGTGGTGCCCGCATTGCTGGCCATCATCGTCCCCATCCTCACCGGACTGATCCTGGGTCCCACCGGCGTGGTGGGATTGCTCGGCGGCGTGTCGGTCACCGGCTTTGCCATGGCCGTGTTCATGTCCAACGCCGGCGGCGCCTGGGACAATGCCAAGAAGTATATCGAGTCCGGCCACCACGGCGGTAAGGGTTCCGAGCAGCACAAGGCCGCTGTCGTGGGCGACACCGTGGGCGATCCCTTCAAGGATACCTCCGGCCCGTCCTTGAACATCCTCATCAAGCTCTGCTCCACGGTTTCCATCGTGTTCTCCGGCTTAATCCTGGCCTTTAACCTGATGAACTTCCTGTAAGCATTTTCCAGATTCGCGTCCCTGCCGCCGGAGGCGGCGGGGACGCGTTTTTCTCCTGGGGACCGGCTGGGAGGGACCGGGCCAAATCCCGAAAATTTGTCTTTTTTCACAGGAAAAGCCGCCAAATTTTGGCCGGTTCGGACCGTTCTCCGACCCTGCTGTTTGCTTGACAAGGTAATCGTTTGCCGATATAATATTTTGTGGAAAACATCCGGAAGGCCCGGAAAACGGACCAGTTTCCGCAGAAGATATCAAGAGGAAAGAAAGGAACGCACGAACATGATCTATTCGACCGAAGTGCAGAACATGTGCCCCGTCGCCAAGGGCGCGTACCATGGTCCCGCTCCCATTCCCGAGGAGGGCAAGTGGGTCCAGGCCAAGGAAATCAAGGACATCTCCGGCCTCACCCACGGTGTGGGCTGGTGCGCCCCTCAGCAGGGCGCCTGCAAACTGACCCTCAATGTCAAGGACGGCATCATTGAGGAGGCTCTGGTGGAGACTCTGGGCTGCTCCGGCATGACCCACTCCGCCGCCATGGCCTCCGAGATCCTGGTGGGCAAGACCATCCTGGAGGCGCTGAACACCGACCTGGTGTGCGACGCCATCAACACCGCCATGCGGGAGCTGTTCCTCCAGATCGTCTACGGTCGCACCCAGACCGCATTCTCCGAGGGCGGCCTGCCCATCGGCGCTTCTCTGGAGGACCTGGGCAAGGGCCTTCGCAGCCAGGTGGGCACCATGTTCGCCTCCAAGGCCAAGGGTCCCCGCTACCTGGAGATGGCCGAGGGCTATGTCACCCGCATCGCCCTGAACAAGGACGATGAGATCATCGGCTATGAGTTCATCAATCTGGGCAAGATGATGGATGCCATCAAGAAGGGCACCGACGCCAATGAAGCCATGGAGGCCGCCAAGGGCCGCTATGGTCAGTTCGATGCCGCTGTGAAGTATATCGATCCCCGTCAGGAATAAGAAAAGGAGGAATTGACCAATGGCTCTGTTTGAAAGCTACGAGAGAAGAATCGACAAGATCAATTCCGTCCTGGCTCAGTACGGAATTTCCAGCGTGGAGGAGTGCCGCGAGATCTGCAAGGCCGCCGGCTTCGACCCCTACGAGATCGTCAAGGGCATCCAGCCCATCTGCTTTGAAAACGCCGCCTGGGCATACTGCGTGGGTGCTGCCATCGCTTTGAAGAAGAACGTGGCCACCGCCGCCGACGCCGCCGAGGCCATTGGCGAGGGCCTCCAGGCCTTCTGCATCCCCGGCTCCGTGGCTGAGGACCGCAAGGTGGGCCTGGGTCACGGCAATCTGGGCGCCATGCTGCTGCGGGACGAGACCAAGTGCTTTGCCTTCCTGGCCGGCCACGAGTCCTTCGCCGCCGCTGAGGGTGCCATCGGCATCGTCCGCAACGCCAACAAGGCCCGGAAGGAGCCCCTGCGGGTTATCCTCAACGGCCTGGGCAAGGACGCCGCCCAGATCATCTCCCGTATCAACGGCTTCACCTATGTCCAGACCCAGTTTGACTACTACACCAGCGAGCTGAAAATCGTCCGGGAGATCCGCTACTCCGAGGGCGAGCGAGCTGACGTCCGCTGCTACGGTGCCGACGACGTCCGGGAGGGCGTGGCCATCATGCACCACGAGGGTGTGGATGTGTCCATCACCGGCAACTCTACCAACCCCACCCGTTTCCAGCACCCTGTGGCCGGCACCTATAAGAAAGAGTGCATCGAGCAGGGCAAGAAGTATTTCTCCGTGGCCTCCGGCGGCGGTACTGGTCGGACCCTGCACCCGGACAACATGGCCGCCGGCCCTGCCAGCTACGGCATGACCGACACCATGGGCCGTATGCACTCCGACGCCCAGTTCGCCGGCTCCTCCTCTGTGCCTGCCCACGTGGAGATGATGGGCTTCCTGGGCATGGGCAACAACCCCATGGTGGGCGCCACTGTGGCTGTGGCGGTTGCCGTTGCGGAGAGCAAGAAGTAAGTATCTGTTTTCGGCAGTATCGGGACGTGCCCACCATGATCGCAGCGGTTGCTGCGTCCAAGCGTTTCCGGCCCAGCCGGAAACCTTGAACCGGGCGGGCTCTGCCTGACCGGTTGGCTCCGATCGGAAGGGCTCCCAAAACGGGAACAGCCCGTTTTGGGATAGGGTGCCACCGTGGCAGTGGCCGTTGCTGTTGCGGAGAGCAAGAAGTAAGGACGCGTTTTCTGGCGATATGAACGGACCCCCGGGGAACTCCCCGGGGGTCTCCTTTCCGCTTGATGTGTTAAGGAGGAAGTATGCAGCTCAATACCCTGGGAATGGTCCATGAATTCCTGCAGCAGACCGTCCACCCCGGCGCCTTCTGCATCGACGCCACCGCCGGAAAGGGGCGGGATACCGCCCTCCTCTGCCGCCTGGCGGGAGAGACGGGCCGCGTCCTGGCCTTTGACATCCAGGCCGAGGCGGTGGCTCAGACGAAGGCGCTGCTGGAGCAGGAGGGCCTGCAGGCGGAGGTGTATCTGGACAGCCATGAGAATATGGCCCGCTATGTCCGGCCGGAGACCGTGGACTGCGTAGTATTCAACTTCGGCCGTCTGCCGGGTGGGGACCCGAAGATCTTCACCCGGGCGGAGAGCTCTCTTCGGGCCATCGACGCCGGGCTTTCTCTGCTCCGGCCCGGCGGTGTTATGGCCATTGCCCTCTACTACGGCGGCGAGAACGGCTATGACGAGCGGGACGCGGTGCTCTCCCATCTGGAGACGCTGGATCAGCGTCGCTTTACGGTGCTCTCCTGCCGCTGGGCCAATCGCCGCGGCGACCCGCCCATGCCGGTTTTTGTGTGGAAAGAGGGCTGAAACGAATACAATTTGTAAAAAATCCCCGGAGGATTCCTCCGGGGATTTGCTTTTTTCAATTTTTTGCGGTTCCTGCGGCGCGCCAAGTGCGCCGCACCAGCCACACCAGCGCCAGCACATAACACAACCACAGTGCCGCCCCCAGCGGGGCATTGCGGTAATAATCCGGAAACAGCAGGGGGAAGAAGTTGACCAGCACCTCACCGGCGGACAGGGGCTGGAGCCGGGGAACGGATAAAATCCACAGCGTCG
>UMJL01046997.1_pt1 | contig 15736 bp, 15 predicted proteins | sample 1966071 | NCBI WGS metagenome assembly UMJL01 (sample SAMEA4836148, study PRJEB28245) | human gut metagenome | biome: gut microbiome; material: fecal sample | place: Denmark | collected 2008
TATCTCATTCTCAATCACTTATAAAAAATACGTACTTTCAAACAATGAAAAAGGTCTTAAGGATTATTTCAATTCCATAAAGGTACAATTAGAACAGCAAATCTTGCTTTGCGTGATTTCGTCCTTCGTCTATTTCAATTCCATAAAGGTACAATTAGAACTTTTATGTGTTTGATGATGATTTCGTTGATAAAAATTTCAATTCCATAAAGGTACAATTAGAACTCATTAAGGTATTGATTTATGCCTTAGGTTTGATATTTCAATTCCATAAAGGTACAATTAGAACTGATTACAACTACGACCATTTCGGTACATCCAAAATTTCAATTCCATAAAGGTACAATTAGAACTCGATAGCAAACAGACTGAAATGGTAATTGTGATATTTCAATTCCATAAAGGTACAATTAGAACGTATCTCCATGAGTTCCTGATGTCTAAGCACGTAATTTCAATTCCATAAAGGTACAATTAGAACCAAATAGCGAAAGTGACACCGCACCCTATTTGGGATTTCAATTCCATAAAGGTACAATTAGAACTTAACCAAAATTTGTCTGCTGATAATAAAGCTACATAATTTCAATTCCATAAAGGTACAATTAGAACTAGCTTATCGATTGCATCTAAGGCTCCCAATAACTTTATTTCAATTCCATAAAGGTACAATTAGAACCATAGGACCGTTATTCAATATGAGCTCGGTACCAACATTTCAATTCCATAAAGGTACAATTAGAACCCTGATAAGGATAACCGCGAGGGTCACGCAATACCAAATTTCAATTCCATAAAGGTACAATTAGAACCGTCCGCATTGGCATTTGTTACTATTCTTCAACTATTTCAATTCCATAAAGGTACAATTAGAACTATCAATAATTTATGGCTAATCGTTCGAATATTAATTTCAATTCCATAAAGGTACAATTAGAACCGTGTATCAAATCAATTACAAAATTTATCAATAATTTCAATTCCATAAAGGTACAATTAGAACTATGAAATCTTTCAGAAAGTTCTAGAAGCTTATCTTCATTTCAATTCCATAAAGGTACAATTAGAACTAAAAAATTTTGATTGTGTTGCTTATGTCTCACCCATATTTCAATTCCATAAAGGTACAATTAGAACAAAATGAAAACAGACCTCACAACTATCTGAAGATAGCATTTCAATTCCATAAAGGTACAATTAGAACTCACAATCCTATGAAAAACACTAGCCTTTGTTTCTTATTTCAATTCCATAAAGGTACAATTAGAACCATAAGACCTTGCGGAGAATTCATCCAGTCTATGTAATTTCAATTCCATAAAGGTACAATTAGAACTGTGGATTGAACCTTGGAGTGACGAATGCTGTTCTATTTCAATTCCATAAAGGTACAATTAGAACACCAGGTGCTATGTTGAACGTCTTGCACCTAACTATTTCAATTCCATAAAGGTACAATTAGAACATCAGATTGTTTGCGATAGATGCGGAGAAGTATTATTTCAATTCCATAAAGGTACAATTAGAACTCACCATCTTCGACAACGGAATGAAACCCCAAGACTATTTCAATTCCATAAAGGTACAATTAGAACATAGCTTGGCTGCTACCTTCTTCACTTGCTCAGAGATTTCAATTCCATAAAGGTACAATTAGAACCTAACAAGGCAGCATAAACGCAAAACGGGGTACCACATTTCAATTCCATAAAGGTACAATTAGAACGTTACAACGGTGCTTTCTGTCACTCTTTAAAGTCTATTTCAATTCCATAAAGGTACAATTAGAACATGATTCAGTCTTTCGTTAAGTGTTTTAACCCTTATTTCAATTCCATAAAGGTACAATTAGAACTTAACTTTGCGAAGGAATTACAAAAATTAAATATCAAAATTTCAATTCCATAAAGGTACAATTAGAACTCTCAGTCATCGGAACCATCGAATGAATTTCACAGATTTCAATTCCATAAAGGTACAATTAGAACACATTCAACATTCAACACTCAACACTAAATAACTAATTTCAATTCCATAAAGGTACAATTAGAACTGCCACTGATAAGGATATTGGCAGCGATAACCCTGATTTCAATTCCATAAAGGTACAATTAGAACGATGATGAAGATGTGACCGCGACAGAGGGGATGATATTTCAATTCCATAAAGGTACAATTAGAACGTAATGATGCGATGAATCAGATAGCCTATTTCCTATTTCAATTCCATAAAGGTACAATTAGAACCCTCGAGCAAATCCCCCCTCTGCCCCACCCATATAATTTCAATTCCATAAAGGTACAATTAGAACCCGTTAATCCTTAGGCATAGATGCTCGAAGAATCAATAGGTTTGCGGGTGCAAAGATACAAAAAATCTTCAGAAAAAATGTCGATGCCTAAAGATATTTTTTCTGCGGTCTTACGACAACCTGCCTATTTATGGAGGTTTCAATAAGTCAAAGAACACTTTCGGAGTTTTTTCCGAACCTAGAAACGGCAAAACAGAACCACATTGACAACTCTTTATAAGAAATTATCGGTAGACATTCGTTCTTTTCCAAGAATCTGTTTGTTCATATTATACCCCATTTTATTGGTGAAAACAATGACACTATCCTCGGATTCATCAATGATAGCTTTCATCTTCATTTGCAATTCCCGAAGTTTAGCTTCAGATAATTCTCCCTCCAATACTGAGTTCTGAATCCAACACAAATATTGGCGGCAAAGTTTCAACATTTTGCCTACTCGCTTCTCACCAACATCATAAACTATAATCACATACATATCACCAATACATTTTAAAAGGTTTATATTCTTCTATTCCTAAAATATCTTTTAGTAGCTTATAGCATTCCAACTTTATAAGATGCTTATAGCTTACATTACGTCCAAAAGAACGATGACGGAAAGTCTCATCATAACGCTCTTCCAGGGCCTTTACAAAAATCTTCTTTCCCTTTTCGTTCAAAAGACATTTGTTGAGTTTCTTATCAAAATGACTGGTGCTTAAAGCATGTTTATTGAGTACCTTGAAGATGACTCTATCCACGATAATAGGTTTGAAGATCTCGGAAATATCAAGACATAACGAAAAACGCCTTTCTCCTGGAGTATGCAGAAAGCTTATCGTTGGATTGAGCTGAGTTTGATGAACTGCCCGGAGAGTTTCAGTATAACACATCATGTTGCCAAAAGATATGAGAGCATTCACCTCATTCTCTGGCGGTTGCTTGGTTCTTGATCCCATGTTGAAATCATCGAGAATGATATCGAATGCAGCATAATATGCCTGTCTGATATTTCCCTCAATTCCCATTATCTCATCTACAGCCTTAGCATCTGGCAAAGTATTACTCAATCTTTTAATAGTATCGATAATATCTTGCAGGTCTTTTCCTCTACGATTATAATAGTTGAGGTTCATAACCATATTCCATGCTGCTCCCTGAATAAACTTTCGTGCCAATTCAACTCTTTTCTTCTTGTTTTGGTATGCAGATGTTTGTGCCAACAATGCCTTGCCAGAAAGAAGACTTTCGCGAGGCATGAAGCTTCCGGTATAGTTCTCATAATAGTCGAAGAAGTGGACAGGAATACCTTTCTGCCCCAAAAAGTTGAACAAAGCACTATTTGCCCGCAGACTTCCAAAGGCATACAGTTCCGCAACATCCTCAATAGGAATGTATCGAGGTTGCTGCTTGATTTCTTCATTATCTTCATTCACGATAACAGGCGTGAACTTCAGCGTATTATCTCTGCGTTCCATGATGCCTGGATTGAACAGATAGAAACTTCTTTTCATTCTTCTTCCTCCAACTCGTTTATATAACAAAAATCGAAATAACTACAATTCTTACAGATGCCTTTCTTAACTTTAGACGGGCAAACATCTTGAGAGATTATCTTAATAATGTCCTTAGATATAACCTGAATGTCATCTCTATCAACATCTGTCAAGATTACTTCTTTTGTCTTTCTCAAAAGAGGATATTCCAAGATGCCCTTCACGCCATCTATTCCATGTTGCTCGAAAACATACATGTAATATTTCAGTTGCCATTCATGAGCTTTATCCACCTTATTAGATTTCTTTATCTCATGGATAACCTTGTTCTTGGCATCATAGTAATCTACTTTGATACCATCAATCTCCACTTCCTCATACTTTGATGTACGTTGCGGATAACTTGATTCATGTACCAGTTTACCTTCATAGACCAAGTCTGCCTCTTGTTCCATGTTGATGCCATTGGCAAACAACCATAGTTTGCGATGGCAAAGCTGGTAATAGTTGAAATGAGTACCAGTTATTGTCATAAGTAATTATCTCCATCAATTATAATACCAGTATCAAAATTATAACATTTAGTAGATATTTTATAAAGGCCATTATAATCTTCACCTGAAGATGTAATTGGTTTTGATTGATTTGGCTTTATCCTTATTTGTACAATACGATTGGCCATCTTTTTTAATTGGTTGCTTAATTTTCTCTTATGGCATCGTATGATAGATATCTTGTCATCATGTAAAAGAGATTCTTTTAAATTCTTCTGGTACTTCAGAAGTAATTCAAAGTTATTATCATCACCATTACGAGGTACATAGTACAAACATTCCTCACCAAATATATTATTGTCAACAAGTGAGAATTTTCCCACTTTTTCATACATGCATTGGCTTATATCCTCCATTAAATTATTTTTCAGTTTCTCTCCATAGGCTCCAAATATAAGTTGATCACATATTTTCTCAAAGAAGGCTTTCTGTATGTTTAACATATCCTTCTCTTCGCAATTTTCTGATTCATAAAAAGATTCTCTTGAGAACTTTATCAACTCTTTATCAGAACCTCGATAAATCAGGTCTGAACGTTCCCCTTGATTCGTTCCTAATCTAACAACAACAACTTTTCCCTTTTCTGCATTCTTCCCATTTCTATTGCAACGACCAGCTGATTGTACAACACTTGAAATGGTAGCAAAATCCCTATAAAGTACAGGAAAATCAATATCAACTCCCGCTTCAATAAGCTGAGTAGAAATAAGAACAACTTTATCACCTTGACGTAGTTTCCTCTTAGCAAGATAAATCTTCAGACTTCTGTCTCTTGGAGTAAAATGTGTATTAAGAAGCAACACATTTGTGTCATCCATATTTTCTGTGATGAAATTGTATAAGTCTTTTGTATCTTGAATCGTATTCAAGATAACAAGCACCGATTTCTCCTCCTGTAAAACTTGAAGCCCCAACTGTTCAATATCTATAATTGACTTTTGTACCTCTACTGTATACCTGTTAAAAACAGGATTCTCATAATGAGAAAGTGACAACAATTTAAATGGTTGTTCATAATCCAGAAAGAATTCCTTTGCTTCTTTATTGTCATCAGGCAATCGAAGAGCTGGCTGTGTAGCTGTAGAAACTATTGCAAAACTACCAGTTAGCTTACAGAATTTATCTAAGTAAGCAACAAAAAATCCATACAATCTTGGAGGCAAAGACTGTATCTCGTCCAAGAGAAAGACACAATTGGAAAAATTAGGCAATTTCATAAACTCATGATTCTTATTTCCCAATAGTGTCTCAAATATACGTACGAAAGTTGTAATTATGAATGGATAGCCAAAAGTATCATCTTGAAACTCTAAAGCCTCTAATTCCTGTAACAACTTTTCAGAAGGATTTTCATCCAGTTCCTTCTGAATATCATCAAAGCGAGTATTTGTAGATTTTGAGTCTATGCGCTGAACGAAATATTCGTAACCTTTCAATATTTTCAATACTTCAGACTCAACTTGTTCTGTTATCGACAAAAATGGCAATCCATAAATAATTCTTTTAGCCCCCTTCGATTTTATAATCTCGGAAGCTAAAGATAACAACATCAGCGTTTTTCCGGAACCAGTCGGAGCCGTCAACTCAAAAATCTGTTTTCCTTCTTCTAAACCTTTTTTAATACTATTAATACTTTCCAGACGTATTTTAGTTCTCTCTACATTAAGTAAAGTTTGAGAATTAAGATTGTCAAGATACCCCTGTAATATGTCTGGATAGATATGAGAAAAGCTATTCAGATTTTGTTCATTCTCATCAAGCATGGATATCATATCACCAGCATCACTTTTGTCAGCTTTTACCAATGCAGAGAAAATGCTTTGTATTTCTAAATAGAATCGTAAAGCAACATTATAATCATTTGGCTTATTTACTATTCTTTTAAAAAATAATCTAATTCTACCTTCTTCCATAGATGATGGCATAGATGGCTCAATGCCTAATAACTCAGAAAAGACATTACCAAAAGATATATGCTCCTTATCAAGAAAGGCATAAAGATTGCTTACTTCATAGCCCGAAAGAATAGGATTGCCATCATTTGGCATCATATCAGGTAAGTCCCCATGATGTTTCGCAACAACAGTTATTAAAGATGTTAAGAAATTGTGCGAATTAAACTCATGTGGAACATTAAACTTATCTGGATTTTTAATCAGAAACATGAGAAAAGCATACGCAGACAAATAGGCATGGTGATCATATCCTTTCGGACATAATCCATTTAGTTTCTCTTGAAAATTAGAATTAACCTTACCTATATCATGGAAGAGAGATACCAATCCTGCTGCATCAGAACTGGTAATTCTCTTTGACAATAAAGCTACATTTTCAAGATGTACTTTCAAAAGTTTTCCTGGATGTGAATAACATTTATTTAAATCAAAACCCATTGTTCAATCTCTTTATCATGAATATATTCCCAATAATCTCCTTCTACTTTAAGCATATAAGAGCATTCTGGGTATATGACGTTTACATTTTTTTCTGGCAAATTCCAAAAATCATTATTCTGATATGTCGGAAGTTTGTCAAAACCAATTCGAAAGTCATCGCCAACTATTTTCAACTTATGCTCATTCGCTATAACGAAACCTTTGGTCTTAAAATCGCCATTCCGCATCGTTATGAATTCTCCTTTACTAATGGAAGTCAATTCTGCTGGACAGTTAGCAATACCCAAATAAGGGTCATAGACAGCATATCCTTCTAAAATTGCATTCTGGAAATCATCGAATATACTTTGAGAACGTTCACCATAAAGTCCCACACAAACCTTGTAACTAACATCACGTAGCATTTCAAAAGCTTTGGGCGATTTTATAGCTGTTGGGTTTATGGCCGTATGAGACGTAAATCCACATGATGTTTTTGTTACCGGATTCAGTAATTCAACTCCATACAACAAGTCTTCAGACAACTGAGGAAAAAGAGATTTCATCTTCTTGCGTTCAATTCCTAAGACAGCACCAATCATTCCGATCAATGCTGTTTTAGGAATAAGGTCATGTGACAAAGGATTGTTATTGGTGTCAGGCTTTTTAAAATGAGCCCAATTACCATCTATCTTGAATTGAAAACCTTTCATAAGCTCATCTCTTCAAACTTCTCACCATTAAGTTTATTCTTAATCTCGTCTACTTCTGTATAGAATCTGACTTTTTCTATCTTGTCATTTTTGGCAAGTTCCTTGAGTTTGCTGAAATCGAGAGTATAGTCATCCATACTACGAATTTGCTCGTCTTTCATGCCTTCTTCATTCGGCTCAAGTTTTATGGTTCTGTCAACTCCATAGACCTTATCGAAATCCTGTTTGTAATCTATGACTAACAACAAAAGTGAATTTTGTCCGACTTTTGAACGAGAGAAAGAACTTCCTTCTCCGCCTGTTCCATACCACAAAGCTTTAAACATTTTCTGCAGATCATCTTCTTTCAAATCTGTGTTTTTAGCAACAGTTGGATTAATCCATCCGTGAATTTGGACAACGGAATAAGGAACCAATGTTGTTGTTGATATGGCACCTTGCGCTTTATCATCCTTAGATGTAAAGTGAGACGTATTCTGATGCATTCTCAAGTTGACACGATTCAAGGATGGGTTAAGGGCTGCAAATTGAACAGGTCCTGTGAATTGGACATGCCCATTTACAAACTCTTGCTTACCAACTTTCATATTTTTGTCTAGCGTTGATATACCACCAAACAATCTTACATCGATGAGTTCTTTCATTATTTCAGCAATGTCGGTCTTTTGATTAGTATTCCAATTCTGAGCAATCCATGTCAATACACCTTTAGAATCTGTTTTACCAGCTCCAGTGTTTTCTGAAACATAGATATGTTCACCCTCAATATCCTCAAGATATGTACGGATAAATCTCTTAATTCGAACATCACTAACAAGAATTTTTTTCGTTTCCTCATCGTAGCGTTGTTCACCTGTAAATGGATCCCCATTGGGAATGTTGTATGATGTTTCATACAAAAACAAAATTTCAGATTTCTTCATTTCTTTAATTTTTATGGTTTATATCATCAACTATCAAGTTGAGTTTACTAACTTCATCTTTCAAATCTTCATTGTCAGAATAATCAGCCAAGATTTTTTCCAAACGTCTCTGAAAATCTTTTTTCTTATCCGTCGGCTCATATTTGAAATAGCCATCCAAGAATCCGAAAGACAATTCATCCTTGTCATATTCAGATTCTGATAGATTTGCCAAGTCATCACAAACTTCAGCACACATTGTTGCCCACATTCCGTCATGCATTACAAGTTTCTGACTAATATCAGATATAAACCTGATGCAATCATCTTTTGTTGACACCCTTCTTGAAAGCAAGCCCACATAGTTCTTTTCAAAAGAACCAATAGCCTTCTTCAATGGCTTGGCCATTTTCCCTATTTTAACGCCAAGCTTAAAACTTGCAGAATTAATAATTTCCATATATTTATTTTGTTTATTATTTTGTATTGACAATATGAACATCAAATCATATTTCAAGATTTTATACCAAAACTGACTACCACCTAAACGTATAGCGGACTCTACATTAGTTACAAACGAATGAAGTAAAGACAGGTCATTATAATAATCTTCTTTATATATTAAAGGAAGCACTTTGAGAATATGACTTTCATATTTTTTTGATGCGGCTATTTTTACTTTTCCCGTTGTATTCATTTGCACATCTCCCAAAAGATTGCGAAACGACTTACATATAGAAAGAGAATAGTCTTCCTTTTTCTCTTTATTCCTTTCAAGTTTGTCTATTTTTATCTCTTTATTTCTTTCTGCATACACTTGATGTGCAATAATCTTATTTCTCGAGTCTACACGATTTAGAGTACTTCGTGTTATGTTTGAGATTTCTATAAGGTCTGTATCAGGCTTTGTTCCTCCATTTTTTACAAAAATAAAATCAAACGATGTGAAAGTAGAGCTGCTTCCCAAAACAGACGAAATCAAATCGTCGCTATATTCATTGGACAATATTATCGAAGACTCATTTTTCTTTTCTATAAAGAGTTTTAAATCATCAGCCTTCAAATTCTTTCCAAATGGCAAAACTATTAGTTTATATTCAGAACCAGAAATCATCTTACCCTTCTTAGCATAAGTAACTCCATAAAAGAGATCTTCTATATCTGATTCTGTAAAACCTCTTGTCTTGTATCTATTTTCCAAATCAAAATCTGGAAATTGTATATCATTTTTTTTATCACCAGAGCATATTGTATGCCACAAATTCTTATTCAGGACTAGTCCTCCCTTAGTTTCTGAAACATACTCCTTTAGCATTTTTCGAGTGACGAGTTCAAACGTTTTAGAAAAATCACACCAATTCTTTGCATGTCCACAGCCGTCCTCATAAGAAAAATGTATAAAAATAGATGCATTATTTAATCTAAGAAGGAAATTCTGGTATTCTTCATCGTCATCAACATCATTTTTATAAGCATTCAATTTTTCTAATTTCTTTTTGTTATCTTCTTTATTTATCAAGATACATTTTTTTTTCAAATTAACTTCATTATCTATATATTCCTTAAATGAGCCTTTTTGATTGTCAAAGTAACAGATAATCGCAGGAGCATATCTGAGAATCCGTTCAAGCATTGTCTGTTCTCTTCCGAATCCTGTTCTAATTTGCTTAAGCTCAGTTGTCTCTTCGATTGGAAAATCAAGTGAAGAGCAGATACTTTCATAATCAGCATTTCCTTTATCAAAGGAGCTTTGAGACTTTGCTAATCTATAATTTCCATCTTCACTTATTGATATAGCCCCATTATTACTTAATGTACCTTTGACAGAATAATAAATATCACCAAACATATATTTACAAGATGTATCATTTCCTGATGTCTTGTACTTTAGATAATACAGATTGTTTCTCTGATTTTCAGGAACAATTGATGCCTTATCAAAAATAATATTAAAGTCCTTATCCACTGGAAGACAAAGACAAAAAGGCCAACATCCTTTATTGTCTTTAGGACAAGATGTGACAGCATTTGAGAAACTCATCTTTTCTCTTGAATTTCTCAATATGTTTCCGATTTTTAAGACTGTATCTAAACTCATAATTCTATCTTCTTTATAAATCCAAACCCCTGTGAACATTGTTCACCGACTCCTCCTTCATAAGCAATCTTCATCAACTCCGAAGGTGCTTTCATGCGGAAGGAGCAGAGATATCCACGTACTCTTGATTCGTTTGGAGTATTGGCTTTTATCGTTATCAACTTTGACTTGATCTTTTTATCTATCAATACAAATGAAAACTCCTTATCTTCCATATTAAATGGCTGACCATGAATGCTCTCATATCTCGCCATCAATCCCTTTAATACACCTTCAGCGAACATAGGATTGTCAGGAGATAGATATTGAGTCTTGTTATCTTCATGAAGCTTTACACAAATAGGAGACAGAGCTACGAAAGTCATTTCTTCTGATAATTGTGGCATTGGTATAGCCTCTACTCCAACAACATCGAAAGCAACTTGATATTTCTTATTGCCTATAGTAAAGCTTTGATGAGCAAATATACCTTGAATGAACTCAAGAGTACTTTTTTCCGGTATAAAGCTAATGTACCATACAGCTCTTTCACCTATGATTTTCAAACACCCTGCTTCAGGCAAAGGTCTTACTTTCTCAAAGATGAAGGGTGAATAACAAAATAGCTTAAACCTCTTTCTTTCATGTAATAGATAGCCATTTTCATGAAGCCATGACGAATATTGCGTATCAGCTTGCGCCAATATGCGATAAATGACTGCCGACTGCTCATACTGATAATTAAAGGGCAGCAAGTCACCATGTTTCCTATCTATTTTCAAGGTTATTTTAAACTTCATAAATTCTTTGTTTTATGGACACAAAATTAATAAAAAAACTTATACGTTGTTATTTCTTTAAGAATTATTATACTAATGTTTTATCTATGGGTGCTGAGGTGTTACTTTAAAAGACCTTAGAACCTATCTGAAACTATTAGCTAATAAATTCATTCTACACTATTTTTAAAACATTCAAGTTTATCTTTTACAACCCTTGCTATCTCTTTCGCCTCCTGATAGCACCCATCAATTTCTTCATAGGGGTATGCATTCCGAGCCTCAGCGATGCTTTCGGTTGCAACCTCTTCGAACATATCGAAGACGATTTGCTCATTATTATTTTGCTTCATATCGAACACTATTAAGAATTAGTATTTCCTTGTTCGAGTATCACCCAAACACCGGTTTTATCACTTCCTTCGTGTCTTATGATGCCTGCTTTTTGCATTAACGCCAAATCTCTTTCTATAGTTCTTACTGTCACCGACAATGTTTCAGACATTTGCTTAGCTGTCACCATAGGATTTGACTTAATAACAGACACCATAATAGTCTGTCGCTCTGTTAGTTTCACATCGGATGTTTCTCTTGAATTTACACCGACATTTACACCGACATTTACACCGACATTTACACCGACATCCCCGCCACGCTCTGCGATAACTTCATCTATCGTTTTGCGCTGGATAATCGCCATCACGCCACCTCCATTTTCTTCTATCGTTGGCAATGGCAAGCTGGCACGTTCAAACTCCTCGGCAATCTTCTTGAAACCACGTCCCCATGACTCCACAAAGCCTGCTTTGTAAAAAACATTGGCAATATTATGGTTACGAGGATAAGAAGAATGCTTCTGCAACAAAGCTGCAGGAGTCAACTCTTTTGGCAACAATCCATAATTCCACAATTCTATACTGCGGTCGTAGATACGCATCTGGATGGCAGGGCCAGTATAAGCCTTATGCGAAATGGCATTATATATCAACTCTCGTAATGCTTTATCTGGAATCTCCAGCTGCTCTATGCGCTGCAATCCCTCGTAGTGAATAGGCGAAAGCAGATACTTGGTTCGGAGTACTTCCATCACTCGACTTGCCATCTGAATCAGATTACCTTCAATCACATCCTGAATAATCAAATCGCTCTCATCTGTATGAAAACGTCCTATCTTGAATACCGCAGATGGGAAGAACTGACCAACATGCTTTCCGAAAAGCAAGATGGCAGCATTTTTCAATTCACCTTCCTTGGTGAACAAGCCAAGATTACGCAATACATCTTCGGTCGACGAATTAACTTCTGATTCATCCATACGACCAGCCTTGATACTACATTGCAAAAAATAGTCAATCGCATTGCGGTCTATGTCATCAAGAGTAGCACCATAAACAGGAATATCATCCCATGAATGACCCATCTTTTCCATAATGAATTGCTGCAAAGCAAGCCCTTTGAGTTCTTGCTTGGTAGAACCACTACGATAATGATACGTACCTTTATAGGCTATCGGCATATTACTTGGTGAGACCACAATCTCTATGTACTCTTTATCACCTTCCATAAGAAGGTTTACATCTTCTACGATGCCCAGATAATTAACTATCTTGTTAGGAATATCTTCCAACAATCGTTTGGCATCAGATAAACCGATTACTTCTTTCTGGTCGTTTACACCGATATAAATACGTCCACCTTGGGCATTGGCGAAACCACATATCCATTTCAGATATTCATCACGCCATGATTCCTTATATTCTATGTTTTGACTTTCATTCTGCATATTCTATTCCTCCATACTTTTGATGATTGAATTGACTCTCTTCTCCCTTCCCAATGTCTCGGGAAATGCATAGTGGCCATTACCTATTTCACGGGGATTAGGCTCTATATGCTGGGCATACCATGCACGTTTATACTCGGTGGTAATGATGCCGTAATCCCTGGCGGCAATGATGGATGCGGCGAGAGATGCGCCATACAGTTCCTTGATGTCAATCATCTCCTCCAGCGTTATCTCCTCACGGTTCTTGGAACCCAACTCTTCGATAAGCGCCAATTTGGGAAGAAGGAAGAAACTGGCAAAGAGATCACAACGCTTCTCCAGCCTCAGCGGACTATCTTCTGGGAAGAGGAGAAGCAGATGAGCCAACTCATGAACTGCCGTAAAACGAAGTTTCTCTACGCTACTCTTTTCCGGATTGAAATCTAGAATCATCAGCGGATGCTTCTTATCTGCCCAGGTGCTCATTCCGAAGACATAATCCGGGAGAGTTGCAGCAAGTATCATGATGCCTTTTCTTTCCAAGAGTCTCAGGATACTGGCAATGGGTCCATCACCGCAATGCCACTTTTCACGAAGAAGGTCGGCAGCATGGATGGCATCTTCAAGGGTTGATACCTTGGTGCCTTTTATCGGATTCTTGAACCGGGTAGGAAAACCCGCTTCTTTCTCCTTGGCTAGATACTGCTCTGCCCAAAAAGAGAGTTTCGCTTCCAGGGCTTGCAACTCGTCTTCGGACAACTTGCCATTGGAGGTGGTACGGAGCATAGGCATGTCTATCTTGAGATTGGTTCCTTCGAAATATTCCTCGCTGATATTGAGGGCTTTGGCAATGGCTTGCAGAGCATCACGCTTAGGGCGCATGATGCCTTTCTCATATCGGGAGATGCTCTGCTTGGTGATGGCTCCGTTGGTTCGCTCTACTAGTTTATCCATGCTGAGCCCCATCATTTGTCGCGCTTCCCGCAATCTTATAGAAAATGATTCATTAATCATAATTGTCAGCTTTTTAATTTGTTGACAAATATAAGAAAAAGAATTGATTTTGTAACTAAGTGTTTATAAGATTTAACATAAAAAAGCAGGCAAATGATAAAATAACAAGAAGAATTTAGGCAAAATCAGGTTTACACATTATTATAATAGAAAACACCTTGACCATACAAAACATACAGTCAAGGTGTTATACATATATTCATTCTCTATCTTAGTTGCTATAAGCACTCTCACCATGCTCGTAGATGTCGAGACCTTCCTCCTCTACTCGCTTGTCAACACGTACACCTACACTCTTATCTACTACCTTGAAGATAATGTAGGTAACTACAACGCTGTAGATGATGCTTACCACGGTGGCTACAACCTGAACCCAAAGCTGATGCCAGTCGCCATAGAGGGCACCCTGTACACCTTCGGATCCTGTTACATACTGAGTGGCGAAGACACCGGTGAGGATAGATCCCAGAATACCACCCATACCATGAACACCAAAGGCATCGAGAGCATCATCATACTTGAACTTCTCCTTTACTACCGCTACCATGAAGAAGCAGACGATGGTGGAAATGATACCGATGCAGAAAGCTCCGAAAATATCGGTACTGCCGGCTGCAGGAGTGATGGCTACCAATCCGGCTACAGCACCGGTACAAGCACCTACTGTAGTTGGCTTCTTGTTCACAATCCAGTCGATGAGCATCCAGGTGGTGGCTGCCGCTGCTGTTGCGATATGGGTTACAAGGAAAGCATTGGCTGCCAGACCATCAGCTGCCAATCCGCTACCGGCATTGAAACCGAACCATCCCAACCAGAGGAATGACATACCCATGAACACGAAGGTGATGTTGTGAGGTGTAATAGGATGACCCGCACGGTAATCATCTCGCTTGCCTACACAGAGTGCCATGACAAGAGCGGCTACACCGGCATTGATATGAACCACGGTACCACCCGCAAAGTCGATGGCTCCCATCTCCTGCAGGAAACCGCCACCCCATACCCAGTGGGCCATTGGAAGATAAGCGATGATAACCCAGAGGATGGTGAAAAGTACATATCCGCTGAACTTCACGCGCTCGGCAAAAGCACCGAGAATCAAGGCTGGAGTAATGAGGGCGAACATGCACTGGAACATTGCAAAGGTGAGTTCCGGAATGCCTGTAGGCATGATGGCATCCAAGCCGATGCCGTGAAGGAAACATTTATCGAAACCACCGATGACGCAAGCCAGAGGATTGCCCGAATCGGCATATTCTGTAGAGAAAGCCCAGGAATAACCGAAGGCTACCCATATCAGACTGACTACTGCCACGATGAAAACCGTCTGCATCAGGATGCTGAGGATATTCTTCTGGCGCACCAAACCACCATAAAAAAGTGCTATACCCGGGATTGACATCAAAAGCACCAAGATGGTTGCCATGATCATCCACGCTGTGTTACCCGTATCAAGTGTAGTCAATAATAAACTGCTCATAAAAATATCTTATAGTTAAATTAGAATACTAAATAATATTTATTAAAGATAAGTAAGAATGCCTAATTCAACATTCAACACTTAACATTCAACATTTTAAATTATTCCTCTTTCTCAGCGTTATACAATGCAATGTCGCCACGTTCGCCGGTTCTGATTCTTACCGTATCGAGTACAGGAATCACGAAGATTCTGCCGTCTCCGACTTCACCTGTCTGGGCAGCGCCCTGGATGGCGGCGATGGTAGGCTCCACATTCTTGTCACGAACCACGATGTTCAGGAGCAC
>UMJL01043697.1_pt1 | contig 15677 bp, 9 predicted proteins | sample 1966071 | NCBI WGS metagenome assembly UMJL01 (sample SAMEA4836148, study PRJEB28245) | human gut metagenome | biome: gut microbiome; material: fecal sample | place: Denmark | collected 2008
CCAAAGTTTCACAAGGTCTTATTGCATTCATATCTGTATAAATTCCTTCGCCAACCGGAATTTCATATTTTTTTAGAGCTATTCTTTTCCACTTTGCTAAAGATTGAACTATCTCAAGTTGCTGTGAATTTTCTTCTTCACTTAGTGAAAAGCTAACAGGAGATTCACTACCGTTTAAATTATCATTTATTCCCGTATTCTTTTTTACAAATAGTGGGGCAGAAACCCTCGTTAAATTTAATTCATTTGCTAAATTTGATTCAAAAAAATCCTTAATTTCTTTAATTGCTTTTTGTGTTTCAATAATGTTTAAGTCTGAGCAATACCCTTTTGGTATAATCACATTGTTCATAAAATCACTCCCTATAAATTTAAAAATATAACATAAATGATACTATAATTTACAAATATTGTCAACGCCATATTGAATTAAAATATTGAAACAAAAAAATAGAGTTGTTAAACAACTCTATAATAATTTCTCGATATATTCAAATTGAATATCCTCGTCTTTCTTTGCATAAGCCATATCTCTTTCTTTTGTAATAGCAATATCATCTACGAAAAATGGTTTAATACTTTCTGTATTTGCTTCTTCATTTACAATTTTTACTTTTACAATCTCAGATAGAGTATAACTATCTACAACAACACCTTTTCCTTCGTTAGTTATAACATAAGTTCCACAAGGTGGAATTTTTTTCAACTTTTCTTCATAGACATTTTGCTCATATTTTAAACAACACATAAGCCTACCACAAGTTCCTGAAATTTTATTTTGATTTAAAGAAAGCGACTGGTCTCTTGCCATTTTTATCGTTACAGGAGCAAATTCTCCTAAAAATCTTTTGCAACAGCAAGTTTGTCCACAAGAACCGATAGCACCAACTATCTTTGCATGGTCTCTAACACCTATCTGTCTAAGTTCGATTCTGTTTTTAAATATATATGCAAGGTCTTTAACCAATTCTCTAAAATCAATTCTATTATCAGAAACAAAGTAAAAAATTACTTTTTGATTGTCAAAAGTATATTCACAATCAACTAATTTCATATCTAAGCCATGTTCAATTACTTTTACTTTACAAATTTCAATTGCATCTTTAGCTTTTTTCTTGTTTTCCGTATGAATATAATCGTCCATACTGTCGGCAATTCTCAAAACAGGTTTTAATGAAGAAACAAGTTTTGATTCTTCGACTTCTCTCGGTGCTATTGCTACATGTCCGTACTCAACTCCACGAGAAGTTTCCACGATTACATTGTCATTTTGATTTATACTAAAGTTGCAAGGGTCAAAGTAATAAATTTTTCCGGCCTCTTTGAATCTTACCCCAACTACTTTTTTCATAGTTCCTCCTAAAAATTATACATTCATATTATATCATAATTTTCTGTTGAATACTAGATATATAGACTTAATAAAGGGAAAACCGGCGGGAGAAAATATTCAAAAAAATAACGGACAAAAAATCCGTTATTTTTGATTTTATTTTAAAACTAGGTAAACTATCAAATATTTATTTTTATTCTCTGTTTTTTAGAACTTCACTGAAATTCATTTTGGATATTCTATAAAATTGTAATATACTTACAAACGCATAGGTTGCAATAGTTATTAGAACTGATAAAATTACTATTTTCAAAGAAATATAAAGCTCTAAATATCCTGAAAATTTAAGCATAGAGTAGTACATTATTTCTTTTACCACATATACTTCAAGAGGAATTAAAGCTAGCAAACTTATTAAGACTGTTATAGTTATCGGTCGTATATAAATTTTTGAAATTTCTCTGTTAGTATATCCGAAGATTTTTAAATAAGCTATTTGTAAAGTGTTCTTATCAGTTATTATTTTCATAAGGCTATACATAAAACCTGCCAAAAACACTGCAGATAAAAATACAAAAGTATTTATAAGAGGTCCCATAATTTCAGATAATTGTTTGGAAACATCGGTCATTGAATTTTCATCAATTGTAGTTGCGATGTATTTTTCATCAATATCCAATTTTTCATTGCTGAAATAGCCGTTAAAGAATTCTTTTTTTTGTTCTATTTCTTCGTTTAGGAATTCTTTTTTTACAAAAGCTGAAAGAGTAGATGATTTTTTGTAAATACCAACTATTTTATAAGTTTTTTCTTTATCTAACAATTTGCTTTTTATAGTTATTTCATCTCCTACATATTTTCTGAGTTTTTTTGAAAGATATTCACTTACAATGATTTCATTTTTATTTTCCGGCAGTTTTGTATTTTGAAAATATTTTGAATTTTCACTAATTCCTAATAACAATATATCATCATCTGCTTTTCTGATAGGGTGATATACACTTGCAGATATTGTTGTATATTTTTCAGCCGTTTTACCTTCAATTTCTATCGGTGCTTTTAAGACATATTGATACTTACAAAATAAATTCTCTTTCAAGTTATTTCCATAGTTATCAAATGTCGGCTTTGCAGAAATACCGAAAATAAATAAGATTGAAGTAATAAAAATTCCAAGTATTATAGCTACATAATCACCTCTATTTGATTTTATAATAGATTTTCTAAAAGACCCCAAAAAATTTTTCTTTATTTTCGATTCACTTTCAGATTTTGATTTTATTTTATTTTTATAATGTTTTAAATTTTTTTTCAAAAAATCTAAAGGTGTAAAATTTAATTTCCTATAGATATATAAATAATTAAAAATCAAAATTATAGAAATTGGAATTATAGTTGTAATTATTAGTGCTTCCAAGTTGAAAGTAGGGGTAAAGTTAGGCAAGTTAAATGATTTGTAGTAAACAGCTTTGAATGAATCTGTAAAATATGTGTAACCTAAAATATTACCTAAAACTGCTGCCAAAAAAGTTATTATTACTGAATTTGCAATATAATTTAAAACAAGTTCCGATTTTTTATATCCATTTGCAAGTAGTATTCCGATTATTTCAGATTCTTCCTGTATTTTACTTACAATTGAAAGTGCGAATATAAAACTTAGTAAAATTACCATAAGACATAGCATTACAATCATCATAGGTCTATCTCCGCCCATGTCGTCTATCAAATAACTTATTGCATTATTGTCTTTTTTTGTAATCTGCTCCAAAACTGTTTTCGATTTATTTGCTGATTTTACTATATCTTTATTTTTTTCGTCAATTTCTTTTTCACTTAAGTTCCTATTATTAAATCTATAAGAAACTTGATATTTTAATTTGCTCTCATTAAAAATATCTTTTTCTTCTTCAGATAGCAATCCTGTTCCGAAATTCGTTGCATTAAATACTAAATCACTATGTTTTTGAAAAGATGAATTATAATCAGGAATAGAGGCAAATCCTACTATTTTAAAAGTATGTTCCTTATTGTCTTTAAAAAATTCTTTTTTAAATGTTATAGTGTCTCCGATTTTTAAATCATTTGTTTTAGCAAACAAATGATTTATGGCTATTTCATTCTTATTTTTTGCAAGAACTCCTTCATTAATTATAGGAAGATTAATATTTTTTCTATTTGTATAAAGCCTAATCGTCTTTTCATCTTTATTATCCTTATTTTCCTTAATTTTTGCATCAACATAAGGAGATTTTTCGACTTTTACATTTTCATCTTCAATAGATTTTATAATTTCATCTGTCGGATTAAATGCAAATAATAATTTTCCGTCTTCAACAACTCCTTTAGACATAAGTTCATAATATATAGTCTTTATACTTCCTGATGCAACCAACATACCGGAAGTTACGGAAATCATAGAACACATAAGGATAAAAAGCAATAAGTTTTTTGACCATTGAGTTTTTAAACTTCTGAAAATTCTTTTATTTAAGTTTCTCATACTACCACTCCAATTCTTGTGCATCCAGTACTTTTTCGTTTTCCATTTCTTGAGATATGACACCATCTTTAAGTCTTATAATTATATTAGACATCTTTGTTATTTCTTCATTGTGAGTTGCAAGAATAATTGTAGTTTCATACTCTTTGTTTATTCTTTGAAGTAGGGATAAAATATCTTTAGAAGTTTTATAGTCCAAAGCACCTGTAGGCTCATCACAAAGCAGTATTTCAGGCTTTTTTATTAAAGCACGTCCGATTGCACATCTTTGTTGTTGACCGCCTGATAATTGTCTAGGATATTTGTTTTTGTGTTCCCATAAACCTAAATCTTTTATTAATTTTTCAATATCCATAGGGTCATTGTGTATAAAAGAACCCACTTGAATATTTTCCGTTACGGTTAAATCTGGAATTAGATTATAAAATTGAAAGATAAAACCTAAATATTTTCTTCTAAAATTTGAAAGGGGATTTTGTTTTAAACTTGAAATTTCACAATTATTTATCGTTATCAATCCACTGTCAATTTTTTCAAGTCCGCCAATAGCATTAAGCAATGTTGACTTTCCCGAACCTGATGGTCCCAGTAGAGTACAAAGCGCTCCTTTTTCTAAAGAAAAATTTATATCTTTTAAAACGGAAATTTTATTTTCGTTTGTACCATAAGTTTTATTCAAATTTTTAACAACTAAAAACATAAATACCTCCATAAAAATTTAATTTTATTACAGCCTAATTATAGCACTTTTGATATACACTATCAAGTTGTTTTATAATGGAAAGGAGTTTATATTCTGATTATTAAATAATTTTTTGCGGTATATTAATTATGTTATAGATAAAAAATATAGTATAATATAGGTGAATTATTTTTAATAAAAAAATTTTTTGATTAATATATAAAATGGAGTACATTATGGAGTTTGTTTTAAAATCAAAATTTAAACCTACGGGAGATCAACCTGAGGCTATTGAAAAAATTTCGAATTCAATTAAAAAAGGAAATAAAGAAATAATTTTAAAAGGTGTTACAGGAAGTGGAAAGACTTTTACAATGGCAAATATTATTGAAAAAGTTCAAAAACCAACTCTTGTAATTGCACATAATAAAACTTTGGCTTATCAGCTTGCGAGTGAATTTAAGGAATTTTTTCCTAACAATGCTGTTGAGTTTTTTGTGTCCTATTATGATTATTATCAACCTGAAGCCTATGTTCCACAATCTGATACATATATTGAAAAAGATAGTTCCATAAATGATGAGATAGATAAACTTAGGCACTCTGCAACAATGTCTCTTTTTGAAAGACGTGATGTAATTATCGTTGCGTCCGTTTCTTGTATTTACGGTTTAGGCGATCCGATTGACTATGAAAATTTAGTAGTTTCATTAAGACCTGGAATGATAAAAGATAGAGATGAAGTTATAAGAAAACTTGTTGACATTCAATATGTTAGAAATGATATTAATTTTATTCGTGGAACTTTTCGTGTTAGAGGAGATAGTTTAGAGGTTTTTCCCGTTTCTTCTTCTGAAAATAGTATAAGAGTAGAATTTTTTGGAGATGAGATTGATAAAATTTCTGAAATAAATTCTTTAACAGGAGATGTAATTGGAACTCGTGAACATATTGCAATTTATCCTGCATCTCACTTTGCTACAAGTTCAGAAAAAATAGAAAGAGCAGTCGGTACAATTTCAAAAGAATTGGAAGAAAGACTTTTAGTTTTAAATGAAGAAAATAAATTGGTTGAGGCCCAAAGACTTGAACAGAGAACAAAATATGATTTAGAAATGTTACAAGAAATTGGTTTTTGTAGTGGTGTAGAAAATTATTCTGCCCATCTAAGCGGTAGAGAAAGAGGCTCAAGACCTTATACTCTAATAGATTATTTTCCTGATGATTTTTTAATTATTGTAGATGAAAGTCATGTTACCGTTCCACAAATTGGAGCAATGTACGAAGGAGATAGAAGTAGAAAACAAAATTTGGTAGATTATGGTTTTAGATTGCCGTCAGCTTTAGATAACAGACCTTTAAAATTTACAGAATTTGAAAATATGATAAATCAAATTTTATATGTATCTGCAACTCCGGGTAAGTACGAAAAGAGTCATCACTTAGAAGAAGTTGAACAAATTATAAGACCAACAGGACTTTTAGACCCATTAATCGAAGTTAGAGAAACGAATGGACAAATTGATGATATTATCGGAGAGGTCAATTCTGTTATAAAAAATGGCGAACGTGTTTTAATAACGACTTTGACTAAGAAAATGGCTGAAAATTTAACAGATTATCTAAAAAATGTTGGAATAAAAACTACTTATCTGCATAGTGATATTGATACGATTGAACGTATGGAGATAATTAGAGATTTGCGTGTTGGAAAGTTTGACGTTTTAGTTGGAATTAACTTGCTAAGAGAAGGTCTTGACTTGCCCGAGGTTAGTTTGGTAATTATAATGGACGCAGATAAAGAAGGGTTTTTACGTTCTGAAACTTCTATGATACAGACTATTGGACGTGCTGCAAGAAATGTGAACGGTAGAGTAATTATGTATGCAGATAGAATTACAAAATCAATGGATATTGCTATAAGCGAAACAAATAGAAGGCGTGAAATTCAAAATAAATATAATATAGAGCATAACATTACTCCAAAGAGTGTTAAGAAAGATATTAGAGAAATTATTCAGGCGACAAAGGTTGCTGAAGATATTTCTGAATACAAAACTGAAAATATTGAAATAACAAATTATGAAAGTTTTATCGCCGACTTGGAAAATGAAATGTTATCTGCTGCAGATTCATTAGAATTTGAAAGAGCAGCGTCAATAAGAGATGAAATAAAGAGATTAAAGGAAATGTGGGGATTAGATGTCTAAAAATACAATTAAAATTAAAGGCGCAAAGGCAAATAATTTAAAAAATATAGATTTAGAAATTCCAAGAGATAAAATGATTGTTTTTACCGGTCTTAGTGGAAGTGGAAAATCTTCTTTAGCTTTTGATACGATTTATGCTGAAGGGCAAAGGAGATATGTTGAAAGTTTATCAAGTTATGCCCGACAATTTTTAGGTCAAATGGATAAACCTGATGTTGAATATATTGACGGACTTAGTCCTTCAATTTCTATCGACCAAAAAACTACAAATAGAAATCCGAGGTCAACTGTTGGAACTGTTACAGAAATTTATGATTATTTGAGATTGCTTTTTGCAAAAATTGGGATTCCAAAATGTCCAAAATGTGGAACAGAGATAAAAAGTCAAAGTATTGACCAAATGGTTGACAGAGTTAGGGCTCTTGAAGAAAGAAGTAAAATTTTTGTACTATCTCCCGTTATTCGTGGAAAAAAGGGAGAGCATAAAAAACTTTTAGAAAATATAAAAATTCAAGGTTTTGTTCGTGTAATCATCGATGAAAAAGAATATGAACTCAACGAAGAAATAGAACTTGATAAAAATAAAAAACACAATATTGATATTGTTGTAGATAGACTTATTGTGAAAAATGGAATTGAGTCAAGACTTGCAGAAAGTTTGGAAACAGCTTTTAAGTTTAGCGATAGCATTGTAAAAGTTAAGGTTGTTAATGGGGAAGAAATTTTATTTTCAGAAAAAATGGCTTGTCCAAACGGGCATATTTCATTTGATGAAATTGAACCGAGAACTTTTTCCTTTAACAGTCCTTTTGGAATGTGTGAAGATTGTAATGGACTTGGTAGTCATAAGATTGTTGACCCGGATTTAGTTGTTCCCGATATGAGTAAATCTCTTTTAGATGGTGCGATTGAGTGTTACAATATGACAACAGGGGAGGACGGCTACTACTATAAAATTTTTAATGAAATCATAAAATATAATGGCTTTGATGAAAATACTCCTTTTAAAAATTTGAGCAAGGAAACCTTGGACGAACTTTTTTATGGAACGAATGATAGATGCGTAAAATTTAGATTTGAAAGTAAATTTTCGAATGAAAATAAAGTTTTTAATAAGCCTTTTGAGGGAATTATAAAAAATTTAGAAAGAAGATATAATACAAATCCGATGTCGTCTTTTAGGGAAAAGATTGAAACAGTTATGACAGAAAAAACATGTGAAACTTGTAAAGGAAAAAGACTTAATGAAAAGGCGCTTTCTGTTTATATAAGGGATAAAAATATTGCAGATATTACAGATATGTCTGTTGAAAAACTTAATGAATGGTTTTCAAACTTAGAGCTTACTGAAACTGAAAATATAATTGGAGAAAGAATTTTAAAAGAACTTAAAGAAAGATTAAAGTTTTTAAAAGATGTAGGACTTGAGTATCTGACTTTATCAAGGAGTGCAGGAACTTTGTCAGGCGGAGAAAGTCAAAGAATTAGACTTGCAACACAGATTGGGTCAGGACTTGTTGGAGTTGTTTATGTTTTAGATGAGCCGAGTATCGGCTTGCATCAAAGGGATAATGAAAAACTTTTAGGTGCTTTGAGAAATTTAACAAATCTTGGCAATACTTTGATTGTTGTAGAGCACGATGAAGATACAATTCGTCAAGCCGATTATATTGTAGATATTGGACCTAGAGCAGGTATTCATGGTGGAGAGGTAGTCGCTCAAGGAACTCTAAAAGATATTATGAAAAGTAAAAAGTCAATTACCGGAGCATATCTTTCAGGAAAAAGCAAAATAGAAGTTCCTAAGACAAGAAGAAAATATACAGATACAATTAAAGTTTTTGGTGCCAGAGAAAATAATTTGAAAAATATTGACGTTGAATTTCCTATCGGTGTATTCACTTGTGTAACGGGTGTTTCAGGAAGTGGAAAAAGTAGTTTGGTAAATTCAATTTTAAATAAGGAATTGTCCAATAAATTAAACAGAAGTAAACAAAAAACTGGAAAATTTGATAGGATTGAAGGATATGAAAAACTTGATAAGGTTATAGAGATAGACCAAAGTCCTATCGGAAGAACTCCACGCTCTAACCCTGCAACATATACAAAACTTTTTGATAATATTAGAGATGTCTTTGCAATGACAACAAAGGCAAAGATGAAAGGATATACTAAGGGGAGATTTAGTTTTAATGTTCATGGAGGACGTTGTGAGGCTTGTAAGGGCGACGGAACTATAAAGGTTGAAATGCATTTTTTACCCGATGTTTATGTTCCTTGTGAAGTTTGTAACGGACAAAGATATAATAGAGAAACATTAGAAGTAACATATAACGGAAAGAACATTTTTGAAGTTTTAGATATGACCGTTGAGGACGGACTTAAATTTTTTGAAAACCACCCGTCAATAAAAAGAAAGCTACAAACACTATATGATGTAGGTTTGGACTATATTAAAATAGGACAAAGCTCAACAGAGCTTTCAGGTGGAGAGGCTCAAAGAGTTAAACTTGCATCAGAACTTGCAAAACGTGGAACCGGAAATACAGTTTATATTTTAGATGAGCCTACAACAGGACTTCATATCGAAGATATAAAGAAATTGATTGAAGTTTTAAACACATTGGTTGAACAAGGAAATACAGTTATAGTTATTGAACATAATCTGGATATGATAAAAATAGCCGACCATATTATCGACTTAGGAGTTGAAGGTGGCGATGGTGGTGGAACTGTCGTTGTAACCGGAACACCGGAAGAAGTTGCTAAATGTGAAAAATCTTATACAGGACAATTTTTGAAAAAAATATTTGAAAAAGAAAAATAATTATACGATTATTTCCTTTTTGATAACTTTAATTAAGGTAAATAATACGTGAAATTAAATTTTCTTTTTGATAATTTCTTCAAAGTAAATTTAATTTTAAAAAAAACTTAAAATTAATTTTTGATAAACTCTTAAATTACTAATATATTTAAAAAGGTAAACTCATTAATTTGTGTTTATCTTTTTTATTTATTATATCTAAAATAAAATGATTTTATTTGCAAAAATATTATAATAGTGGTATAATATTCGAGTAAAGTAAAAGAGTTGTTTTAAATATTTTTAATTAACATTATTTAATTTGAATTATACGATTATTTACATTTTGATAACTTTAATTAAGGTAAATAATGCGTGAAATTAAATTCTCCTTTTGATAATTTCTTTAAAGTAAATTTAATTATAAACAATTAACAATATTTACACAGTCTTTTGAAATGATTTTAAAGATAAAAGATTACAAAAAAGTAACAAAAACAAAAAAGTTAAAATTTTTTTATAAAAAAACTTGACATGTTTTTTAAAATTATATATAATGTGTTATATAAATCAGATGATTGATTACACTAGATAAATTAAGGTAAATGTTTGTTTAGTTCAAATCCTTTTATTAAGTAACATATCTTTCTTATCGTTGTAGATTTAGACAAGTGGATATGCTACTTAATAAAACCAGATTGACTTGTGATTGTTTTGAAACATATACTTTGTAGTAATTGTATCATTAGAGTCATTTAACTCGATTGGCTTTTGTTTTGTTAAGTAGTTTAGTTTGTAGGCTGGCCGATCGGGTCTATAAATTGTTTTAGTTTTGTACATATCTTCAGTGTACAAGATTATGGAGGAAAACTCTAAATGTATTATGTAAGGTGATTTTATGAAGAAAAAAACAGTATTAGCTTTAGCATTAGCTTCAGCTATGGTAGTGCCAACAGTAGCTCACGTTGCTACAAAAGTTGTTTACGCAGAAGAAGAAAAAACTCTTGATGAGTTAAAGAAAGAAGTAGCAGAAAACGCTAAAAAAGTAGATGCAGGCTTAAATGTACAAATATTTACAAATTATGAAGTAGAAACTGCTTTTAAAGATTTTACTAAAGAACAAGTTTTAAAATTTAAAGCTATCGTTGAAGATTTAAACGCTCTTTTAGGTAAAAAATTAGGAACATATGAAGCAAAAGGAAAAAGTGTTTTTGAAGATTTTAGTAAATTAGTAGCAAAAGCTTATGATAAAGAAAACTTCTTAGGTCAAGAAAGTATTACTAAATACAGAACAGAACAAGAAAAAGCTATTGATGCTAAAGAAGGTAAAGAAGTTAGAGAAGCAGAAGAAGATTTAGCTAAAAAGAAAGCTGCTTTAGACAAAATACCTAATGATAAATACGAAGAAAAAGCAGGTGCTTATGATGAAGTTGTTGCTGCACAAGAATATCTTGCATACAAACAAGAAGCACTTTTAACAGCACAAAATAAATTAGCAACTGAAATTAATGAAATTGAAAATTATCAAAAACTTAAAGATGTTGTTAGTGCATTTGAAAATAGAGCAACAAAAGCTGTAGCTGAATTTGAAAAAGCTAATGCATTAGAAAAAGAAAAGAATGATTATGAAAAAGCAAAAAAAGCTTATGAAAAATATGGAACAGAAGACAAGCTTAAAGAAGCTAAAGCAACTGCACAAAAAAATCTTGATGATGCAAAAGCAAAAATAGAAAAAACATTAAAAACAAATACAAAACTTACTATTGATGACGTAGATCAATATCTAGAAGACAAACATGGTAGTCTTAAAGCAGAAGACGTTGCTTTGATCGAAGGACTTATAGCTAAAGCAGATCTTGATTCTTATAGTGAAGCTAAAAAAACTTTAGCAGAAATTCCAACACAAAAAGCATCAGAACCTTCTTCTAAAAAATATGAAGATGCTTATAAAGCTGAAAAAGCCGCTAAAAAAGCTTTAGACAACGCTACTAAATTAGCTAAAGAAAAAGTTTCTGTACTTGGTATAGCTGCTGATTCAGAATTTTCACAAGATTTTCTTTCTAAGTACAATGTTCAACAAAAAGCTCTTAAAGAACTTAAAGCTAAGTTAGAATACAATGAAGAAGTAGAAGAAGCTGCTCAAGATAAAGTTGACAAAAAACAAAAAGCTTTAGATGATTTAAATAAAGAATTGAAAGCTGATCCTGAAAATCCAGTAGTTAAAGAAAGAGTTGAAACTGCAGAAAAAGATTTAAAAGATGCACAAAAAGAACTTGACGACGCTAAAAAGGCTGTTGAAGAAGTTAAAGGAAATATAGCTAAATTTGAAGCAAAATCAAAAGAATTATTTGAATCTTTCAAGAAATATAATAAAGCTGTTATAAACGGTGCTACTAAAGCAGAAATGGACATGATAAAAGCAAAATTAATGAGAGAACTTGAAGCTTATAATAATTTTGCTAAAGAAAACAACTTACCAACAATTGACATCAACAGCTCAGAAGTAGTTGAAAAATCTTGGGTTCAAGTTGACGGAGTTTGGTACTACAGAGACAAAGACGGAAAAGATGTTTACAAGAACGCTTGGGGTAAAATTAACGGACTTTGGTACAGATTTGATGAAAAAGGTGCTATGTTAGCTGACCAATGGGTTAAAGTTGGCGAAGAATGGTACTGAGTTAACGCAAATGGTAGATTATCTCAAAACGAATGGGTTTGTGTAAATGATCAATGGTACTTTGCTAATGCAAGCGGAAGAATCGCTCAAAACGAATGGTTCTTTGTAAATGATCAATGGTACTTTGCTAATCCAAGCGGAAGAATGGCTCAAAACGAATGGTTCGAAGTAGGTGGCGTTTGGTACTATGCAAAAGAAGACGGAAGAATGGCTTGCAATGAAACATTAGAAATTAACGGAACTAAATATAGTTTTGATGAATCAGGTGCTTTAGCTTAATAATTTTCAAAAAAGTTGAGAATAAGTTAAAAAACAAATAAAAGGACACAGTTTTCGCTGTGTTCTTTTTGTATTATTTAATTTTTTTTGGTTTTTTGGTATAATATTCATAGCGTAGTTATTAGACGATTGTTTACATTTTTAGGAGGAAAATAAAATTCTAGACTATAATCGATAAAATTAAAAAAATGCTTAATAATTTCGATTATAGTCGATAAATTTATTGATTTATGTTTTATTTTCGTTTATAATAGATAAAAGGAGATGAGCATATGAATTATATTACTAGACCTAAATATATTAATAAAATAAAAAAATTTATAGATAAGCCGATTGTAAAAGTACTAACAGGAATGAGAAGAGTAGGAAAATCAACCATTCTATCGATTATTAAAGATGAAATGTTAATTAATGTTGAAAGTGAAAGAAAGATATATTGCAATTTTGAATCTATGAAATTTCTAGAAATTAATAATTCGATAAAATTTTTAGAATATTTAAAGCCTTATTTGAAAAACTCAAACAAAAAAATGTATTTTTTTTTCGATGAGATACAGATGGTTAAAGATTGGGAAAAAGTTGTTAATGGATTGTTAGTAGATTTTGATTGTGATATTTACATTACAGGTTCAAATTCAACTTTAATTTCAGGAGATATTTCTACTTTACTTGCTGGACGATATGTAGAATTTGAAATTCAGCCATTTACATTTAGTGAGTTTGTTTGTGTTTTTAAAGAAGAAAATTTATCGAAAGAAGAATTATTTGATAGATTTATAAAAATAGGGGGAATGCCTTTTTTAAAATATTTTAATTTAGAAGAAATGCCAAGTTATAAATATTTAACGGATGTCTATAATACAGTTCTTATAAAAGATGTTTTGGAATATAATAGTATAAGAGATGTCGATTTGTTTAATAGAATTTTATCTTATGTAATTGAAAATATAGGTATGAATTTTTCTGCGAATAGTATAAAAAAATATTTTAAAAATGAAAATAGAGATGTTTCAGTTGATACAATTTTAAATTACTTGGAATATTGTAAAAAAGCATTTATTATAAAAAAAGTTTCAAGATATGATACTTTCGGGAAAAAACTTCTTAAAGTTGATGAGAAATATTATCTAACAGACCATGGATTTAGACAGGCTGTGGGATTTTCTAATATTAAGGATATTGAGCGTTCTCTTGAAAATATAGTTTTTATTGAATTGATTTCAAGAGGATATAATGTTGAAGTTGGTAGAGTAAAAGATAAAGAAATTGATTTTATCGCTAAGAAAAATGAAGAAATTTTTTATTATCAAGTTTCTTATTTAATGCCGACAGAATCAACAAGAGAAAGAGAATTTGGTGCATATAAGTTTGTAAATGATAATTATCCAAAATTTGTTTTGTCACTCGATAGTTTTGACTTTAGCCAACAAGGAATAATTCATAAAAATATAATAGATTTTTTATTGGAAGATTTAGATTAATTTAGGAGGAGAATATGCAAGAAAAATATATGTTAATATTAACAGATACTTTTGAAGAAGTTGAGGCGCTAACTCAAGTTGATTTTTTGAGAAGAGCTGATATAAAAATTGATATGATTTCGATTACCGGAAAACTTCAAGTAACAAGTAACAGAGGAGTAACTGTTTTAGCTGATGATTTAATTGAAAATATAAGTTTAAAAGAGTATGCCGGAATAATTATTCCGGGCGGACTTCCTGCAGCTTTTGATATTAGAGATGATAAAAGAGTTTTGGATATTGTAAAGAAATTTAATGATGAGAAAAAACTTGTTTCTGCAATTTGTGCAGGGCCTTGTGTTCTTGCAAAAGCTGGTGTGTTATCCGGTAGAAATGCAGTAATATTTCCGGGAATGGAAAGTGAGTTGTTAGATGCAAATGTAAAAGAAGATGCGATTTGTATTGACGATAACATAATAACTGCAAGAGGAGCAGGGCTTGCTTTAGAATTTGCATATACTCTTATTAGAAAGATTAAAGGAAAAGTTCAAGAAAAACAAATTAGATTTGCATCTGTTGACCATTTGCTTAAGAGCTTTATCTTAAAGGAAGAAAATAAATAAATGAAAAATGAAAAAATAGAATTTAATTCGATGAAACTTGAAGAGCTTGAAGATTTATTTTTGAGTTTAGGAGAAAAAAAGTTTAGAGCTGAACAATTTTTTAGATTTATGCACCAAAAGAAAAATTATGAGATAGAAAATTGTAAACAACTTCCCAAGACTTTGATTGAAAAACTTAAAGGTATTGGATATATAAATACTTCAACAATTTACACAAAGTACGAATCGAAAATAGATAATACAAAAAAATATTTGATAAAACTTTTTGACAACAGAATAATAGAAACTGTTTTTATGGACTATGGTAGTTACTGTACTGTTTGTATTTCAAGTCAGGTCGGTTGTAGAATGGGTTGTACTTTTTGTGCATCTACAAAGGAAAATTTTAAGAGAAATTTAACTTCGGCAGAAATGTTAAACCAGATTTATTTAATAGAAAATGATTTGAATTTAACTGTAAATAATATCGTAATTATGGGAATTGGTGAGCCACTTGATAATTATAAAAATGTAATTGGCTTTTTAAAACTAATAAATTCTGAAAAAGGAAAAAATTTATCTCTTAGAAATATTACAATTTCAACTTGTGGTTTGGTTCACAATATTTATAAACTTGCTGATGAAAAGTTACCAGTAACACTTACTATTTCACTTCATAATCCTTTCCAAAAAGAAAGAAGAGAGATAATGCCGATTACAGATAGTTTTTCTATCGATGAGATATTAAAGGCTTGTAAATATTATTTTGATAAAACTTCAAGACGTGTTAGTTTTGAATATACGATAATAAAAGGACAAAATGATACAAGAGAGCATGCTTTGGAATTAAAAAATATTTTAAAAGGATTAAATTGCCACATAAATATAATTCCATTAAATTCCATAAAAGAATTTGACGGAGTTGCTCCAAGTACGAAATACATTTACGCATTTAAGTCAATGTTGGAAAATTATGGAATAAATGCAACGATTAGAAAAAAACAAGGTGATGATATAAATGGAGCTTGTGGACAACTTCGACAAGGTGTATTAGAAGATGAAGATTAAACTGACTGAGCAGGTCAGTTTTTTTGTAAAAATTTTTAAATTAATTAATAAATAAAT
>UMJL01037869.1_pt1 | contig 15657 bp, 3 predicted proteins | sample 1966071 | NCBI WGS metagenome assembly UMJL01 (sample SAMEA4836148, study PRJEB28245) | human gut metagenome | biome: gut microbiome; material: fecal sample | place: Denmark | collected 2008
GACAAGAAGAAAAGGCAAAACTTCCAAAAACGGGAATAGAAAGCCAAGGTTCGATTATATTAAGTTTAATCGCATCAACTGTTGGCGTATTTGCTCTTAAAAAGAGAAAATAATTTAACAAAAAAAGAGGAGAAACCCTCTCAGGGGCTGTAAATTAGGGATTTAATTTCTTAAAAAATTATCGGCGTGATTAGTAGAAATACTAGTTATGCCGATTTTTCTATATTTTGATTGATATCACTACTCCGATATAGTTGCCATTGGAATCCTTTAGCTTGTGCAGGAAAAGCATCGTCTTATCATTCATAAGCTACACAGCGTCTTTCCTATAGTCAGCATCTAAAGTAAAGAAGAACTCCAAAAGACTATCAAAGGTAATTTAAGAGACTTCTTTTTCAGCTGTAGCACCTTAATTTTTATGAAAGATTTAAAAAAATTTTTTTCATTTCATAAATATTTCATATTTTATTGTTAAAATAATACCGCTAATGAAAAAATGAAAATAAAATTTAAAAAATAAAATAAAAAAATAAGGAGATTAATTTATGAAAACTAGAAAAATTATAGGATTATCACTAACTGCTGCAGTTTTAGTAACACAAAGTGTACATGCACAAAAACTTACAAATAATGAACAATTAAATAATTTAAAAAAAGATTTAGAACAAAAAAACAAAAACTTAGAAGCAAAAACTAAAAAACTTAATGAAAATAAACTTTCTAATTTGCAAAATGAACTTAAATCTTTGCAACAAGAAAAAGCAAATACAGAAAGCAAATATCATGACGAACTACAAAACTCTGGAACTTTATCTTCAGATAAAGAAAAGAAAGAGTTAGAAAAAGAAAATTTACAACAACAAAAAGGTACATTAAATAAAGAGTTAGAAAAAACAGATAGAAACTTACAAGAAAAAGAAACAAAAATAAAAGAATCTGGAAGAAAAATAGATGAGTTTAATAAATCTTTAGAAGAAAAAGTAAAGACAATAAAAGATTTAGAAGAAAAAATAAATTCTAAAGATACAGAAATAAAAAATATAAAACAAAAGCAAGGAAATAATTCAGAAAAAATCACAGAAAATTCAAAAGCTATTGATAAATTAAATTCAGAAAAACAATCTAAAGAAGAAAACTTATCTAAAAATAAAAAAGCTATCGAACAAAAAACACAAGAAATGAATGAAAAGATTAACCAAGAAAAACAAAAGATAGAAAAAGAAATAAATCAACAAATAGCTACTTTACAAAAAGAAATAGAAGAATTAGAAAATAAGAAAAAAACTATTCCACAAATAACTGAAGAAAATAACTTAATTAAAGATAAAAATAATGCAGTAGAACAAGGAATAAAAAATATACAAAAAGATATAGAAACTAAAACTCAACAAAAAACAGAAAAAGAAAAAAGTAAGAAAAGTTTAGAACAACAATACCAACAATTACAAGAAAAATGGAAAGAATTAAGTAAAAATTCACAAAAAGTTGATGAAGCTAATCAATTAGACGGACAAATGACTATTTTACAAGGAAAAATTGATTCTGTAAAAGATGAAATTTCTACTTTAGAACAAGAAATAGCTGATTTAAATAAACAATTAGTTACAAAACAACAACAAAAACAAACTGAAAAACAAATTCCAAATGCACAAGAAATTGAAAAGCAAATAAAAGATAAAAAAAGTCAACAATCACAACTTGAAAATGAAAAAACTACTAGATTGCAAACTAAAGAAGCAGAAATAAAAAATAGTTATAAAGATGAGTTGGAACAATTAAATCAACAAAGTAATAGTTTAGAAAGTGAAAAAAATAATCTACAGTCAGAAATTGATAGATTAGAACAAGAAACTAGAAAACTTGAAACAGAAAATTCTTCTTTAGAAGAAAATATTAAAAATCTAACAAAAGAAAAAGAAAATTTTGATAATGAAAAGAAACAAGTACTTTTATCTTCAAAAGATATAGAAGCTAAAAAAGATAAAGAAATTAAAAATAATCAAAGTATTAAAAAAGAAAAGGAAGCTTTAGTTAAAATTAAAGAAGAAACTACAAATGCTATAAATGAAAATAATACGAAGATTGGTAATTTAGAAAAAGAAATTGCAGATCTTACTAAAAGATTTAATTCTTCTTTAGATAAACAAACAAAGTTAAAAGCTAAAAAAGAAGAGTTAGAAAAAGCTATAAATACTAAAGAGAAAGAAGTTGAGTTAGCAAAAAGAGAAATGGAAAGTTTAACAAAAGGAATTTCATCTTTAAAAGAAGAAATACAAAAAGTTAAATCTCAAATCATGGCGCTTAATGCACTAATAGAACAAGAAGAAAAGGAAAATACAGAAAACAAAGATATTAAAGTGTTAAAAGGAAAAAATCAAGTTTTTGATAAATCAAAACAAAATAGAATTTCTTTTAGAATTTCAACAGATGTAACTGATTTTAAAGGAGCTTATCTAGATGGAAAGCTTATTTCTCCTTCAAATTACTCTTTAAAAAGAGGAAGTACAATTATAAGTTTTAATGAAGCTTTTTCTAAGAATTTAAAAGAAGGTTCTCATGAATTTAAGTTTAAGTTTAATAAAGGTTTTACAAAAACTACAATAGTTGTTCAAAATAGCGAAAATAATAACAACAACAATAACAACAATAACAACAATAACAACAATAATAACAATAATAACAGTAACAACAATAACAACAACAATAATAAAGATGTCAATAAAAACAAAGTGCCAAAAACAAATGTACAAGCTACTTCTTCTTTATTTTCACTTCTTACTTTAGCACTATCTGCAGTATCTTTTAAGAAAAGAAGAAAATAATTTAATAATTGCCTTTAATAATAAGTAATAAAGTGCTGAAAAGCAAAAAAATAAGCTGTGAGAAATTTATCTCATAGCTTATTTTTTCTTGCAATTTAGGACCACTTGTTTTTACAAGAAATTTAAAATAATTTATACAAAAAACTTGACACTACCAAGAAATGAGTATAAACTATAAAAGTCTCCTAAAACTACATGAGGTAGCCTTAGGAGATTGTGAAAATTCTGATTATATGTTATAATAAATATGGTTTTGCAGTTCTTTTGCAAAAGCATATTTATTTCACTATGTTTACATAAAAAAAAACATAAATTGAAAACATAGTATAATAAATACAGTTTTATGGGTATTGTATAAAAGTGTATTTATTTCATCATATTCACATTGAAAAATTTTATCTAAAGTGGGAATATGATATAATAAATATGAGTTTACGATTCTTGTGTAAAAGAATATTTATTTCATCATATTTACCTTTTTAAATTTATCAAAATGGAAATATGATATAATAAATAACAAGAGATCATAGGAGATTTTACATTGGCTAGACATTACGAAGAAGGCTTCAAAAAGCAAATAGTAGAAATCTTTAACCAAGGAAATTAAACATACAGAAAATTAGCAAAAGAATACGACACAGCACCGTCAACAATAAGAGAATGGGTTAATAGGTACAACAACTCTAAATCTTTTGACATTGATGACAATAGAACTGAAGAAGAAAAAGAACTAATAAGATAAAGAAAAATTGTGAAAAGAGAGGTAAATATGAAAAAAACGAAAAAGTTTATTGCGCTTTTGATAGCTACTATCACGATGGCATCAAATATCGCCCCGGTTTTTGCGACTGATGGGGTTGGAGGGGTGCCAAAATCGGTTAGTAATAACGATAAATGCCCTATTGTGGCAGGAGCTAATATTCCTGCAAAGCCAGTAAAACCTGGAGAAGGAGAAACGGCAGAAAGTATCACAAAAAATCCTGACCAACCTAATATCTATACCTTGCGTAAAGATTATCTGGTAGAAAGGGGAGTAGATGATAAGGGAGATCCAAAATATGTAGTAAACTACCAACCCTACAAAGCAAGTGTTGGCGAGGCCGCAACAGATGATGAAAAAGCTAAGGTAAATAAGACCATTAATTTACCTGACCTTTCTGGTTACAATAAACCAACTGATTCTTATCAAATTTCTTATGATATTATAAAAAATGCAGCAGAAAATAAAAATGAGACTGGTAATGAAAAAGATGGCTTTAGGTATGAAGAAAAGCAAGAATTTAATTATCCAGGCAGGTCAAATAAATTTAGGGTAAAGCATATCTTCCAAAAACTTGAAGATTTTTGTAAGTACACAAACCCAGATGGTACTATAACTAGTCCTGATGGTACTTTGATAGATGCTGATGGAAACGAAAGTAAAGTTGATGAAAGTGAGATAAAAAAACATGAAAAGGTAACAACTAAAGATGGCAACACTGGTTCAAAGACAAGAGTCGAGCCTTTGATAGAGGGAGAAAGAAAGGGCTTTGTTCCTGAACAATATTATATAGAGATGCAAGTTCCGGACAATGCGACAGATTTTGTCTTAGAATACCGCTATAACCGTGCCCATTTCAATGTCAACTTTAACACCGACGGTGGCACATCAATTCCTAGCCGTACCATCTACTATGAACAAGAAATCCCAAAAATTGATGCAAACAGCATTACAAAAAAAGAAGGAAGTACATTTTTGGGTTGGAAACCATCTGTTGAAATAAAGAAAAAAGACGGTGGCACAATTAAACCAAGTGATTTAATTACTGAAGCAGAATTAACTGATGGTTTAATCATGCCGGCAGAAGATGTCACTTTCACAGCACAATGGAAAGATGAATCAAAGGCTGACTACGCCATCCAATTTTGGACAGAAAAGGCTGACCACGCTGATGGTGCATCACTTTTAGAAAAGTATGACTATATGGGCACTCGTGTTTATAAAAATGCTGATGCAGGATATAAACCAGATTTAGATAAGGAACCTGTAAAGGGATTAAAATTCCCTGACCTAGACCAAAATCGTCTAGATAAAATATGGAAAGGCGATAAATTTAATTTTAACAAACACCTTTATCTAAACAAGTTCTATGTTTACAACAAAGACCTAACAGACAAAGAAAATTCTAATCCTCAAAATCCAAATGTGATAAAGTCAGTGTCTCCAACAGGTCAAACTGTCTATAATATCTACTACGACAGACAAGTCTATGACCTATACTTTACTGAGTCCAATTATTTTAAAAAAGAAAGACAAGAGAACACTTTCTATCCTGAAATTTGGGGATATGACGAATCAAAAGGTAAAGCGGTAATGAAGGGCGGCCCCGGTAATCCTTACCACTACAAGGCAAGATTTAATGAAATGATGTATAAGTGGCCAAACGATGCTAAACAAACTAAGGGCTTCACACCTGGCTACCAATCTTTTGGCTGGGGACCTAACTATGCTAATCCAAACTGGCCTCTTCACTTAGATACTCCTCCTTATAGATTAAATGCAGATGAGTTCCTGGACATGGATAACTACGATAGATGGGGCGGCTATACTAAGAAGATAGATAAGGGCGATGGCACAACCATCGATTTAGATAGATTCGATTTTACAACACTTTCCTTTGGTATAAAACAGTATCATCCATCTATCCCTCACCACATGGACTTTTGGATGGACGGCTTTAAGGATGGCGAAACCATCATACGCTACGACCTTGTTAGGACCAAGGCAGATACAGATGCCCTAGACTATGGCCACAGATACCCTATAGTTACAGGCTTTACTCCTTATGGCTATAATCCTAAAGCTGCATGGCCTGCTATTAAAGAGGGAAGCGAGGAAGATGGCCGTGTTGATGAAGATAGAATTGGTGAACTAAACGATGAGCGTGATGAAATCACCCCTAACACTAGTGGGACATACTATAACAACAATGGAATCAAACTCCCTATCGGCCAGCTAGACTTTATACCAGTCTTCTATAGCGATTCCGACGAATTTGGAGACGTAAAGGAAGGTGGTCAAGCATTTGAACAAAATGGCTACCTTCGTTTCAAATACAAACGTAACAAGTATCCTCTAAGGTTTAACTACGACCCATCAAAGATAAAAGGTGATAATGAGTTTGATAATACTAACTCATTAGATACTTTCTACGAGTTTCCACTAAAGGTCCTAAGCCCAGATTTAGTAGATTCAAAATTAGAAAGGAAAGATAAGGAATATTTCAAAGAAGATCCAAAAAACTTTTTAGATAATCCAAAAAACTTACAAAAATTAGGCCTTACAGATTTAGTAGAAGAAGATAAAAATGGGAAATTGAGAGTCAAAAGACCACAAGGTCTTTCAGACCAAATGGTATTTAAGGGCTGGGCCCTTGATCCAGATGGCAAAAAGATGGTTTGGGAAAACCCGGGCGAAAAAATGCCTGACCACCCAGTAAACCTATATGCTATATGGGGCGAGCTTGACTATAAATGGAAGGTAACCTTTGACCCTGATGGGGGAAAACTAGATTCAATAGATGAAGCAAATATCACCACAGAAAGAAAAAAAATAAAAGAAGGTGACATAGGTGATGAGAAAGAAATCACCTACGCCAAAAAAGGAGATGACGAAGGCAATAAGCAAATCTTTACTGTCATCCAAAGACAAAAGCTAGTAGAACCTCAAAAACCAAAAAAGAAAGGATATGACTTTCTAGGTTGGGAAGTAATCCGTTATAAAAAAGGTGATGATGGCAACTATACTAACGAACAGGATAAATCATATCGAGAAAAATATGGGGTCCCTGAATTATACTCCTTTGGTACTGACGTTGTAGCTCCAATCTACCTAAAAGCAATTTGGGTACCAAACCAAAGGGTCGATGTTGAGGTTAAACATTATTTCTTAGACAAGGAATATAACTTAGACAAGGAATATAACTTAGATAATAATATAAAGAAAAATCCTTTGGAAGAGAAATTAGAAAATGTAAGGGCTAACTATATGGCATCGACTACTGGGGATAAGCAGGATGCTGATTATATCTTAGCTACCCATGACGAACTTGATAAAAATCTACAAGGGGAACTTAAAACAACTTATGAAGAATACAACAAAAGAGTAAATAATTTAAACAACTCTTACTTCCAAACCCTTAGGGTAGAACCAAAGGAAATCTTAGACCCAGAATCTGGTAAAATGGAGGAAAACCCTGATTTTAAAAATAATGTCTTCAAATTCTTTTATAGGCCTTTTAGGAAGCGTGAGTATAAGGTTAATTACTTAGATGAAAGAGCCAAAGAAAAACTAAAAGCGGCGTCATCTGAAGCCGAAAAGAAAGAAATAATAAAAGAGTATTCTATTATTGAACAAGAAAAAGTGATAAACGGCAACCGTCACTATGATGCCAGAAATTACAAAAAAATTCCGGGCTGGGTTCTAGCTGAGGGAGAAAAGCCACAACAACAACTTTTCTTTGATGTTGACGAGAATACAAATGAGTTTAAGGGCATCAATGGCACAGGGTCTGATGAAATTACTTTCTATTATAAAGACGTAAGGATAATAGAAGTGCCAGAAAATAGCAAAACACCAGAAGGTTATGTAAGAGTAACCTTCAAGGCTGGCGAAAACGGCAAACTCGAAGAAGGTGGTAAAGACAAAACTGTTTCCTACGACGTTGTAAAGGGCTTAAAATTTTCTAATATCCCAGTTCCTGATACTATGGAACATAATTCAGACAAAACAGGTGTAGAAATCGTACCTGATAAGGACTATCAATTTGTAGGTTGGGAACGCCAAGAAGATCAATCAAAAGGTCTTTTAGGTAAAGATAAAGGTGTATGTGAGAATTACACTTATGTTGCGAAATTTGAAAAACCACAGGGCAAACTAACCATCAAAAAAGTCCTAGAAAACGAACCTGTTGAGAAAAAGTCAATGATGACCAGGACGGCAGTTCCAGATCCATTGAAGTTTAAATTCAAAGTTACAGGACCAAAGATAAATGGATCTAAAAATAATGAGCCAACAGAATATACAGAAGAATTTGAATTGGTTGCCGGAGAAACAAAAGTATTAGAAAATCTATTTGACGGAGACTATAAGGTTGAAGAAATAGAAAACCATGGCTATACTCCATATTACATTGAAGGTGACTATGATAAGACTAGTTCAAAATTATCAGCAGATCCAATAAAAGTAAAATTAGAAAAAACTGATAATGAAAAAGACTATGAAAAGACCTTAACCGTGGTAAACAAAAACGTCAAACCAGGAGAAGCTGAAACTCCAAATAAAAATATTATAGATATTACAGTTAAGAAAGTTTGGGACGGAGGCAAGAAGCCGCCTACTACTATTGAACTTTGGAGAAAGGGCTACAAGGCAGAATACAAAGAAGACTTGACAGATGGAGAAAAATCAAAAGCTCTAATTAATGAAAAAGTTGGAGCCTTTACTACAACTCCTGGGGGAGATAATGAGCATTCTCATATCTTCAAAGACCTTCCAAAACACGACCCAAGTGGTAGGGAATTTGAATATTATGTAAAAGAAGAAAATGTTCCAAAAAATTATACTAAAAACATAACTGGATCTATAGATGAAGGCTTTACAGTAACAAATACCTATCAGAAAATAGATGTAGAAGCTAATAAAGTTTGGGAAGGCGATTTAAAAGAAGGTGAAACAAGACCAACTATTTACTTCAAACTTTACAGGAAAATCAAAGACGGTGAAGAAATAGAAGTCCAAGGTCAAAAAGTGAAAAAACTTGAAAATGGTATAACAAAAGCAACTTGGGAAGACTTAGATAGATTTGATGAAAAGGGCAATGAATTTATTTATTCAGTAAAAGAAGTTAAAGAAAACGGATCTGATTTTACTCCTGAAGGTTATACTAAAAAAGAAGAGGGCCTAATCGTAACAAATACTAAAGACCCACAGTCACCAAAAGAATCAAAAATTTCAATAAGCAAACAAAACTTTGCAGGAGAAGAAATCAAAGGTGCACAAATTGAAATTAAAACTGAGCAAGGGGAAACAGCAAAAGGAAAATTCAAAGACTCAGACAAAGAACAAGAACTAAAATGGACTTCGGGAGATGAAGCAAAAGAAATCACCCTAAAAGAAGGTAAATATAAGTTTGTAGAAGTTGCAGCACCTAAGGGCTATGTAAAAGTAACAGAAATAGAATTTACTGTAGATTCTAAAGGAAAGATAACAGTAACAAATCCAACAGATTCAAAAAATGTAAAAGCAGAAGAAAGTAAACTTACAATAATTGACGATATAGAAGTAGGAACACTATCTACAACTGTATCGGTTGGAGAAAAATCTGCAAACAAAAATCAAGCCCTAGAAGTAAAAGCAAAAGAAAAAGAAGTAGTTAAAGACATAGTACACTATGAAAACTTACAACCAGGTCAAAAATATAAAATAACTGGAAAACTAAAAGATGTAACAGACTATAAAGATGGTTCTAAGATTGAAGATTTAAAAACAGTTGCAGAATCAGAAAAAACATTTACTGTAAGTGACGAAGGAAAAGGTACAGTAGAAATGGAGTTTAAAGATGTACAGTTAGAAGCTGGTAAAAAATATGTAGTGTTTGAAGTAGCTGAGTCAGAAAATAACTTGAAAAAAGATGACAAAGACGGTCTTGCTAAAAATATAATAAGACACGAAGATCCAAAAGACCAAGCACAAACAATTATTGTTGAGCCGAAAAATAATAACAATAACAATAATAACAATGGTAACAATAGTAACAATAACAATAACAATAATAGTAATAACAATAATAGTAACAACAATAATAACAATGGTAACAACAATAATAGTAATAACAATGGTAACAACAATAATAACAGTAACAACAATAACAACAACAAAGATGGCAATAAAAACAAAGTGCCAAAAACAAATGTACAAGCTACTTCTTCTTTATTTTCACTTCTTACTTTAGCACTATCTGCAGTATCTTTTAAGAAAAGAAGAAAATAATTTAATAATTGCCTTTAATAATAAGTAATAAAGTGCTGAAAATCAAAAAAATAAGCTGTGAGAAATTTATCTCATAGCTTATTTTTTATTTTAATTTAATTCTCTTTTTAAACATAGCTTTTGCCTTAATAGTGAAAATACTAAACATACAACCATTGGGATAACCCATCCGTTTTGCTTGCCTTAATCAGTTAGTTTACTATTTAATTTAAATTTATTTACTAGTTTTTCATATTTTTTATCTATATTCTCATTTTTTGTCTCTAAAAATATATAAAAATATTTTTAATTCATTCAAAAATATCACTTGCCTTATATTATTTTAATATAAAATAATATACAATACAACCAAACAAACTTGTTATATTACTAAAATTTTTTATATAAAATAGATAAAATTAAAAGGATTAACTAATATTTTACTACAAGTTAATCCTTAATAATTTTTAATTTAAAGAAAAAATTTATAAATTTAATTTTATAATTATTTACCAAAATTTAAATTATAAAAAAGTAAATAATATAACATTGTTAATTATATGAAAATTATTTTTTCTTTTTCTTTACAAATGATACTAAAACTCCACTTGCCAAAACTAATAATATTGAAGATTGTGAAATATTAGTTTTTACAAGTTTTTGTTTTTTATTAACTGAAGGTTTATCTTTCGGATTTTCATCCGGCTTTTTATCCGGTTTTTTATCCGGTTTTTCATCCGGTTTTTCATCCGGTTTTTTACCTGGATTTTCACCCGGTTTTTCATCCGGTTTTTCATCCGGTTTTTCATCCGGTTTTTTACCTGGATTTTCACCCGGTCTTGTTTCTTCTTTTACAATTACTGTATATTGAATTGTTTTATTATCTTTTTGATCTTTAATTAAAAAGTCTTTTCCATCTTCAGTTTGCTCTGCAGTCCAAAAATAATTATAACTTTCTTTTTTACCAGATTGCAAAGTTGCCTTTCCTTTAAAATTACCATGAACCTTACCTACAACAGTTAACTTGCTTCTATCAGCTACACTATCATTCACTTTAATTCCGGGCACTTTTAAATCTAAGGTATCTGGGACAGATATTACATCATTATATAAGTCAGTAAATTTAGTATAATTTGCATTTTTTAAAGTCATTTTTACAATGATTTTATTTCCATCACTCTTAACATCTCCAGCTTTAACTTCAAAAAGTTTATTTTCTGTTAAAGTAGCTTTTAAATTAGCAGGAATTTCTAATCCATCAGGAATTGTAAGCTCTGCTACAAATTCACTTTTAATATCTTTTGTTGTTATAGTGTCAGAATTTCCTTTATAATTATCTTTTAAAAGTTTTATTTGGTTTTTAATACTGCTTACATCAAGTCTTCCAGTATATTCAAGAACATCTCCTCGTTTAACTTCATGTAAAGCATTATGTTCAGTATCGTCACCTATTAAAATATCTCCAGCTAAAGTAAGTTCTTGTGGAAGCTTAACTGTAAGATTAATTGAGTCATTATCATCTTTACTCTGAGTGAAATCTTTCCCGTCTGGTGTTTGTTTTCCAGTCCATTTATAATTAAATACTTTTGTATTTAAATCTTTTTTTGTTGCAACACCTATAAATGTACCTGATACTTCTCCTTTTACTGTTAAATTGCCTTTAGCTGTATCTTTTACTTTAATATTTGGAATTTCTAAATCTAATTTATCATTTACACTTATTACATCTGTATATAAGTCGATAAATTTAGTGTAGTCTTTTTTTAGCGTCATTTTAACAATGATTTTATTTCCATCAATTTTGACATTGCCATTTTTTATTTCAAATAAATTGTTATTTGTTAAAGTAGTTTTTAAGTCTTTTGGTATTTCTAAACCTTCAGGAAATTCTATACTTGCTACAAATTCACTTTTTACATTCTTTGTTGTTATTTCATTTGAAGAATTATTATTGTTTTTATCAAAGTCATCTTTTAAAGATTGTATTTGATTTTTAATTGAAGAAACATCAAGTTTTCCATCAAATGTTAAAAGGTCTTCCTTGTTTACTGGATAAACCATGTCATGTTCTGTGTCGTAGTCTTCATTAGCCTTTTTAACAAGTAAATCGCCACCAAGAGTTAATTGAACAGGTTTTGATACCATTATTGTATATTGGATAGTAGAATCATCTCTTGCTTCAACATCTATTCCTTCTACTGATTGGATGCCAGTCCACTTAAAGTCGAATTTTTTAATTGTATTTTCTTCTTTTGCTACTGAAGAAAATTCTCCTTTAACTTCTCCTTTAATCGTTAATTTTTCACCGTCTTTTATTTTATCAAAATCTTTTAATTTTAGCCCATTAACTGTTACTGAAAGTGTATTATCTTTATCACCTGTAGATAAGACTGCTTCTTTTAATTTTTTATAATCAGTCATTCCGTCTTTAAGTTTAAATGTTACAATTATTTTTTGTCCATTTACTTTTGTTTCACTAATTTCAAAACAATCTCCAAGTCCCTTAGCTTCTACTTGTAAATTTTTAGGCGCTTCTACTTCTTTAGGTAAAGTTAAAGTAGCAGTGAAAGTTGATGTTGCTCCAATTAGGGAAATTTTATCAAAGTCTTTTTCTTCTTTATTAAACATTTCCTCAATTGCTTTCATTTTTTCTTTTATAGAAGAAACATTTACTTCTCCTGTCAAAGAAAATTCTTTATTTTCAGAAATGATTTTTATATCTTTACTTGTTTGTTTACTGCCTGACCAAATATCAGAGTCAATTGTTTCTTGTGAAGAAATTTTATTTTCATTAGGAATAGCAGGATCATCTTTCCAAGTCATGTAGTAGGTTGTATCTTGGATTATAGCAGGGTCTTTACCGGGAATAGTAAAGCCAAAAATAGACATATCGTCGAATCTTAGGGCCGTGTTGCTTCCACCGTTTGGATTGGTGTTCCAATTGTCTGTGCTTTCAGGAACAAACCCCGGTTTTTTAGCACCTGTATCGGGTTTTAAGTCCTTCTTGTCAAAATTCAACGCCTTCAGTACGTCGCTGAGCTTTTGATTATACTTCGTTGTCTTTGTCAATACTGCAACATCGCCGCCATTTTTATCTTTTTCAATGGTAAAGACATCTGTATTTTTCTTAAAGATTGAATTTTCACTAAAAGTTCCTCCATTTGCTGAGAAAGAAACTTTATATTCATTATCAGTATATTTTGCGTAAAGGTCTATTTGAGTTTGACCTTCAGTAAAGTTTATCTTTTCTTTTGCATTATAAACTTTTCCGCTTCCGTCAGAAGCTGTTGTCCAGCCTACAAATTTTTTACCTTCTACTTTAAAATCATCTTTTTCTTTTAAGATATCATCAAAAGATAAAACTTCTATATTTTTTGCATCTTTGCTTACAGAAGATATATAGTCTTTACCAGCTCCGTTATGATAAATAGCTGTTTTTCTTTCCCATTTTGCGTAAACTTCTGTGTCAGCAGTTAGTTTTCCATTCCAATCAAATGCTTTTTCTTCGCCTTTATCTGTCTTGTAGTACCAACCTAAAAATTTAACCCCATTTTTATCTGTTGCCTCGCCAGGATTAACATTTCCTACAACATCATCAAGTTTATAACCTCTTATTGTCTTAAATTCTTTATCTTCATTAGTTTTATCTGCAAAACTTGCATCAGCATTATTTAATTTAAAAGTAGCTTTAGCTGCTGGAGTCCAGACATATTTATTGCCATCATCAGATGAATTTTTTACAGAATAATCATAAGTTTTTCCATTTTTATTAATTGGAGCAAGCTTATCTAAATTTTTATCTTTTAATTGAAACCAAGTAAGTTTTTCATTGCCATTTTCTTCTCCATTAACTGGAATAGCAAGTCCTCCTTGATAATTAGGAGAGTACTTAACTTTGTGTGAACCCCCTATTACAATATAGTTTGTTCCACTTTGACCAAGTCCATTATCAGAGTCGGCTTTCATCGGTGTATTTACAACTGAATCTGCCCCAAAAACTATCTTAGTATTTGCTTTATCTTGTGCTCCAAATAATGAACCACTATGTCCATCTCCTTCAAGATAGCCACCATTGAAGGTTGCTATACCTTCATTTGCATTAAAACCACCGTTTCCATTATTTTTTACAACTATCTTAGCTCCATTATCTACAAGCACTCTATTGCCATAACCAAAAGTTATGCCTTTTGATCTCCAATGTTTATTAAAGTTTTTTACCTCAAAAATAGAATTATTTGTAAAATGAAATACTCCTACTTCCCAAGAGTTTTCAAAATATGCCCCTGTTTCATGTCTTACACCCGTTCCGTCTATTACAAATTTTGTGTTATCAAGGTATAAAGGACCTTTAAAATATACTGGTAGTCTATATAAATTGATTTCTGAATTAAAAGCTTTAAAACCATTCCATTCATAAAGTTGCCACTTATCTCCCTCATATCTCTGATTAATAGTAGCATTTCTTAATTCATTATCTTTACTATGAAACATAAAATATCCATTGGTTATGTCCATTTTAAGCTTGTCTTTGCTTGTTCCTACAATATTTCCACTTGTTTCAAAAGCAAAACCATTATCAGGAAATTTAAATACATAATTTCCGTCGTTTATCTCTGCTCCTTTTTCTACTAAAATTCCTTTATTATAACCATTAATGTTAAGTGTTTTTCCTTCAGCTACGCAAAGATGTGCTCCATCTTTTAAGGTAATAGCAGTTCCACTTCCTTGCATAGTTGCATCAGAGATGAATTTTAATGTTATTTTTTTATTAACTGTTATATTTGTTTCAGTAAGGCTTATAACATTAAGCGTATCACCGTCTTTAGCCTTTTCAATTGCCTTAGCAAAAGTTTTCACCGGCTTTTCTTTTGTACCGTCACTATTATCATCACCCTTAGCACTATCAAGATAAATTTCATTTACCTTTACATCAGCATTAGAAATGTGTTTAAACGGTAAAAATCCAACAATCATGATAATTGCTAATAAAAATGATAAAAATCTTTTTTTAAAAAATTGATTTTGCATCTTTTTTCTCCTTTCAATAAATGCTAAAAATAAATATCTCTTTATTAATTATATATATACATTATATATATATATATATATGTAATTGTCAAGTTTTTTATAGCACTTTTTAAAATAAAAAAATATTGACTAAAATTTAATATAACGATTATTTACCTTAATTAAATTAACAAAAAACTTATACACAAGTTTTTGTAAATTTATATATACAATATCATATCAATTTATTAAAAAATTTAAATCATTCTTTGAGAAGTTCTTTGGGGCCTGTGGCTCATTTACTAAAGATACACCTAAGGTTTTGAACTATGCTGATTCCTCTTCAAAGCAAGCCTTAATGATGGCAGCTGAAGATACTGCAAATTATGATTAGCTCACATAACATTTTGGTACTTGATATAATTAAACACAAGAAAACGACCACACAGGAGCATTTTTACTCTTGTATGGTCGTTATTTTTTTACCGCTTAAAGGTCATCAGTTAAACTTTGTTTTCATAAATCAATAACTGAATGCTCCTTTAAGCCCATTTTTTATTTTGAAAAAATATAATTTAGAAACAAAAAACCACCGAGTGGTGGCTTTTTGCTTTCAAGTTAATTATCTTCTTCTACCATTTCTAAACATTCATCTAAATCAAATTTTTCTGTGAATTCCGGATCCATATGGGTTAAGAAGTGCCAATCTTCTGAATCTTTTTTTCTAAATAGGATTGCTTCTCCGTCTTCTGATCCGAAGTAGGCTCTTTCTACTTGGTAGCCTTTCTTTTCTAGATTTTTCTTTACTTCTAAATAATT
>UMJL01017637.1_pt1 | contig 15642 bp, 9 predicted proteins | sample 1966071 | NCBI WGS metagenome assembly UMJL01 (sample SAMEA4836148, study PRJEB28245) | human gut metagenome | biome: gut microbiome; material: fecal sample | place: Denmark | collected 2008
TACATCGGCCTCTTCCTGTCGGCGCTGCTGGCAGGCAGTATACTGCCCTTCAGTTCCGAACTGGTACTTGTCGCCCTGGTCAAGCTGGGCCTGAGTCCGACGCTCTGTGTGCTCTCTGCTGCCGTGGGCAATACCGTAGGCGGACTGACCTGTTACTACATGGGACGCCTGGGCAAGACGGAATGGATAGAAAAATACTTCAAGGTGAAGCAGGAGAAAGTAGAGCGCATGATGCGCTTCCTTCAGGGGAAAGGCGCGCTGATGGCCTTCTTCGCCTTTCTCCCGTTCGTGGGCGAGGCCATTGCCATCGCATTGGGCTTCATGCGCAGCAACTTCGTGCTGACCACCCTCTCCATGTTTGCCGGCAAGCTGCTCCGCTACATCGCCATGCTGTGGGCGCTCCAGGGAGCCATCTCCGCAGCCGGCATCTGACGACCCGTTAAGAAAAGAAAGATCATGCACAGAATCATCGAACAGACCGAAGACGGCAGCGCCACGCTCTACGTGCCCGAACTGAACGAACATTACCACTCCGTGAAAGGTGCCCGCACCGAGTCGCAGCACATCTTCATCGACATGGGGCTGAAAGCCTCTGCCGCATCCTGCCCGCAGGTGCTCGAAGCAGGCTTCGGCACCGGACTGAATGCCCTGCTCACCCTGCAGGAGGCCGAACGCTCCGGACGGCCCGTCCGCTACACGGGCATCGAGCTCTATCCGCTGGCCTGGCCCGAGGTGGAGGCCCTGCACTACAGTGACGATCCGCGCCTGCGCCTCCTCCACGAAGCGCCGTGGGAAACCGAAGTACAGCTCACCCCCACCTTCCGCCTGCTGAAGCTCCGCCGCGACCTGACCGTGTGGCAGGCCGAAGACGAACATCCGCCCCTGCGTTGCGACGTAGTCTACTTCGATGCCTTCGCACCCGAGAAACAACCCGCCCTGTGGATGCCCGACGTCTTCCGCAACCTCTACCGCTGCCTCACGCCCGGCGGCATCCTCACCACCTACTGCGCCAAGGGAGCCGTGCGCCGCCTGATGCAGGACATCGGCTTCCGCATGGAGCGTCTGCCCGGCCCACCGGGAGGGAAACGCGAAATATTACGTGCCACGAAGCCGAACGACGTACCATAAAATATGCCCGAACTTTACCGTTAATTAACACATTCTTTGTATCTTTGCCCAGCTTTCACAAAGATTTAACAGAAGATGAAAAAGATACATACCCTCTGGATACTGACCCTGTTGCTGGTCGCCTGCAAGCCTGCCGGACAGAAGGCAGAAGCGGACGACGGCGACACGAAGCCCGTCATCACCGTCACCATCGAGCCCCTGCGCTACTTCACTGAAGCCATTGCGGGCGACCGCTTCGACGTGGTCAGCATGGTGCCCAAAGGCAGCAGCCCCGAAACCTACGACCCTACGCCCGCCCAGCTGATGTCGCTCTCCAAGAGCACGGCCTACCTGCGCATCGGTTTCATAGGCTTCGAACAGACGTGGATGGACCGCCTGACAGACAATGCTCCCCACCTGCAAGTGTTTGACACCTCACACGGCATCGACCTCATCCTGCAGGAAGGCCTGCACGAAGAGTCGCATGCCGACGAACCCTACCATATACACAGCGGTCCCGAACCGCATGTATGGAACTCGCCCGCCAATGCACGTATCATCGCGACCAATATCCTGAAGGCTCTCTGTACCCTCGACAATCCGCACCGCGACGACTACCTGGCCCGCTACGACAGCCTCTGCACCGTCATCGACCGTACCGATAGCCTCTGCCGCCAGATGCTTGCCCAGCCCGGAGCCGACCATGCCTTCATGATCTATCATCCTGCCCTGAGCTACCTGGCACGCGACTACGGCCTGCTCCAGCTCTCCATCGAAGACGGAGGCAAGGAGCCTTCGCCCGCCCACCTGAAGGAACTCATCAACGCCTGCAAGCAGGAAGACATCCACGTCATCTTCGTGCAACCCGAGTTCGACCGCCGCAACGCCGAGCTCATCGCCCGCCAGACAGGCACCCGTGTAGTGGACATCAATCCACTGGCTTACGACTGGGAGGCGGAGATGCTGAAAACGGTTAAAGAGTTGACAATGGATAATTGATAATGGATAATTATCCTCAATCACTGACTATCCATTATTCCATTATCAATTATCCATTATGCAGCCACTCATCGAAATACAGAACCTCTGTGCCGGCTACGACGGCCGTACCGTGTTACGCGACGTGGACCTCACCGTCTACGACCGCGACTTCCTGGGCATCATCGGCCCTAACGGAGGCGGTAAGACCACCCTCATCCGTTGCATCCTCGGCCTGCTGAAGCCCCAGAGCGGTACCATCACCTTCCATCCGCAAAAGGACAAACAGGCTCCCCTTGCCATCGGTTACCTGCCCCAGTATGCCAGCATCGACCGCAAGTTCCCCATCACCGTCCGCGAAGTCATCCTCTCCGGCCTGAGCAGCCGCAAGAACCTCAGTGCACGCTATACAGCCGAAGAACGCGAACGCGCCGCCCGGGTCATCGCCCGCATGGGACTGGAAGGCATGGAACAGAAGGCCATCGGCGCCCTGAGCGGCGGACAGCTGCAACGCGCCCTGCTGGGACGCGCCATCGTGTCCGACCCCGAAGTGGTTATCCTCGACGAGCCCGCCACCTACCTCGACCGCCGCTTCGAAGCCCGCCTCTACGAACTGCTGGCCGAAATCAACCGCGACTGCGCCATCATTCTCGTCAGCCACGACATCGGCACCGTGCTCCAGCAGGTGAAATCCATCGCCTGCGTCAACGAAACACTGCACTACCACCCCGACACAGGCATCACGGGCGAGTGGCTGGAGCAGAACTTCAACTGCCCCATCGAGCTGCTGGGACACGGCAACCTGCCCCATCGCATCCTGAAGGAACATACATCCTGACCTGCTTCCTGCAAGCGCCGACCTCATGCTACAAAAGAAGCAATGCTTTGCCTCGAAAGAAGCAATGTTTTGTACCAAAGAAAGCAATGTTTTGCACCCAAACATTGCCACATTTTGCACATATATCCTTTAAGCTATCCTAATAATCAGCCCGAGCCGCATTCTTTTCAGTATGAAATGCTTATATTTGCGGCGTTTTGATGGAAACATCGCACAGATTATAACGTTATATCATCTATACAACTGAATGAAACAGTACAAGTTCGTCAACAACCTGACAGGTTGGATTACTTTCCTCATCGCGGCCACGGTCTACTGCCTGACCATCGAGCCGACCGCCAGTTTCTGGGACTGCCCGGAATTCATCACCACCGGTTACAAACTGGAAGTAGGACACCCGCCCGGAGCACCGTTCTTCATGCTCGTGGCCAACTTCTTCTCGCTCTTCGCCTCCGGCCCCTCGGAAGTGGCCAAGATGGTGAACTACATGAGCGCGCTGATGAGCGGCGCCTGTATCCTGTTCCTCTTCTGGAGCATCACGCACCTGGTGCGCAAGCTTGTGGTGAAGAACGAAAACCACATCACCCGCGGACAGCTGGTTACCATCATGGGTAGCGGCGTGGTGGGTGCGCTGGCCTATACGTTCAGCGACACATTCTGGTTCTCGGCCGTCGAGGGCGAGGTATATGCGTTCTCGTCACTGTTCACCGCCATCGTATTCTGGCTGATACTGAAGTGGGAAGACGTGGCCGACCAGCCCCATTCCGACCGCTGGCTCATCCTGATTGCCTATCTGACGGGCCTCAGTATCGGTGTCCACCTGCTGAACCTGCTCTGTCTGCCTGCCATCGTGCTGGTATATTACTATAAGAAAGTGCCCAACGCCAATGCCAAAGGCTCGCTGCTGGCGCTCCTGGCTTCCATGATCCTGGTGGCTGTGGTGCTCTACGGCATCGTGCCCGGCATCGTGAAGGTAGGCGGATGGTTCGAACTGCTGTTCGTCAACGTCCTGAGCATGCCGTTCAACACGGGTGTCATCGTCTACATCATTCTGCTGGCCGCCTGCCTCGTCTGGGGTGTGTACGAAAGCTATACGGAGAAAGACAAGATGCGCATGGCCATTTCGTTCGTGCTGACCATCGCCATGCTGGGTATCCCGTTCTACGGACACGGTGCCAGTGCCGTGGTCATCGGTCTTGTAGTCATCGCCCTGCTGTGGTTCTACCTCAGCCCGAAGGCACAGAACAGCATGAAAGAGAAATACCGCGTCAGCGCCCGCACGCTGAACACCGCCCTGCTGTGTACCATGATGATGGTCATCGGCTACTCGTCGTACGCCCTCATCGTCATCCGCTCCACGGCCAACACGCCGATGGACCAGAACTCGCCCGAAGACATCTTCACGCTGGGCGAATACCTGGGCCGCGAGCAATATGGAACGCGCCCGCTGTTCTATGGCCCCGCCTATACTTCGAAGGTGGCCCTCGACGTGAAGGACGGCTACTGCCAACCGCGCATCTCGTACAACGGTACCAAGTTCATCCGCAAGGAGAAGGCCACGCCCGACGAGAAAGACTCGTACATCGAGATACCCGGACGCGTCGATTACGAATATGCACAGAACATGCTCTTCCCCCGCATGTACAGCAGTACGCACACCCAGCAGTATGAAGCCTGGCAGGACGTCAAGGGCTACGAAGTGCCCTACGACCAATGCGGCGAAATGATTATGGTAAAGATGCCAACGCAGTGGGAGAACATCAAGTTCTTCTTCTCCTACCAGCTGAACTGGATGTACTGGCGCTACTTCATGTGGAACTTTGTGGGCCGCCAGAACGATATCCAGGGCTTCGGCGAAATAGAGCATGGCAACTGGATCACGGGCATCAGCTTCATCGACAACATGCTTGTGGGCGACCAGACACTGATCCCCACCGAATTGAAAGAGAACAAGGGACACAACGTGTTCTACGGCCTGCCGTTGCTGCTCGGCATCATCGGCCTGCTGTGGCAAGCCTACCGCGGGCAGAAGGGCATCCAGCAGTTCTGGATAGTCTTCTTCCTGTTCTTCATGACGGGTATTGCCATTGTGCTCTACCTGAACCAGACGCCCAGCCAGCCGCGTGAGCGCGACTATGCCTACGCCGGCTCGTTCTACGCCTTTGCCATCTGGATCGGCATGGGTGTGGCCGGACTCATCCAGCTGTTGAGCAAGTGGATGCAAGGCAAGGCAGCCGCCAAGGCCGGGACATCGGACGAAGGCGAGGCTCCCGAGCTGAATCCCTCGCTGGCCGTTGCCCTCATCGTTTCCGTAGTCTGCCTCCTTATCCCTATCCAGATGGCCAGCCAGACGTGGGACGACCACGACCGCAGCGACCGCTACATGGCCCGCGACTTCGGTCAGAACTACCTGATGTCCTTGCAGGAAAGCGGTAACCCCATCATCTATACCAACGGCGACAACGATACCTTCCCCCTGTGGTACAACCAGGAGACCGAAGGTTTCCGCACCGACGCCCGCACCTGCAACCTGTCGTACCTTAACACCGACTGGTACATCGACCAGATGAAGCGTCCTGCCTACGACTCGCCGTCGCTCCCCATCACATGGGACCGCATGGAGTACGTTGAGGGGACTAACGAATACATCACCGTCAACCCCGAATACAAGAAGAGCATCGACGCCCTCTACGCACAGGCCGAGAAGGAAGCCCTTGCAGGTAACCCCGAAGCCAAGATAAACGTACAGAAGGAATTCGGTGAGAACCCCTACGAACTGAAAAATATCCTGAAGTACTGGGTACGCAACAAGAATCAGGAAATGAGAGTGATACCTACGGACAGTGTGGTCATCAAGGTAGACAAGGAAGCCGTACGACGCAGCGGCATGCTGATTCCGGGCGACTCCATCCCCGACTATATGCCCATCAAGCTCCGTACCAAGGACAACCAGGGCAACTATCATCCCAAGCGTGCCCTCTACAAGAGCGAACTGATGATGCTCGAGATGCTGGCTGAAGCCAATTGGGAGCGTCCCATCTACATCGCCGTCAGCGTAGGCAACGAGAACCAGCTGGGTATGGACAACTACTTCATCCAGGAAGGTCTGACCTACCGTTTCACCCCCTTCGATACCAGCAAGACCGGCGTGAAGATAGACAGCGAAAAGATGTACGACAATCTGATGAACAAGTTCAAGTTCGGTGGCATCGACAAGCCCGGCATCTACATCGACGAGAACGCCATGCGCATGTGCTACTCGCACCGCCGCATCTTCTCGCAGCTCATCGGCCAGCTCCTGACCGAAGGCAAGAACGACAAAGCCCGTGCCGCACTGGAGTACGCCGAAAAGATGATTCCGGCCGTAAATGTGCCCTATGACTGGCAGAACGGTGCCCTGCAGCTGTCCGAGGCCTGGTACAAGCTGGGTGAATCTGAAAAGGGAGACCACATCATTCAGGCCCTTGCCGACAAGGCCGTGGAATACATGACCTGGTACATGAGCCTCGACGAAGGCCGCTTCATGATTTCCACCCGCGAGTTCGAGTACCACTGGGCTCTGCTCAACGAGGAAGTCAAGAAGATGGAACAATATAAGTCTCCGCTGGCAGAAACCTACCGCGCCAAGCTGGAAGAGCTGTACAACCTGTATGTAAACAGAATGAAATAAGCGGTAAGCGGTGAGTGGTGAGCGGTGAGTATTCCATCCGGGATGTCGCCCCCACTAACTACTCACCGCTAACCGTTAACCACTACCCCCTAACCCCTACCACCGTGTTTATCGAGCAACCTCCCGAACTGTTCCGGAAACTATATCCCAGCGCCCTGTGGCGGATGAATCCCGACGAGAAAGCCGTTTACCTGACTTTCGACGACGGTCCTATCCCCGTGGTTACGCCCTGGGTACTCGATTTATTGGACAAACACGACGTGAAAGCCACCTTCTTCATGGTAGGCGACAACATCCGCAAGCACCCCGAAGAATTCCGTATGGTCGTAGAGCGTGGCCACCGCATCGGTAACCACACCTTCAACCACATCCGCGGTTTCAGCCGCAAATACTTCACCTCCTACAGCTATCTGGAGAATACAGAAGAGGCGCACGACTTCATGCTCTCCATCTGCGACCCCGAAACGACCGACAAGGCTCTCCGCCCGCTTCTGTTCCGACCTCCGCACGGCCACATGGGCTGGGCACAATACATGGTATTGAAGCGGAAATACAAGATTGTGATGTGGGACCTCGTCACCCGCGACTACAGCAAGAAACTCCGTGGCCCGCAGGTACTGGCCAACGTCATGCGCTATGCCCGCAACGGCTCCATCATCACCTTCCACGACTCCCTCAAGTCGTGGGACAGCGGTAATCTGCAATACGCCCTTCCCCGCGCCCTCAGCTTTCTGAAGGAAGAAGGGTATGAGTTCAAGGTACTGTAAAGCCGGTATTTTTCCCAGTTAGGGGAAAAAAGTTCCCCAGTTAGGAAAAAATTTTTCTCTAACTGGGGATTTTTTGAGGCTAATTTTAACGCAAAGGTACAAGTATTTGCTTGTTTTTCCTGATTGCATCCTGCCAAGTGCCACTTAGCTTTACAGGAGGACGATGCGTTTTCTTCCACTGATTCACTTGCTTTGCAGAAGGCTCCTGCTGCAAGCCACGTGTTACAATTCCATTACGATTAATAGCATCATACTGCACAAAATCTTCATAGTTGTAGGTCCATCCACTACCTTCGGACATTTGCATAATCGTCTTATATATCTGCTCACGGCTGGGCGCATTAAATGGTGAATCATTATAACGCATCATACTATTCTCTGTAGGGCGGTAAGCACCAAATCCATAAAGATAAGCCCCTTCATAGAGTCCCAAACCTTCTCCAGCGTATCGACTATCTTGCAAAAAGTGTGCCCATTTGACAGTAGAAACATCATTACGCCAATCCACATTGGCACCCCATCCCCAATCCTGCCACACATTGTCCAATTCTTCTCTACCAGTTTGGGGAAGTGTCAGTGTCTCATTACCGCCCTCCACATATTCGTCCAGCAGTTTGGCAAATCCGTGTCCACCCACTTCATGATTGAGCACGTTATTTACCCCTTCCATCATATAGCCGACAAAAGTTCCGTCACTAAACATCACTGTATAGCTACGTCCTGCATTAAGGCTGTTATAAATAACAGACACCATAGGAACTTGGGCAGAATTACGCTGCGTAACCTTCTGTACATACTCGAAGCAAACTTCCGGAGATTCATTGATACGATGCTTCGCCCCCGTAGCAAACTCAGCATTGGGCGATACAACCTTCACGGCATAAACATTGAAACGATTGCGGAAAGACTTGTAAGGCTCGATAGAAAAAAACTGTTCCATCGCCTCCGTCATCTTCTGTTCATACAATCCCCCGTCACCCATATCCTTATCCACAAACGCCTCACCCATAAACACGAGGTCGATACCTTGACCTTGCGAAGCCGTTTGCAAAGTGACAACTTCGCCGTCACGGCTGTAGTCGGAGGATGTATAAAAGTCATTTTCATCAGGTACAAAAATCGGATCTCCAAAAAGATTGGCCACAAAGTCAAAAACATCCATCCAATCAGGATGTTGATACGGCATTTTACCAACGTTAAATCCCTGATAAAGGTTATGATAAACTATATTGCCATCTTTATTGATTACATAGAAAGATGGAGTTGACGTGAGTTCAAACAAAAAATAATTATCACCTACCCAAGATGTATTCTCATCATAAGTCCAGGCCTGCCGTATACCAGACATTTGCTTAAAATAAGGTTCAGCATAATTTTCATTAATTTTGTTTCCCGTAGCCGCAATGACCTCCAACCCTTTTTCCTTATATTTCTTATAAAGAGCAACCACCGTCCCCATGCTTGAAATAGAATATCCGCAATTGGGATCCCAAAGAAAGACCATTGTATATTCGTTCTTTGCGTATTCATCGGCCAGCCGGATCTGCGTTCCATCATAACAAGGCAAGGTAACAGGCGGAGCCGCTATATCTACATCATTGAAACCATAGCCCGGATTTTGGGGAAGCATGTCATCCCAAAAACCATAAAAATTAGGATGGCGGACTATTTCTTCGGGAATGTCTCCTGTCAGATTGTTCGCTATGACTCCATATCGGCAATTATCGGTCAAGGCCCGGGCATGAGAAGCAGGAATAGTGCCTGTAAATTGATTGCCATCCACATGGAAAAACGTCATTCCATTTCCATACTCAGGCAATGCCCCTGTAAAACTATTGCCTTGCAAATCAAGAGACCTTAAACTGGGACAGGATGATGCGAAATCGGGAACTGCACCCGACAATTTATTATCTTTCAAACCCAAATCCATCAAACGCCATAATTTGGTCATACTTTGAGGCAATTCACCTGTCAGTTGATTTTTGGCTACCCCACCATATCCATCATCACCCAATTCAATGCCACACAAGCCTGTCAGCCGGGAAATATCTTCCGGTATGCATCCTTTCAGATTGTTGTTTGGAAGGAATAAATCCTTTACATAGCCGGGAGGCAATTGGGCATCATTGTTTCCAGATACGTAAAGTCCATACCATTCGCCCAACGGCCTGTCACTACACCAATTATCGTTCCGCACCCAATTATCACCTCCCGTTGCCTTATAAAAGGCAATCAAAGCTTCACGCTGTGTCTTTTCCAATTGGTTTGTATCCAACGTATCCAATGACAACGAATACATGCAGCCGCTTTTCAAACCACCTTTGGGCACCGGCTTTCCTTCAAAAAGGCATTGCTCCGTCGCCATATCATATACGCGGACATAGGCTTTCTCTGATTGAGGAAGCATGGCAACATAACAAGTGATAACCGAATCTGCCGGTATGGAATCTTCATCCATAATATAGAATATATCATTGCTGGCATAAGCATCCCTCCATCCATCTCCATCTTTGTACTTCTCCACAAACATTTTTTGTTGAGCGACACTGAACTTGGGCGTCGGAGTAAAAGGAGATACGGGATCGGAATATTGGACTATATAATGCAACGGTTCGCTCGATTTGATCATAAGTCCCCTGTATTGCCATCCTTGTCCCCACTCCCCAGGTTCTTTTATCAAACCGGCTTTTACTTCCAGTTTAAGGAAAGTAAACAAATGCTTAAATTGCAATGAGCAAGTATTGTTTACCTGTTTTCCAACCGCATAAATAAAATCATAGCTGCCCAAGCCTTTAGAACGGTATTGGAAATAAAGTTCCGGCAAGGAAACGGTTGAATTATCCTCACCAAATACCTCATATTTTGTATGCAGCGTGGTGAAAGGATAGTAAGCATACACCTCTTCCCCTTCTCCCGCTTGTAACAAACTGTCGGTAGACGATGCAACGAAATCAGTCTCTGCACCCTCAGACAAAGCCACATATTTCAAATTGCTTTGCTTACTTGACGACAAGCCGATAGCGTCTCGTACCTTCCAGACACTGCTTACCGCTGTTTCATGTTCCGCATACACAATACGGGTATCTGCGTTCGCCAACGTCCCGGTTACACGTATCTCTCCTCTATCGGCTTCTATGAAATCCTCATCGACACACCCGACATATAAGAATGCCAACAAGCAACCCCATACGAAATATTTAATTCTATCCATAAAGCTTTTTCTTTTTTTAAGTCATTTACCATGGTTGAATGGGAATATCGTCAATGTTTCCATCCGTTTGGAATTTTCCTCTTTGAACAACCGTTATCACTTGATTACAACCATCAGCTGTCAATGTAATTATTGCCTTACGCGACTCATCTGCATTATTCCCATCAACTTCAAAAATCAAAGCATGTTCCACCAAACCACGTGTTGCAACTATCTGTCGTATCCAACCGGCATCTATATCTATCTTAAAATCCACATTAGCCTTCACAGTAAACTCCAACCTTCCGCCTGCAGCATCCATCGTATATTCATCCTCTGCAAGAACAATCGCATCCTTCTGAACCTGAGTCACAATCACCTTCTCCTGCAAACCATTTTCTTCATCAACAAAGTATATCTCAGCCGTCCGCGCATCATAACCCTCGTTCGCCGCTACCGTGAAGTAATGCGTATAGGCTGAAAAAGCACGGGTGGAAGCCTCTGTAATCCAAGGGACGTCGGGCATCACTACCTTATACGACGTGTTGCTCTTCAACTCCACCTGGATGGTCTCACCATCGGATGGTACCGTATATTCCTTCTGAGACAGCAGAATGCCTGGCTCACTGCCTGCCTGATAGACAGTGACCTGCTCCGTCAGGTCATTACCTCGCAAGGTTATAACAGCCTGACGAAGTGCATTATCCGGATTCTCCGTCACCTGGAAACTCAGAGTAGAAGCTGTAAGACCACGCGTGGTGGAAGATGGTGAAGCTGTCAGCCAACTCTTGGCCGATTCTTCTATCTCATAACTGACGCTGACATTCGATTGCAATTCGATGCCGAACGTACCGCCCGTAGCATCCATTTCAACCTTGTTGGAGCTAATCAACAAAGCATCCTTCTGCTTTTGGGTAACAGTAATGGTTTGCTTTGCATTTCCGCAAGTCAGCAAAACAGCCGCGTTTCTTTCGTCATACGTTTCATTGGGCTGTACACTCACCTGAAGCGTTACCGTGCCCGCCTCCCCTTGTGTGGGAGATATGCTTAACCAATCTACCGAACGGGTCACGGCATTGACACTGGCCGTCCAATCGGCAGAGGCCGTAAACGTCATAGTAAACGTTCCACCTTCCGACCCTATCACAGGTTGCAAGTCCACCTCATTGTCAAACACAATAGATGACGATTCAAGCTCGGAATCATTTTCAGAATCACTGCAAGCAACCCATATATTACTCCAAAGAAACAACAAAGTAACTACAATGAAAAAATCTCCTTTCATAAATATTTCATAAGTATTTAATTTTTAAATCATTCCCCTATATTTCCCCATTTCCATTCTTCAATATCTCAATTATAAAGATATCTTATAGAAAACAAGCTATTGATACACCCTGATAAAACAGATTACCCAAAATTCTTCTCAAATCTATTTTCAGAAGACCATTTAATTTAATCATTTCAAAGTACAAAATTAACGAATTTTTATTTCTATTTTGTCACCTAAAAAGGTGATTTTTCAAACCATTTCATCTTTTACTTGACAATAGAACTATCAATCAACAGGAAAGAACAATAAATACACATGGACATCTACGTTTTTAATCCTGAAAGAATCCATATAAAAAGATTTTCAATACTTATTCAAACAATTAAAAACAAAAACGTATATTTGCCGACAAATATGTTTTCAATCCACAATCATGAAAGTACATCACAAAATATTGTTTCTACTTCTTTTACTCTCATCCCCACTTTATGCCCAAAAGTTACCCATAGACACTTTATTGACACAATTTTATAACCGCGCAGCCAACCTTATGAGCGAAGGGGGCCAAGCAAACTATGAACAAGCACAACGTACCTTCGACAGCGCCTTCGCCGTACCTGGAGTAGAACAATCGCCCGTCTACCCCATACTTCTCAACGAACAAGGCACTCTATTGGTATATCTTGGCAAAGGAGAACAAGCCTTCGAAATGAAAAAAAGAGTGCTTCCCTATTTGCCCAGAATGAAGGACCTGGAAAAACATATCAGTGTGTACAACGATTTGGCCATCCTTTACCGACAGCGGCACATGAACGACTCCACCATCTATTATTATAACAAAGCCTTGGAGGCTGCCCTGCAATACAAAGATGAAGGTTGGATAACCCACATCTACAACAATGTATCAGTTCTTTATTTCAATATCCGGCAACTCGACGAAGCTGAAAAATATATTGATTTGTCGGCAAAACATGCCGTAAATACAGATGATCCCTTTTCCACGTTCTCAACATGGCAACTCCGTGCAGCTATCAAAGCAGAGCTGAACAAAATAAAAGATGCCGAACAATCCATCCAAAAAGCATGGAAGATAGCCTGTCAGGCTGGTGAAAACGCTCCTGTCTGGAAAATCAGGTGCATGCCGTCGCTACTGAGGGTGTTCGAACGGAAAGAACAAGCCGATTCCGTAGAGTATTACTTGCAAATCGGTAACCGCCTATTGAAAGAAGTACCGCCCAACTCCATTGCCGCCATCGGATTCATACAAGTAAGGGCTTCTACAGAAATGAACCGAAAGAATTATACACAGGCATTGAAAGACATGCTATGGTTACGGAAAAGGGACATAGGCAGTGAACCCAAAACTCTTCTCACACAGATTGCACAATGTTACCATGCGACAGGCAATCAGACGTTAGCATACGCATACATGGATAGTGCCCGCATGTGGACTGATACACTGTCCCAACATAATCTGACCCAACAAATGGCCGAATTCAATGTAAAATACCAGACTCAAGAGAAAGAACTACAAATAGCCCACCTGAAACAGCAACAACTGGAACATCAGGCCCTTTTGTTAAAAAGCGCCGTAGGGGGAGGAATCTTGGTAATCGCAGTATTCATAATCTTATTGATTGTATACTACAAAAAACGAATGGCCGAAAAAAGAATCGAGTTGCTGAAGCAGGAAAACGAGCTCAACTCAACACGCCGATATATCGACGGACTGGAAACTGAATGCAAATATTTCGCAAAAGAATTACACGACGGCATCGCCAACGACCTGCTGGCCTTGCAAATGAGAATGCATACGCTCACATCAAAGGATAAAATACAGGAATTGGGCCTCCTCATCGGGCAAATACGTAACAATGTGCGCAACATTTCACATGAACTGATGCCACCCGAATTCGACGAACTCAGCCTGGATGAAATACTGGCACGCTATACGAAAGATTTAGCGAGCAATACAGGCATACAAATCTGTTACACCCCAACCACAGACAATGCTTCACGAAATCTACCCAACAAAACTGCCTACGAATTATATCGGATTGTACAGGAACTTACCATGAATATTGTAAAGCACACCCAGGCCAGTCATATCCACATCAGCCTGCAGACCGAGAACAATAGAAAATACACATTACAAATTACCGACAACAGTACCCGGCCTACATCTCCAACAGTATCAACAAGCGAAGGCATCGGTTTACGTACTGTAAACGACCGCGTCAAAGCAATACGTGCCACAACCTGCCAGACCGTATCAGCCGGAGGAAACAATATCTTTACACTACAATTTGAAATACAATCCAATGAAGAAAAGCATGTATAAACTGCTGATTATAGACGACCATCCCATCGTAGCCGAAGGCATCAAAGCCATTGCAGAACAGCAAGGCGATATCGTATGCCAACATGCTGCCTGCACCCAGGAACTGGAACAAGTCATAACATCCTGTACCTTCGACTTCTGTATCATCGATCTGGAAATTCCAGGAACAAACGGATTTGAACTGATAAAACTCTTGCGTGACCGGATCCATGAATGTAAAATACTGATATACACCATGCACGAAGAGCCTTGGGTCATATCCAAACTTTCACACCTGAAAATTCACGGAGCTGTTTCAAAAAACAGTAGTCTACAGGAACTGGATACCGCCATAAAAGAAATCAAGAAAGGACACAAATATTTTTGCAAGGCTTTTTCAGAACTGGACCAAACACTCCCGGCATCCATCTGCCAGGCACCAGAATTGTCCAAACGGGAAAAAGAAGTATTGAATTACTTATCAGAAGGGTTCAGTACTCCCGAAATAGCCGAACGAATGTTTCTCAGTACCAATACCATACAGACCTATCGCAAACGCCTGATGGAAAAACTGGAAGCCAGAAATGTAGCAGAACTGGTTTCCAAAGGGAAAGAGTATTTCTGACCTCTTTCCCTTGAAAACCTGTATCTTTACTGAACACTTACAACCAGCGGATTACGCACCTTTTGTGCGAAATCGGCCATGTAGGCATTCCAGGCAGCGGCATCCTTCACGTCGGAACGATCCCAGCCGAAGCCCCAATAGTACACATATTCCGAACCGGGTTCGTAGTCACTGAAAGCCAGCACATGGCCTTCTGCATTGCCATGCTGCTTCTTTTCTTCGTCGGTATACTTCACAACCTTGGCTTCCTTGACATTGGCCGGAAAGGCAGCACCCATAAACACCTTGCCATTGTCCTTGCCGTTGGTCGGATCAACGTAAGTCATGTAACCTTTCTCGGCATCGGTCACAACGGGAGCGTCGTCGTGCAGCACAATGCCTGTCACTACCGGCATCGCTTCTTTCAGATTGCTATAGGATACGGCAGTACGGTTGAGGTGCGAACCGGCATCCAGCGTGATGACACGCGTCTCCACTACACTGCTGTCGCCCTTCACTGTCAGCGGATTGAACTCCAGCTTGACGGTAAAGCGCAACGGACCGTTGTCCAGCACTTCGAAGTCCTTGTAGCACCAGGGATACACGATTTCACCGTCGGCCACCAGCGCAGCCACACCGGCGCCCAGCGTCGAACCTACAGCATAGCAATCCATGCCATTGCCATGGTCAATGTGATAGGAAATGGAACGCAACAGCTCGGATGCAGCCTTGGGGTCGGTCTTCCGCAGCTCAGCGGCACGGGCACGCGCTTCCTTGTCCAGCTCCTTGGCATACATTTCTTCCAGCACAGGTTCGGAGGTGCCGCGCTTCAGGAAAAGGTCGTAGCCAAAACCACGCTCACCACCGGCCTGCAAGGCAGGTCCGTAGGCACGGA
>UMJL01069140.1_pt1 | contig 15464 bp, 13 predicted proteins | sample 1966071 | NCBI WGS metagenome assembly UMJL01 (sample SAMEA4836148, study PRJEB28245) | human gut metagenome | biome: gut microbiome; material: fecal sample | place: Denmark | collected 2008
AAAATGAATGGAAAATGGGAAGCCAGACCACATAAAGATTCAATAAACAGATTCAAGAGAAAGCTTAAGAAACTAACATATCGTTCGTGGTCAGTGTCTATGGACTACAGGATACTGAGACTAAATCAGGTGATAAGAGGCTGGATAAACTATTTTAGGATAGGTAAGATGAAACAAAATATGACTAAAATAGACAAACATCTCCGTAATCGTATGAGGATAGTTATATGGAAGCAATGGAAAACTAGTAAGAAAAGGATGTGGGGACTAAGGAAGCTCGGTGTACCAGAGTGGATGGCGAGACAATCTGTAGGATTTGCAGACCATTATCAGGCGGTAGCAAAAACAGCCGGACTTCGCAAGATAACAAAAGAAATCCTCGCAAAGCGAGGACTCATTAGTTGTTTAGATTATTATTTGAATTGAACCGCGGAGTGCCGAACGGCACGCTCCGTGGTGTGAGAGGGAGGAGAAAGTCCTCCCTACTCGATTGCAAGGAAAGGAGATTTTAATGAATACAGACAGAAATAAAAAACATAAACAAGTTAAATTTGAAGTTAAAAGAGTGTATGTAGGCAAAAAGCCGATTGAAGAAGTTTTTGAAAATGTAATTGAACATATTGTAGATAAAAATATTGAGGTAGATAACAAGAGAAAACAAACGCAAGCGTAAGTAACAGTTGAATATGCAGGAGTGTTTTGATATAATAAGCATATTGAGATAGTCCTGTTTAGAGGAAAGGAGCGTAAAAGTGAACAGGACTAAAAAATATATAGCAGCTTTGTATTGCAGACTATCAAAAGATGATGGTAACACCAATGAGAGTATGAGCATACACTCACAAAAGGCAATGCTAAAGCAATATGCAGAAAAAGAAAACATATCTATATACGATTATTATGTGGACGATGGCTACTCAGGAACGAATTTTGATAGACCGTCATTTAAGAAGATGATAACGGATATAGAAAACGGAAGAATTAACTGTGTTATTACTAAAGACCTATCAAGACTTGGAAGAAACTATCTTGAAAGTGGTGCATATATTGAAATGTATTTTCCACAAAAAAATATTAGATACATTGCAATTACTGATGGAATAGATACTCTAAACACCCATGAGTTTGACATTATGCCATTTAAGAACATCTTAAATGAAATGTATGCCAAAGATACTTCCAAGAAAGTAAAAAGTGCCATTCAAAGTAGAATGAGAGAGGGGACATATATCGGCTCAAAAGCACCATTTGGCTTTCTAAAAGACCCTAATAACAAACATAAGCTAGTCATTGATGAAGATGTTAGATATATCATAGAGTTAGTTTATGAGCTTTGTTTAGAGGGCAAAGGAACACAACTTATTAGTCAGGAATTGATGAAAAGAAAAATACCAAGACCAAGTTCTTTTACGGAAAATGCAGATAAGTTATATGGATTATCCGAAGAAAATAAGTACAAGTGGACACATAGAATGGTTCTTAGTATTTTAAGAGATCCGGTATATTGTGGGAATATGGCAAGAAACAAAAGACCTACTCTATCATTTAAAACTTCCAAAAGGTTATATATTCCAAAGGACGAATACATCCTTGTAAGAGATACCCATGAGGGAATTATCAGTGAGGAAGTGTGGAAACAGGTACAGGATATGATTGATAAGAGAAAGTGTAATAATAAAAGCGGTATTACCTATGATAATATCTTCAAAGGTTTAGTGAAATGCCCTACTTGTGGCTATGCACTCACACCAAAGGCAGATTATAGGCTAAATAAAAAAGAAACAATGGATTTTGTTCATTTCTCTTGTTCAAGCTATAAAAAGCATGGAATAAATGCTTGTTCATCACATAGAATAAATGCCAGAGATTTGTACAACATTGTTCTTGAAGATATTGGGTATCATGGAAAGATGGCACTGTCAAGCAGAAAAGATTTTGTACTAAAGATTGCAGAAAAGATAGATAAAGATAAGGTTGATGAAAGAAGAGATAAAACACAAAGATTAAATCTTGATAGAGAAAAGCTAAAAGATTTAGATAAAGCCTTTGAAAAACTTTATGAGGACAGGCTAAATGAGAATATAACAGAGCGTAACTTTAACCTTATGAATGATAAGCTATCCCAAAAGCAAAACCAATTACTTGATGAAATCGATTTGCTTGAAGAACAGATAAAGGCAGTAACACAAACACAAGAAAACTGCGAACAGTTTATAGATAAGATTAGCAAGTTTGCAGAAATAAAAGAATTAAATAGCTACATTCTAAACCAAGTTATAGACAAGATATATGTATATGACAAGGAAGAAGTTGATGGAGAACTGAAACAGAGTGTAGAGATACATTATAAATTTATAGGAAAATTGGATTAGCCACTTAGGACTGTTCAACTGACTTAGAGCAAAGAGCGGGTAGAATTGTACGTCAAGGGAACGAAAATAAAGAGGTTGAAATTTTTAGATATATAACTGAAGATACTTTTGATGGGTACTTATGGCAAACTATTGAAAATAAACAACGATTTATTTCTCAAATAATGACATCTAAATCTCCACTTAGAAGTATGGACGATGTAGATGAAAGTACACTATCTTATGCTGAAATAAAAGCTCTTGCTATTGGAAATCCATATATAAAACAAAAAATGGATTTAGAAGTTGAAATTGGAAAATTAAAACTTTTAGAATCAAGTTATAATGCTAATCTATATGATTTAGAATCAAAAGTAAAAAATGATTATCCTATTGGCATATCTATGTTAGAAAATTCAATTAAATCAGTTGAAAATGATATTAATAGAGCTAAAATATCAAATAATAAAGAATTTAATGGAATTTTTATATTAGATAAAAATTATAAGATAGAAAAAGAAGTTGACAAAACTTTATTGGAAATATCAAAAACAATAAATTTAACTAACAATAAGATTAAAATAGGGAAATATGAAAATTTTGACTTAGAAATGTTTTATGATTTTCAAAAAAACAATCATTATTTAAAATTGTTAGGAGATAAAAACTATGAAACTAGGCTTTTAAAGACTGGTGGAAACATTGAAAAACTTAATGATTTAATTTTATCTATAAAAGACAATAAAAAAATATTAGAAGAACATTTAAAAAATAAAAAAGCTGAATTTGAAGTAGCTAAGGAAGATATAAAGAAACCTTTTGCAAAAGAAGAAGAATTAAAAGAGAAAATATTAGAATTATCTAAGATAAATAAAATTTTAGATTTAGATGGAACAAAAATTTCTTTAGAAGATGAAAAAGATTTAAATAAAACAAAGGAAGAAATTTTAAATTTGTATAACAAAGTTAATAATACAGATAAGTCCATAGATAATTTTGAAGATATTTTTCCAAATAGTAAAGAGATTTTTATAAAGGATAATAAAAATAATTCATATTTTAAGTTTGATTTGGAAACTTGTTCATCAAAAATAAAGATAGATAATAATGTAGTAGAAAAAGTATATGAATATGATGAAGAATTAGATTTAAGTCCTTTAACTCAGTTAAAAAATGAAATAAAATTATTCATTGAAGATTTTAAAACTTTAAATATAGATAAAGTTGAAAATATTACAAAAACTTGGTGTAGATAAGTTGTAAAATGTTTTATATTGCGGTATAATATAATTAAGATAGTGGTATGAGAACTAGGGGTAATATACACCTCCACCCAGAGCTGAGGGGTCAGAAGTATCAGTCATAGCGAAGTATATAACGGTTTTTAAATTTTTTCGTTGGTCTAGTTTGAACGCTCGTAACGTAATGTATTTATTGCATAGGGGATAAGATTAATCAAACCAAAAACACAAAAAGGCAGCTCTATCAAATAGAGTTGTCTTTTTTATTACTAAAAAGGAGATTTTATGAATAAAATAAAAGAAATTTTAGATTGGTATAAGCAATTTAATAATACAAATGTATTAATTAAAACTAAAAATTATGATTTTGAATTTGAAATAGAAAATAAACATTTACCACATTTATTAGGGTTACATTATTCTTCTATAAAGAGATTAACAGGAGATAGATTATATAACTTTATTAAAGGTAAAAAAGATGAAGAAATCTATAAAATGATAAAAGAATATAACCCAAGCAAATTAAATAATATAAAAGAAAGGGTAAATAATTTTAAATATTTTATGGAAAATCTTGATAAAGCAAAATTATTTGAACAAACAAATAAAAATAGCAAACTTAAGAGTAATTTTTTGTTAGTTAAAACTAAGGATAATAAATTTTTGCAACTAGGAATAGCAAGAGATGTTGAGAACTATGAATATTTAGAAACTTTTATAGTTAGAAATAATGATTTGTATATAAAAAATAGTAATTTATCTGAAAAAGTTGAGAGTGTTGAAAAGTATGATATGCTAAAAAATAAATTTGTTCCTTTTTCGTTTGATGAAATAAAGAATGAAATGCTAAATAGTGTAGAATATGGACTTAATGAAAATGAAAATATTAAATTACATAAAGAAGTTAATTTTGATAAGTTGACTTCTTTTAATTTTGAAAATTTTACATTTTATCCAATTAAAAAATTAGAAGAAAGTGAGATTAATGATTTCTATGATAACAGTATTTTAGATAGTTTAAATTATTTAATGATTAGAGAAAAATTTAAAACTAATTTAAATTCAAATAGAAAAAATAATGATGTAGAAAATTATTTCAAAGAAAAATTTGATTTGATAGGCAAAGATGCAATAATTAATGATTTTAGTAGTAAAATTCCCTCAAAATATAAAGATTATGATTTGTTTTATTGCAAAGAAACTAGAAGTTTATATAGCATTTCATATAGTGGTTTAGCTAAATATAATAAATATGATAGTACAAAACTTAGAGAATATATTACAATTAATTTAAACAAGTCTTTGAATATAGATAAAGGTGTTCGATTATGAAAAGTTCAAATATAAATCCAACTTTAAAAAGTTTTCTAAATAGAAATAAAATAGCTATAAATTTCGATGGAGATTTATGGACAATTTTTCAAGCTGATGATTTTGTCAAAGAAAAATTTAAAGAAAGTTTTGAAAATATAGATATTCCTCCTTATGACCTTAACTTTAGAATTTTTTATGCAAATAATAAAAGAGATGTATTATATTTAAATAAACAAATAAGAATTGAATTTAGAGATGATACAAAGTATAGTTCATTTGGTTTGTTAAAATCTTTAGAGCAAGATAAAGAAATACTAAAAAACAAAATAGAAAATCCAGAATTTGATGAAAAAGCCGAAGAAAATGTTGAACTAATACAAGCTAGAGATATTCTTAATATTATTTGTAATATAAGAAAAGAAAAATATTTAAAAATACCAACTACAATAGAGCAACAAGAAGTAAAGGAAGTAGAAATATTAAAAAATAAAAAATATGAAAATTTTAGTGGGGTAGTTTTAAATAAACCAATTTATAAGATTAAACAAAAATATTTTCAATTCAAGATAAATATTGAAGGAGAAATAAAATTGATTTTATGTTTTGAAAAGAAAGTGTTTAAATATATAAATCTTTTGAATGAAAATGATAAAATTTTTTTAAGAGGAGTTAATTTTTCTAAAAAAATTATAAAGATGTATAAACTAGATAAAATAAACGATGAAAAAACGATAAGTAAAATAACTTTGATAGATAGATTAAATGTATTTAAAAATAGAAAATAGTTTTGGTCAATTTGACCAAAACTATTTTTTTACCTTGAACTACCACGAATTAAATCATAATTAGAATAAGCAACATATAGATTAGAAATATCTTGATTTATTTTATCCAAATCATCATCTAAATTTTTCTTTTCAGATTCAATCTCTTCTATCTTATTTATTAATTCTTCATCACTTGGAAAATTTTCTCCATAAAGTGCTGTTAAATATTCTTTTGCTTTTTGGAATTCTAATATATTACTTTTATATTCAGCTCTAAATTCATCTGATGTATCTTCTTTTAGAGATTCTTCATAAATAAATTTGTATTTTTGATAAACATTTAATATTTTTAAATTATTTATTTCATTTGTAAAATCTTTTTCAAGTTCTTTATAATTTGTAAAAATTTCAGTTTTTTTGCCTTTAAATTCATTGATTTTTTCTTCTAAATCTTCCTTGCTATGTATGTTCATTTCCATCAAAAAATCTACAGTTTTTGCCATATCTTTTAAATTTCTTATCTCAGCCCAGTATTTTAAACCTCCATTTTCTTTTGCTTGATATTTATCTGTTTTTGTATCAATCATTTTGTTAAACTCAGCTTTTTTAAAATTATTTTCTATATTATCAAAAGTATAATCTAATTCTGAATTTTTTCTTTTCTCAATATTAAATTCAAATTCTTCTTTAGAAATTTTATTTTTAATTCTATCTCTAATTGTTATCTCTGTGTAATCTTCTCCTAAACTTTTACTTCTAATATATTTTTCTTTATCTTTATGTTTAAAAGCAATGTGTTTTCCAAATTTTATTTCATATCCTTTTTCTCTCATATTTTTTATAAATTGATTGAAATCTTTTGAATAGAAAATAGATTCATCAATATCATTTCTAAGTCTTTCTTTCCAAGAATTTCCACGTTTATAACTTTGATATTCTTTATAAGATTTAGCACCACTTTTTCTAGTTTTTCCACGTCTTTTTTGAAAAAATTCATCTATAACTGATAGATTATATTTTCTGCAAAGTTTATCACTTTCATACCTAATTTTATGATAAGTTCTTTTATTACTTATATATCCTTTTCTAGTTTTATAACTTACATTATTGAAAATTATATGATTATGAATATGTTGCCTATCGATATGTGTTGCAATAACATATTCATATTTTCCATCTAAAATTGTATCTGCTAATTTTCTTCCAATCTCGTGTGCTTGTTCTGGAGTTGTTTCTCCCGGAGCAAAAGATTGAATTAAATGTCTAGCTAAAACTGTTGCTCTTGAGTTAGATTCTTTTATGGTTTGTAACATTTCTTCACTTGCAAAATCTTTACTACACATAAAAGTAGATGATAAAAATTTATTGTTTGTTTTATCTGGATTTAAAATATAATCTATTGCCTTTTTTAAAGTTTTATTTATAGGGTGTATTTTAGTTACTGCCATTTGATTTTTTTATATCTCCCTTTTTTACCTTTGTATTTTTAAATTTTTTTCTAATAAAGAGTATATCTTTTTGATAGTCTTTTCTTAAAATTTCATAATCTTCTTGTAGCTCTTCAATATCTTCTAAAAAGAAATTTCTCGTTTCATTACATCGTTTTGCAATCTGATTTATGTTGTTTCCGATTTGTGATAAGTTATATGAAATTTCTTTTAAAGGTGTTATATCTACATCAAAAATTAATTCTTCATCAACACATTTTAAAATAAATTCTTGAACACTTTTGCAATTAGATTCTTTAAATTTATTTAAAATATATTCATATTCTTCATCTGAAAATCTTAAATGTATGTTATTTTTTCTTTTTCTATTTTCCATAAAATTCCTTTCTATTATTTTGTTTTTTTCTTTGTTTTTATGAAAAGTCGGGTCTTAGGGTGAAACCCTAACCAGATAAAAAATTTTAATTTTTTTGTGTTTGGGTTCCCAAACACTGTGCTGGCTACTCCACTTTTCACTTCGTGAAAAGTGTCCTTTTGATTTGTTAAAAACAAATCCCAACGAACAATTTAGGTGCATTTTTCTCTTACTTTTTTTCACTATTACTATTTATATGTTCCATAAAGGTCATATTCGCGTCTTTTTTCTTCATTACTTAGTACATCATAAGCCTCGTTTATTTGCTTTATTATTTCTAAAGCTCCTTTGCTATCTTTATTTAAGTCTGGATGATACTTTTTAGCAAGTTTTTTATAAGCTATTTTAATTTCTTCTAAGGTAGCATCTTTTTCTAAACCTAAAAGTTTATAAAGTAGGGGAGGCTCATTTTTTTCTTTTTTTAAATTTTCTTCTACTTTTTTATTGTATTCTTCTTCTGTAAATTCATATTCACTTTCTTCCTCAAATTTACTTTCATAATTAGTATATTTTTTATAACTTTTTCTATAATCATATTTTTCATTAAGAGCAGATTTTGGAATCCAATGAGGGTATCTTCCTTCAGCATTTTCTATATTATTAAATTGAATTTCTATGATGCACTCAATAGCTTTTTCTGTTTTTTTACCCGTATAAAATGATACTTCTTTTGAGATTGTTATATCAAATTTTTCATCAAAATTACTGAGTACATCTTTCTCTAAATCTTCTTTTATTTTTTTATACATCCAATCAGATATTATATATTTTTTATCTAACCTTTTTTCCTTTGGATTTTCTTTTTGGTCAAATTGACCAAAATTATTTTTTGAATTGTAGATTAGTCTTTTTCTATTAAGCATAGGTAAACTTAAACTAAAATCTTCAAAAGGATTTTCTATAAGCTCATCTAATTCTATACAATACAAATCACATTTCGCAAAGAAAAACATAAATCCTATAAGAATAATTATTACATAATGAATAGCTGTATTTACAGTCATATTTTTAAAAATTAATAACATATTATAGTTTGGATTTTTACCTTCTGCGAATTTAACTAATTCATTTAAAACATAAAATGAAAATTGTAAAAAGTAATATGAACTAATCATAGAAATTATAAAGTTATATAAAACAACTGGATAAACTAAAAATCTATTTTGACTAAATAAACTTAAAATAAAATATATGATTACGCAAGCTATAATTCCTACAACCAAACTTAATAAGAAGGTTGAAGATTTATTATAAGATATTTGTGCTATATAATCAGAACTATAAAAAGCAACAACTAAAAAAATTATGCAATAATCAAAGTATGAGAATACAGTTTTAGCAATAGTAAATCCTAAACCAAAAATTCCTATCCAAATTAAAAATGCTATTAAAAATATTGTATTCATAAAATCCTCCTAAAGTATTTTTATAATTTTATTATATAATATATTTTTCTAAAAATCCAGACAAATATTGTATAAAATTTTGGTCAAATTGACCAAAACATTTATAAATGTTTAAATTTTAATGAAAAATTTTTTATAAAAAAGTGCTGACAAACAAATTAAAAAGCGGTATAATATATTTAGTAAATAAATTGTTGTTAAATTCTTAAAAGCATTAAAAATACATATTTTTTGAGTTTACATTATATAAATTTTATAGTATAATATCTTATGTTAAATTTTATATTATGGGGAGTTTTATAAATATGAGTTTAGATTTAAAAATTAGATATTTACCACATACTTTAAATACAAGATATTATGCTTGTAAGACATATAGAAATTGTGGTGATGTTTCATATGTTTGTCGAAAATATAAAATTTCAGTTTCATCATTGATGCGTTGGAATAAAAGATTTGATGGCTCTATTGAATCCCTTAAGGATAAATCTCATAAACCTTTATCTAAACATCCTAATTCTCATACTGAAAAAGAAATTAAACATATAAAAGATTATCTTAGAAGAAATCCCAATATGTCAATTATTGAATTATATGTTAAATTAAAAACAAAAAAAGGATATAAACGACATATTAACTCGTTATATAGGGTTGTAAAAAAGCTAGGTTTAAGGGTTTCTACTTATAACACAAAAAAAGAAAAAGAGAAATATATACCTAAAAAATATGATACACCAAGTATGTTAGGAATTAAATGGCAACTAGATGTAAAGTATGTGCCTAAAACTTGTTATGTTGGAGAAATTCCTGAAAAGTTTTATCAATACACAATGATTGACGAAGCTACTAGAGAAAGGTTTATTTATGCTTTTAAAGAAAAATCTAGTTTTTCAACAATTCAATTCGTAAAAATGGCTATTAGGTATTTTGGATATAAACCAAAAATTATTCAAACAGACAATGGTTCAGAATTTACACATTTTAGAAAGACAGATAAAATACACCCTCTTGATAGACTTTGTTTTTATTATAATATAGAACATCAACTTATTCGTCCTAGAACACCTCGACACAACGGAAAGGTTGAACGAAGCCACAGAAATGACAATCAAAGATTTTATAAGGATTTAAAATTTTATTCTTATGAAGATTTGATTTATCAAATGAAGAAGTATTTATATAGGTCAAATAGAATACCAATGAAACCGTTGGGTTTTCTTACACCTATTGAAAAAAGAAAGCAATTAATTTTGCAAATTGCAACTTAAAATATAATAATTTATTATTTACAATTCATTTTAATTTTTTTAAGATATATTATTTGTATATCTGTATCTATTTTAAATCACATTAAAGTATTTAGAAAATTATTTTTCTTATAAATCTAGATACTGTCTATAATTTGAGTTGAAATTATCAATTCAACAAAAAATCTTATATTCTATTTTTCACATCTATTGATGACCTACATTATCTTTATCATAAGATGTTATTTTTAAGGAGGTGCTAAGTTATAAAAAAGTTATTTTCTTTTTTTCTAGTCCTTTGTAGTGTATTATTTGTATGTAATATTGGTAATGTTGATGCAAAAGTTGAAAAGAAAAAATATTCAAATTGGCAAGAAGTTGCTAAAGATATGCATATAAAATTTACAGAGGCTAAAGAGCATGCTGATAAAAAAGATTTGAAAAAGGCTTATGAAGCTGTAAATTCTGCTTATTTTGACTATTATGAAGTTCAAGGTTTTGAAAAAAATGTTATGGTTGCAATTTCTAATAGCAGAGTAAATGAAATAGAGGCAATGTTTAGAGAGATTAAACATACTTTTTTAGGAAATTCAAGTGGTTCTATTGAAAAGACAAAAGCCTCAATAGACGAGCTTGATATGAAAGTTTATAAAGATGCACTTGTTTTAGATAAGGTAATTCCAAAAAGTGCTCCAGATTCTGAAGGAAAAGTTGTATTCGGTAATGCTGAAGTTAAACAAGGTGATGAAAAAGCGAAGAATATTCAAGACTTTTTAACATCATTTGGTTTGATGCTTAGAGAGGGATTGGAGGCAATTTTAGTTTGTGTTGCAATTATTGCTTATCTTGTAAAAACAGGAAATAAACATCTTTGTAAAGCAGTTTACATAGGCATGGGGGCTGCTGTTTTATGTAGTTTTGGTTTAGCTATAATGATAAATTATTTATTAGGAGGAGTTGGACAAGAGCTACTTGAAGGTTGGACTATGTTCTTAGCAGTTATTGTTTTATTTTATGTTAGTAACTGGATTTTATCAAAATCTGAAGAAGAGGCATGGGAGAATTATATTCAGTCTAAAGTTCAAAGATCAATAGATAATAAAAGTAAGTGGACTTTAGTTTTTGCAGCTTTTTTAGCTGTATTAAGAGAAGGTGCAGAACTTATATTGTTCTATAAAGCTGCATTTTCAGGTGGGAGTAAAATTTTATATCCTGCAGGTGGTTTTTTAGCAGCGTCAGCTGTTTTAGTGGTTGTATTTTTTATTTTTAGATTTACATCTGTTAAATTACCACTTAAACCATTTTTCTTATTTACAAGTGTACTATTATATCTAATGTGTATCTCATTTATGGGAAAAGGAGTTATAGAATTAACTGAGGCTGGAGTTATTTCAGGTTCAACAGTTATACCTGCAATGCAAGGTTGGAGTATTCCAATTTTGAATATTTACGATAGAGCTGAAACTTTAATTCCACAAATTATGTTATTAATAATAACTGTTTGGATATTGGTAGGACATTATTCCAAATTAAGAAAAATTAAAAATGAAAGTTAATTATTCTAATAGTTTTTATTGGGATTTAAAAAACTTGTTGTTACAAAAAAATAAAAAATTAGGAGGATTTATTTTATGAAAAAGTCAAGAATGGTTGTAACATTAGCATTATTAGCATCAGTAGGTTTAGTAGGTTGTCAAAAAAATGATACTGGAAAAGTAAATGAATTACAAAAGTCAGTTGAAGAAAAAGACAAAAAAATTGCTGAATTAACTGAAAAATTAAAAGAAGCTGGTGAAGAAGAGGAAGAAGAACCTGAAAAACCGGGTGAATCAGGATTTAAGGAAATCAATATTGGAGAAGAAAAAATTGTAGGACCTTTCCAAGTTGCAGCTGTTTATTTCCAAGGTGTTGATATGATTCCGGAAGGAAGACAACCAAGTGCTGCTGAATCTGATATGCACTTAGAAGCTGATATTCATTTAACTAAGGAAGATGGTAAAAAATATGGTTTTGGTAATGGAAAAGATATTTGGCCAGCTTACTTAACAGTAAATTACAAAGTGTTATCAGAAGATGGAAAAGAAGTAACTGCTGGTTCAATGATGCCAATGAATGCTGATGACGGTGCTCACTACGGAGTAAACATTAAGAAAAATACTGTTAAAGTAGGAAAATATAAATTAGTTCTTGAAATTCAACCATCAGCTGATTACTTATTACACACTGATGAAGAAACAGGTGTTCCTGTAGTTAAAAACGGTGGAAAAGATGCTGCATCTAAATATTATGAAAAACAAACTGTTGAATTCGAATGGAATTATTCAGGAGAACAATTACAAAATAGATAATATTTAAATTTAATTTAATTATGACAAATAGACAAATCCTCTCTTAAGATTTTAAGAGAGGTTTTGCCATATTATGAAATAATAAGGTTTCCGGATACCAATCAGATGCGAGACATTGTGAAATGGTTGGGGGTCTTATATTAGAAGAGAGGTTTTATTTTGGGAAAATTTTATGTTGATGTAATTTTTGCTATATGTACATTTTCTTTTTTCTTTGCATTAGTTTTATCTTTTTTAAAGAAAAATATATCTTTAATAAATAAAATAATTTCATTTTCAATCTTAGCTGTAGGAATTTTTTTAGGTTTATACATGCATATTCTTAGAGTAAAGAATAAAAAGGAAATGGTGCACACAGTTACAAAATTAAATAGATACGTCTTGGTATTATGTTTATTTATTTTTATTTTAATGAGTATTTCTTTAATAATAAGTATTTTTGTAAAAAACAAAAAAATATCTAAAGTAATAAAGTCTTTAGATTTAGCTTTTATGTTTACATCAATTTCTTGTATGCTTTACTTAATAATACCAAGACTTTTAACTCAAGCTATGGAGTTTATTGCATTTGGAGAGGACTCTGTAAGTACAATGACTTTATTTAGGGTTAGTGGCTATATTTTAGGTATTTTAACTGGAGTATTACTTGTTTTGGCATTGTATAAATTTTTAATAAGATGTAGTAAAAAACAATATTTTATAATTTTTACTCTAATTTTTATTAATACATTTTTAGAATATGCTTTAAGAGGAATTACTTCTATTGTTAGACTTAAACAATATTTGAAAAAAGACTTTAATATGGGACCGATTTTAACTGAAAATAGTAAAGTTTTTGGAATAAAGACTTTTGATTTGATGATTTTTGAAGATAAAAGTGATGTGTATTTCATAGCAATAGCCTTTGCTATTATATTTATAGGTGCTTTATATTTTGTTTATAAGAATTTTAAAGTTAAAGGTGAGTTTGAAAGTAAAGCAAGTTTAAGAAAAGAAAAGTGGAGATTAATTGTTAATAGAAGATGGGCATATTTTACAACTGTTTTATCTTTTGTTATGTTATTCTCTGTAACATACTTAAACTACCAACTTACAAAACCTGTTGAATTAACAGCAGCACAACCTTATAAAGAAGAAGGAAACAATATTATTATTCCGTTAACTGATGTTGATGACGGACATTTACACAGATTTTCTTATAATAAAGATGGACATGATATTAGATTTATAGTTGTAAAAAAACCTAATAGTACTTCTTATGGGTTAGGTTTAGATGCTTGTCAAATCTGTGGGATTGCAGGATATTTTGAAAGAAAAGATGATATAGTTTGTAAAAGATGTGATGTTGTTATGAATAAGGCAACAATAGGTTTTAAAGGTGGTTGTAACCCAATTCCTTTTGAATATAAAATTGAAAATTCAAAGATTATAATTGATAAAAGTGTTTTAGATAAAGAAAAAGAAAGATTTCCAATAGGTGAATAATATGTTTTGGAGAATGGTTTTTGGAACTGTAATTAGACAAAGAAAAAAAATGTTTATGATTGCATTCACAGTTGCACTTGGTGTTTCACTTGCAACAGGAATGCTTAATGTAATGCTTGGCGTTGGAGATAAAGTAAATAAAGAGCTTAAAACTTACGGTGCAAATATAAATGTAGTTTCTAAAGAGGCATCTCTTATTTCTGATTTGTATGAAATGGAAAATTCTGAAACTGCAACAAGTGACAAGTATTTAAAGGAAGAAGATTTACCAAAGATTAAGCAAATATTTTGGGGATTTTCTATTGTTGATTTTACTCCTTATCTTGAAAAAACTGCAAAAGTAAATAATCAAAAGACTAAATTTATCGGAACTTGGTTTTCTAAACATATGGATTTATCAACCGGTGAAAAAATAGATACAGGTATGAAAAATCTTAAAAATTGGTGGAAAATAAATGGTGAATGGTTAAATGAGGACGATAACGATAGTGTTATGGTCGGTAGTCTTTTTGCTGGTAAAAATGGAATAAAAATTGGAGATAAAATTGAAGTTAGTAGTGGAAATAAAACTAATTCATATAAAGTAAAGGGGATTTTTGAGTCCGGTGGAAATGAAGATTTAAATATATTTTCTACTTTAAAGACAGCTCAGGATTTATTCGGTATTGAAGGAAAAATTTCAAATATAGAAGTTTCTGCTCTAACAACTCCGGATAATGATTTAGCTAAGAAAGCTACAAGAGACCCTAATAGTTTAACTCCTACTGAATATGAAACATGGTATTGTACTGCTTATGTAAGTTCTATTTGTTATCAAATTCAAGAAGTTGTAGAAGATAGTGTTGCTAAACCTATAAGACAGGTTGCTGAGTCGGAAGGCAAAATTTTGGATAAAACAAAATTACTTATGATTTTAATTACTGCGCTTGGTTCAATAGGTTCAGCTCTTGGAATTTCAAATCTTGTTACAGCTACTGTAATGGAAAAGAGTCAAGAAATTGGACTTATAAAGGCAATAGGTGGTTCTAATTTAAGAATTATGTTGCTTATACTGACTGAAACGGTTATAACCGGAATTATTGGTGGTATAGCAGGATATTTCATAGGACTTGGTTTTACTCAGATAATTGGTATTACTGTTTTTGGCTCATATATTGAACCTGCTGTTATGGTTATTCCGATAGATATTGCTTTAGTAATAGGAGTTTCTTTAATAGGAAGTATTCCAGCTATGCATTATCTATTTAAACTTAAACCAACAGAAGTTCTTCATGGAAGGTAGGATTGTAATGACTAAAAGAAAAATGTATTTAAAGATGATTTTAAGTTCTTTTATTAGAAGAAAATCAAGAATGGTAGTAGCTCTTTTAGCAGTAATAATTGGTGCAACAATTATGTCCGGACTTATTACAATATATTTTGATATTCCTAGACAATTAGGG
>UMJL01049332.1_pt1 | contig 15420 bp, 18 predicted proteins | sample 1966071 | NCBI WGS metagenome assembly UMJL01 (sample SAMEA4836148, study PRJEB28245) | human gut metagenome | biome: gut microbiome; material: fecal sample | place: Denmark | collected 2008
ATACTCCTGCTTGTGGCGGCGGACATACTCCACGAGCGAGGGGGCATACTCCTCATGGCAGGCAAAGAAGTGCCGTTCGGCCTCCTCGTTGAGGTGCCACACCGGGTGGAGCGAGGCCAGCGGCGTCAGCAGCCGCAGCTGGTCGAGCCGGTAGCGCAGCCGTCGGGCCCGGTTCCCGGCTCGTCGCAGTTCGTTGTAGTGCGTTGTGTCGGCCTCGGTGCGGAACCGCCGTACGAGGATCCCGTTCTCGAGGCTTTCGCCCTCGGGAAAGTCCTGCTCCGGGCATCCCGGATGGCGGAGCGTCGGGGGGAGTATCTCGATCCGGTAGTAGGGGGTCAGCCGTTCGGCCAGCATCCGGCAGTGGGCCTCGGCACCGCCGAAGATCCCTTCGCCGTAGCGGAAGATGGTGAATGCGATCGTTTTCTTCATGTCGCTCATAATTCTTCAAAGAGTCGGAGCCATTGTTGCCCGATGACCTGCGGGTCGTAACGCTGTGCGGCGGCCAGTGCCTGCCGGCGTAATTGTTCCTGCTCCTGCGGATGGTCGAGAATCCGGTTGAGCCGGCTGGCGTACCGGCGAAGACTGTAGGAGGGGATGATGATGCCGGCTTTTCCGTCCTGGGCGATCTCCTGGATTCCGGCATAGGAGTCAAACGATACAGGGATGACGCCATACTGCTGTCCCTCCATGAGGCTCATGGGAAGCCCTTCGAAGTTGGAAGTCAGGCAGATGAACGAGGCTGTGCGGTAGATGGTCGGCATGTCGCTGCGGTATCCCAGAAAGTGGATACGCTGCAGTCTGAGCCGGCGTGCCAGCTTTTCGAGTGCAGGTCGTTCTTCGCCCTCTCCGACGATCTGCAGCTGCCAGTCCGGATGGTGCGACTCGATCTTCTGCCAGATCCGTAGCAGCCGGTCGACCCGTTTGTGGGTGCGGACCAGTCGCCCGACATAGAGGATGATCTTTTGCTTGGGTATTGTTTCCCCGGGTACGGCCGGCGTCAGCGGGTTGAGGATGGCGGCGGTCTTTCCGCGCACCAATTCCTCGCCGAATTTCGAGGCGATGGCAGCGTCGAAATCGCGGCGATACGCCTCGCAGAGCAGCAGACACCGGTCTATCGACGGCAGCATCCGGCCGTAACTCTTCACGGTTCGGTTCCACAACTTCGGCGTCAGATAGTAGACCGGTTTGCGGAGCAGCAGAAACTCGAGCCGCCGGGCAAAGGTCGGGTGGGGGATCTCCGACGACGGTTGTGCACGGATGAATTCGACCTCCCAGAATGGCTTGTTATGCAGGCAGAAGATGATTTTGCACGAGGTCGTTTCGTGGATCCGGGCAAACGGAAACTCCATGACTCCCTGTACGATGATGACATCAACCTGCTCCTGTCGGAGCGATTCTGCCAGGAAATTTTCATTTTCCTCATTCCGAAAGTTGCCAGGTTGTGGTAAAGGCTGGAATTCGAAAATGGCAGAGTCTTGGTCGAGGAGCTTCTCTCTGTCCAGTTTGCCCGTATAGAGCAGAACCCGCAAGCCCGCCGCCCGGAAAAATCGGGCCAGATTGAATGTTACGACCTCTCCTCCTCCATAGGGGTAGCGCCAATTGTAGAATGCAACGGTTCTGACTCGCATGAAGTTTTTCTTTCAAAGATAGGTATTTCGTGCCGATTTGCCAAATCGGTTGACGAAATGAGAATTTGTGAACAGGGAAACACAAAGGGCATCTCATGCGAGATGCCCTTTGTATTAAGAGTTCGACTCTTAAATACCTTATTTCTTCTCCTCTGCGAAGAAATCTTTTACCTGGTCGTTGGCAATGACACCCTCCTTGAACATGTAGGCGCCGGTCTTCTCCGACTTGACCATCTTGATGCACTTGGTGAACTGCTTGCCAGTACCGGTTTTCAGCGTTGCGACTACTTTCTTTGCCATAACTCTGTCTTACTATTTGATTTCACGGTGTAAGGTGACACGCTTCAGGAACGGATTGTACTTCTTGCGCTCCAGACGCTCGGGCGTGTTCTTCTTGTTTTTGGTGGTGATGTAACGGGACATTCCCGCAACGCCGCTCTCTTTCTGCTCGGTGCATTCGAGGATGACCTGCACTCTGTTGCCTTTCTTTGCCATGGGTTACTCGTTGTTTTTAGTACACGCTTTTGGGAGCGGCAGCCTCACGCATGGCTACTGCGAGCCCTTTCTTGTTGATGGTTTTCATACCGGCGGCCGATACCTTCAGGGTGATCCAGCGGCCTTCCTGCTCGGACCAGAAACGCTTCGTCTTCAGATTGGGGCTGAATTTGCGTTTGGTCTTGTGGTGGGAGTGCGACACGTTGTTGCCCACAACTGCCACCTTGCCTGTGATTTCGCAAACTTTCATGGTTCTTAATTTTTGTTTTGCCCGTTTTTCGGGCCTGCAAATATACAACCTTTTCGTCAAAACACCAAAGGCCCTGACTTTTTTTCGCTTCCGCCGATCAATTTCCCTCCAGCGCATCCCGCAGAAGTCCGATCGCAAAGGCGCTCGCGCGGTCGATGACCTGTCCGCGGTCGGTGCCGCACTGCTTGACTACGGCCGTCGTCCCGCGGGGCGTGGCCACGGCGATCCACACCGTCCCGACCGGCTTCTCGGCCGAGCCGCCCGTCGGACCCGCAATGCCGGTCGTCGCCACGGCGTAGTCGGCCTTCGCGATGTGCCGGACCCCTTCGGCCATCTGGCGGGCCACCGTCTCGCTCACCGCGCCGTAACGGGCGATATCTTCGGCGCGGACTCCCAGCACGTCGACCTTGGCCTCGTTGCTGTAGGAGACCACGCCGCAGCGGAAGTAGGCCGATGCTCCGGGCAGGGCCGTGAAGCGCGAGGCGATCGTGCCGCCCGTGCAGCTCTCGGCCGTGGCCAGCGTCTGATGGTTTTTCGTGAGGATCTCATGGACGAGCTCCTGCATCGTGGCCCGTTCGAAACCGATGACATAGTGCGGGATCAGCTTGCGCAGCGCCTCAAACTGCCGGTCGATCTCGCGGGCGACGCTTTCGCCCTCGACCTCGTAGGCCGACAGACGCAGCCGCACGGCTCCCGGGTTGGGCAGATAGGCCAGCTTGAGGTAGGGCGGCAGGGCATTCTCCCAGCTTTCGATCCGTTTGGCGAGCATCGATTCGGCCAGTCCGGCGGTGATCATCGTGCGGTGGACGATCTGCCGCAGCGAGAAGCGGGCCTTCAGGCGCGGCATCACCTCGTCCTGCATCAGGTGCTCCATCTCGAACGGAACGCCCGGCAGCGAAACCACCACATGCCCGTCGCGTTCGAACCACATGCCGGGGGCCGTGCCGTGGGCGTTGAAGAGCACCGTCGCGCAGTCGGGGACCATCGCCTGCGAGCGGTTGAGTTCGTTGAACTCGATGCCGCGCGCCGTGAGCATCCGCTCGACATGGTCGGCCACCGTCTGGTCGTAGTGCATCCCGCTGTGGAACAGATCGGCGAGGGTCTTCTTCGTGATGTCATCCTTCGTGGGGCCGAGGCCGCCCGTGATGATCGTCACTTCGAACTGCTCCAGCGCCCGGGTCACGCACTGCTGGATCTGTTCGCGGTCGTCGCCGATCGAGAGTTTCTCGCGGACGACGATGCCCGCCGAGTTGAGGTGTTTGGCAATGGATACCGAATTGGTGTCCACGATCTGGCCGATGAGGATCTCATCGCCGATGGTAATGATCGTTGCTTTCATGGATTTATGCCTGTTTCCGGGCGGCGGCTGCCTCTGCGGACTCCTGTCCCGGGGCTGTGTCGTGCTCTCCGGCTTCTTGTTGATTCGTCTCCCGGTCCGGATGCGCTGCGGCGGAAGGGGCGGCCTCGGCCGTTGCGCCGGCTTCCGGTTGGGCCGGGACGGCAGTTTCGGCAGATGCGGCGGTTTTGGCTTCCGTTTGCTGCGGGGGCACGGTGTCGGTTGCGGCATCGGTCGTGGCGTCGGTTGCGGCGGAGGCTGTCGAAGCGGCCGCCTCCTTGGCTTTTGCCTCCTCCTTGGCTTTTGCCTCCTCTTCGGCGCGGGCCTTTGCTTCGGCCTCGGCCTTCAGGCGGGCCTCCTCCTCAGCCTTGGCTTTCGCCTCGGCCTGGCGGCGCTCCTCGTCGGTGATCAGCGCCCGGCAGATCTCCCCGACGAGGTCGGGACCTTCGTAGATGTAGCCCGTATAGAGCTGCACGAGGTCGGCTCCCGCGTCGAGCATCGCCCGAACGTCGTCCGGCGTCATCAGTCCCCCGACGCCGATGATGGGGTAGGTGCCTCCCGAGCGGGTATGGATCCGGCGCACGATCTCCACCGCACGCCGCGTCAGCGGCGCCCCGCTCAACCGTCCGCTGCCGATCTTCTCGAGCGACATCCGGCTGGTCTGCAGCCCTTCGCGGCGGTGGGTGCCGTTCGTGGCGACGATGCCGTCGAGCGGCGTCTCGAGCAGGATGTCCGCCACGCGGTCGACCACCTCGTCGGGCATGTCGGGCGAGACCTTCAGCATGATCGGCCGGTACTGGTTCTGTCCGCGCCGGAAGTCAAACAGCGGTTCCAGAATGCTCAGGATATGCTCCCGCGTGTGGGTCAGCCCCTCGCGGCAGGAGTTGTCGCAACTGATGTTGACGGTGAAATAGTCCGCATACTGATAGAGGTTGCGGAAGAGTTTCAGATAGTCGGTCGCCGCATTCTCGACCGGGGTCGAGGTGTTCTTGCCGATGTTGCACCCCACGATGACCCCTTCGTGCGGACGGCGCAGGTGGCGGATCGTGGTCTCCAGACCGCGGTTGGCCAGCCCGATGCGGTTGATGATGGCGTTGTCCTTCGGCAGGCGGAAGACTCGCGGCCGGGGGTTGCCCGGCTGCGGTTTCGGGGTGATGGTCCCGATCTCGATGAATCCGAAGCCCATGGCCGCCAGTTCGCGATAGGCCTCGCCGTTGCGGTCGAAGCCCGCGGCGAGCCCCACGGGGTTCTTGAAGCGGATGCCGAAGACCTCGCGTTCGAGCGCCGGGTGCTCCACGGCATAGCACTTGTGCAGCAGCCAGCGGCCGCCCGGGATCAGCCCGACGATGCGCAGGAACAGAATGACAACCCGGTGTGCCCGCTCGATCGAGAGCGAGAACAGCAGGGGTTTTATGAACTTACGATACATAACGCGGGCAAAGGTAATAAAAATATAATAGCCTCGTACTAAAAATATTCGGGTCGGTAGGCGTAGTGGTCGCGCAGCGATTCGAACCGGTCGGGATGCTGCTTCAGACGAAGGCTCTCGGCCTCGATGTCGTAGTGGGCGTCGATCGTGCGGCAAAGCTCCTCCCACGAGATCGGCCGCGGGGTGGTCGGGGTGACCTCCGGCGGGTACCACCCCGTGAGTGGCAGTCGGAAGTGGCGGCTTACGGCCGCTACGGCCAGCGACGTGGCGTTGGCCTTGCCCTGCTCCGAATAACCGGCAATATGGGGGGTGGCGATCAGCGCCCGGCCGAGCAGTTCGGCGTCGAGATCGGGCTCGTGTTCCCAGACGTCGAGCACCCATCGCAGTCCGCTGTGGAGCAGCGCCTGGCCGTCGACCACCTCGCCGCGCGAGGAGTTCAGCACGATGGCCGTGGGTTTCATCCCGGCGAAGAGCCGGGCGGAGGCCATGTGGCGGGTCGAGTCGTCGAGCGGCGTGTGGAAGGTCAGAATATCGGCCTCCCGGGCCACCTCCTCCAGCGGCAGGAAGCCGCACCCTTCGCGCTCCTGGCGCGGCGGGTCGCAGCAGAGCACGCGGAACCCCCACGCCTCGGCATAGCTCTTGACCAGCGAGCCGACGTGGCCCACGCCGACGATGCCGAGCGTGCGTTCGGCGGGGCGCCACCCCTCCGTGCGGGCGAGGCGGACGAGTACGGCCGCCACCCACTGCAGCACCCCGCGGGCGTTGCAGCCGGCTGCGGTGGCCACCTCGATGCCGTGGGCGGCGCACCACGACAGATCGATGTGGTCGAACCCGATGGTGGCCGTGGCGATCATCCGCACGCGGGATCCGGCCAGCAGCCGTTCGTCGCACCGCGTGCGGGTGCGGATGATGAGGGCATCGGCCTGGCGGACATCTTCGGGCGAGATCTCCCGCCCGGGCAGGTAGAGAACCTCGGCATGGGGTTCGAAAACCCCCTTCAGAAAGGGGATGGCTTGATCGGCAATGATCTTCATGGTGAATGACTTTGGCCGCCGAATGGCTGCGGCAGGTGCGCAAAGATAGTGAAAAAAGTCAAGGTTGTTCGCGATTTTTGCCGCGCGACACCCCGGATGCTTTATTTAAAGGTAAAAATTCGTACCTTTGTCCATCAAAATGTGACTATGGAACAGAAAACCTTCGATCCGGATGGCGTGGGGGTCGCCACCGGAACCTATTTCGGCCTCCCCTTCGAACCCGATACGGCGGAACTGGTGCTGATCTCGGCTCCGTGGGACGTGACGGTCTCCTACGGCGCCGGCACGGCCTATGCCCCCGATGCCATCATCGAGGCCTCGACCCAGCTCGACTTCCACGATCCGCTGGCCCCCGGCGCCTGGCGCCGCGGCATCGCCACGGCCGACGTCGACTACTCGCTCCAGGAGCAGTCGCAGCGCCTGCGCAGCGATGCCGAACGGGTGATCGACCACCTCGAGGGGGGCGGCAATATCGACGACGATTACGTCGTGCGCAAGATCCGCCGCGTGAACGAAGGGTGCCGCGCCATGAATGCCAACATCGAGGCGCAGGCCGCCCGCTGGCTCGATGCCGGCAAGATCGTCGGACTGGTCGGCGGCGACCACTCGACCCCCTACGGGCTGATCCGTGCACTCGGCGAGCGCCACCCGTCGTTCGGCGTCCTGCACGTCGATGCCCACTGCGATCTGCGCGAGGCCTACGAAGGGTTCGAATATTCACACGCTTCGATCATGTACAACGTGCTGCGCGACGTGCGGTCGGTCGAACGGCTCGTCCAGGTCGGAGTGCGCGACTTCAGCGCCCAGGAGGCCGCCCTGGCCGCCGCCGATACGCGGATAGTGACGTTCGACGACCTGACGCTGGCCGGCGAAGGGTTCCGCGGCGTGTGCTGGGACGAACTGTGCCGGCGCATGGTCGAGACGCTGCCCGAGGAGGTCTACGTCAGCTTCGACATCGACGGCCTGAGCTTCGACAACTGCCCCCACACGGGAACGCCCGTCTGCGGCGGCCTCAGCTTCAACCAGGCGGTCTGGCTGCTCAAGACGCTCGTCGAGTCCCGGCGGCGGATCATCGGCTTCGATGTCGTCGAGGTTTGCCCCGCCCCCGAGGGACGCATCGATGCCATCACGGGAGCCCGGATCCTCTGGAAACTCTGCGGACTGACCCTCCGCGCTTCGGATAATGCATCGAACAAGAAACTGTGATACTGCGATGAGAAATCTTCTTCTGATCCTTCCGGCCGTGGCCCTGCTGGGCGGGGCCTGCTCCCACAAGTCGGGCAGCACCGGTGTGAAACTCAAAAGCGACGTCGATTCGGTGGCCTATGTGATCGGCATGAACGTCGGGCTCAACCTCCAGCGGATGGATTCAACGATCAACGTCGCCGCCGTCTGCGAGGGAATCCGCGACGCCTTCCGCGGCGATACCCGCCTGTCGATGGACGAGGCCGAAACCTTCTACCTGAGCTACGTCAACTACGCCCTCCCGGAGAAGGCCCGCGCCTACGAGGAGCAGTTCCTGGCCGATATCGCCAAGTCGAACCGTTCGTATGCCCGCACCTCGTCGGGAGTGACCTACACGGTCGAGGAGGTGGGCGATCAGGATCAGATCCCCACCTCGGACCGCGATACGGTGGCGCTGCGGTGGGTGATCCGAACGGCCGACGGGCAGCAGATCACCTCCTCGTACGAACGCGGCGATACGATCCGCTCGGCGGTCCGCGACCTGCGCCGCGGCGTGCAGGAGAGTGTCAAACTGATCGGTGCCGGCGGCCGGATCAGCGCCTGGATGCCCTCCGATGTCGCATACGGCGCCGACGGCGACCGGCAGCTCGGCATCGCCCCCAATGCCACGCTCTATTACGAGATCGAACTGCTTGAGGTGGATAAATATGCCAATCGGTTCCGCCGCCGATAAATTGCAGGAGAAAATCGAGCGTGAAAACAATATTTTACTATCTTTGCGCGTACGAATTGCAAGCAAACATTTATATTCTAAAACAAACCATGAAAAACGTCTTTTTTGCCGCTGCACTTGCGGGTGCTGCGATGCTTGCCTCCTGTGGGGGCAACAAGACCGGCATTCAGATGGGCAGCCTGTCGGAGTTCGACTCGCTGTCGTATGCCCTGGGTGCCAATATCGGGTACGGAATCGGCTATGAGATGCGCGATATCCCGTTCGACTTCGAGGCTGTGGACAAGGGTATCCGCGAGGGTGCGCTCGGCAAGGCTTCGCAGCCCCACGACGAATCGCTGAACATGCTGCGCGAATACTTTATGTCGAAGCGCGGTGCGCGTGCCCGCGAGATCGCCAAGAAGCGTGCCGAGGCTGACAGCATCCGTCTGGCCGGCGGTGACACGTCGAAGGTCGAGTATCCGGTGGCCGATCCCGAGATGTTCGAGTCCGAGGAGGAGCGCACGAATCTCTCCTATGCATTCGGTAACGACATCGGCTACAACATCGCTCAGAGCGGCATGCCCATCAAGCTGGTGTGGATCGGCGAGGCCATGCAGAATGTCCGCGACAAGAACGCCAAGATGGACGAGAGCGCTGTGAACCAGTATCTGCAGTACTACTTCATGGTAAAGCGCCCGGCCGAGAACGCCGAGGCTTCGAAGGCCTGGCTCGAGAAGATCGAGAAGAAGTCGGGTGTGAAGAAAACGGAGTCGGGTCTGCTCTACAAGGTGACCGAGATGGGCGATACGACGGTGATGGCCAAGGATCCCCGCGACGTGGTGAAGGTGCACTACACCGGCCGCACGCGTGAGGGCAAGGTCTTCGACACGTCGAAGTTCGCAAACCGCACGAAGGAGCAGCAGGAGATGATCAAGCAGCAGCGTCCGGACGACTACGATAAGGACGAGCCCGTCGAGTTCCCGCTCAACCGCGTGATCCCCGGCTGGACCGAGGGTATGCAGCTCGTCGGCAAGGGTGGCAAGATCACGCTCTGGATCCCCGCCGAGCTGGCTTACGGTTCGCGTGGCGCCGGTCGTGACATTGGCCCCAACGAAGCCCTCGAGTTCGAGGTCGAGCTGATCGACGTAACTCCTTACGTGGAGCCCGCTCCCGCCGATTCGACTGCTACGGCTCCCGCTGTCGAGCCCGCAAAATAAGGCGGATGGCTCCGGTCTGGAGTCGCCTGAATGAAAAATCCCGACGCCGTTTGGCGCCGGGATTTTTTTGTGTGCAGCGGGGTGTTTAGGGATATGGCGATTGGCACGGACGGCCCCGGTGTGTGGAGATGATTCCGTGTTTGCGGACGGCCTCGGAGAATCCGGGTGTGCGGACCGCTCGGTTTGCGTGGATTTATGCGGGGACCGGTCTGTATGGAGGGTCCGGCGGGGTGGACATTCCGGTAGCCGGCGTCGATGGTGATACCGAATCCAAGCGGCCGGTTTGAGCGAGACCGGGGAGCGCGGGCTGTCTTCCCTGTAGAAAATTGTCTGCCGGCGAAAAAAATCCCGCTCCAATGGGGCGGGATCTCGTTTCTCTCCGGCGGTCGGCCTTGTCGCGAAGACTCGGACTGATGATGGTTCCGGTAGCCGGTCGGCCGCAGCTTGGTCAGATTGGCTCTCCGGCGGCTGGCCTTGTCGCGAAGACTCGGGCTGATGATGGTTCCGGTAGCCGGTCGGCCGTGGCTTGGTCTGATTGTCTCTCCGGCGGCCGGTCTTGTTTCGTACGGATTGTCTCTGCGGAAGTCGGGCGAGGCCTCAGAAGGGGAGGTCGTCGACCTGCGAGGCCCCCTGGGCATAGGCCGGCTCCTCGACGATGGGCGGCATCTCGGGCATCGGCGCTGGCTCCTGCTGCTTGGGCTGGATGCGCCAGGCCCGGATGTCGGTGTACCAGCGGCCGTTGTATTCGCGCGACTCGATGTTGACCGAGACCGTGTAGGCGGCTCCCTCCTTCAGTCGGGCCACTTCGTCGGGCTTGTTGAAGAAGGTGACGCAGATCTTGCGCGTGAACGACCCTTCGTTCATCTCGAATACGACATCCTGACGCTGCCACTCGCCGCGGGCCGAGGTCCCTTTCGTTACGGGCAGTATCTTGTAAACGGTTCCTTCGAATTCCATGGTTGCTTATCGGTTTTGAATGTTTGTTGATACAATCTCTCCCGCCGGGTGTCTGTGCGCGACGGTTGTCTGCAAAGATAGTGATTTTTTCGTTTCCGAGGGGCCTCCCGCTCCGAAAATCCGGAGACGGCTTTCGCAGGGGCGTCCGTCCGGGGTCACTCCTCCTGTGGAGCGGACTCTTCGCGCGGATGCCGGCGTTCGATGCGTTCGGCCAGGCGGATGCTCACCTCGTAGAGTCCGTAGAGCGGCAGGATGACGAGAATCAGGCTGAAGATGTCGGGCGGCGTGATGATGGCCGAGATGACCAGCAGCACAACGAAGGCGTGGCGCCGGTAGCGCTTCAGAAAGGCCGACGTCACGATCCCCATGCGGGTGAGGTAGTAGATCAGCACCGGCAGCTCGAAGACGAAGGCACAGGCCATCGTGACGACGATTACGGTCGAGAGGTAGTCGCCGATGTCGATCATGTTGGTGATTTCGGCGCTGACCTGGTAGTTGGCGAAGAAGTTGATCGACAGCGGCACCATGATGAAGTAGCCGAAGAGGAGCCCCGTGAAGAAGCACCCCGAGACCGAGGCGACAAACCAGCGTGTCCCGGCAATCTCACGCGGCGTGAGGGCCGGGCGCACGAAGCGCCAGAACTCCCACAGCACGTAGGGCATCGCTACGGCCAGACCCGTCACGAGCGAGATCTTCATGTGGAGGTTGAACTGTCCGGCCAGCGAGGTGTTGATCACCTGGAAGCGTTCAGAGGCGATGCGAAGTGCCGCCACGTCGGTATTGAACGAGGTGCCGGCCGTCGCGTTGAGCCACTCGGCCAGGCGGGCCCATTCGGTGCCGATCCATTCGAGCAGCCGGTTGGTGGGGAAGCCGGCGCTTTTCGGCCCGAAGAGGACCGTGTCGACGATGAAACCCTTGCAGAGAAAGGCTGCGATCCCGAGCACTACAATGGCCAGCGCCCCGCGCACCAGGTGGGGGCGGAGGGCGTCGAGGTGCTCGAAGAAAGTCATCTCCGAGGTGTCGTCTGGGCGGTTGTTCATCGCGCGGTGGAAGAATCGGTGCGTTTCGGTCTCCGGCCGGGGCGGAAGCTCTTCCTGTCGGCGGAGCGGGCCTTTCGTCCCTTCGGGTTACCGGTTTTCCCGGTACGGGTCGGAGGGGTCGTTGCGCGATGTGCGGTCGCTGTTGTTGCTGTCGCGGCGGCTGTTGTCGCGGTTGTTGCGGTTGCGCTCGTCGGCGGTATAGTCCGTGTTGACGGCATCCTTGAACTCCTTGACTCCGCGGCCCAGACCGCGCATCAGTTCGGGAATTCGTTTGGCCCCGAAGAGCAGAATGATGACCAGAATGATGATGACCAGCTGTCCGGGACCGATTGCGCAGGGGATAAACATGACTTCTCTGTTTTTAAATTCGTTTTCGGGTTCTCTCGCCTTTTCTCGCAGGGCGGGGGTGATCGGGGTGGTGGTCGGGCGGCGATGCCGTTCGGCTGCCGGCACCCTCACCCGCAAAGATAAAAAAAGCTTCGTGCAGTGGCAAATCTAAATGAATTTTTCCGGTTCCGGCGGGCGATCAGTTGTTAGGCAACTCCTCGGTGAGCAACGTGGCGGCCGGAAGGGCGCGTAGTGCTATATATATAAGGTGAGGGTGATGCCGTTCGCGTCGCGGTGCTTGCCGCCGGAAGAAACGGGGCCGCCGGCTGAATAAAAAAGCGGGACCGCCGATAAAGCGATCCCGTTTCGGTGGGCCCAGAGGGGCATGATCCCACGACCTTCGGATTATGAGTCCGCTGCTCTGACCGACTGAGCTATGGGCCCTTTGCACACGATGTGCGTGCTTTTGCGTCGACAAAGATAGAAAAACAATCCGTATTCCGCAACTGTCAAATCGTTGCCCGCAAGAATTTTTTTGCGCCGGCTCTTGTTTCTTGCAAATAAATTCGTACCTTTGTCCCGCTTAAGCACTAATTATTAACAAAAACAACGAAATGAAAAAGGGTATTCATCCGGAAAATTATCGTTTAGTGGCGTTCAAGGACATGTCCAACGACCACGTGTTTTTGTGCCGGTCCGCCGTTTCGACAAAAGAGACCATCGAAGTGAACGGCGAAACCTATCCCGTGTATAAGATGGAAATCTCCAACACCTCGCACCCGTTCTATACGGGCAAGATGAAGTTGGTTGACACCGCCGGTCGCGTCGATAAGTTTATGAGCCGCTACGCAAAACGCTACGATAAGAAGAACAAGTAAATCGTCGCATCGGCATTTACCACAACGGGCTGCATCCTCGGGATGCGGCCCGTTTGTCGTTTGGTGCGGTTTCGTGTGGTTGTCGGAGGACAGCCCCGCCGGATGCATCGTGACGGGGTGGGGCGGATGAAGTATCGGGTGGAGTGAGGTGCGGAGGGTGTGAGCGATGGTGGGGGAGATGGATGTGGGGGTGATGCGGCGGTGCGGTGGCGGACGGCGGTAATCGCGGTTCCGGCTCGAAGCTCCGGAGCCGGGCTGCAGGTGTCGGGGAGCGTGCTGTTCGCCCCGAGTCCCGAAAACGGGCGGGAGGTGTCGGGTCCGGATCGGAGGTTCGGAAGTCCTACGGCCCTGGGCCCGAAGGCTCTGAAGCCCGGAAGCCGTCGTGAGGTGTCGGTCCCGGTGTATTGGGAGGAGGGGCGGAACCGGTAGAGGCAGAAGGTGTCTGAGGAGGGCTTGCAGTCCGGAATTTCGAAACCGGGCAGGGGTGTCCGGCTCGAAAATATCTGGAAAGGGCGAAGGCGGGAGGTGTTGTGTGTGGCTGCCGGCCGGTGGGTAGTTGCGCAGTTGCACGCGCGATGATAAAAATTTCGCCTGAAAAGTCGTTTTTTGCTACAATGTTGTTGTTTTATTCCTATATTTGCCGCGAAGGCAAACAAGAATAGTGTGCAACTTTTAATTTATTGTGTGTCATGAAAAACGGAATCAAACCGATGATCGTCGCGGCAGCCCTCGCTGCGATTGCCTTTACCTCCTGCGTCAGCAAGCAGGTCGCTGTCCAGGCCGAATCCCAGCGCGATTCGCTCGCCGTGGTCGTCAGCGAAAAGGATTCACTGATCAATGCCGTCTTCTCCGATATCAACGCCATCTCGGAGAATCTTGCCATGATCAAGTCGCGTGAAAACCTGATCACCGTCGCCGGGGATACCGAAGGCGTCCGCCGTCCCGTCGAGGAGATCAACAACGATATCGCGGCCATCGACCGCCTGCTCCAGGAGAACAAGTCGAAGATCGCTTCGCTGCAGCGTTCCGCCGCCCAGCTGCGCAAGGCCAATCTGCGGATCGACGGGCTCGAGAAGATGATCGGCGACCTGAACCAGCAGCTCGCCGACAAGACTTCCGAAGTCGCTCAGCTGCGCGAAAACCTCGCTCAGATGGGTATTCAGGTCGAAAATCTTACCGAAGAGGTCGCCGAACAGAAGAGCGAGGTCGAAAACCTCAGCTCCGAGAAGGTCGAACTCCAGAACCAGCTCAATACGGTCTACTACATCGTCGGCTCGGAGAAGGAGCTGCGCGATGCCCAGATCATCAACAAGCAGGGCTTTATCGGCCGTACGCTGACCGTCGGCAAGACGGCCAACCTCGACAGCTTTACCGTCGCCGACTCGCGGCTGCTGACCGAAATCCCCGTTGGCCACAAGAAGGCTACGGTCGTCTCTTCGCACCCCGAAGATTCGTATGAACTCGTCCTGGGAGCCGACAAGTGCGTTGAAAAACTGCTCATTACCGATCCGGCCCGCTTCTGGGAGTCGTCGAAAATCCTGATTGTAAGCTACAAGTAGCCTCTCCGCCGGACTCTTCGACTGTTCGAACTGCAAGGCCTGTCCCTCCGGGGCGGGCCTTGTTGCATTCCGCATCACGACTTTTTACTTGCTTTTCCGGACTTTTTTTGTAATTTTGTAAAAACATTCTCACGATCACGTGTATGGATTATCAACCCAAACCGCAGTTTGTGGAGTCGATTTCGAAGGAGTGTTGTTCTGCGGATTGTAGTAGTTGTCCTACCTTTCCAGCGCCATTCCGACGCATCGGCGACTCTTCCTACTGTCGGTTCTCCCAACTCTCGTTTGCAGCCGGCGAGGGCGTTACGTTCCCTGCCGACCGCATCGTCCGGATCCTCTTCATACTGTCCGGCTCCCTGCGCCTCGAACACGGTGCCGATACCGTGCGCCTGGTGACCTCGAAACAATGTGTCTGCCTGGCCCGGAACGAACAGTTCGTGGCTACGGCTCAGGATGTCGAAACCCGTCTGGTCGTCCTTTCTCTGGTCCATCGCATCGAATTCTGCGAACAGGACTTCTTCGACAAGGCCGGAACTTTCGATACGACGATCCCCTCCGAGGCCGTCCCGCTGCTGTCGATCCATCCCGCCATCGAACAGCTGCTCGCCTCGATCTTCACCGTGCCGCAGCTGGTCGAGTGCTGCCGCTATCACCGCATGAGGGCCACCGAGCTCTTCATGATGATCAAGGTCCTCTACACGCCGACCGAACATGCCTACTTCTTCCAGTCGATGATCCAGCCCCGGGACAATTTCCGCGTCTTCGTCTGCAACAACTACGACAAGGCGCAGGGGGTGACCGAACTGGCCGCTCTGGCGGGTATGAGCCTCTCGGTCTTCAAACGGCGCTTCGCCGAGCACTTCAACGACAGCGTCTACCACTGGATGATGCGGCAGAAGGCCATGAAGATCTACTCCGATATCCGCGACGGCGAGGACAGCACCCGCGCCCTGATGGAAAAGTACGGTTTCCGCCATTATACGCAGTTCAGCCGCTTCTGCAAGAATTATCTGCAGGCGACGCCTGCGCAGCTGATCAATTCGATCCGAAAAAAATAGCGGTCATCCGCACGTTGCCGCATCGTCGCCCCGTCTTCCTGCCGTCCAGGCCGGAGGCTTTTGTGCAAAAGATTGAGCCCTTTGCGCGATATTTTTTTGCCGAACCTGTTGCGTTATCCAAAACTTTTCCTATCTTTGCACCCGATTTCGCCCCTGAAGCTTCGTCGCTCGGGCACCGTTCTTTGAGAAGAGTGATAAAATGAAAAATTTATCCTCAAAAAATTTGGAAGATAAATTTTTTATGCCTACCTTTGCAATCCAAAACGGTGAATATTGCCGATGTAGCTCAGTTGGCCAGAGCAGCTGATTTGTAAT
>UMJL01023675.1_pt1 | contig 15399 bp, 8 predicted proteins | sample 1966071 | NCBI WGS metagenome assembly UMJL01 (sample SAMEA4836148, study PRJEB28245) | human gut metagenome | biome: gut microbiome; material: fecal sample | place: Denmark | collected 2008
CGTTGCACCGGCAGGTCCCTGCGGACCGACAGGTCCGGGCACGCCTTGTGGACCGCGAAGTCCGTTGAAGCCGCGAGGCCCCGGTATTCCTTGCGGTCCGACGGGACCGCGTGGTCCTGCTATCACGCTGCAAAGTCTTGCGGGCGGATTGCAAGGATAAATATTGTTTCTGCATAAACAACCCATAGTTTTACCTCCGAAAAAATATGTAAACAAGGGCTTTCGTTATATCCTATGCCGACGCGCTTCGGCGTGTGATTTTCAATGGTTTGACATCATAAAAATAATGTGATATATTTTATATATTCTTTTATGGGAGAATTGATAATGAACTACGTAATAAGCACCGACGCGTGCGCAGACATGCCCGTCGGATATGAAAAGGAACATGATATACCCATCGTTCCGATGCCGTACTCTTTGAAGATGCCGAAGGGCACGCTGAAAAAACTCGACTTTATCGGGAAGGCGAACACGGAGTTCGATATTGTGGAATGCCGCACCGACACGACGGGCTTTATTCAGAACATGAAAAAGTTCTTTGACACACTTCGCGCGGGGGCGATTCCCAAGACGAGTCAGTCCAACGCTGAAATCACTTTTGAAACGCTTGAACCTTACGTGAAAGCGGGCAACGACGTTTTGCATATCGCGTTTTCGTCGGGCATGAGCGGCAGTTTCAACTCCGCTTGTATCGCGGCAACCGAGCTTATGGAAAAATATCCCGGACGCACGGTGAAAGTCGTTGACAGTCTCGGAGGCGTCGGCGGCGAAGGGCTGTGCGTAATGGACGCGGTGAAACTTCGCGACGAAGGCGTGAGCATTGAAGACGCGCACAAAAAACTTACCGAATACGCGCCGAGATATCATCATTATTTCACGGTCGGCGACAAAGCCTATCTTGCAAGAAGCGGCCGTATCTCGGGCATCGAATACATGTTCGCAACCCTTCTCAATATCCAGATTATTCTGGGACTTGACGGCGAAGGCAAGGTTTATCCCGCCGCAAAGGTCAGGGGAACGAAAAACGTATACAAAAAGTTTTTGGAATTGTTTGAAACCGAAAAGGGCGACGAAGACAACTCCGAAATCATTTTGTGCCACGGCGACAATCCCGACGGAATCAAACTTCTGGGCGAAATGATGACCGAAAAATTCCCCGAAATCAAAAAAATCGATTACAACTACGTCAACCAGATGGTGGGCAGCAATTCGGGCCCCGACAGTCTTGCGCTTTTCTTCCACGGAAAACCGCGCGCGATTTACAAGAGGTAATAAAAAACAAAAGCGAGGAAAAAATCCTCGCTTTTTTTATGCGGAAAAGCAGTTATTCGTTGAAATCTTCGCGACTTAACGTTTTTCCGCTTTTTGCCGATTGATAAATGACGTAATAGCCTTTTCCGTTTTCGTCGTCGGTCAGTGCCAGCCAATCGCAGACGTTTTTGATTTCGTCGGGTGGCGGGCTCTTTTTTTCGTACGGCACGCCGTAGCAGATGTATTCGACCTCGTCAAGGTTGAAAATCAAGCCCACGACGTAATTGCCGTCGTCGCCGCTAACGTTCACCCATTTGCTGTTCGGGACGGCGTTTTCAAGGTCAGTGTTTTTTGGAAAACAAATGAACATTTCGTCAAGTTGCGGCTTTACGGCAAGGTAAAAATCGTTGCCCGTAAAACTGTTTTCTTTTGCGAAATCGGGGGCGGAAACGCTTGCGTTTTCCACGCGAAAACCCGCGTCTAAGGCATCTTGCGGCGGCTCGTCGGGCGGTGAAAACCTTGCGGTTTCGGCGGTTTCGGACGCGGTTGACAAATCGACGTTTTCATCTTTGTTCCGTGTTTTTTCGACGGGGTTTTCTTGTTTTTTCACCGCCGATTTTTTGCGGTTTTCCGTTTTCTTTTCAAAGTCGGATAACAGGTTGAAACAGCGGAATTTGTCGTTTCCCGTCGTGCCGAAATACAAGGTTTTGCCGTTTTTTGCGATAACGCAATCTATGTTGTCGGAAAGCGAAAGGGTGCCGAGATTTCTTTCTCCGTTTTCTGCATTAAACGACAAAATTTTGTCGCCGATTCGTATTATCATCGTTGCGTCCCGAACGTCGTCAACGTGCAAAGAAGTATTGAAAACAGTGCGCCCGCCGTCGGACACAAAACGCAGAATACCGCTGCCGACGCCTGTTTTGACATCGGATAAAATCATAACTTTTTTCTGAAAAGACATATTAAATTCTCCTTTTAAGAAATAATATGTGCCATGCATTAAAAAAATGCGTCTGTTTTGAAAACAACAAAACAGACGCTTTAAGTTGAAAAAAAGATGTTATAAACCTATTGTTTTGCAACAACGGTTGCGGAAGCGATGACGGAGATGCCGTCGCCCGCGCCGACGAGACCAAGTCCTTCCGTCGTCGTGAAGGCAAGCGACAAATTGTCCTTGCATATCGAAAGAGCGTGTGACAACGACGTGCGGATTTTGTCGAAATACGGGTTAAGTTTCGGGCGTTGACAAGCGACCGTTGCCGAAACGAATTTCACGACGTAACCGCGCTTATCTAAGCGCGATAAAACTTCTTTCAAAAGAAGCATGCTGGAAATTCCTTTGTATTTTTCGTCGGTGTCGGGGAAAAGAACGCCGATATCTCTTTCGCCGATTGCGGTAAGAATCGCGTCCATTACGGCGTGCGTCAGAACGTCCGCGTCGCTGTGACCGAGCAGTCCTTTTTCAAAGGGGATTTCCACGCCGCCGAGCACGAGTTTCCGATTTTCGACGAGCTTGTGCGTATCTATGCCTATGCCCGAGCGGTACGGGAAAGTTTCAAGATCGGAAAATTTTGTGATTTTAATGTTTTTCACGTCGCCGTCAACGGCTTTCGCATCGTCGTACAAAGTAAGGTAAACCGACGCGTCGTCGGTAAATGACGAAGAAATGCGGGCATAAGCGGTTTTCAGTTTTTCGGTTCTGAAACCTTGGGGTGTCTGAACACGGCGGAAATTTTCGCGGTCTGCCGCGCTGTATCCGTTTTTCACGTTCGCGATGCTGTCGTCGAGTTTTATCACGGGGACCACTGCGTCGACGTCGTTCAGCGCGTCAAGTACGTTTTTTATCACGTTGTCGGAAACGTATGGCCTCGCGCCGTCGTGGATAAGAACGAATTCGGCAGTTACGCGTTCAAGGGCGCGTTTCACGGTGTCGGTGCGGGTGCTGCCGCCCAAAATCACGGTTACGTTTTCGTATCCGTCGAAAAGCGAGCGCGCGCGGGCAAAATTCTCGTCGTTCACCGCGACGATTATTTTTTCAAGACCGGAAAAAGCAAGAAAGGGCAATACGGAATTTTCAAGCACCGTACGGCCGTTTACCGTGCAGAAGAGTTTGTTGAGGTTGCCTGAAAAGCGGGAACTCTCGCCCGCCGCCGGAATAATTACGTCAAACATCAGTCGTCGATCACCTCATACAAATCGGTTGCGTTTGCCTTGTTTGCGACGTCGGGGGTTGCAAGGATTCTGATTTTTACGGTGTCGTTGCCGAAATGCACGACGACGATATCGCCCGCTTTGACGTCTTTGGACGGTTTCGCGTCGCGGCCGTTAACCTCGATTCTGCCGCCGTCGCAGGCGTCCTGCGCGACGGTGCGGCGTTTAATAATGCGTGAAATTTTCAAAAATTTGTCGATTCTCATTATTTTTCGTTTATTTTTGTACTTTTTTTATTTTATTTATAAATATATAAGCAAAAACGGTTGACATCTTGCGCGACTTCGTGTAAACTCGTAAAATGCGTAAAAATATGAATAAGTATATTTTTCTTTTTCGAATCAGTCGGAAAGGGTAGGGGCGAATGTCGCCTTTTTGCGTTGTCGTACTGAGGTTTTAGCCCTCGCGAGGTGCATCAAGACATAACCTTCTTATGCACTTATCTCATTATAATGCACGGTAGCAAAAATTTCAACATAATTTCAAAATTTAATTTCCAGTAAAAAAGGAGTTACACGATGTCAGAAGTAAAAGTTCACAAGGTAAAGTATGGCAATACCGAGCGTTACTCTTTCAGCAAGATCAAAGACGTGCTCGATATTCCGTACCTCATCGAAGTTCAGAAGAATTCGTACAAGAGTTTCCTCGAACACGGCATCAAAGACGTGCTGGACGAATATTCGCCCATCCGCGACTTTTCGGGACGTATGGAATTGTCCTTCATCGATTACAGACTCGACGGAGAGCCGAAGTATTCGGTCAGGGAATGCAAAAACCGCGACGCGACGTATGCCGTGCCTCTTAAAGTAAAGGCTCGTCTCACCAACCTCGAAACGGGCGTTATCGAAGAGCCGGAAGAAATCTTTATGGGCGATATTCCTTTGATGACGGACAGCGGAAGTTTCGTCATCAACGGCGCGGAACGCGTTATCGTCAGCCAGCTTGTCAGGAGCCCGGGCGTTTATTACAAGGGCGAAAGGGACAAAAACGGCGTAATGCGCTATTCCAACCAGATGATTCCTAACCACGGCGCGTGGCTTGAATTCGAGCAGGACGCCAACGGTTTGCTTTGGGTACACGTCGATCGTCAGCGCAAAATCACCGCAACCACGCTTTTAAGGGCTTTGGGTTACGGCACGGACGACCAGATCAACGCCGTATTTGAAGAAAAGATGATTGCCGACACCTGTGAACGCGATCCGCAAGGCTCGCACACCGAAGAAGCGGGCAAAATCGACCTGTTCAGAAGAATGCGTCCCGGCGAAGTTCCCACCCTCGAAGGCGCGAACATTCTCATCAACAATTACTTCTTCGACAATCGTCGTTACGACCTTACGAGAGTCGGCAGGTATAAGTTCAACAAAAAGCTGAGCATTGCTTCCCGTATCGAGGGACAAAAAATCACCCGCGACGTCGTAAGCGTTCTCACCGGCGAAATCCTTGCCGAAAAAGGCGAGGTCATCACCGAAGAAAAAGCGAAAGAAATCCAGAACAACGCCGTGAACGAAGTTTACGTCGAAGTTGCCTCTGCCGAAAAAGACGGCGAAAAGAAAACGATTGAATTCAAAGTCATCGGCAACAACACCGTCGACCTTGACGCAATCGTCGACTGCAATCCCGAGGAACTCGGAATTCTGGAAAAGGTTTATTATCCCAACCTCAAAAAACTTCTTGACGAAGTCGAAGGCGACGAAGCGCGCCTTGACGCAATAAGAAACAACGTGAAAGAACTTGTCGTAAGACACCTGACGCTTGAAGACATCGTAGCGGCAATCACTTACAACCAAGGTCTTTCCTATGGTCTCGGCACGACCGACGATATCGACCACTTGTCGAACCGTCGCGTCCGCTCCGTCGGCGAACTTCTGGAACATCAGTTCGGAAAAGGTATGCTCCGTCTTGAAAGAGTTATCAAGGAGCGTATGTCCATCGCCGCCGAAACCGCCGATATGAAACCCTCGACCCTTATCAACACCCGTCCCGTGGCAAGCGCGATCAAGGAATTCTTCGGAAGCTCCCAGTTGTCGCAATTCATGGAACAGCCCAACCCCATTGCGGAACTCACGCACAAACGTAAAGTTTCCGCTCTCGGCCCCGGCGGTTTGTCAAGGCAAAGAGCCGGCTTCGAAGTCCGTGACGTTCACCACACTCACTACGGTCGTATGTGCCCGGTAGAAACGCCCGAAGGACAGAACATCGGTCTTATCACTTCGCTTGCTTCGTACGCACGCATCAACGAATACGGATTTATCGAATCGCCGTACAGAAAGGTCAAAAAACCCGAAGGCATCGTTACCGACGACGTCACTTATATGGCGGCGGACGAGGAAGATAAGTACGTCATCGCGCAAGCCAGCGAAACGCTTGACGAAAACGGAAAATTCATTCACCAACGCGTTACATGCCGTATCCGCGAAGATATCCGCGAGGTTGACGTAAGCCGCGTCGACTATATGGACGTATCGCCCAAACAGTTGGTATCCATTGCAACCGCTCTTATTCCGTTCCTTGAAAACGACGATACGAACCGTGCGTTGATGGGCTCGAACATGCAGCGTCAGGCAGTGCCTCTGCTTCGTCCCGAAGCGCCGATGATCGCAACCGGCGTCGAACATAAGATTGCATACGACAGCGGCGTGCTTATCATCGCCAAAAACGACGGTATCGTAAAATACGTCGACGCAGACAAAATCGTCGTGGCTCGTCCCGACGGCGAAGACGATACTTACTACACCTCGAAATTCGTGCGCAGCAACCAAAGCACCTGCATCAACCAGAAACCTATCGTGGTCAGCGGTCAGAAGGTGACGAAGGGTATGATCCTTGCGGACGGTCCTTCAACCCAGAACGGCGAACTCGCGCTTGGCAGAAATATCCTTATCGGCTTCATGAGCTGGGAAGGCTATAACTACGAAGACGCGGTACTTATTTCCGAACAACTCGTACGCGACGACGTTTTCACCTCGATCCACATCGAAGAATACGAAAGCGAAGCCCGCGAAACGAGACTTGGCGAAGAACAAATAACGAGAGATATCCCCAACCTTTCGGAAGAGGCTCTTAAAAACCTGGACGAAGACGGTATCGTCAGAGTCGGCGCGGAAGTCAGAAGCGGTGACATTCTCGTCGGTAAAGTCACCCCGAAGGGCGAAACCGAACTTACGCCCGAAGAAAGACTTCTTCGTGCAATTTTCGGTGATAAAGCAAGAGAAGTGCGCGATACGTCCCTCCGTGTGCCTCACGGCGAAAGTGGTATCGTTGTCGACGTGAAAATCTTCACAAGAAAGAACAGGGACGAGCTTGCTCCTGGCGTCAACAAACAGGTGCGCGTATATATCGCGCAAAAACGTAAGATTTCGGTCGGCGACAAGATGGCGGGCCGTCACGGTAACAAAGGCGTCGTGTCCCGCGTTCTTCCCAAAGAAGACATGCCGTTTATGGCAGACGGTACGCCGCTGCAAATCGTGTTGAACCCGTTGGGCGTTCCTTCCCGTATGAATATCGGTCAGGTTCTTGAAGTTCACTTGGGACTTGTCGCGAAAATGCTTGACTGGAAGATCGCAACCCCCGTATTCGACGGCGCGTCCGAAAACGACATTAAACAACTTTTGCAGGAAAACGGACTTCCCGAAGACGGCAAAATTCAACTTTTCGACGGCCGCACGGGCGAACCTTTCGAAAACCGTGTAACGGTCGGCTACATGTACTACCTTAAACTTGCTCACCTTGTCGACGACAAGATTCACGCAAGAAGCACGGGTCCGTACAGCGTGGTAACGCAGCAGCCCCTTGGCGGCAAGGCGCAATTCGGCGGACAGCGTTTCGGCGAAATGGAAGTCTGGGCGTTGTACGCATACGGCGCGGCGAACATTTTGCAGGAAATCATCACCGTTAAGTCGGACGACGTCGTGGGACGTGTCAAGACTTACGAAAATATCGTGAAGGGCAACAACGTGTCCGAACCGGGTATCCCCGAATCGTTCAAGGTTCTTATCAAAGAATTGCAATCGTTGGCTCTTGACGTCAAAGTTCTTACCGAAGAACATGACGAGGTCAAACTGCGCGACTTCACCGAAGAAGATGCAGACACCGTTGCGTTCAACGCAGATAAGAAAGACGAAGAACTTGCGGAAGTCGACATCGACGACTTGTTCAAGGTTGACAACGTTGACGAAGGCGATCTGTTCGGCGACAATCTGTTCGACGACAGCGACGCTGATTTCGATAACGATATTTTCAAGGATATGGCCGACAACGCGTCGGACGATGCTGAGTAAGGAGGTATCGGCATTATGTATGAATTAAGTTCTTTCGATTCAATGCAAATCGGTATTGCCAGCCCTGAAAAAATCAGGGAATGGTCGTACGGTGAGGTTCTTAAACCCGAAACGATAAATTACAGAACACAAAAACCCGAGCCCGGCGGACTTTTCTGCGAGAAAATCTTCGGGCCCACGAAAGACTGGGAATGCCACTGCGGCAAATATAAACGCATTCGTTACAAGGGCGTCATCTGCGAAAAGTGCGGCGTCGAAGTAACGAAAGCGAAAGTCCGTCGCGAACGTATGGGACATATCGAACTTGCGGCGCCCGTATCGCACATCTGGTATTTCCGCGGCGTTCCTTCGCGTATCAGCCTTATGGCGGATATTTCCCCGAAGGAGCTTGAACAGGTTTTGTACTTCGTATCCCATATCGTTCTCGATCCGGGCGAAGTCCCCGAAATCCACAAAAAACAAGTCCTTACCGACCGTGAATATCGCGAACTTTGCGAAAAATACGGCAGCAAGGCTTTCCGCGTCGGAATGGGTGCGGAAGCTATAAAAGAACTTCTTATCGAAATCGACCTCGATAAGGAAAGCAAAATTCTGAAAGACATCGTCGCGAATTCCGTCGGACAAAAAAGACTGCGCGCGGTAAAACGTCTTGAAATCGTGGAAGCGTTCCGCATCAGCGGCAACCGCCCCGAATGGATGATTCTGGACGTTATCCCCGTTCTCCCGCCCGAACTTCGCCCGATGATTCAGCTTGACGGCGGACGTTTCGCAACGAGCGACCTTAACGACCTTTACAGACGCGTTATCAACCGTAACAATCGTCTGAAACATCTGAAAGAACTCGGCGCGCCCGACACCATCATTCACAACGAAAAACGTATGCTCCAAGAAGCCGTCGACGCTCTTATCGATAACGGCAGAAGGGGCAAGGCGGTCACCGGCAGCGGCAACCGCGACCTTAAATCGTTGTCCTCGATGCTGCGCGGTAAACAAGGCCGTTTCCGTCAGAACCTGCTTGGTAAACGTGTCGACTATTCAGGTCGTTCCGTTATCGTCGTAGGGCCGGAACTGAAACTTTATCAGTGCGGTTTGCCCAAAGAAATGGCTGTTGAGTTGTTTAAGCCGTTCGTAATGAACAAACTTGTGGAACGCAACATCTGCCATAACATCAAGAGTGCGAAACGCTTTGTGGAGTCGATGAAACCCCAGGTATGGGACATTCTGGAAGAAGTCATCAAGGATCACCCCGTACTTCTGAACCGCGCTCCGACGCTTCACAGGCTTGGTATTCAGGCGTTTGAACCCGTCCTTGTCGAAGGTCGCGCAATCAAACTTCATCCGCTTGCCTGCGGCGCGTTCAACGCCGACTTCGACGGCGACCAGATGGCAGTCCACGTACCTTTGTCGATCGAGGCGCAAGCCGAAGCCAGAATCCTTATGTTGTCCACCAACAACATTTTGAAACTTTCGGACGGTCACCCGATCATCTCTCTTACACAGGATATGGTAATAGGTTCTTATTACCTTACTATCATACGCCCGGGCGCGAAAGGTGAAGGCAAAATATTCAGATCCCCCAACGAGGCGATGACCGCTTACAGAAACGGCGTCATCGACCTTCAAGCAAAAGTCGTAATGCGCGTTGAAAAGGAAATCGACGGCAAAGTGTACAGCAAACGCCTGACCACTTCCATCGGTCGTTGGATTTTCAACGAAATCATTCCGCAGGATTTGCATTTCGTACCGCGCGACACGCCCGAACAAATGCTTGACCTCGAAGTCGAAGGGCTTATCAACGAAAGCAAGGGCATTATCGCTCTTCGCAAGCAGGAACTCAACAAAATCGTCGATAACTGCTTTAAGTACAAGGGCGCAACCGAAACCGCAAAAGTCGCCGACGCTATCAAGAGCCTTGGCTATAAATACTCGACTTTGTCGGGCGTAACGACAAGCGTTTTCGATATGCATATTCCCGAAGGCAAAGAGGCAATCATCAAGAAAGCCGACGACGCAATCGTCAACGTCGAAAAGAACTTCCGTCGCGGTATCATCTCGGAAGACGAACGCTACAATGCGGTTGTCGAAACCTGGAAGAAAGCCACCGACGAAGTCACCGAAGAACTTAAATCCGAAATGGATCCCTTCAACCCCATCTGGATGATGGCGAACTCCGGCGCTCGTGGTAACATGGGACAGATTCGTCAGCTTGCAGGTATGCGCGGACTTGTTTCCGACCCGTCGGGCAGAACGATCGAACTTCCCGTCAAGGCAAACTACCGCGAAGGGCTTTCCGTTCTTGAATACTTCATTTCGTCGCACGGCGGACGTAAAGGTCTGGCGGATACCGCTCTTAAAACGGCAGACTCGGGTTATCTTACCCGTCGTCTTGTCGACGTATCGCAGGACGTCATCGTCAACGAGGAAGATTGTGGCGACACGAAAGGCGTCGAAGTCACGGCAATTTACGACGGCAAGAACAGGCTTGAAACTCTTGCGGAACGTATCGACGGCAGATATACGGTGAAACCCGTCCTACATCCCGTCACCGGCGAGGTGCTTGTGGAAGCGGATACGATGATCCTTCCCGACAAGGCGCAGGAAATCGACAAAATTCTTACCGACGAATGGATTAAGAACGGCTCCGATCTCAAAAAACTGCCGAAAGTCGCAATCAGAAGCATTCTTTCGTGCAAAACACGCCACGGCGTCTGCGCGAAATGCTACGGCAAGAATATGGCGAGCGGCAACCCCGTAAAACTCGGCGAAGCCGTCGGTATCATCGCGGCGCAATCAATCGGCGAACCGGGCACGCAGCTTACGATGCGTACCTTCCACTCGGGCGGCGTTGCAACGTCGGACGATATTACGCAAGGTCTTCCCCGTGTCGAAGAATTGTTTGAAGCGCGTCGTCCCAAGGGACAGGCGGTCATCGCGGAAAACAGCGGCGTCGTAACCCGCACCAACAACGACCGTGAAATCATCGTTACGAGCGCTGACGGCGAAACCAAATCGTACGCGATTCCTTACGGCGCGAAACTCAAAGTCGATAACGGCAGCAAGGTGGAACCGGGCGATCCGTTCACTCAAGGTTCAATCAACCTGCAAGATATGCTCCGCGCACGCGGCGTAAAAGGCGTACAGGATTACGTGACGAAAGAAGTCCAGTCGGCGTACAGAAACTCCGGCGTCGATATCAACGATAAACATATCGAAGTCATCGTCCGCCAGATGCTCAGAAAGGTTAAGATCGAGTCGCAGGGCAGCACCGATATGCTCCCTGGCACGCTCGTCGACATCTTTGAGTACGAAGACGCCAACCAAAAAACCCTTGAAAACGGCGGAGAACCCGCAAAGGCAAAACGTACGTTGCTCGGTATCACGAAAGCCGCTCTCGCGACGGAATCCTTCCTGTCGGCGGCATCGTTCCAGGAAACCGCCCGCGTACTTACCGACGCCGCAATCAAGAACAAAATCGATCCGTTGCTCGGTCTGAAAGAAAACGTTATCATAGGTAAACTTATCCCCGCCGGCACCGGTATGAAGATTTACAAAAACATCACCACCGCTCCCGTTGTGGATCATCCCGAAAAGCCGATTACCTGTACTTTCGAAGATAAGGAATTCGACGACACCCTCGGCGATTACGACAACGAATAACAAATACACGGCGGTCACATCGGAAGTATACCTTTTTGACCGCCGATTTTCTGGAGATACTATGAAAAGACTGTTTACATCAGAAAGCGTTACCGAAGGACATCCCGATAAGGTTTGCGACCAGATCGCGGACGCTATCCTTGACGATATTCTTGCAAAAGATCCCGGGGCTCACGTTGCGTGCGAAGTTTGCGCGACGACGGGCGTCGTGTTCGTAATGGGCGAAATCACGGCGGATTGCTATTCCGACATCTCGAAAATCGCGCGCGACGTCATCAAAGACGTCGGTTACGACAGCAGTGATTTAGGATTCGACTACAACACCTGCTCGGTTCTCACCGCGATTAACGAGCAATCGCCCGATATCGCAATGGGCGTCAACGACGCACAGGAATTCGACGGCGATATTATCGACAAAACCGGCGCGGGGGATCAGGGTATGATGTTCGGTTTCGCCTGCGACGAAACGGAAGAACTTATGCCGATGCCCATCGTGCTGTCGCACGCGCTCACCAAAAAACTCACGGCGGTGAGAAAAGACGGCACCCTTTCGTACTTGCGCCCCGACGGGAAATCACAGGTTACCGTCGAATATGACGACGGCGTTGTGAAACGCGTCGATACGGTTGTCATTTCCGCACAGCACAACCCCGACGTATCGCAGGAACAAATAAGAAAAGATATTATCGAAAAGGTCATAAAAACCACAATCCCCGAAAACCTTATCGATGACGATACAAAGATTTTCGTCAACCCCACGGGCAGGTTCGTTATCGGCGGACCGCACGGCGACAGCGGGCTTACGGGACGTAAAATCATCGTCGATACGTACGGCGGATATTGCCCGCACGGCGGCGGCGCGCTTTCAGGAAAAGATCCCACGAAAGTTGACAGAAGCGCACTTTACATGGCAAGATACGTCTGTAAAAACGTCGTTGCGGCAAAACTTGCAAAAAAATGCGAAATCGAGGTTGCCTATGCAATCGGTCGCGCACGCCCCGTTTCGGTGTCCTTGAACACGTTCGGCACGGGCGTAGTGTCCGACGAAATTCTGACAAAAGCGGTGCTGAAAGTGTTTGACTTCCGTCCGCTTGCAATCATCAACAACCTTGACTTACGCAAACCCGTTTACAGAAAGGTTGCCAACTACGGCCATCTCGGAAGAAACGACGTTACTTGGGAAAAGACCGACAAAACGGAGGAACTTAAAAAAGCGGTAGCGGAGATTAAGTAATGATTATCTCGGGCGACGTCGAAAAAATTATTTTCAGAAACGAAGACAACGGTTATACCGTCGTCGATTTAAGAAGCAGCGGTGATTACGTCACCGCTGTCGGCGTTTTTCCGGAAATTTACGAAGGTATGCGGCTGGAACTTACCGGCGACTATAAGTACCACACAAGACACGGCTTGCAGTTTCTTGCGGAAAGCGTGAAAGTTGTCGAGCCCGACGGCGCGGCGGCAATCGAAAAGTTTCTGAAAAGCGGAATTTTTAAGGGCGTCGGCGAAGTTACCGCAAAGAATATCGTGGAGCGTTTCGGTGAGCGCACCCTCGACGTGATGAAAACAAGCCCCGAAAAACTTGCCGAAGTGAAAGGAATCAGCGCGAAAAAGGCGGCGGAAATATGCGCCACTCTTCGCGAGCACGGCGAAATGCAGGATACGCTTGTATATCTTCAACGCTTCGACGTGTCCCTGAACCTTGCGCTTAAAATCTATAAAACGTACGGCGCGCGCACCGAAGAAGTCATAAAAACCAATCCGTATCAACTTATTTCCGACGTGGAACGCGTCGGGTTTCAGACCGCCGACAAAATCGCACAGGAAGTCGGAATCACGAAAGACAGCGATTTCAGAATTCGGGCGGGCATAATTTATACCCTTAAAGAAGCGTCGAACAAGAGCGGGCACACCGCGCTTCCCGACGATATACTTAAAAAAGAACTTTTATCCCTTCTGGGGTTTGACGAAACTTATCTTGAAAAGGTGGAGTGCAATATCGAAGACCTTATTTTCCTGGCGGAAATCAAAGACTACGTCGTCGATAACGCGCGCTTTTATATGCTTTACAAAAGCTACCTTACCGAAAAAACGATTGCAAGACGACTTGCGCTACTCGAAGCGGCGCACGGCGACATCGAAGTGGATTTTTCGGAACAAATCGATAAGTTTGAAGAAATGTGCGGCATAAAACTGCACGAAAAGCAGCGCGAAGCCGTGTCGAACAGCCTTAATTCCGGCGTGCACGTAATAACGGGCGGCCCCGGCACGGGCAAAACCACGATAATAAAGTGCATTCTGCACATTCTCAAATTTTTGAAGCTGTCCTATCAGCTGTGCGCGCCAACGGGACGCGCGGCGAAACGTATGGGCGAGGCGACGGGTGAAGAAGCGAAAACCATTCACCGCCTGCTTGACCTCGATTTCAAGGACGGCAAAGGCTATTTCACTTACAACGAAAACACGAAAATCCCTGTGGACGTCGTCATCGTCGACGAAGTGAGCATGGTTGACGAATACGTCTTTTCAAGCCTTGTCAAGGCGTTGCAGGACGGCGCGACGCTAATACTCGTTGGCGACAAGGATCAGCTTGCGTCGGTGGGCGCGGGCAACGTTCTTGCGGACGTAATCGCGTCGGGACTTTTCAAAATAACGTATCTTGACAAAATCTACCGTCAGTCCGACGGCAGTATGATTATCGAAAACGCGCACCTTATAAATCACGGCAAAATGCCTGTGCTCGACAACCGCGCAAAAGACTTTTTCTTTGTCGACAAGTCCGACCCGACCGAAGTCAAAGCCGAGGTCGAAGCGCTTGTCACGACAAGACTGCCGAAGTATCTGAAATGCGAGCAGACCGACGTGCAGGTACTGTGTCCGATGAAAAAGGGTGTTGCGGGCGTCATCAGCTTAAACGCTGCGATAAGGGACAGCCTTAACCCGAAAAAGGATTCTTCCGACGACATAAAATGCGGCGAATACACCTTCCGCGAAGGTGATAAAATAATGCAGACCGTCAATAATTACGAGCAGGAATGGTTTGAAGAAGTTGACGGAAGAACTAGACGCGGGGCAGGCGTTTTCAACGGCGATACGGGCTTTATCGAAAGTATCGACCGACAAAATATGAAGTTTAACGTGCGTTTTGATGATAATAAAGTGTCGGAATATTCGTTAAGCGATATTGACCAGATTATCCCGGCATACGCCGTTTCGGTGCATAAATCGCAGGGAAGCGAGTTCAAGGCGGTGGTTGTCGCGCTCTCGCAGGGGAACTATTTCATAATGACCAGAAACCTTTTGTACACCGCCGTAACCCGCGCGAAAGACCTGTGCGTCATCGTGGGCGCGGAAGACGTCGTAAAGCGTATGGTCAGGAATAATTACACTGCAAAACGATATACGTTGCTCACAAGATTTCTTACGGAGGCGTACGGTGAATACGACTAAGGCGAAGGAGTTTTTCAAAAAACTTTCCAATAAGTTTCTGGATTTGCTGTATCCCGAAGGGCTGACCTGCGTCAACTGCGGCGACGAACTTCAACACGAAACAAGGCTGAATCTTTGCGGAAAATGTTACTTAAACCTTATCGAAAACGACGGGCATCGCTGCAAAATCTGCGGCATAAGAATGAAAAACGAGGCGGACTACTGCGACAACTGCACCCGCTTCGATAAATACTTCGATATGAATCGTTCGCCGTTCATTTACGAAAAAACGGCAAGCGACCTTGTCAAAAAACTCAAATTCGGCAACAAACTTTATATCGCGAAAGAACTTGCGAAAGCGATGGCTGACGAATATTTTACGGGCGGTTTTAATTGCGACTTCATTTTGTACGTCCCGATGACCGAAAAGGAAGAAAAGGAAAGGGGCTACAATCAGTCGGAACTTCTTGCAAAAGAGGTCGGACTTCGCACCGGGCTTTCGGTTTTCGACAATCTCAAAAAGGTCAAAGAAACCGACAGACAGAAGAAATTGACCGCAAAAGAGCGTCGT
>UMJL01035770.1_pt1 | contig 15168 bp, 15 predicted proteins | sample 1966071 | NCBI WGS metagenome assembly UMJL01 (sample SAMEA4836148, study PRJEB28245) | human gut metagenome | biome: gut microbiome; material: fecal sample | place: Denmark | collected 2008
GACGGAAGAAGCAACCCTGGTCCATATCCATGGGAAGGGACTGCGGATCGCCGGGAACCGGCAGCTTGGGCTCTACCTTTTTTATGAGACAGATAAGGAATGCGTGGGGATTCCCCAGGGAATCCTGGAAAATGTGAATCCGGCGGTGAACTATCGGCTTCGCTTTACCAGGGAAGATACCGGAGTTCCGGAGAATTATGCCCGGATTGACGGAGTGATCCTGGAGGCGGAGGGCGGACGGCGGTACGCCGCGGTGTGGGACGACATGCCGGTGGATGTCAACGGGATGAAAGTCTGGGAGGAGGCTCCAGAGGAAGTGGCGCCTGAGCCGGAGGAGGCTTCTGTGGAAGGCCAGGAAAAGCCAGTATCCGGGCAGAGCAGGCGCTGCAGCGGCCGCAGGATCCAGCGGAAAGACCTGGCAGAGCTGCCCCGGTGCGAATGGAGATGGTCCAACAACAGCTTCCTGCTCCACGGATATTATAATTACCGGCACCTGTTACTGATCGAAGACGGAGAACAGCTGAAACTGGGGGTTCCCGGAATCTATCATGAGAAGGAGGCCAACGCTGCCCGGGCGTTTGGATTTGGGGAGTTTATACCGGCGGAAAGGATCTCTGATCTGCCGGAGGAGGAAGACCAGGCGGAAGAGGAGTTCGGATACTGGTGTGTTCCGGTGCGAAGATAGGGACCGGATCAAGGAGGAAGAGATGGATACAGATGAGAAATACATGCGGGAAGCCGTACGGCAGGCGAAGAAAGCCTATGCTATCGGAGAGGTGCCCATCGGCTGTGTGATCGTATATCAGGATAAGATCATCGGGCGGGGATACAACCGGCGCACCGTTGACAAGAACACCCTGTCCCATGCGGAACTGACGGCCATCCGGAAGGCCAGCAGGAAGATGGGGGACTGGCGGCTGGAAGGGTGCACGCTGTATGTGACCCTGGAGCCCTGTCAGATGTGTTCCGGCGCCATCGTCCAGTCCCGGATGGACCGGGTGGTGATCGGCTGTATGAACCCTAAAGCCGGCTGCGCAGGCTCCATCCTGAACCTGTTGCAGATGGAGGAGTTTAACCATCAGGTGGATATTACGACCGGGGTCCTGGGAGAGGAGTGCAGCCAGATGATGAAGGCGTTCTTCCGGGAATTGCGGGAGAAAAAAAGAAGGGATTGATCATGTCAATCCCTCATTTCTTTCTTCTTTTTTCGTGCGCTGCGCTTCGAACGAGACTTCACAGACGTTACCTTGGCAGTTGACTCGGCCCAGGCACCCTTACGGCACCCGGAAGGTTCCGCTTAGTGCTGCTTCGTTCCCGACCTGACACGGTTCACGGATTTCCGTCGCGTAAGACCCGGACTTCAGTGCCACTTACCAAGGGCAGCTCTGCAAAACAGGCCCTCTGCGCAGCATCACCCCTGCTATAGCGGATTGCAGGTACAAGGTACCGCTAACACCCCGGCTGCACGAGTCTTAATTTTAACGTGTTTTTTTAGAAATGTCAATGGATATGAAGGAGAAGCCATGAAAATTCTGCTGACAGCGATCAATGCAAAATACATTCACTCTAATCTGGCGGTATATGACCTGCAGGCTTATGCCAGGAAGGAGCTTGCCGGAGAGAGCCCGGTGGAGATCAGGATCCGGGAATATACCATTAACCAGCAGCCGGATGAGATCCTGGGAAGTATTTATGAGGAACAGCCGGATGTGCTGTGTCTGTCTTGCTATATCTGGAACCTCCGGACAGCAGAGCTTCTGGTACGGGATCTGTCCCGGATCCGGCCCGGGCTTTCCATCTGGCTGGGAGGACCGGAGGTGTCCTATGACAGCAGGGATGTGCTGTTGCGGCTGCCCCAGGTGAAGGGCGTGATGAAGGGGGAAGGGGAAGAGACCTTCGCCTGCCTGTGCGGGCTGTGGGGGAAGGGAGATCCTTCTGATGAAGACCTGGCGGGTGTGGACGGGATCACTTTTCGCGGATCGGATGGACAGATCGTGGAGAATCCCTGGCGGGAGCCGATGGATCTGGACCGGGTGCCCTTTGTGTACCAGGACCTGGAGCAGTTTGAGAATAAGATCCTGTACTATGAGTCCAGCAGGGGCTGTCCTTTTTCCTGCAGCTACTGTCTGTCCTCGGTGGACAAGAAGCTGCGGTTTCGAAGTTTTTCTCTGGTGAAGGAGGAACTGCAGTTTTTCCTGGATCGGAAGGTTTCCCAGGTGAAGTTCGTGGACCGGACCTTTAATTGCGGACATGCCCATGCCCGGGAGATCTGGCAGTATATCCGGGATCATGACAATGGGGTGACGAATTTTCACTTTGAAGTATCGGCAGACCTTCTGACTGAGGAGGAACTGCAGCTTCTGGGGACCGTGCGGCCGGGGCTTGTCCAGCTGGAGATCGGCGTGCAGTCCACCAATCCCCGGACCATCCGGGAGATCCGGCGGACCATGGATCTTGAGAAGGTTGCCCGGGCGACAGAGCGGATCCGGCAGCAGGGGAACATTCATCAGCATCTGGATCTGATCGCAGGGCTCCCCTACGAAGACCTGGCAAGCTTCGCCCGGTCTTTTGACCAGGTATACCGGATGAAGCCTCATCAGCTTCAGCTGGGTTTCCTGAAGGTGCTGAAGGGTTCCTGGATGAAGGAGCAGGAGGGGGCTTATGGTCTGGTCTGCAAGTGGGAGCCGCCCTATGAGGTGATGCGCACCCGGTGGCTGTCTTACGAAGACGTGCGTCTGCTCAAAGGCGTTGAGGAGATGACGGAGGTTTATTACAACAGCAGGCAATTTGAATATACCATGGAAGAGCTGGAGCGGGAATTTGCCTCGCCCTTCCAGATGTATGAAGCATTGTGGGATTATTATAGGAAGAAACAGCTGAAGGAGCAGCAGCATCGAAGAAGCGCCCGTTATGAGATCCTGCTGGGATTCATTGAAGAGTGGATCCCCGGGAAGCGGGAATGCTTCCGGGAACTTCTGGTCTACGACTATTATCTGCGGGAGAATGCCAAGAGCAGGCCGGGATTTGCCGGGGAGGAGACGGTTCCCGCCGGGGAGGCGAGAGCCTTCTATGAGAGGGAGGAAAAGGAACGGAAATTCCTGCCTGCCTATGAGGAATTTGACAAGAAGCAGCTGCGCAGGATGACCCACCTGGAGCGTTTCCCGCATCTTGGGAAGACAGTTCTCTTTGACTATCTGGAGAGAAGTCCTCTTACGGGGGAAGCCAGGACCTGTATCCTGGATGGCGACCAAAAAGGCGAAAATATCACCGAAAATCTCAGGAATGTTTCTTGCAAAAACAGAATAAAGAGTATAGAATGAAAAGAAGTGGGCAAAGAAAGGGAAAGCGGATGGATTTTTATAACAGAAATACAAGACGTGTGGTTGCGATCATCATTATAGTTGTGATCGTGGCGATGGTAGCGACATCGGTAATACCGTATCTGATGGCCTAAGGGAAATAGAAAGAGAGTATGTAAGATGGCTGACAGGATCCGGCGGAGAAGACAACATCACAGAAAGCTGGCAAAGAAAAGGCGGAAAAGGGCGCAGTTCCTTTTTGGCCTTGTTTTGGCATGTGCGGCTCTGATATTTGGAGTGACTTATTTTGTGTTGCATAACTATGTTTCAAAGTACCCGGCGGAGATTATCTGCGACCATATATATATCGGAGGAATGGATGTCTCGGGGATGACGAAAGAAGAAGCGCTGCAGGCGCTGGAAGAACATCTGGCGGAAGACCGTTCGAAGACGGTGACGCTTCAGGTGGGGAAAAAGAACGCCCAGGCAACGCTTGAAGAATTGGGGATCTCTTATCGGGACGTGGAGAAAACTGTGGACGAGGCGGTAGCTTACGGAAAGGAAGGCGGCGTTATCAGCCGGTATATGAAGCTGCGCAAGCTGGCTAAGGAGAAGGTTGTGCTGAGTGAAAATATCGCTGTTGATCCGGAACAGGCGGAGGCAGTGCTGAATGAGCGGGCGGTTCCCATTGCGGACCACGCGAAGAACGCATCCATCAGCCGTACAGGGACGGGATTTTCCATTGAGGAGGAACAAGAAGGATCTACCGTTGATGTGGCGAAATCCATTGCTGCCCTGGAGGAGCACCTGAATGACGGATGGAAGCATGAGGATTTTACTCAGGAAATGGTGCTGGTGAAAGAAGAGCCGCAGATAAAAGCCGCGGATCTGGAATCTATACAGGATGAGCTGGGAACCTTTTCCACAGATGCCGGCGGCGGAGAGCGCTGGAAGAATCTGGAGACGGCGGCAGGAAAGATCAACGGGATGATCCTGATGCCGGGACAGGAGGTTTCTGTCCATGATGTGACGGCTCCCTATGATGAGGAACATGGCTATGTGCCGGCCGGATCCTATGAGAACGGTCAGGTAGTGGAGACTTACGGCGGCGGGATCTGCCAGGTGTCTACCACGTTATATAATGCGCTTCTTTTTGCTGAGCTGGAGATTGTGGAGCGGTATCCCCACTCGATGCTGGTCAATTATGTAGACCCGTCCCGGGATGCGGCTATTGCCGGGGATACAAAGGATCTGAAGTTCAAGAACAATCAGGAGACGCCGATCTATCTTGAAGGAGGGATCGACAGCTCCAATCAGCTGCGCTTTACTGTGTACGGGAAAGAGACCAGGGATGAGAACCGTACCCTGGAGTTTGTCAGCGAGACGCTTGCGGAAGAGGAATATGAGGTAAAATATCAGGAAGATCCCAGCGCGGCGCTTGGATCTGTGACTTATGAGGGAAGCCCTCATACCGGGAAGTCGGCAAGACTGTGGAAAGTTATCTATGTGGACGGAAAAGAGACGGACCGGCAGCAGATCAATGAAAGTCATTACAATAAATCCGATCAGATTATTAAGATAGGAACCAAGTCTGACAACGCAAGCGCGGCGGCTGCGGTAAGGTCGGCCATTGCCACACAGAATTATTCCAAGATCATGGCGGCGATCGGTCAGGCAGGCTAGAGAAAAGGGAGAACAGGATGAGAGACAGAGTATTATCGCAGGAACTGGCGATCGGATACGGAACAACGGAAAAAAGCGGGCTATACGCGGTGGTGACGGCGGTGAACGCCGTCATGGCCGCCGGGGCCGGAAGCGTAAGGGCCCGAGTGCGCATAGAATACCCGGAAGGGACAGAGAAGGCATGGATCTATGGGATGATGAAACCGATCCGTGCCTTTTGTCGTAGAGAAGGGATTTCTCTTGTGGAAGAGGGAGGTCGGATCAGTCCGGCGGTCTCCTGCGCTGTGACGGTAGCTGTTGCGGCGGGGCTGAGGGAGAGAGCCAGGGAAGTAGAAGAGTCGGGCCCGGGGCAGGATATCCTGCTTACCAGATGGGTGGGCCTTGGCGGAACGGTGCAGGCTTTGTGGGAGCGCCGGGAAGAGTTGGAGAAGCGGTTTCCCCCGGGATTCCTGAGACAGGCAGAGGAGATGGAGGCCGGCCTTTTTGCCGGGAGAGAGGCGGCTCTTGCCTGGGAAAAGGGCGCAGGTTATGTGCAGGCGGTGGGCGAGGGCGGCGTCAAGGCGGCGCTCTGGGAGATGGCCAAAGTTCTGGAATGCGGAGTGGATGTGGATCTGAAGGCGCTGCCCATCCGTCAGGAGACGGTGGAGATCTGCGAGTATCTGGGCCTGAATCCCTATCAGCTGTCTTCCACCGGCAGTCTGCTGATCACGGCCCCGGAGGGAGAAGCGCTGGCCGGGGAATTAGCGGCGGCGGGGATCCCGGCGGCAGTGGTAGGACGCCTTACAGATAACAATGACAAGATCCTGCGAAGCGGCGAAGAGGTGCAGTACCTGGACCGCCCCGCGCCGGACGAGCTCCGGAAGATCTATACATAAGCGGAGGAAAAGACATGTTGAATATTGTATTACATGAGCCGGAGATCCCGGCCAACACCGGCAATATCGGACGGACCTGCGTGGCCACCGGAACGCGCCTGCACCTGATCGAACCGCTGGGATTCCGGTTAAATGAGAAGAATCTGAAGCGGGCGGGGATGGATTATTGGGCGGACCTGGATGTAAGAACCTATATTGATTACCAGGATTTTCTGGAGAAAAATCCGGGAGCGAAGATCTATATGGCCACCACCAAGGCTGAGAGGGCGTACACAGAAGTCTCCTACGAACCGGACTGCTATATCATGTTCGGGAAGGAGAGCGCGGGGATCCCGGAAGAAATCCTGGTGGATCACCGTAAGACCTGTATCCGGATCCCTATGGCAGGCGGGATCCGTTCCCTGAACCTGGCGAATTCTGTGGCGGTGGTGTTGTATGAAGCGCTGCGCCAGAACCAGTTTCCGGGGATGGAACTCTCGGGACATCTTCATCGTCTGGAATGGTAAATTGCAAGAAATCTTGCAGAATTGTATGTAGGAAATCCCGGTTATTAGGCAAAAAAATAATAAATTAATGGACTTATTGTTAAAATTATATTATAATTTTAAGAACAAGACTAAAAAAGGAGAAAAAGAGAGGTGGTGAACAAATGGTAGAAGAAACCATTAAAACCATCAGGGAGGCGGAGAAAGAAGCTGGGGAATTGGTGAAAAAAGCCGATGAAACTTGCACCGAAATCCTTGAGAACGCTGCCGCCGAGGCGAAGACGATAAAAGAGACATCGTCTTCGGATGCAAAGGCAAAAGCACAGGCTGATCTCAGCCAGGCGAAGGAAGCTGCGGAAAAGTCGGCGAAAGAAGCTTTGGAACAAGTAGAAGCAGAAATCGCGTCATTACGGCAGTCCGCCCTTGCGAAAGAAGAGGAGGCAGTAAATTCCGTCATAGCAGAGTTGATCTGAGGTGACCGGGATGGTATGAAATCTGAGAGAAAAGGAGGGATGGGGATATGTCAGTATTGCAGATGCAAAGAATAAGTATCTGCGCGCTAAAAAAAGACAGGAAAGCAATTCTGGAAAAGATCCAGACCATGGGGATCATGGAGATGAACCAGATCGCCGACGACGAAGACGGCTTTGAGAAGATGGATACGCTGGAAGCAAGACAGAGTTTTGAGAAGAAGGCCAATCTTCTGGATACGGCGCTGACAATTCTGAATACTTACGCTCCGGAGAAGCAATCCATGTTGTCCAGCCTGGAAGGGAAGAAGCTGGTTGACCAGGAGAAATTCGCCAAAGTGGCCGCGGCCAGGGAAGGTACACTGGAAAAAGCCGGCGCCCTGGTAGGATGGGACAAGGAGATCGCCGAGAGCCGGGCCGGCATTCAGAAGCTGGAGAACCAGATCGAGTCGCTGACTCCATGGCTGGGCCTGGATGTGCCGATGGACTGTGAAGGAACCGGCAGAACGGCAATGCTGCTTGGGACCATGCCCGGGGAAGTGACCCTGGAGTCCATTTATCAGCTGATCGCGGAGCGCTGCCCCGAGACGGAGGCCCTGGATGTACAGATCATCCTGAAGGATAAGGATGCGGCCTATGTGGTGGTTATCTGTATGAAGGAAGAAGCGCTGGCGGTAGAAGATGCCCTGCGGACCGGCGGATTTGCCCGGCCGTCCCAGACGGTGGACGAGATCCCCGCAGTGAAGAAGGAACAGCTGGAAGCCCAGATTGAAGAGCTGAACCAGCATATGGAAGCGATCTCAGAGAAGATCAAAGCCTGCGAGGACAGCAGAGAAGAGCTGAAAATGGTAGGAGATTATTTCCGGATGCGGACTAAGAAGTACGAAGTGCTGGGGACTCTTCCTCAGTCTGAGAGAACATTTGTACTTAGCGGTTATGTGCCGGCAAAGGCGTCCGCGGCCGTGGAGAAGGCCATTGGAGAGAAGTTTGACTGTGTTGTGGATGTGGAAGATCTGAAAGAGGACGAGGAACCTCCGGTACTTCTGAAGAATAACGCGTTCGCATCCAGTGTAGAAGGAGTTCTTGAGGCATATGGAATGCCCTGTAAAGGCGAAGTTGACCCGACGGCGATTATGTCGTTCTTCTATGTATTTTTCTTTGGAATGATGCTTTCGGATGCCGCTTACGGCGCGATCGTGGCGATTGCCTGTTTCATAGTGCTTAAGAAGTTCCCGCGGATGGACAAGGGAATGCACAAGACGATCAAGCTGTTCATGTTCTGCGGTGTTTCCACCATTGTATGGGGTGTCCTGTTTGGAGGATATTTTGGCGACGTAGTCGATGTGGTGACAAGGACATTCTTTGGAAAACAGATCACAGTGCCCGCACTTTGGTTCGCGCCACTTAACGATCCTATGAAACTTCTGGTATATTCCATGTTGTTTGGACTGATCCATCTGTTTGTAGGACTGGGGATCAAAGGGTACATGCTGATCAGAGACGGGAAGATCCTGGATTTCTTCTGTGATGTAGTCCTGTGGTATCTGTTCCTGATCGGCCTGATCATGATGCTGCTTCCGTCCGATCTGTTTGCGTCTATCGCGCAGATGGAGATCGTATTCCCGCCGGTGCTGAACACCGTGTCAAAGGGGCTGGCAATTGCCGGCGCTGTGGGGATCCTTCTGATGTCCGGACGGGACAACAAGAATCCGGTGCTGCGGATCGCGCTTGGCGCTTATGATCTTTACAACATTACCGGATGGCTCAGCGACGTGCTTTCTTATTCGCGTCTGCTGGCCCTGGGACTGGCGACGGGCGTTATCGCTTCTGTTGTCAATCAGATGGGAAGTATGCTGGGCAAGAGCATCGCGGGAGCAATCCTGTTTATCGTGGTATTTGTGATCGGACACGCAATGAACATGGCGATCAACCTGTTGGGCGCGTACGTGCATACAAACCGTCTTCAGTATGTAGAGTTCTTTGGAAAATTCTATGAAGGCGGCGGAAGATCATTTGAACCATTTGAAACGAATACAAAATATGTAGATATTAAGGAGGAAAATTTATAATGGGTATTATCGAGAATTTAGGACTGGTTTATGCATTACTTGGAGCGGCACTGGCAGTTATCCTGGCGGGCATGGGTTCCGCTCACGGTGTTGGTATCGCCGGACAGGCGGCGTCAGGCGTTGTTACGGAAGATCCTTCCAAATTCGCGAAGGTTCTGATCATCCAGCTTCTGCCTGGTACACAGGGAATCTACGGACTGCTGGTTGCATTTATCACCCTTTCCAAGATTGGTCTTCTGGGCGGATCCCCGGCTGATCTGGATGTCCGGACCGGTCTTCTGATCCTGGTAGCGTGCCTGCCGGTTGCCATCGTGGGCCTGGTATCTGCGAAACATCAGGGAAGAACAGCCGTAGCGGCGATCGGTATTGTTGCGAAGAAACCGGATCAGTTTGGTAAAGCCATGCTGTTCCCGGCGATGGTTGAGACCTACGCGATCCTTTCTCTTCTGATCTCTATCCTTGGTGTTACTGCGATTCAGGTTTAGAAATGAGAAAATAAAGGAGTGCGAAGGCTTATGACTGGATTAGAGAAGATGAAAAGCCAGATCCTGGATGAAGCGGGAAAAGCGGCTGACGTAAAAGTTGCCGAAGCAAAAGCGCAGGCTGAAGAGCTGATCCAGGCGGCCCGGACAGAGGCCGCGAGGGAAGCGGAAAGCATCTCCCGGAAATCAGAGGCAGAAGTTGCCAATTACAAGGAGCGGGCCGCATCATCGATGGATCTGCAGAAGCGTTCCAGGATCCTGGAAGCAAAGCAGGCGGTGATCGCGGAAGTTCTGGATAAGGCATATGAAAAAGTTTCAACCATGGAGAAGGACGAGTATTTTTCCATGCTGCTGAAGCTGGTCGGGAAATATGCGCTGGCGCAGGACGGAGAGATCTGTTTTTCTGCGCAGGACCTGGAGAGACTGCCTTCCGGATTTGAGGAGCAGGCCGGGGAGATTGCCGCCGGAAAAGGCGGAAGTCTGAAAGTGTCCCGGGAAACCAGGGATATCCCCAATGGTTTTGTCCTGGTCTATGGAGGCGTCGAAGAGAATTGTACGCTGAAAGCGATGTTTGAAGCAAAACGAGACGAGCTGGCTGATAAGGTAAATCATTTAATTTTTTCGCAGGCGTAACCAGATAGGAGGAGTAAAATGGCTGAACAATATACCTATGCGGTTGCGCGGATACGTGCCCTGGAAGTGGCGCTGTTTTCCAACAGCACCATCGATCAGCTGATCGCCTGCCAGAATTATAAGCAGTGTCTGCAGTTTCTGGAGGAAAAAGGCTGGGGCGACAGTGAGACCAGCGGTGACGCGGAAGCAATGCTGACCAGAGAAGAGGAGAAGATCTGGGAACTGGTAAGAGAGTTGTCTGTAGATATGGAGAATTTTGACGTGCTTTCTTACTCCAAGCTTTTCCACAATCTGAAGGCGGCGATCAAAGAGGTGTGTACGGAAGACGGCGGGCGGCATATCTATTATGAAGATGTTTCGATTCCCGGGGAAGCCATGAAGGAAATCGTGAAAGAAAAAGATTTCGCCAGTCTGCCGGAGAATATGCGGGAAGCGGCTCAGGAAGCCTACGACTCGCTGCTGCACACCGGAGACGGACAGCTGTGCGACTGTATCATCGACCGGGCGGCGCTTGATGCTATCTATCAGGCAGGAAAGTCCGCAAAAGCAGAGATCATCCGGGATTACGCGGAGTCTACGGTGGCTGTGGCGGATATCAAGATCGCCGTACGTTCACAGAAGACCGCGAAATCAGCGGAGTTCATGCGGCGGGCAATGGCTGAATGTGACAGCATTGATGTGGAGCGCCTGTCCAGAGCGGCTCTTGCCGGGACGGACGCCCTCAGGGAATACCTGATGGGAACGACCTACGCAGGAGGAGCGGAGGCGCTGGCGGAGTCACCGTCCGCGTTTGAACGCTGGTGCGACAACCGTATTATTGAGACGATCAGTCCTCAAAAATATAACGCATTTACCATAGGTCCTGTGATCGCCTATGTAATTGCGAGACAGAATGAGATCAAGACGGTACGGATCATACTTTCCGGAAAACAGAACGATCTGCCGGAAGAGTCGATCCGGGAAAGGGTAAGGGAGATGTATGTATAAGATAGCAGTGTTGGGCGATTATGACAGTATCTATGGCTTCGCCGCGCTGGGTCTGGATACATTTCCTGTGACAGCCCAGGAGGAAGCCGGAGAAAGATTACATCAGCTTGCGGCCGAAGGATATGGGATCATCTATATCACGGAGGCGCTGGCGGCGGAATTAAAGCATGAGATGACAAGATATCAGGGACAGATCCTTCCCGCCATCATCCAGATCCCGGGCGTATCCGGGAACACCGGAGACGGCGTGCAGGGCGTGAAGAAATCGGTGGAACAGGCGGTTGGTTCCGATATCCTGTTCAGTAACTAGGAAAGGAAAGTAGAGGTGATTCGTCCATTATGAGTAGTATAGGTACGATAAAAAAAGTAGCGGGACCGCTGGTCATCGCCTCCGGAATGCGGGACGCGAACATGTCCGACGTTGTACGTGTAAGTAAGCAGCGTCTGATCGGAGAGATCATCGAGATGCACGGGGACGAGGCGTCCATCCAGGTATATGAGGAGACCTCGGGACTGGGACCCGGCGAGCCGGTAGAATCTACCGGGGCGCCTATGTCGGTAGAGCTTGGGCCTGGCCTGATCTCCAGCATTTACGACGGGATCCAGCGACCCCTTGACGATATTATGGAGATCTCGGGAAATAACCTGCAGCGGGGTGTTGAAGTAGCCGCCCTGAAGCGGGATAAGAAGTGGGACTTTGTTCCGGTTGCGAAGGTCGGCGATGAAGTGGAAGCCGGCGACGTGCTGGGAACCGTCCAGGAAACTGAGATCGTACAGCAGAAGATCATGGTTCCCTACGGAGTGGAAGGAAAAGTGAAAGAGATCGCTTCCGGCGAGCACACTGTGGAAGACGTGATCGCGGTGATCGAGACCAAAGACGGCGACAAAGAGCTGACCATGGTACAGAAGTGGCCGGTAAGACGGGGACGGCCCTATGTAAAGAAGCTGCCCCTGGATGTGCCGCTGGTAACCGGACAGCGAGTAGTTGATACTTTCTTCCCCATCGCCAAGGGCGGTGTGGCAGCAGTTCCCGGGCCTTTCGGAAGCGGCAAGACCGTAATCCAGCATCAGCTGGCGAAATGGGCGGAGGCCGACATCGTTGTCTACATCGGATGCGGCGAGCGTGGAAATGAGATGACCGACGTTCTGAACGAGTTCCCGGAACTGAAAGACCCCAAGACCGGGCGTTCTCTGATGGAGCGGACGGTGCTGATCGCCAATACGTCGGATATGCCGTTTGCAGCCCGTGAGGCTTCTATTTATACAGGAATTACTATCGCGGAGTATTTCCGCGATATGGGTTACTCGGTAGCCCTGATGGCAGACTCCACCTCCCGTTGGGCAGAGGCCCTTCGTGAGATGTCCGGACGTCTGGAAGAGATGCCTGGGGAGGAAGGTTACCCGGCATACTTGGGATCCCGTCTGGCAGAGTTCTATGAGAGAGCCGGACATGTGATCTCCCTTGGGAAAGACGGAAGAGAAGGTTCCCTGTCTGTAATCGGAGCCGTGTCTCCTCCTGGTGGTGATACATCTGAGCCCGTATCCCAGGCAACCCTTCGTATTGTAAAGGTATTCTGGGGACTGGATTCCAACCTGGCGTACAAGAGACATTTCCCGGCCATCAACTGGCTGACCAGCTACTCTCTGTATCTGGACAATGTAAGCGGATGGTTCAACAAGGAAGTGGCTCCGGACTGGATGGAAGACCGGCAGAAGATGATGAGCCTTCTGCAGGATGAGGCGGAGCTGGAAGAGATCGTGCAGATGGTTGGTATGGATGCCCTGTCGCCGGCAGACCGGCTGAAGATGGAGGCTGCCAGATCCATCCGTGAGGACTTCCTGCATCAGAACTCCTTCCACGAGGTGGATACCTACACGCCGCTTCGCAAGCAGTACCTGATGATGAAGCTGGTGCTGGCCTTCTATGAGAAAGCGCAGGAAGCCTTAAGCGGCGGCGCTTCTATGCGGGCGCTTCTTGGAATGGAAGTCAGAGAGCGGATCGGCCGTTATAAATACACCACGGTAGGCCAGATCGAGACGGAGTTTGAGAAGATCATGAATGAACTTGACGCGGAAATCGCGGGCGCGTTCGGAAAGGAGGACTTCTAATGCCAAAGGAATATAGAACCATACAGGAAGTTGCCGGACCGCTGATGATGGTAAAAGGAGTTGAGGGCGTAGCCTTTGACGAGCTGGGCGAGATCGAGCTTGCCAACGGCGAGAAGCGCCGGTGCAAGGTGCTGGAAGTAGACGGAGACAATGTAGTTGTACAGCTCTACGAAAATGCTGCCGGCATCAACTTAAGCAACAGTAAAGTACGTTTCCTGGGACGGAGTATGGAGCTGGGCGTATCCGGCGACATGCTGGGCCGTGTCTTCGACGGACTGGGCCGTCCCATCGACGATGGGCCGGAGATCCTTCCGGAGGAGAGACGAGATATCAACGGTCTGCCTATGAACCCGGCGGCCCGTGTATACCCGTCCGAGTTTATCCAGACCGGTGTGTCCGCCATCGACGGACTGAACACGCTGGTTCGTGGACAGAAGCTGCCGATCTTCTCCTGTTCCGGTCTGCCCCACAATCAGCTGGCGGCGCAGATCGCAAGACAGGCGAAGGTACTTGGCAAAGACGAGAACTTCGCCGTTGTATTCGCGGCAATGGGTATTACATTTGAAGAGTCCAACTTCTTCGTAGAATCCTTTAAGGAAACAGGAGCCATTGACCGTACCGTATTGTTTGTCAACCTGGCAAATGACCCGGCGGTAGAGCGTATCTCCACGCCTCGTATGGCGCTGACGGCGGCAGAGTATCTGGCGTTTGAGAAGGATATGCACGTACTGGTAATCCTTACTGATATCACAAACTACGCGGATGCTCTCCGTGAGATCTCCGCGGCGAAGAAAGAGGTTCCCGGACGTCGTGGATACCCCGGATACATGTACACTGACCTGGCGCAGATGTATGAGCGCGCAGGCCGTCAGAGAGGCAAGATCGGAAGTATCACCATGATCCCGATCCTGACCATGCCGGAAGACGACAAGACCCATCCTATCCCGGACCTTACCGGATATATTACAGAGGGTCAGGTAATCCTGGGCCGTGATCTGTACCGGAGAGGAATCCAGCCGCCGATCGACGTACTGCCGTCCCTGTCCCGTCTGAAGGACAAAGGTATCGGCGAGGGCAAGACGAGAGCGGATCACTCCAATACCATGAACCAGTTGTTCGCGGCGTATTCCCGTGGTAAGGATGCAAAGGAACTGATGACCATCTTAGGCGAGGCGGCGCTGACGGAGATCGACCTGATCTACGCCCAGTTCGCGGACGCATTCGAGAAGGAGTATGTAAACCAGGGATACAATACGGACCGGTCCATCGAAGAGACGCTGGAGATCGGCTGGAAGCTTCTTTCCATCCTGCCAAGATCTGAGCTGAAACGTATCGATGATAAGTTCTTAGACATGTACTACGGTAAACAATAAGGGGGTGGCGATATGGCATCTACGCAGATCACTCCTACCCGTATGGAACTGACCAGGACTAAGCGGAAACTTGCCACAGCCAGGAGGGGCCACAAGCTTCTCAAGGATAAACGTGACGAGTTGATGCGTCAGTTCCTGGACATGGCGCGGGAGAATATGGAGCTGCGCAAGAAGGTAGAAGCCGGGATCCGCTCTGCAAATAAGAACTTTGTCATCGCCAAAGCCGGAATGGACGAAGCCACGTTGAACACGGCTTTGATGGCGCCCAAACAGGAAGTCAGCCTGGGAGTCGGTAAGAGAAACGTAATGAGCGTCAACATCCCGGCCTTTGAGACTAAGACCAGGACCGCGGACGCCAACGACATCTATTCTTACGGTTTCGCGTTTACTTCCAGCGACCTGGACGGAGCGGTGAAATCTCTGGCAGACATCCTGCCGGATATGTTGAAGCTTGCAGAGACGGAGAAAGCGTGCCAGCTGATGGCGGCGGAGATCGAGAAGACCAGACGCCGTGTCAATGCGCTGGAGCACGTGATCATACCGGAGGCGCAGGAAACCATTAAGTATATCACCATGAAGCTGGACGAGAATGAGAGAAGCTCTCAGATCCGTCTGATGAAGGTGAAAGATATGATGCTGGAGGAGGCCCACCATTACAGTGAGAGGGCTTAGAAAAGCAGAAGAAACATGCGGCGGCCGCACT
>UMJL01010774.1_pt1 | contig 15050 bp, 10 predicted proteins | sample 1966071 | NCBI WGS metagenome assembly UMJL01 (sample SAMEA4836148, study PRJEB28245) | human gut metagenome | biome: gut microbiome; material: fecal sample | place: Denmark | collected 2008
AATATTTATTGCTCGCCATAAGTTATTATATGGAGTTAACTACGACAAAGATAAAAATATTTTGTAACTTTGCCGCCTATCGGGGATTAAATTTCATCCCCAAGCCGGAAACCATGCGGGCGGTGGCGGCCACGGGCCGCTGCGTGCCGGATGCGTGCCGGAAGCGAAAAACATACGGGCCATGAAAGTCAAATTCTTTACCATACCCAATCTGCTGACGCTCTCGAATCTGATGTGCGGCAGCTTTGCGGCACTCTCGGCGCTGGTCTACGGCAACCTCGAATGGGCCTTCTGGTTCGTGGTGCTGGCCGCGCTGTTCGACTTCTGCGACGGCTTTGCGGCGCGGCTGCTCCACCAGAGCTCGCCGATCGGGCTGCAGCTCGATTCGCTGGCCGACATGATCTCCTTCGGATTCGTCCCCGCGGCGGTGCTCTACACGATGACCACCCGCACGATGGGCGAGGAGCAGGTCGTGCTGCGTTACGTCTATGCACTGGCGAGCTTCCTGCTGGCGGCCTTCTCGGCGCTGCGGCTGGCCAAGTTCAACATCGACGACTCGCAGCACGAGGAGTTCTGCGGTCTCCCGACGCCGGCCAACGCCCTCTTTTTCACCTCGCTGGGTCTGATCTCCGCCCGCACGGGCTTCGATTTCGGCGGCGAGGCTCTGATCGGCATCATGCCCGTCATGGCGTGGCTGCTGATCTCGCCCGTGAGGATGTTCTCGCTCAAGTTCCGGGGTTTCGGCTGGAAGGGAAACGGGATCCGTTACCTCTTCCTGGCGCTGTGCGTGGTGCTGATCGTCGTGCTGCGCCTCTACGCCATCCCCGCCATCATCCTCCTCTATATCCTTATTTCGGCCGTCCGCTGGGGGATTCGTCTCCAGCAAAAGGCTGAGGGTAAGGGAGATTTGTAAAATTAAAAATTTTTAATTATATTTGCCGCGGATTTCCGCTCTTTGTTTGTTGTGATGTCGAGACTCACGAAGCGCATACGGCTCCTCTTCCTCTTCGGCGTGCTGCTCGCCGCCCCGGCGGTGCTGCACGCCCAGGGATTCGATGCAAGCACCCTGCAACGCGCCATGCAGAACGGCCAGGGCGGCTCGCTCTACGGCTCGAACCCCTACGAACAGACCGGCGAGGAGGGCGAGGGGGAACAGCAGCAGACTCAGGACTCGACCAAGAAGCGCAAGATCCGCAAGCCGCTGGAGTCGTACTTCTTCAGCGACTCGATCCGCGCGCTGAACAACTTCATGTGGCACGTCAAGCGTGACTACAACCGGGTGGAGATCGGACCGTTGGACACGATGCTCACCGATTACCGGATCGACTATCCGTTCTATCGCGAGGATGTGGGCGACATCGCCCAGGGCGCCCTCGGGCAGACATCGCTGCCGCTGAACTACTTCCGACGGCCGCAGTTCTTTGACTTCAGTTTTGCGAGTCCCTACTACGCCTACACGTACAACATGGAGAACGTCCCCTTCTATAACACGAAGCGGCCGCTCATCCGGATGAATTACGCCGAGTCGGGGCAGAAGCGTTACCGCGAGGAGAATTTCGGCATCATGGTCGCCCAGAACATCTCGCCGACCACGGGCTTCAACGTCGACTACAAGTCGCGCGGCACGAAGGGGCAGTACATCTGGTCGCGCACGAAGAACCACAACCTCTCGCTGGCGGTGAGCCATACGGGACGCCGCTACTCGATCCACGCGGCCTACTACAACAACCACATCGAACAGCAGGAGAACGGTGGCGTGGTCGGCAAGTGGGCCATCGCCGATACGACGTTCAGCATGGCGTCGGGCGTTCCGATGCGTCTGGCCGACGCCGAGGCGCAGAACACCTACCGCAACAACGCCTTCTTCGTCACGCAGTCGTACGGTATCCCGCTGCAGCGGCTGACCGAGAGCGACTTCTCGATGGCCGGACTCTCGGCCGTCTACATCGGCCACTCGTTCGAGTACAGTTCGTGGAGCAAGGTCTACTCCGACAAGAACGCCCCCTTCATCAACGAACGGGGCCATCGCGACGAGAACGGCGATTTCGTGGCCGATACGATGAACTACTACCAGAACTGGTTCATCAACCCGGTCCAGACGCGCGACTCGATCTACGAGCGGGTCATCTCGAACCGGGTCTTCATCCAGGCCCAGCCCTGGGACCGCAACGGGGTGGTGGGAACGATCGACGCCGGCATCGGCCTCGATCTGCACACCTACTCGCAGTTTGAACTGAACGACTATCTGACGGGCCGTTATACGACCGAACACCGGACCAGCTGGTTCGCCTACGGCTCCGTCAGCGGAAAGATAAAGAAGTATGTCGACTGGGACGGGAACCTGAAGTTCTACCCGTCGGGATACAGAGGCGGAGACCTCTCGGTCGGTGCCCACCTGGCACTGACGGGCTATCTCCGCGGACACCCCCTGATTCTCGAGGGCCGCTTCTCGCTGGAGCGGCGCTCGCCGACCTACTGGCAGGAGAATCTATTCTCGAACCATTATGTATGGAACACTCCTTTGGACAAGGAGAATGAGACTCGGTTAGAGGTGAAGTTTTCGGTCCCCGACTATGCTTTCGAGGTCGGGGCCTGGCAGGGCGTTGCGACGAACAAGATCTACTACGCGTCGGACAGCAACGTCGCCCAGTATGACGGAAGCGTCAGCCTCACGAGCGTGTATGCCCGCAAGGATTTCCGCCTCGGCGGACTTCATTTGGACCACAGGGTATTGTTGCAGTGGAGCACGAATCAAGAAGTTGTACCCGTGCCGCTTCTGAGCGCCTTCCTCTCGTACTACTACGAGTTCTGGGTTGTGCGCGACGTACTGCGCCTGCAGATCGGACTCGACGGCCGTTACAATACGCGTTACTACGCACCCGGCTACAATCCGGCACTGTCGGTGTATTACAACCAGCGCGAAGAGGAGGTGGGGAATTATCCCTACATGGACGCCTTCGTGATGGCGAAGTGGAAGAGAATGCGGATCTTCCTGAAGTATCAGCATGTGAACAAGGGACTGTTCGGAAACGGAGAGTATTTCTCGGCAGCCCGTTACCCGTTGAATCCGGGTATGTTCAAGATCGGCATCTCCTGGGGGTTCTATGATTAGCGTGCTGTTCTGCGCGGTATGAACTGCCCGCAAAACAACCTTTTATGCTGAAAAAGACTGTTTTAACGTTTGCGTTCTTAACCATTTTAACAACTTTTTACGGCTTTAACGCCCATCTCGGCACCTCCGTGACGGAAGATGTGCTGAGCGAAGAGGCCGAAATGAGCAATGCTCCTCTTGCCGAGGGCTGCTACGTTATTTCGGCCTATGACAACCTGATTCGCCGCATCAGCGAACAGGAGGGACATGACTGGCGCCTGATGAGCGCCATCGCGTATCACGAATCGCGTTTCGAGCCCGATCTCACCTCGCGCAGCGGGGCGTGCGGACTGATGCAGATCATGCCTTCGGTGGCCCGGCAGTTCGAGGTCCCGACGGATCGGATCGCCGATCCCGAGACCAATGTCTGGCTGGCCAACAAGCTGATGACGGAGATTCAGTCGACCCTCCGCATTCCGGAGGGGACCCCCGAGAAGGACCGCATGAGCATCGTGCTGGCCTCCTACAACGGAGGCATCGGCCATGTGAACGATGCGCGGCGCCTGGCTCGTCTGAACGGCGAAGACCCCAATTCGTGGGAGGTCGTGGCCCGCTATCTGACCCTGAAGTCTCAGCCCGAGTACTATGAGAACGAAGTGGTCAAGTGCGGACGTTTCACCGGCAGTCGTCAGACGCTGGCCTATGTGAACGACGTGATAGGACGCTACGACAAGTACTGTCGCATTGCCGGGAGGTAATCCCTGACAGAACATACGAAAAAAAGCAGCGCTTCGGAATCTCCGAAGCGCTGCTTTTTTTGTGCGGTTGGCAGTGGTGGGGCCTGAAGCCCCCGGATGCAGAGCCGAACCGACCGAAAAGCCGGCCGGCTCAGTTCGAGCCGGTGACGGGGGTGTAGATCAACTCGAAGTCATCGACCCACATGACGCTCTGGTCGCTGCCGATGAAGTAGTCGCCCCAGCGCGAGGCCGAGCAGACCACCATCAGATGGGTCGGTTTGCGGTCGGTCGAGCGGTAGTCGATCGGGATGGTGATCTGGGTCCACTCGTTGACGCTTTCGGTGAAGATCTTCGCACCGTAGCCGATCACATCCTCGCCCTGCGGGTTGAAGAAGGTCTTCACGTCGCGGGTGTCGATGCTCACCGGACAGTTGTCCGAACCGAATGGCTGTCCGCCGTTCGAGTCGTTTCCGGCGCCGTCCTTGCCCATGCCGTACTTCTCCTTGGTCCAGGTGCCGAGGGCGATGTAGATCGAGCCGTTGTCGGGATCACCCTTCTTGAGGTTCTCGCCCGCGGGCATGTTCGACCCGAGCTGGGTGATATTGCCGCGGTTGTACTTCACCCAGACGCGCAGCGCCGTGGGGCGCAGAGCAAAGGGACGGCCGAAGTTGACGATGCCGTTCGTACCCTTCGTGGCGGCGAATTCGCCGGTGAAGAGGTTGCCGGCGGCCAGTTTGACCAGGACGTTCGTCGTGGCGAGTTTGGCCGACTTCGAGCCGGAGGTTCCCGGACGGTTCTGCGTCTCGTCGGGGGTGGTGACGTTGTACTTGTCGCCGAGTGTCACGGCGCCGTTGTTGCCCGATCCCCAGAAGGGCTCGATTCCCTTTCCGCTCTGGTCGGAGAGGTACGGAAGCCACGGATTGCCGGGTTTCGACCAATCCTCCATGCCGCTGTTGGGCAGCTGTTCGACACGCTCGGTGGTGACGGTCGTGGGGTCGCTCTCGTCGTCGCCGCAGTAGGATTTGAACTGGTAGGTCGTCAGCGGTTCGGCTTCGAAGGCGGCCGAGAAGCTGCCGCCGTCGATCTTCACGTCGGGCACCTCGCTCCACTCGCCGTCGGTGCCGACGCGGTAGCGGAAGCCCATCTGCTGACCCTCGACGCCCGACGCGCGCAGCCAGACGACGCCCGACCAGGCATCGACCGCTTCGGTCGTCACCGTGCGGTCGGTCGGCAGCACGTAGAGCACCCACCGTTCGGTGCGTCCGTGGCAGGTGACATCGACGAAGTGGGGCGTGCCGAGCGTCGGATCACCGGCGTCGGGCGAGCTGTAGTCCAGCGTCGAGAGCTCCTCCATCGTCGGCGAGTAGGTCGTCTTGACGGTTTCGGTATCGGCCGGTCCGAGTTTCAGCTCGGTGATCTTCACCCGGCTGCGGTCGGCCTCCTTGGCGACGTAGGCCGTGGCGATGCGGTTCTTCAGGTCGAACTCCGTCGTGCCGACCTGCCCCTCGACGCGGAAGCTGCGCGTGATGGTCTGTTCGGCCGTGATCTGCCAGTCGTAGTCCGTGTAGAGGTGGAGCGTGACGTAGATCGGCGTCCGCAGGTCGAACGTCCCGACCAGTTCGCGCGACGGGCGGATGTTGTCGAGGAACGTCTGCCGGTCGATATTGGTGTTGTGGGGGGTGACGGTGTAGGCGACGCTGTCGATGCGGACGTTCTGAATATCGGTCGCTTCGTCGAGCGTGAGGGTGACGGTGCGGGTCGTCAGGTCGATCGACGCGACGGTGAAACCCTCGCCGCGGATCTCGTTGATGGCGACCTCGACCGTCGGATAGGGGATGTCGTTCTTGATGCACGACACGCCCGCAAGGGCCGCAGCGGCGAGCAGGTAACTGATCAGTCGTTTCATGCGTTATCTCTTTTTCTTGTCCCACATGTGGATCGTCATGCCGATGTTGATGGCCAGGATGTTGAGTTTGAACTTCATGTTCGAGGCCTCGCGGCTGCCGATCTTGTTCCCCAGTTCGTCCTTCTGGGTGACGGAGGTGTACTGAATACCGCCCAGTCCGAACGAGAGGGTCGCGCAGACGTTGGGGAAGATGTAGACCGCCGCTCCCGGATTAAACGCCAGTTTGAGCTGCGTATTGTCACTGAAGGTCTGTTTGATCTTTCCCTCCGACTCGTAGGAGAAGCGCGACGTACCGGTCGAGACCGAGAGTTCGAACTCGGCGAAGAGTCCGAAGCGGCCCTTCTGGTCGAGACCCGCATACGAGCGGTGGAAGATGCCGTAGGAGTAGTTGTCGCTCTTGAAGTCGAGGTAGGGGATATTCAGCGAGACGTCGTTGCTTTCGCCCAGATCGAAGATGGCACCCTTGTCGAGCGTACCGCTCATGTGGGTATATCCGAAGCGGGCGCCCAGACAGCGGTTGTCGCGGTAGAAGTAGCCGACGAAGGGGCGGATTGTGGCCATCGTACCATCGGCATTGATGTTGTCCAGGATGAGCAGCACGTCGGTGTCGTCGCTCGAGAGGGTTCCGTACGAGGCCGTCAGACCCATGATCACCTCCCCCTTGTAGGCGAACTTCAGCTTGTTGATTTCGCGGTCGATGCGTCGGCGCGTGGGGAGGAAGTGCTGTTTGACGGGCTGGGTCTTACGGATGAGGGTATCGGTCAGCACGGAGCGTTTCTCGGCCTTTTTCGGGGCGAACGACGGGGTGTCGAACGGCGACGGATCGGCCGAGTGCGATTCGAAGAGTCGGGGCGTGGCCTCGGCCGGGGTCAGTGCGGCGGCCGGGAGCGTCGTTCCGAGGATCAGGAGCAGGATAAGTATGCGTTTCATGGCGTTCCGGGTTTAGAGATAGAAGGCCATACCGAGGCCGATCGAGAAGATGTTGACCTTGAAGTTCATCTGGCTCAGGTTGCGTTCGCCGACGGTGACCTGGTTGTGGACCTGCTCGGTGTGGTTGAACGTGATACCCATCACGCCGACATTCACCTCGACGGCCATGTTGTTCGTGGCGAAGGCGATGATGCCGGGCGAGATACCCAGCGAGAAGGTGTATCCGGTCTGATAGGTTCCCTTGACGGGTGATCCGTTGGCAAACCGGGCCTCGGTGCCGCCGCCCGCGAGCGACATCTCGTTGAAGAGGGCGAATCGCTTGTTGCGGCCCAGCGGGATGTATTGCCGCCAGATGGCTGCCACCTGGTAGGAGTGCTGCAGGGCGTAGTAGTCCTGGGCCTTGAGGTTGACGTTCGAATCCTCGTCGCCGAAGTTGATCGAGGCGTTGTCCAGCTTGAGCAGCGTGCGCGAGTAGATGAAGCGTCCGCCGAGGGCCATGTTGCTGCGGAAGGCGTAGGCGATCATCGGGCTGACCTTGAAGGTGTAGCCCGTCGAGTTGATCCCCTCGACGACCAGGAACTGATAGCTCTTGTTGGTGTGGGTCGAGTAGGAGGCCGTACCGCCGAATATCCACTGTCCCTTCGGGATGAAGAGGTTGTGCGTATCGGTCAGACCGCGCTGGCTGCGCAGTTCGTTGATCGTGGGCTGGTGGTGTTCCGCCGACTTGCCGGTGGTGTACCCGGTCTGGGTTTCGGCCGCTGCGGAGCGGGGTGCGGCGGAGGGCTCGGCCGTTTGTCCGTCGAACTGCCGGGCCGCCGGCGCCGGCGCATCGCCCGCGACGGGGAGCGGACTCTCCGTCGCGGAGTTTTGCGGACTCTGCTGGGCCGACGCTGCCGCAGGAAGCCACAGCGCAAGCGCAAGGATTGGAATCAGGATTGAGCGCATCGGTTTGCGTTTAGTCGTTAGTAAATCCATCGGAAGTCGTCGACGTAGAGGACATTCGACGTGCAGCCGTTCATGTAGTCGCCGTAGGCGCTCGTGGCGCACGAGATGACCAGCGTGTATCGGCCCGACGGACGGGTCTCGGTGTCGTAGTAGCGGATCGGAATGTCGACGGAGATCATGCTGCCTTCGGTCGACTGGCGGTCGATCACGAGCGAACCGTAGCCAATGATCTTGCCTTCGGCCTGGGTGGCGTTGTCGCCGCCGTAGATGCCCTTGGCGGGATCCCAGATCCCCTTCGGGGCGCTCGATCCCGAGGTGACGGCGTGGGTGGCGCTCCAGTCGACGATGGCCACGAAGATGCGGGCCTGATCCTGCTCGCCCGTAGCGAGCGGACCGCCGTGCTGGTTCTGGTTGACCTGGCCGAGGGTTTCGGCGTAGTAGAGCACGTGCATCTTCTGCGGGCGGGCCTGCCAGTCGTAGGGCTGGCCGAAGGAGACCGTACCGCTGGTTCCCGACTGGGCGAAGCTGCCGGTGAAGAGGTTTCCGGCGGCCAGGTTGACCAGCAGGATCGGCTTGTTGGCCTGCAGACGGGCGCAGGCGCTGCCCTGCATGCCGGTGTAGGAGCTCTGGACGCAGAGCGGGTCGCTCATCGAGTTGTTGCCGCTGTCCCAGAACGAGCCGTGGCCGTTGTTGAAGCAGCTCATCGAGCCGTCCTCCATGTCACCGCCGGGGATGGTCTGTCCGTCGGCGGTCGAGAACGAGGCGAGGCTCTCCTTGCCGTTGACCACCACGCGGCATTCGTACCGTTTGCCGGCCCAGATGCCGGTACCCTCTTTCGGGGTGTAGACGGTCTGTCCGTTTTCGTTGGCCGACTCCTCCCACTCGACGCCGAACGAGGCGCTCCAGAGGCCGTCACCGCTGTTCGAACCCTCCTTTTCGATCCACGAGCCGCCTTCCGTGCGGACGCCGAAGGTGACCGTTGCGGAGGAGTCGAAGATCCGGGCCCGCAGGTTGAGCGTATTGTGCCACAGATCGTAATCGGACGACGTGGGTACGACAAGGCCCTCCAGGGCGAACAGGCACGTTGCCTCGGCGCGTCCGTCGGCATTGTCGCGCACTTCGAAACGGAGCGTCTGGTCGCCGCCCGAACATCCGGCGAAGAGTTCGTCCGAGAGGGTCACCGTCAGGGCCGTCTCCGACTCCTTGACGACCTGCAGACCCGCCACGGGCGACGAGACGGCCGCCAGCAGATCATAGGGCGTGTTGTTGAGGGTCAGCCGGGCCGAGGTCATCGGCTTGACGGTCGTGATGCGGAACTGCTTCTGACCGCCCGCATAGAGCTGCGTCTGGTCGAGGTCGAAGCCGACGCCCTCGATCGTCGGATCGGGGCTCCAGATGATCGTATCGTCGTAGTCGTCCGTCGAGTCGTCGACGCGGATCGTCACCGCCTCGATCAGACCGGGCTGGTCGGGCGAGTAGCGGAACGTCAGCGTGTAGCGGCCCGGAGTCTTGACACCGGTAATCGTGCCGCTCTGCTCGACCTCTCCGCGCGAGGCGTGTTTGCCGCTGAAGTGCCACGAGAGGGCGTCAACCCCTTCGGCCAGGGTGAAGTAACCCGTAGCGTCGGTCGTATAGCGCAGCGTCGAGGGGTCGTTGGCGCGGCCTTCGTCGTAGCTCTCGCCGGGCATGACGCTCACCGAGTACGACGAACCGAAGTTCTCGGCCACGCTGGCCTCGAAGGCGACGGCCACGGCCGCATTCTGCAGCGTGCACTTCACCTCGACGGGGGTTGTCTGCCCGGCCGTCACCGTGAAGGGCTCCTCACCGCGGTAGAAGCGTTTGGTGAACGAGGCGGCCTCCTCTTCACCGGCCTCCACCGCTGCACGGTACGTACCGGCCAGCAGTTCGAGCCGTTCGGGCAGCCGCTCCTGCGAGGTATATTTGCGGATCAACTCTCCCTTGTCGTTGTAGAGGCGCACGGTCAGGTGCTGCATCGGGTCGTAGCCGCCGTCGGCAGCCTCGGCACGCGTCGTGAACGTCATGGCCACACCGCCCGTCGAACCCTCTGCATCGAGGTTCTCCGAGCCTTTCGAACATCCGGCCAGGGCCAGCGCTATAGTCGGAAGCAGACAGCAAATCAATCGTTTCATGGCTTTCTGCTATTTGGAGGGTTGAACGAGGGTCAGTGTCGCCGTCGTCGAGGCGCCGGCATTGTCGGTCACCCGCAGGTGGAACTTGTAGGTATTGGGCTGCCCTTCGACATCCGACGGGATATCGCTTCCGGCGAGAATGCCGACGAACTCGGCGCCCACCTTGAAGGGGATCGACGTCTGGTTGAGAACCTCGTCGCCGACCGGGAAGCCGACAACCGAGCCGAGCACTTCGGCGGCCGTGGCATCGGGATGGCAGAGGTCGACACCCGGCGAGAGGAGCGACGAGAGGCCGATTGCGTTGAGCAGCGTTCCCAGGGCCGGCGACTCGACCGTCACGAAGAGCTCCTTGATGCCACCGTTCGGGGCCGAGATCGTGATCTCGATATCCTTGACCTCGTTCATCACGTAGGGCTCGGCCAGGTTGTGGTTGTCGGTGACCATGACGATCGTCGGGGCCTGGCTGTCGCCGCTTTCGTTCGACTTGTCGACCACGATGGTGAGCGTTGCTGCGCTCTGCTGTCCCTCCTCGTCGGTGACGCGGAAGGCGAACGAATGGGTTCCTTCGAAGGTGTAGAGCATCCACGGCAGTTCGCCGCCGATGTAGAAGCTCTTCGACGTGGCCCCCTTGACGGCGTCACCGACCGGGAAGCCGAACTGCTCGAGCACCGAAGCCTCGACGCCCGAGATCGTGCAGAGGTCGAACGACTCGATGTTCATGTCGCGGAGCGCGAGGGCGAACTGCTCGTTGGTCGACGAGATGGCGATCTCGAAGCTGGCCACCTTGCCGGGGACCGTGGCGATGATCTCGAAGGGCTCCGAGCAGAGGTGCTTCTCGTCGAACATCGAGGCCTTCAGCTGGAACTTTTCGTCGAACGAGTGTCCGGTCCACGAGAGCGTGGGGGCGCCGACGAGCGGCTGCTCCTCGTAGAGGGGTTCCCAGAGCCCTTCGGTTCCGTTGATGGTGATCGTCTCGTCGAGGACGAAGTTGTCGACCTGGATATCGAACTTGATGTCGCCCTCGTCGGCGTGGGCGATCACCAGCTGGATCTTGCGCCACTGGCCGGCCTTGACGCCCGAGATGGTCTTCGTGAACGAGACGTCGCCGCCGCTGACGAACGTACCGCTGAGGTGGAACTCCAGCTCGTTTTCGGCGGCTGCCGGCATGAAGAAGGCGGCCTGCTGACCGTCCCACTGAGCCTTCGTGAAGTCGATCTTCGCCTCGGCGAGCGAAACGGTAGCCTTCGTCTCGTCGCTAAGCTGGTCGGCCAGATCGGCCGAGCAGAGCAGCGTCACCTTGATGTTCTGCAGCGTGCAGACGATCTCCTCGATCGGGGTGGTGTTGCCCTTGGTGATCGTGAAGGGGTAGGTTGTTCCGTAGACGGGGTTGTTCCAGGCCGCGGCCTCGATCTCCTCGTCGCGGTGCGAGCAGACCTTCATTTCGTAGCTGCCGGCCGGGAGCTCCATCGGGGCTTCGGCCAACCGGGCCTTCAGTTCGGCATAACTCCCTTCGAAGGGGGTGTTCGAGCCGTCGGCCGTGGCGATCTTCACGCGGTAGTTCTCCGTGTCGGGGGCCGTACGGGTTGCTGCTGCGGCCGTTTGCGCCGATTTGCCGACATCTTCGGGACGCAGGTCGGTTTCGCTGTCATAGATGACGCGCAGGCTCATGCTGCCGCTCAAAAAGCCCGTTGCGGCGGATTCGCTGCCGCCGTTTTCATGCTTCTTGTAGGGCGGTTCTTCGTTCACGCAGCCCGTCAGGACGAGGGCGCCCAGTGCCAGGGCCGTGAATAATCCGGTAAAGGTTTTCATATCGTGTATCGTTTTTTATGCGTTGTGGAGGTTACTGTGCGTCGCCGTTCAGTTCGACAGTGATCGTGCGTTCTTCGAGGTAGTTGTCGTCGAGGTTGATCGTCACCGTGGCGCTTCCGTTGTCGCGGGCATCGAAGCAGAAGGTGTGCCGCGTACGGGCGACGGTCTGCTCGAGCGTCTGCTCGGGGAAGGTGTAGGTGCGGTCGAAGGCCGTACCGGTCTGGCTCTGGAGTTTGGCCGTACCGGTGAGGGTCAGCCGCGTGCCGGCCTCGACGAAGACGGCCTTTTCATCCCCCGAGCCGGGGGTGAAGGTGAAGCGGTTGCCGGCCGAAGTGGTCACCGTGAAGGTGGCCTCGTGGAAGTACTGGCGGAAGGCCTCGGTCGAGGTGACGGCCACCTGCGAATTGACAATCCGGGCGGGAATGGTCTCCCGGCTCTCCTGGCGGGCGACGATCGTGAAGGCGAGTTCGCCTTCGTAGCAGGGTTTGTCGACGCCCTCGGCCTTGGCATCGCCGCAGACGATCCGTGCGGTGTAGTTGCCGGCCTTGAGGCTCTCGTCGGCCTCGTTGAAGGCCGGGATGCTCTCCCACGAGCGGTTGTAGTCCGTACCGGTGATCGTGAGGGCGAAATCCCCGGCCTCGGGAGCGGGCGTGATTTCGATTTGTGCCCGGGTGGTCATCGTGATATCGGGACGGGTGTCGATCCGGAGCGTGCCGACACCGTCGGCCGTCGACGGAGCCTCCTGTTTGGTGCATCCGCCGGCCGCGAGGGCTGCCGATGCAAGCAGAGTGATCAATGTTGTATGTTTCATGGCGATCGTTATTTAGCGATTGAGACGCGGATGTCGTCCAGATAGACATAGAAGGTCTTGGCTGTGAGGACACTCCATCCGCTGCCCGACTTTTTCTGATAGTTGGCGGCCCGCCAGCACAGACGAGTTCGCGACGTGGCGTCGGGAACGAGGACGTTGCTTTGTGTCTGAGGCAGTTCACCCGTGAACCCGCCCCCTTCACTCGGAATATAGCTTTCTACGACGCGGCTTATTCCGGAGTCACCCGAGATGGCGCCTTCCGTATCGTCCTGGGCTCCGAATTCACAGATGACGTTCCACTTCGAACTCAGGGTTCCCGAAACCACGGGGGCACCGATGCTGTAGGTGACCTTGACGGAGACAGAGGCTCCCTCTTTCAGCGGGAGGAAGGGCGTATCGATGCGTCCCCGACGGTTATCGATGCTCGACGTGCTGGTTCCTACATACATGTAGAACGAGGCGCGGCCCGATTCGAATCCATAGCGGCTGCCTCCCCATCCGGGCAGTCCGATCGAGCTGAGCTCTTCGGTCGAATTGGCGGGGCTTTTGTCGGCTGCCTGGCTGAAGTCCGCCTCGAGAAGGTACGGCACGCTGAAGTTGATCTGTGTCAGCCCGTCGACCGTGACGGCCGGCAGCGTGAATTCACGCGTGAGCATGGCGTTGTCCGAGTCGTAGGTCACCTGGAACCCCTCCTGTTCGCCGGTCGGGTTGGTATATTCGCGGAAGTAGACCGGGTAGTCGCCCGTGCCCGTAACCTGGAACGTGCGGCTCTGGCTGCCATCCTCGAAGCTCCATCCCGCGGGGGCGGTCACCGTGAAGCTGTTGATCGCCTCGCCGAGCGTATTGACGCCTGTTTCGGCAAGGTGGAAGGTCAGACGGGTGAAGTGTCGTCCGGCGGTCGGGATGTTGTAGGCGATCGGCGTGGTGTGACCTGCTGCAAAGCTGCGGTCGGCGTTCAGCGGTGCGAAGCTGCGCACCTCCGATTCGCACGACTCGCCGGCGGCCACGATCGAGACCGATTCACCCTCGCCGAGCGTAATGGGGGCGATCATCGCATAGACCACGTCCCCGGCCTCTTTCGGCGTGTCGAAACGCAGGGTCAGACGGTTGCTGCCCTGTCCGAGCTCCATGGCGGCCGCGGGATCCGTCACATCGACAGAGAGTTGTCCCGTCACCTCGCGCGGGAAGGTGAGCTCGATCTGCGAGATGGGCTCGCCGAGGTCGTTTTTCGGGATCGAGATCTTCAGCACATGGACCTTGTGACGGAACTGCAGGTTGACGATGTCCGAATTGTCGCTCACGCCGCGTTCATCCTGCTGGTCGCGTTTGCGCAGCGCCTGGGCCTCAACGACGGGCGAGGCGACCATCACGTCCCACTCGCCGTGGAACGCACCGTCCTGCACGGCCGGGATCTCGTACGAGGCCTTCATCCCGCTGGCCGAGGCCGGTACGGGCGAGACGGCATAATACGTATAGGTCTCCCTGGCCATCTCCGTGACCGAGCCGCGGAAGCTGGCCGTATTGTAGGAGGCGTTGTAGTGGTAGAGCTTGAAGGGTACGTTGTCGAGTACGGTCTGTGCGGCGGAGTTGACGGCCCAGAGTGCGAGGCGGTCATTCTCGTTCCATTGTACCGTTACGCCGTCGTCGCCCAGCGCGGTCCGCGTAGCGGCATTCGATGCGATATCGAGCCGCGGGCCCGAGCCGATTGCGACCTCGAAGGTGCCCGCTGCCGGTTCCGTGTCGGAGCCGGGGGCCTGGGAGCAGGCGCCCAGCAGCACGGGCAGGAGCAACAGGGTTGTCCATCGTTTCATCATGTACGAATTCTTTTATCTGAATATCTGCAAAAATAGGTGCGGGAGTCCGTTTCCGGAAATAAATTCAACGAACCGTCGGTTTTTCATCACGAATCCTCCCTTTTTTCGCGTTTTTTTCCGGTTGTTTCAAACGAAAAAGACCCCCGACCCGCAGGTCGGAGGTCTTCATTCCGGTCGTTGCCGTTGCCTCTACTCGGCCTGCTTGACGTAGCGGTCGAGCCAGCCGAAGAACTCGCGGTTCCAGACCATCGAGTTCTGGGGTTTGAATACCTGGTGTGCCTCGTCCTCAAACTCGAGCAGACGGGCCGGGATACCCCGTACGCGGGCTGCTGTGAAGGCCTCGAGCGACTGCGTGTAGGGGATGCGGTAGTCCTTTTCGCCGGTGATGATCAGGATCGGCGTGTCCCACTTGTCGACGAACTTGTGGGGCGAATTGGCATACGAACGCTGGGCCGTGGCATTCGTCTTGTCCCAGTACGAGCCGCCGTAGTCGTTGTTGACGAACCACAGCTCCTCGGTCTCGCCGTACATCGAGTCGAAGTCGAAGATGCCGCAGTGGGCGATGAAGGCCTTGAAGCGCTTCTCGTGGCAGCCGGCCAGGAAGTAGACCGAATAGCCGCCGTACGAGGCGCCGACGCAGCCCATGCGCGACTCGTCGGCCCACGGTTCACGCGCCACGTCGTCGATGGCCGAGAGGTAGTCGCGGATGTTCTGCCCCGAGTAGTCGCCTGAGATCTGGTCGAGCCACTCCTGGCCGAACGACGGCACGCCGCGGCGGTTCGGGGCCACGACGATGTAACCCTGGGCGGCCATCAGCTGGAAGTTCCAGCGATAGCTCCAGCCGTTGGCCACGACGC
>UMJL01006497.1_pt1 | contig 15024 bp, 17 predicted proteins | sample 1966071 | NCBI WGS metagenome assembly UMJL01 (sample SAMEA4836148, study PRJEB28245) | human gut metagenome | biome: gut microbiome; material: fecal sample | place: Denmark | collected 2008
ATATTATATACAAAAGCAGCTTGTTGTCAACATATATATATGAATTATTTTGGCTAACTGATAGAACTATGTAGACATATCCAAGAAGAAAGGGGAACAGTAAAATGTAAGAGGGTGAATAAATATGGCAAAAAGACCAGTACCAAAATACGACTTCAAGGCTTTTGGGGCAGCGATAAAGGCAGCGCGTGAAGGACGCAAGGAAAGCCGCAAGAAAGTAGGCGACGAAATGTTTATCTCGCCGCGCTACCTTGCGAACATTGAGAACAAGGGGCAGCACCCAAGTTTACAGATATTCTTTGAGCTGATACAGCGTTACCATAGCTGCTTGCGGTCGCAGAGTATGAGGACAATGTCCTGGGGCGGGTGAGCGATGAACAGTTCCGCATGCTCTCCGCAGACTACAACGCCGAGCAAAAAAATCTGTCTGCCGACATTCCAGCCAAGGAGGAACAGTTGGAGAAACTGAAAGCCTCAGCCGCCAATGTGGATGCCTTCATTGAGAAAGCCAAGCGGTATACCACCATTGACGAACTGACGCCGGAGCTGCTGCGGCTCTTCATTCAACGGATTGAAGTGGGCGAGCGGAGCCAAAAGTATTCCCGCTCTGCAGGACAGAGTGTCAAGATTGTATACAGGGACATCGGCAGAGTGGACAGTCCTATGCAGGAGGGAGAGCACGCACCGCATATTACAAAACAGATTACAGATATTGAAGAAATCAAGAGATTGCTGGCATAAAACACAACAGGCGGACAGCTTCCGCTGTCCGCCTGTGTGCCTGACAATTCACATGGTTCAGAAAATGTACCTGTGGGAACTATCAGACATGGCGTCTTCTCTTTTTTACCACGTATTACTCAATCGCCCATAGGCGCGCCGCAGTGGGGGCAGAACTTGCTGTCGGACACCGCACCGCAGATGGGGCAGGCCTTCTCGCCGGAGACCGGCTCGGACGCATCGTCCTTGGCGGCCTTGCAGGCTTCCAGCTCCGCGATCTTGGCTTTGGAGGCAGTCACCGCGTCCACCAGCTCCCGAACCGCGTCGGGAATCTCGCCCTCATACTCATTCACGAACCATTCACCGATGGTCCGGTAATTCTTGTCAATCTCTTTTTGCTCACCGGCGATGGCCACGCTGAGCTTCACCTGCTCGGCAGCGTCCTTGGTCTTGTCCGCAGCAACCGTGGCAACATCCTTTGCCATCTTGGTCAGATCATCAAAAAAAGCCATACTGGATACTCCTTTCGCGTCCGGGCCTTTCCCGGTACCATTTACATTCTCTCCCGCGCAACGCTGGGCCATGTTATCAGTATAGCCCACTTTCCGGCGGAACGCAACCGAATTTCCATTTGTTTACACATCGTTTTCAATCCATCCGGAGGCCCGTTCCACCGCCCGGCGCCACTGGCGGTATGCCGCCTCACAGCTCTTTGCGTCCTGCCGGGGCGCAAAGAGATGCTGGCTGCGGCGGAGCCGTTCCAGTACCGGCAGACCGCTCCAGACTCCAACCGCCAGGCCCGCCAGCGCGGCAGCACCGAAGGCAGTGGTCTCCACCTGGGCAGGCCGGTCCACCGGCAGCCGCAGCAGGTCCGCCTGGGTCTGCATCATGATATCGCTGACCGATGCGCCGCCGTCTACCCGCAGCGTGGTGATGGGACAGGGCGCATCGTCATTCATGGCCCGCACCAGATCCGTCACCTGGAAGGCAATGGAGTCCAGCACCGCCCGGGCGATATGGGCCCGGGTACTTCCCCGGGTAAGTCCCACGATGGTGCCCCGGGCATACATATCCCAGTAGGGCGCGCCCAGCCCCGTAAATGCAGGCACCACCACGACACCACCGGCATCCGGCACGCTTTCCGCCAGCCGGTCGCACATGGGCGCGGAATCAATAAGCTTGAGTTCATCCCGCAGCCACTGAATGGCGCTCCCCGCATTGAATACGCTGCCCTCCAGCGCATAGGTGGTCTGCCCCTTCACCGACCACGCGACAGACGTCACCAGTCCCGCCCGGGACCGCACCGGTGTGTGTCCTACATTCATCAGGGTAAAGCAGCCGGTACCGTAAGTATTTTTCGCCTGACCAGGGGTGAAGCAGCCCTGGCCGAACAGCGCTGCCGGCTGATCTCCCGCACTGCCGCAGATGGGAATGCCCGCCAGCGTCTCCAGCCCCGGCAGTTCCGGGGCAATGACGCCGTACGTCTCGCTGTTGGGCCGCGGGGCGGGCAGCAGGGACACCGGCACACGCAATGCCGCGCACAGGTCCTCATCCCACTGGAGGGTGTGGATATTAAAGAGCATGGTGCGGGAGGCATTGGAATAATCCGTCACGTGGACCCGGCCTCCGGTCAGGTTCCAGATGAGCCAGCTGTCCACCGTACCGGCCAGCAGCTCGCCCCGCTCCGCCCGCTGCCGGGCGCCGGGGATGTGGTCCAGCATCCACTGGAGCTTGGTGCCGGAAAAATAAGCGTCGATCAAAAGGCCGGTCTTTTCCGTCACGGTCTCCCCCAGGCCATCCGCCTTCAGCCGGTCGCAGATGGGTGCCGTCCTGCGGCACTGCCACACGATGGCGTTGCAGACTGGTTCACCGGTACGGCGATCCCACAAGATGGTGGTCTCCCGCTGGTTGGTGATGCCCACGGCGGCTATCTGCTTGGGGTCGATATGGGCGCTGTCCACCGCCTCCGCCAGTGCCCGGGCGGAAGTGGACCAAATCTCCATGGGATCGTGCTCCACCCAGCCGGGCTGGGGATAGATCTGGCGGAAGGTATGCTGGGACCGGGCAACGATCTCTCCCGCCTGATTGAACAGGATCGCCCGGGAGCTGGTGGTTCCCTGATCCAGTGCCGCAACGTAACTCTCCATAAGCCAAAGCTCCTCTCTGTGCGCCCGCAAGGCTGCGGAGCCCTGCAGGCGTGCTGCCTCAGACAGTCTCTCGGTCGAAACCGGGCCCGCACGCCGGAGGTTTCCCGCAGCAGGCCGACTGGCATTTTTTTCGGCGCTGTGCTATCATAAAAGCAGTCTTTCGACTGTTGATGACAGTATACCACAGGGAGGTTTGTTTTTCCATGCTCCAGCGAGAATTCACGGTCCCCTCCTCTGACGGCAAAACCGCCCTGCACGCCGTGGACTGGGTGCCTGATGGCCCTGTCCGGGCTGTTTTGCAGCTCTCCCACGGTGTGTCGGAGTACATTCTGCGCTATCAGCCTTTGGCCGCATTTCTGACGGGACGGGGCATTGCCGTGGCAGGCCATGACCACCTGGGCCACGGTACATCGGTGGCTCCCGGTGCGCCCCGGCTCTACTTCGGTCCAAAAGGCAGCTGGGACTTTGTGGAGCGGGATCTTTTCACCCGCCACCAGCTGATCCGACAGGCGTTTCCCGGCCTGCCGGTGTTCCTGATGGGCCATTCCATGGGGTCGTTTCTTGCCCGGACATTCCTCATCCGCCATCCGGGCGCCGTGGAGGGTGCCATTATCATGGGCACCGGTCAGCCTTCTTCCGCCATTCTTGCCGCCGGAAAGTTCCTCATGGATCGGGAGGCCCGGAGAAAGGGGACGGACACGCTGCCCAGCGCCACGGCGGGGCGGCTGTCCTTTGCTGCGTATAACCGGCGCTTCGCCCCCAACCGCACGGATTTCGACTGGCTCTCACGAAATCCTCAAAATGTAGACCGTTATCTGTCAGACCCGCTTTGCGGGGGTATGCCCACCACAGGACTGTTCCGGGAAATGCTGACAGGGCTCTCCTTCCTCTCCCATCCCCAGAACCTGCGGGAGATGGACCCAGACACACCAGTGCTGTTTCTCTCCGGCGCCATGGACCCGGTGGGAAATATGGGCAAAGAGGTGCGGCAGGTCTGCACCCAGTTCCGGCAGGCCGGTGTCCGGGACGTGGCGCTGAAGCTCTATCCCCAGCTGCGGCACGAGATTCTCTTTGAGGACTGCCGGGAAACCGTATACGCCGATCTGGCCCAATGGCTGGAAGCGCATCTGCCCGTGCGGGAGGAGGCGGTCCAGTGACACATTCTTTGAAAACCCGACGCTATACCCTCTGGTGCCTTGCCGCCAGAACCACCGCGTTCTGCGCACTGCTCTTTTATGCGCTGGCGGCACCGGAGCAGTTTCTCGCGGATCTGCAGTGGCCGTTCCACTTCTCTCCCCTGACTGTTGTGTGGCTGCTGCTGATGGCATCCATGGTGATGCGGCTCTTCCCCTCTCATGTGGAGAGCCTGGGCTGTCAAAAGGTCTTTGCCCGCCGCTGCCGTCCTGCCGGCAAAGCCCCCAGCTCTGCTGCCATCCAGCAGGCAAACCACGGTGCCGCACTGGTGGCCCTGGCGTGGATCTGCGGAAACGCCCTGATCTTTCTCTGCCACGCGGCTGGCTGGCTGGGACTGCGGTTTCTGGTGTGCCTGGCAGGATTCTACGGTGTCTGCGACATCATCTGCATTCTCTTTTTCTGCCCCTTCCAGACCCTTTGGATGCACAACCGATGCTGCACCACCTGCCGCATCTTCGATTGGGATTATCTGATGCTCTGCACGCCGCTTCTGGCGGTGGACGGGCCACTGGCTATCTCCGCCTGCGTGCTGGCCGCCGGGCTTTTTCTCCGCTGGGAGGTTGTCTATCACCGCCACCCGGAGCGTTTTTTTGAGGAGAGCAACCAGGCGCTGCGCTGCAGTGCCTGTCAGGAGCAGCTGTGCCGGTACAAGCGCCGCCTGGCCGCCGCTGCCGGCGGAAAACGGCCCCAGTCCACGCCGCCGGCAGCAGCCGCAGCTGGTCAATGTCCCGCGTCACATCCAGAATCCGGGCAGAAATCACCCCGTCAGCCGTAAAAAGCAGCAGCATCAGATAGCTCACCCAGGCCGGGATGCCGGAGAGCAGCGGCACCAATATCTGCTGCAGGCCAGGCAGAGCCACTGCCAGCAGCAATCCCCAAGCTATGGAAAATGGGACACACACGCGCCCCCGCAGATTGCCCCGGAGCGCATGATAATCCCAGAAGCGGACTCCAAACAGCCGCTCATAGGCCCAGTGCACCCCGTATTCTACCGCTGTGGCCGCCAAACCGCCCCACACCGCCAGATTCCAGAATCCCCGCCGTAACTCCGGCGGCAGCGCCAGCACTGCCAAAACTCCCAGTCCGTACACCGGGCACAGCGGCAGCAGAAGAAAACATTTGCGCACCTGCTGCGGGGAGCGGGTCAGCCATGCAAAGGCCTTTTCCAGCAGGTATCCCAAAAAACTATACGTCCAAAACAGCCACAGCGTCAGCGCCATCGTCTCCCACCTTTCCCGCTCAGTGTATCCGGCGGCAGGGCCGCTTATCCCCTCATTGCGCTGGCAGATATTTCGTGCTATACTAACGGCATCACATGGATGGGAGGAACCGATATGCGCGACACCTGGGAGGAACTGCGTGCGCAATGCCTTGCGTGCACCGCCTGCGGACTGGCGGAAACACGGACCCACGTGGTTTTCGGGGACGGCGCGCAGGACGCGGAAATCCTGCTGGTGGGTGAGGGCCCCGGACAGCATGAAGATGAACAAGGGGTTCCCTTCGTGGGCCGGGCAGGGCTGCTGCTGGACGACATGCTGGAGATCATCGGCCTGGACCGGACCAAGGTATATGTCGCCAATATCGTCAAATGCCGCCCGCCGCAGAACCGGGACCCTTTGAATGTGGAACAGGATGCCTGTATCGGCTGGCTGCGGCGGCAGACAGCGCTGCTGCGCCCCAAGATCATTGTGTGCCTGGGCCGTATCGCCGCCAAGGTCATCATCAAGGAGGACTTCAAAATCACCGCCGAACATGGCCAGTGGTTCCAGCGAAGCGGCGTACAGATGACCGCCATTTATCATCCCTCCGCCCTGCTGCGGGATGAGCGGAAGCGCCCGGAAACCTTTGAGGATCTGAAATCCATTCAATCCAAGATCCGGGAGGTCTGCACCCACACGGTAATTTGAATCCCCGGGGCCTTTTTCCAGGCAAAGGCGCCGGCAAAATTTTCAGATACAGCGCCCCGGCGATATTTTGCCGGGGCGTTATTTTTCTCTTATATTGTTAACCAATATATTTTATAAAGTTGACATTAGAAGGTTTCCTGTGCTATACTGCCCCTCAGAAACTTTATGGGAGGTCTTTCCAATGTCCGCTGAATCCGTATCCCGCCGCCTGCGCACTACAGATCTTGCGTATATTGCCCTATTCTCGGTTTTGATTGCCGTGTGCGCGTGGATCTCCATTCCCGCCCCCGTTCCCTTCACACTGCAAACCTTCGGGATTTTCGCAGCACTGACCATACTGGGCGGGCGCCGGGGCTTTTACGCCGTGGCAGTATATCTGCTGCTGGGGCTGGCGGGCCTTCCGGTATTCGCCGGATTCCAGGGCGGAGCCGGAACGCTCCTGGGCGTCACCGGCGGCTATATTCTGGGCTTTGGAGCCTCCGCTCTGGTTTACTGGCTGGTAACCACCCGGCTGGGCACCGCATTGCCGGTTTCCATTCTCGCGTGTGTGCTGGGCCTCGTTGTCTGTTATGCATTTGGCACCGCCTGGTTTTTGGTGGCTTACGCCCGTGCCTCCGGTCCTATCGGTGTTACGGCAGCCTTGGGTATGTGTGTGCTCCCCTTTGTGGTGCCGGATCTGATCAAACTGGCCCTGGCAGCCCTCCTCAGCCGCCGGGTGGGAAAGTTTCTCCGGTAACCGGTTTGCAAATCGCCTGCCGCACGCCCGCAGCAGCCATCAAGATGACACATGATAAATAAGAAACGGCCAGTCGGGGCAATGCCCTGACTGGCCGTTTCATGCTTTGCTCAGAATGTCAGCCGCATATCATACCAGACCACGCCGCCATGCACGGATTTGGAGACGCCTTCATTTTGAAATCCGAAGGTCTCATAATAATGGATCAGCCGATCCTTGCAGGTCAAAACGCAGCCTTTGCGTCCCTGGGCATGGGCGTCGGCGATGACCCGCTCCATCACCCGGGCGGCACAGCCCTGACGGCGGTAGGCCGGCAGCGTGTTGACCCCGAAAATCATCTGCCAGGCACCGTGCTCGTTGTGCAGCGCGGCGTTTTCGTACATCTCATCCCGCAATGTGGGTTCATCGCTCACCATGCCGTCGATAAAGCTGATCAGCGTGCCGTCATCTTCCTCCAGCAGCCAGAAATGATCGGCGTAAGCGGACAGCCGGGCGGCGAAATCCGCCTCTGTGGCCGCCTCCGCGGCGGGAAAACAGGCGGCCTCCACCGCCGTGACGGCAGGTAGGTCCGCCAGAGTAGCGGTGCGAATACGCATGTTCAGGACTCCTTCTTTCGATATTGCCACAGCAGCAGCGCCCGGACCGTACTGTTCCCCTGATTTTCCAGCGTCCAGGGCTGGTCCGCCGCAAATCGCAGGGCATCCCTCTCCTGCAGGGGGACCGTTTCCCCTTCCACAGTCAGAAGCCCTGTGCCGGAGAGCACCGTGGCCGTGCAGACACAGCCGCTCACCGACGGCTCCGGCCGGTAACAGCCGCTGATGTACACGTCCAAAAACGCCGTCTCCAGGCGGGTCGTTTCTTCATAGGGAATGGAGGGCCGCAGCAGCACTTTGCCGCCGTCCAGCCGCTCCGCCCGGTTGTCCACCTCCCGGGAAAGCAGCCGGGCCTCAAAGCCGTCGTTGTGCAAAAACTCCTCCGCCGGCACCTTCAGCGCCGACGCCAGCTTTCCCAGAATCGCCACGGAAGGATTGGCCTCTCCCCGTTCGATCTGCCCCAGCATGCTGCGGGAGACACCGGACAGCGCCGCCGTCCGCTCCAGACTCAGCTTCTGCTGTTTGCGGATGCGCTTGATATTCTCTGCGACAGCGCGGTTCAACTCCATAACACAGCCCCCGGTTGTTCAATATACTGCTCAATAGCGTTCTTATAGTAATGGAAACGTCGAACTTTGTCAAGTGTTTCCAGCGGTCCCTGTTCTCCTTGACACCGGGCCGCATCTTCCCTTTGCATCGGCAGAAGAAAAGGAAGCACCCGCAGGTGCTTCCTTTTTTGATTCCATCTGCGATCAGACCCGCCGCCAGACGGCGCCGTTTTTCTGATCGGTGATCTCAATGCCCTGGGCTTTCAGCTCATCCCGGATTCGGTCGGCCTCGGCGAAGTTCTTTGCCTTCTTGGCCTCATACCGGGCCAGCACCAGCGCGTCAATCTCACTGTCGCCCTCACCGGTGACGGTATAGCCACCGGCGGTGGCAGCGGTCTGAGCCGCCTCCTTCTCCCGGAGCGCCGCCGCCTTTTCCAGCAGGGACAAAGACAGCACCTGGTCAAAGCTGGCCAGGATGGCCCGCTTGGTGGCATCGTTGGTCTTGGCCTTCAGCACATCATAGAGCAGCGTGACGCCCTGGGCGGTATTGAGATCGTTGCCCAACTGCTGGAGGAACTTCTCCCGGTACTCCTGCATCACAGCCTCATCCACCGGGCCGTCGTTCTCCGCGAGGGCGGCAATCCGTTTGATCAGCTTCTGATAGGCGGTTGCAGCGTTGTCCAGGTTCTCCCAGGTGAACACCAGCGCCTTGCGGTAATGGCTCTGGAGGCAGAAGAACCGGTAGGCCAGGGGATCATATCCCTTCTCCTCCAACAGCGAGACCGTCAAAAACTCGCCCTTGGACTTGCTCATCTTGCCATGCGCGGTATTCAGGTGGTGGACATGGAACCACTGCTTGCACCAGGGATGGCCCAGGTAGCTCTCAGACTGGGCGATCTCGTTGGTGTGATGGGGGAAGGCGTTGTCGATGCCGCCGCAGTGGAGATCCAGATACTCGCCGTTGTACTTCAGGGAAATACCGGAGCACTCGATGTGCCAGCCGGGATAGCCCACACCCCAGGGAGAGTCCCACTTCAATGCCTGATCCTCAAACTTGGACTTGGTGAACCAGAGGACGAAGTCGTTCTTGCTGCGCTTGTTGGGGTCCTCTTCCACGCCCTCCCGGACGCCCACGGCCAGATCCTCCTCGTCGTGGTCGTTGAAGACGTAGTAGTGGTCCAGCTTGCTGGTGTCGAAGTACACGTTACCGCCGGCAAAATAGGCGTAGCCAGTGTCCATCAGCCGGGAGACGATCTTGATATACTCGTCGATGCAGCCAGTGGCGGGCTGGACCGTATCGGGGGTTTTGATGTTCAGTTTGGCGCAGTCCTGGAAGAAGGCGTCGGTATAGAACTGGGCGATCTCCATGACGGTCTTGTGCTCCCGCTTGGCGCCCTTGAGCATCTTATCCTCACCGGTGTCCGCGTCGGAGCTGAGATGGCCCACATCCGTGATGTTCATGACCCGGTTGACACTGTATCCGGCATAGCGCAGGAATTTCTCCAGCACATCCTCCATGATATAGCTGCGCAGGTTTCCGATATGGGCGAAGTGGTACACCGTGGGGCCGCAGGTATACATTTCCACGTGGCCGGGGGTATGGGTCTGAAATTCCTCTTTCCGATGGGTCGCCGAATTGTACAAATACATCTCAGGCAGTCCTCTCTTTCGTTTCTTTCACTTGTCTGAGCTCCGTCTCCAGCTGTTCGATCCGCTGGGTCAGGGCGTTGAGTTCCTCCTGCACGGGGTTATCCATGTGGATCTGGTCCACGTCGTCGGCGTAATACACCGGCTTTCCCGCCACCCGGACCACCTGGGCCGGGACGCCCACGGCGGTACTGTTGGGCGGAACCTCCCGCAGTACCACAGCGCCGGCGGCAATCCGGGCGTTGTCGCCCACCTTGAAGGGCCCCAGGACTTTGGCGCCGGAACCCACCAGCACATTATTCCCCAAAGTCGGATGACGCTTTCCCTTATCCTTGCCGGTGCCGCCCAGAGTCACGCCCTGATAGAGCAGGCAGTCGTCTCCCACCTCAGCGGTCTCGCCGATGACAATGCCCATGCCGTGGTCGATCACCAGCCGGCGGCCGATGGTGGCACCGGGATGGATCTCGATGCCGGTCCAGAAGCGGCTCCACTGGGAGACACACCGGGCCAGGAAAAAGCGATGGTGAAGATACAGCCAATGGGCGATGCGGTGGTTGATGATGGCATGGACGCCGGGATAGAGCATGAAGATCTCCAGCTTGCTGCGGGCAGCCGGGTCCCGGCGCTGGTAGGCGGCCAGCAGACCGCCCAGACGGGTTACGCGTTTTTTCATGATGCATTTCTCCTTGTGCCGGTCGGGAGGAAAACAAAAGCGCCTCCCGTACCAAAGTACGAGAGGCGACGAATCGCGGTTCCACTCTCTTTTATCACTCAAGGATGGCCACTGACGCGGACCGTACGGAGGGCTTCTACATCCCCCGCGCTCCCGGGCGCACTTCCCGATCTCCGCCGTAGGCGCGCTTGCAGCCGGTGACGCGCCCTCTCTGTCCTTTGGGTGGATCGATACTCTTCCCGATCAACACGCTATTCACTTACCCCAGTATACTAGCAGGATTTGTCCGGCGTGTCAAGCGGCGGGCGGAAATTTTCCGGTGCCTGATCTCTCAGAGGACAGGGTCTGCCGTTGTCAACCGCCTGTTGACAGCATTCCCCAAAGGATTGCTTGTCAACTGACCGGGGATCAGGTATCATGGAGACAGAAGCGAGGAGGGACCGCCATGGAATGGAATGAACGCATCACAGTCGTCCGCAAAGCCGCCGGGCTGACCCAGGAACAGCTGGGGCAGCGGCTGGGCGTTACCCGGCAGGCTGTGAGCAAATGGGAATCCGCACAGACAGTGCCGGATGCCGTCACCATCGCCCGGCTGTGCGAAGCGCTGGATGTCTCCGCCGATTATCTGCTGCTGGGGAAAGAACCGAACAAATCTGGTTCCGCCTCATCACTCGTTTGCCCGCTCTGCGGACAGACCGTCTATGGGAATACCTGCCCTCAATGCGGCTATGTGCCTGGACTCAGTCGGGATGACAACGGCAGGCGGTATGCGCTGGTGACAACAGATGTTCCCATTTCATCCTCCAACTACGAGGTGGATCTAGTGAAATACTGCGGTCTCTCCGCCGAAGCAGCCCGGGAGCTGCTGAAAAACGCCCGGGAAGCACATCGCCGCGCCATTCTCCGACGGAATTTGAAGAAGCAGGAAGTCCGCTATCTGGCCGCCCACATGCGGCGGGTATACGGTTTGCAAATTGTGGAGGATCGCGGACAAAAGCCCGGGGAGCTACTGGCGTCAGGGGCCGCCATGGAACTGCCGGAAACAGAGTCTGCGTCCACCCAGAAAAGCGGCATCGGCTTTTGGGGCGTGGTAGGCGCCGTGATCGTGGCGCTGCTGATTCTCTCCTTCTTCTGATGCGCAAACGCTGTCTTTTCTCCATGGGCATCCTGCTGGCCCTGTACGGACTCAACCGCTTCTGTCTCGTTCCCCTCACCGGCAGCCGCCTTCTGGCCTGGCACGGGGCAGATACTCTGGCCGGTGCGTGGATGCTGTGCCTTGTGGAGCTTTTGCTGGAACTGGCCGGATGGCCCCCTCTGCGGCGCCTAATCCCGGTGTGGACCTATCTTTTGGGCTGCGGCCTTTTCTGGGAATATGTGACGCCCCTCTACCTCCCCCGGTCGGTCTCGGACCCCTGGGACATTCTGGCCGTGTGGCTGGGCGGCACCGTGATGCTGTTGTTCCTGCGCCCCGCAAATTGGGCTCGCTCCCAATCCTCACCACCCAACAAAGAATAACCTCCGCCTGCGATACGGAAGCGTACAGCAGGCGGAGGTTTTTTTGATTCAACGCATAGGAATCCTTACAGATTCTCCCGCAGCCGTTCCAGATTCCCCCGCATCAGCGACACATAGGTGGCGCCTGCGTCCAGGTCCTCCTGGGAGACATTGTGGCAGGAGTGGAACAGTGCGGTTTTCGCACCGGTGGCCTCTGCGATGCTGTCCGCCACCAGATGGTTGGAAAACTCAATATACCACACGGTGGGGATCCGCTCCGTCTCCACCTTCTCCGTCAAAAAGGCGATGGTGGCCGCAGATGGCTCCGTCTGGGTGCTGCATCCCGGAAAGGCGGCATAGTATTCCAGACCGTATTCCTCCGCAAAATACCGGATGGGGAACCGGTCACCAAAGACAATGGTCTTTCGGGGAGCCGTTGCAAAGAAGTCCCGGAAGTCCTGATCCAGCTGATCGATCTCTCCGGCATAGTCCGCAGCGCCGTCCCGATACGCCGCCGCGTGCTCCGGGTCCAGCTCTGCCAGTTTTTCCCCGATGGCCCGGGTAATGGCTGCGGCATTGACCGGCGAAGTCCAGACGTGCTCGTCGATCTCCTTTACCTCGCCCAGATCGTGGTCCTCATGGTCATGGCCCGGCTCTGCCTGCATGCCCTCCACCGTCTCCTCTTCCAGGAGTTCCACGCAGTCCACCATCCGCATGGTGGCCCCCGTCCGGTCCACAGAGTCCAGAATGGTATCCACCCAGGAGTCGGATTCACCGCCCAGATAAATGAACAGATCACAGTTCTGCACCGCCAGGATGTCCGCCGGCGTGGGCTCATAGGAATGGCTCTCCGCGCCGGGCGGCAGCAGCAGCGTCACATCCGCCAGATCTCCTCCCGCAGCCCGGGCAAAATCATAGGCTGGAAAGATCGTTGCCACCACCTGCAGCTTTCCGTCATCCGCCTCCTGCACCGTGCTCTGCCCACAGGCAGTCAGCCCAATCGCCAATAATCCGCACAGCAGTGCGGCAATCCATCGCTTCAAAATAAACCCTCCCGAATTTGAGAATGATTTTCATTTTTGAATGATACCACAGGCTCGCGGAAAAATCAAGTTTTTTACGCCCGACAATTGGCACATACTAGACGCATGCTGACACAGGAGGTTGTTTCATGGGTGCATTTGTGAAAAAAATTCATCTCAGTACCCTGCTCTCCAATGGACTTTGGAGTTTGCTGGGTCTGGCGCTTCTGCTCTGGCCGGCCCCCTCCGCACGGGCGGTCTGCCTGGCTCTGGGCGCGGTGCTGCTGCTCTGCGGCGCCGGAAATCTGGCGGCAGCTCTTCCCAACCGGGATGAAACACTGTATACGGCACTGCGTCTTGGTTCCGGCGTGATCCTCGCGGTGATCGGGCTGTGGCTGCTCTTCCGTCCGCTTTTGGCTGCCGCCCTGATTCCCAAACTGACCGGCATTCTTCTCTGCATCCACGGCGGCAGCAGCCTGGGAGACGCCATGCTCCTCCGGCGCGGCGGAGACGCCCGCTGGTCCGCGGCAGTTCTCGGAGGCGCCATCTCCCTGGCTCTGGGGCTTTTGCTGTTCTTTCTGGCTGTTCCCGCATTTCTGATTGCCGCCCGCATCGTGGGTGCCTGCCTGCTCTGGGATGGTGTCAGTGGGCTCTGGATTGCAAGCCGGGTGGGACATCTGCCGCGGCAGGACCCTTCCGGGCGTTAAGGCGTTAAAAAGAGGGGGGAAACGGCATAGCCGTCTCCCCCCTCTTTTTCCCGAACATCACGCGGACCGGCGAACCAATTCGGTGATGAACCGCCACACCCGCTGGACGGAGGCAATATGCATCCGCTCCCGGGGCGTGTGGATCTCCGTCAGATCGGGACCGATGGACACGCAGTCCAGGCCCGGCAGTTTGCCCGACAGAATGCCGCACTCCAGGCCGGCGTGGATGGCTTCGACCCGGGGCTCCTTGCCGTACTGCTCCCGGAACAGCTCCACCATTCTCTCCCGCAGGGGAGAGTCCGTCCGGTACTCCCAGGCCGGATAGTCGCCGGTGATCCGAAGCGTTCCGCCCAGCTGGTCCATCAGCCGCTTCAGGCGGCTGTGAAGCATCTCCTTCTGGCTGGAGACGGAACTGCGAACGCAGAAGGTGGCCGTCATGACAGACGCTTCCGTCCGCAAAACGCCCAGGTTCAAGGAGGTCTGCACCAGGCCCGGCAGATCCATGCTCATGGCCTGGATGCCGTTGGGAACACAGCTGAGCAGGCACAGCGCCCGGTCCGTGGACGCCTGATCCATGGGAACTTCCTCCTCCGCCGCTTCTGTCACGGCGATGGTGAGTGCGGGCTCCGTCACATGGTACTCATGCTTCAGGGACTCACCAAGCTGCTCCACGGCAGTCCGGACGGCACCGGCATCCGCCACCGCCACCACAGCTTCCGCAGCCACGGGAATGGCATTGTCCTTCATGCCGCCCTGGGCACCCACCAGACGCATCTCTCCGGCTGCGGCCGCGGCCTCCAGCAGGCGGCCCAGCAGCATATTCGCATTGGCTCGTCCCTTGTTGATCTCAGAACCGGAGTGACCACCGGTCAATCCGCTGACTGCCACCCGGAGACGGGTGCCGGCGTACGGCGCTCTCGTCAGCGGCAGTCCGCAGTGGGCCCGGCTTCCACCGGCACAGCTGACGGTGAACACGCCCTCTGCCTCGGAGTCCAGATTCAGCAGCGTTCTGCCTTTCAGGGGCGTGACATCCAGCCCCCGCACGCCTTCCATGCCCACCTCTTCTTCCGTGGTGAACACAGCTTCCAGACGGGGATGGACCAGAGTGTCGTCATCCAGCAGGGCCAGCGCGATAGCCACGGCAATGCCGTCGTCGCCGCCCAGCGTGGTGCCCTTGGCATAGACGGTGTCGCCGTCCACCACCAAGTCAAGACCCTCACGGCTCATGTCCTTAGTGCAGTCCGCTGTTTTTTCGCACACCATATCCAAATGGCCCTGGAGAATCAGGGGCTCCGCCGCCTCATGTCCCGGCGTTGCCTCCTTGATGATGATCACGTTGTGCAATTCGTCCTGATGGACCTCCAGGCCCCGTTCCCGGGCAAACGCCACACACCAGTCGCTGACAGCTCCGGTGTTGCCGGAACCGTGAGGGATTGCGGAGAGCTCCTCAAAAAAATGGAACACGCTCTGCGGTTCCAGTTGATCCAATACTGCCATATCGGTTGCTCCTTTCCAAATAAATGAGGAGCCGGCGCGGCGTGCCAGCTCCTCGCTATGAATGAGTATACCGCAACCGGGGGGCTGCATGCAACCCCTTACACCCCGGCAAAGTGGAATACCACACCCACCACGGCGG
>UMJL01010264.1_pt1 | contig 14961 bp, 10 predicted proteins | sample 1966071 | NCBI WGS metagenome assembly UMJL01 (sample SAMEA4836148, study PRJEB28245) | human gut metagenome | biome: gut microbiome; material: fecal sample | place: Denmark | collected 2008
AGAGGGGAATGCGATAGCCGATTTCATGCGTCCCGACCGTGTGGTCGTTGGGGTCGAAAGCAAGCGGGCGGAGGCTTTGATGCAAAAACTCTACAAGCCCTTCATGATCAACAAGTACAGGATTATTATTACCGATATTCCTTCGGCGGAGATGATTAAATATGCGGCTAACGCTATGCTGGCGACTCGTATCAGCTTTATGAACGAAATTGCGTTATTGTGCGACGAGGTGGGAGCCGATGTAGGAGCTGTGCGCAAAGGTATCGGAGCCGACGATCGTATCGGCAGCCGCTTCTTGTATGCCGGCTGTGGATATGGGGGCTCTTGTTTCCCGAAAGATGTGAAGGCTTTGATAAAGACGGCGGAAGAGAATGATTGCGATATGCAGATTTTGAAAGCTGTCGAACGGGTGAACGAGTCGCAAAAGGAATTGCTTTATCACCGATTGCTCCGCTATTTCGACGGGAAAATATCGGGACGAAAATTTGCCGTGTGGGGGCTTTCCTTTAAACCGGAGACCGACGATATGCGCGAAGCCCCGGCTTTGATATTGATCGATAAGTTATGTGAGGCAGGAGCCCGTGTAAAGGTATATGACCCGGTGGCTATGCCGGAATGCAAGCGGCGGATAGGGAATAAGGTGGAATACGCCGAAAATATTTATGAAGCGGTTGCCGATGTGGATGCTTTGTTGATTGTAACGGAATGGAAAGAGTTTCGTTTGCCGGATTGGAAAACGGTTATCCGGTCTATGAAGTCACCTGTGATATTCGACGGTCGTAATATTTATGATCCGTCTGAGATGAAAGAGTTGGGATTTGCTTATTATAGTATAGGTCGTCCGACGGTTTAAGGATTGATCCGATAAAAAAGTAAGACAGGTATGCGTCCTATTCGGGGCGGATACCTGTCTTTTTATAATAGAAAGGGGCTGAGAGGAATATCCTTCTCCGTAATGGCTGCTCCTCCTTTTACCGTTACGGTTTCGGGAATCCTTCGGAGCGCCCTTTCTGTCTATAATAACGATATAGGAGTGTTTTGGTTCAATGTGGTCGTGCTTTTATCGTGATTTGTCTTATTTTTAATTTTTTTGTCGAAAATCTGTTTTTGAGGAACACTTTAATTGTTTGGAGCGTATCTTTGCAATGGAACAGAACTCGATATCGGTAAGTGAGATTAGATTGTTTCGAGATGTATTGTTTTTGTAAATAAATAATGTTGTAAAGAGATTTTATTATGAAAAAATGGGTGTGCAGATTATCTATCGTATGCTGCTTGTGTTTGTTTTTTACCTCTGTGAAAGCTCAGCTTTCGTTGGGTGGGCTTGGAGACATACTGAATTCATCGACAGTGAATAAGGTTGTGAGTGCTATTGCCGGTACAGATGCTTCGTTGACGGTTGCCGATTTAGCCGGGACGTGGAAGTATTCGGCTCCTGCTTGTAAGTTCGAAAGCAGCGATTTCTTGAAATCGGCGGGAGGTGAGGTCGTGGCTGCATCTTTGAAAACAAAGTTGGCGACCTACTATACAAAGGCCGGTATCACGCCTTCGCGGGTTTCATTCGCTTTTGCCGATACTACTTTTGTAATGAAATATGGTAATGCGAAATTGAACGGTCATATTGTTAAAGACGAAGAGAGCGGAAGATTCGTGGTTACATTTACTGCCGTGGGTGGTTACATTCCTATAATGGTTATGGATGCCGTTATAAACAAGAATGGCAATACGTTGGAAATGCTTTTCGATGTGGATCGATTCGTGAAGGTATTGACTACTATTGCATCGAAGTCTCAGAGTTCTACATTGAAAAGTGTCGGTGGATTGCTCGATGAGTATGAGGGTGTATTGATGGGGTTTGAACTAGTGAAATAAGAAAATCATAGTAAAATAAAATAAGGAGGGAGTTTAAAACTCCCTCCTTATTTTATTATATTTTAACGCAAAAAGAAAAAAAACGGGAAAATAGAAGACCGATCTTTTTGTCGAATGATTACCTTTGTTCCATATTATAAACTAAAAAATAAATAAAATGAAGAAATTAGTTTTAACCTTAGCTCTTGTGTTTGGTGTGTTAGCAGCCAATGCTCAGTATTTTGTGGGTGGTCAATTTGGGTTACTTTACGATGATGCATCGGAAAATACCATGATTACAATCGCTCCTGAATTTGGTTATGCATTTAACGATACTTGGACGGTTGCCGGTATGATAGGTTATACTCATATGGACAATTTCAATTCGTTTTATATCGCTCCGTATGCCCGTTGGAATTTTTGGAAGAAAGATTTTGTAGGCTTATTGGTAGATGGTGGTTTCGGTATTTCTACTCAAAAGTATAAAGGGGCGGATTCGGATACCGGTTTTGAAATTGGCTTTAAGCCGGGTATATCTTTTAATTTGACCGATAATTTCTCTTTGGTAGCTCATTACGGCTTTCTGGGATATCGTACTAAATATAACGGAAGCAGCGTGTCGGGTTTGTCTTTGAGCGGCAATGAGATAAGTCTCAGCTTGTATTATTGTTTTTAATATTTGAAACGAATCGATATTTCGACCGTCCGATTTTTATCGGACGGTTTTTTTATTCTTTTCGGTAGAATTGTAAGGTGAGAAGGTGTTGCCGAACTTCTTTTTTGCGAGATGACAAATCGGGATAGGTCAGCGATGTAGGGGGAGTGTATAGGGTGATTGTAGAATTTGAGCCCTTCTCCTTGCGGGTATTTCCCTTATATTTCCTGCCATTTCCGTTGAGTTAACCCTTCCGTCACTTTGTGACACCTCCCCTATATTTTGCGATGCAAAACACCCCGTAAGGCTACGGGACACGGCAGGGGAGGGGTATAGAAATCTTCCAGCGTTTTTGCTCTACTGGGGTTTTGAGTTCTCCGATGCTTCGTTTACTTCTCTTATCCATTGCAGATGAGAAAGGTGAGAAGCCGATGCTTGATTCTGTTTCCGTTACTGTCGGTATTTTTCAACATTTCCATTGAGTTAGCCCCTCCGTTATTCCGTGCCACCTTCCCTATATGTCTATGCCACAGGGGAGGAGCTAAAAGACTATTCTCATTGATTTCCTATTGAGTCGTAAAGGGTGGGGCTGTTTTTTTTGTTCGGGTATGAAAATCCCGCTCTATCGAAATTAGATAGAGCGGGATTTCATTTGTTGTATGGCCTTTTACTACTTTTTCAAGGCTGCTATGCTTTCTTCGAGCGATTTGATTTTTTCTTCGGCATCGGCTTTCTTTTTGCGCTCCATAGCTACCACGGCTTCGGGAGCATTTTGAACGAAGCGTTCGTTGCCGAGTTTTCCCATCACTGTTTTGAGGAATCCCTGAGCATATTTTAATTCGGCTTCGAGTTTTTTCAATTCGGCTTCTACATCGATGGCGTTGCTCATAGGAATCGCATATTCCGTTGCATGTACCCGGAACGAAGCGGCGGCCGGATCTTTTTCTTCGATTGTTTCGATCGTTGCCAGATTGGTCATTTTGGTCAATATGCAATCGTTCGAGTGATCGTGTGCGCCGATAATTTGCAGCGTGAGCTGTTCTTTATTGGATATCCCTTTTTGCAAGCGGATCGTACGTATTCCCGCTACGACCAGTTTGGTCGTTTCGAATCGGTTTATGATTTCCATGTCGACCGGTTGGGGCTCGGGCATGCGTGCTGTCATGATGCTTTCGCCTTCTTTGCGGTCATACAGGTGTTGCCACAATTCTTCGGTGATGAAGGGCATGAAAGGATGCAACATACGGAGCAGTGCATCGAAGTACCGGAGTGTAGCATCGTAGGTTTTGCGGTCGATAGGTTGTTGATAGGCTGGTTTAACCATTTCGAGATACCAAGATGAAAATTCGTCCCAGAAGAGTTTGTATATAGCCATGAGGGCTTCGGACAGACGATATTTCCCGAACAGGTCTTTGACTTCTTCGAGCGTACGGTTGAGTTGTGCGTCGAACCATTCTACGGCAATGGCTGCCGTTTGAGGTTGGGGGAGGGTTTCATCTACGTTCCAACCTTTTACCAAGCGGAAGGCATTCCATATTTTGTTGTTAAAGTTGCGTCCTTGCTCGCATAACGCATCGTCGTATAGTATGTCGTTTCCGGCAGGTGCGGCCAACATGAGTCCCATGCGGACACCGTCGGCTCCGTAGTTTTTTATCAGTTCGAGAGCGTCGGGCGAATTACCGAGCGACTTGGACATCTTTCGTCCTATCTTGTCCCGTACGATTCCGGTGAAATAGACGTTGCGGAAAGGAAGTTTGTGTTCATACTCGTATCCGGCCATAATCATTCGAGCCACCCAGAAGAAAATGATATCGGGGGCTGTAACCAAATCGGTGGTCGGGTAATAGTAGTTTATCTCTTCGTTGCCGGGATTGTTGATACCATCGAAAAGCGAGATGGGCCATAACCATGAAGAGAACCATGTGTCGAGGCAATCTTCGTCTTGTCGCAGATCGCTCATTTGAAGGTCGGCCTTACCACTTTTCTCTCGGGCTAATTTCAACGCTTCTTCGGGTGTGGCAGCTACTACGAATCCGCTTTGCGGAAGGTAGTATGCCGGGATGCGATGTCCCCACCAAAGCTGGCGGGAGATACACCAATCTTTAATGTTTTCCATCCAGTGCCGATAAATGTTTTTGAATTTATCGGGGTGGAATTTGATTTCGTCTTTCATGACGGCATCGAGAGCCGGGGCTGCAAGTTTATCCATTTTGACAAACCATTGCATCGATAGTTTGGGTTCGATAACGACATTGGTACGTTCGGAATAACCCACTTTATTGTCGTAATCTTCGACTTTTTCGAGTAATCCGGCTTCCTGTAAGTCTTTGGCGATTTGTTTGCGAACGTCGAAACGATCCATTCCTACGTAAAGCCCTCCGGCTTCGCTGATGGTTCCGTTGTCGTTGAATATGTCGATACTCGGCAGATTGTATTTTTCTCCCAGCATATAGTCATTTACATCGTGTGCCGGGGTGACTTTTAAGCAGCCGGTTCCGAACTCAATATCGACATAATCGTCCATGATAATAGGAACCACCCGATTTACCAGCGGTATGATGACTTTTTTCCCTTTAAGAAATGAATAACGCGGGTCGTTGGGGTTTACGCAAACTGCCGTGTCGCCTAAGATTGTTTCAGGTCGTGTGGTGGCAACGATAATGTATTTATCCTCGCCTTCGATAAAATAGCGCAGATAATAGAGTTTGCTGTGTTCGTCTTTATAAATGACTTCTTCGTCGGAGAGGGCGGTGAGGGCTTTGGGGTCCCAATTTACCATGCGGACTCCTCTGTAAATGAGTCCTTTGTTGTATAAGTCGACAAATACTTTCAAAACACTTTCGGAACGGATTTCGTCCATAGTAAAAGCGGTGCGGTCCCAATCGCAGGATGCTCCCAATTTTTGGAGTTGTTTTAAGATGATTCCGCCGTGTTCTTCTTTCCATTCCCAAGCGTATTTGAGAAATTCTTCTCTGGAAAGATCGCTTTTTTTAATACCTTGTGCTGCAAGTTTATTTACCACTTTGGCTTCGGTGGCGATAGATGCATGGTCTGTGCCGGGAACCCAACAAGCATTTTTCCCCTCCATGCGAGCCCGGCGTACCAGAATGTCTTGTATCGTATTGTTCAGCATGTGCCCCATGTGCAGAATCCCGGTGACATTGGGTGGCGGAATGACAACGGTATAGGGTTCTCGACCGTCGGGCTTCGATTTGAAAAGACCGTTTTTCAACCAATAGGCATACCATTTTTCTTCTACGTCGGCGGGATTGTACTTCGTGGCAAGTTCGTTCATAAAGTCGTTCTTTCAGAATGTTCTATATTATTTCAAGATACAAAAGTAAAAAGGCTTTTGTACCAATCGGGTGCAAAAATATAAAATATTTTCCGAAAAAGATATTCTTCGGAGTCAAAGGTGTTTATGGTATTTGTCTCGAAAAGAAAGTTTTTTTGTTTTCGACATATTTCGTAAGCTATCGTTTAAGCCCGTCCACGGCGGAACGTAGTTGTTCGAGCGCTTTTTGCAAAACTGCGCGAGGTGTACCTACATTTAGCCGCATGTGTCCTTTGCCTTCGGGGCCGAACATTTCACCGTCGTTGAGTGCGAGTCTGGCTTTATCGACAAAAAGGTCGATGAGTGCATCGTGTTCGAGGTGAAGCCGTGTACAGTCGAGCCATACGATAAAGGATGCTTGCGGCCTGATGGCTTTGATGGCGGGAATATAACGATCGAGAAACTCTTCGACAAAGAGTATATTTTGTTCGATGTAGGCTAACATTTGTTCTCGCCATTCTCTACAATGGTTATAAGCGGCTTCGGTGGCTATGGTCGCCATGAATGTGGGTTCGTTCAGCTCGTTTGCCGTGAGCCAGTCGAAGAAGCGCTTACGAATCGTTTCGTTGGGAACAATGGCATAGGAGCTGACCAAGCCTGCGATGTTGAACGTCTTGGAAGGAGCTCCAAACGATATACTGTTTTGAGCCGCTGTTTCGGATACCGAGGCAAAAGGGTGATGTTTGGCTCCGAAGAGAGGCATATCGGCATGAATTTCATCGGCAATGATGAGTATGTTGTGCCGTGCACAGATTTCGGCGATTCGCTGTAATGTTTCCAACGGCCAAACCACTCCTCCGGGATTATGAGGATTACAGAGAATGAACAGCTTGCATTGGGAGTCGATGATCGATTCAAGGTGATCGAAGTCCATTTCGTAGTGGGAGCCGTTCCATTTGAGCGGATTATGTACAACCTGCCGACCGTTACTTTCGGGGACGGCCATGAACGGTGTATAGACCGGAGTCTGTATGATGATTTTATCTCCGGGGTTACTAAATACATTGACTGCCAAGCCTATGCCCTTGACAATCCCGGGGATATAGGTGATCCATTCTCTTTTTACTTTCCAGCCATGCAGGTAGTCGAGCCAATCGATAATGGATTGCCAATAGCTCGCAGGAGCCTCGGCATATCCGTAAACCGGGTGTTGTAACCGGCGTACGAGAGCATCCGTTATACAGGGGGCGACCGCAAAATCCATGTCGGCAATCCATAAAGGAATGAGATCTTCCCGACCATAGCGCTCACAGAGAACATCGGTTTTCATAGCTCCGGTGTGATGCCGGTCGATAATTGTGTCGAAATCGTACTGAGAGGACATTTTATATACTGTTTAGGTGTTAGGTTGCTTATGTCGATTTGTCAAAAGCCGAGTTCTATCTGAAATCTTAATTGCCAGCGATTATAATCGGAATCGACAAATTCATTTTTGTAATTGTAAGACAGGTCGGCTTGTACTTTTAATCTGTGATCTATCAGATATTTCGTGACACCGAACGTCGATTGGTTGTGACTGCGATAATTGGCATAAGGCTGTACTTCTTTATCCGGCATGATGGTAGAGTTTCTCAATGCGATTTCCCAATTGGAACGAAAGAGATAACTTGCCTGTACGTTGAGCCCCATTCCAGTGAGGACATATTGTTCTACATTTTCGCCCGATTTAATGAGCGGTGAGGAAGATGATATACGCCCCATGAAATCGGTATAAAAAGCAAATCCTTGATATTTGAAGATGAAGTCGACAAAATAGGAAGAAAGGTTACGGGTCTGGTCAAACAGTAATTTGTCCCCATTGGAACCTTGTGCCCGAAGAGCTCGGTCGTTATAGCTGTATGCTCCCGCTAAAAGGATTTTGGGCGTTTGTTCTCGTTCATAATCGCCTTCCATAGCATCTCCTTTCCCGGTGAATCGTCCCAGTGGGAATAGTTCTATGCGTCCCGTATATGCGAGTCCACTCCCTTTATTGTTTCCCCAGTTTCTGCCTTCTCCGGTAGTAATAGAGGCTTTGGCCGCTAAATCCAAAGAGCCGAATAGATGTTGATTGTATTCTCCGAAGATACCGAAATCGCGGTCGAGATTGAATTCGGAGTTTACAATGGAACGATCTACGAATTGTAGGGCACTCGAAGAGTTTATTCGGGCGCGATTCGCCCGTATTTTGGTTTGTCCGAAACCGATATTCCATGTCGAGTTGGGAACGTAGTAAATCATTGCGTCGCGTACGATGTTGTTGTTCCCATTGGGCAGCGTTTTCATATCGTAAGGTGAGAAGCCTAACTGAACTAAATAGGTGAGTTTGGGTGTATAGATATATCCATCGAAACGTAACCTGAGCCGTTTGACGCGGGCGTCGATATCCTGAGCCTCGAATTTCTCGTTGAAGTCGACATCGACCAAATTTTGCATGCGAATGCGCATCGTGAGTTTATAGCTTTTGTTTTTAGGTTGGAAAGATATACCGTTCCCGACTTCTATATCGGGCATGTGCATTCGTATTTTTTCTAATTCATCGGCATAATCGGTATCGGAGGTGCGGACCGTGGTCGAATCGTTCCCGATGATAAATGTCTTTGCGGATGCAGATAGCATGAATAGCGAGAGAAATATTCCCGATAGAAATAATCGTTGATAATTCATAACGTTGTTTGATTTGATTTTGAAATTCATGCTACAAAAATTGAATGTGATTTTGAAATAGATTTGGAATACTTGGAATATTATTAAAAATATTCATTTTTTATTGGTGCATTTTGTTTCTTCGACAAGGTGTTTTTTCTGTGTAAATTTCGACAAAAGGAATATTTTTGAAATTTTTCATACCTTTATTTTAAATTGCTCCAAAATTACAACCAATGTGTCAATATTCCAAAGACCGTTTCTGAAATTTCGACAATGGGGGAATCGATTCAAATAAAAAAAGTCCATAGTGTATATATTACGCTATGGACTTTGCATTTGCGGAAGGAGGGGGATTCGAACCCCCGGTACCCATTCGAGTACGTCAGTTTAGCAAACTGGTGGTTTCAGCCACTCACCCATCCTTCCAAAGGACGATTTGTCGTTGACGTCATTTTCTCAAATGCAGCGCAAAGATAAGCGGAATATTTGAAACAGCAAACTTTTTCGCATTATTTTATTTCGGGAATAATCGTTACTTTTGTCCCGTCAAGGTGCTTTTGCGCTGTGTATAATCGGATTATTATGTCGAATGTGAATAAAGGTATAAAGATATTTGCTTGGATAACAGGAGGGATTATTTTGATTCTCGCATGTTTGTTTATTCCGGTAATGAAGAGTTATTTGTATGATCCTGTTATTACCGAACAAACGGTGTGCTATGTTTATCCGAAGTGGAATGATGTTCAGCTCGATAGTGCTTTGCATTCGGTGATTCCAGATGAGAAATCGATCCCGAGAGTAAAACGTTTGCTGTCGTTTTATAAATTCGATCCTAATGTTCGTGTAGGGGCTTATCGGCTTCATGCCGGTATGACAGCTCGGCAAATGGCTTTGAAATTGTCGAGGGGAAGCCAATCTCCCATACGAGTTACATTTAATAACGTACGCACTCTCGAACAATTGGCCGAAAGGGTATCGGAGCAGTTGTTTTTTTCGAAAGAGGAGTTGTTGGCTTTGCTGTACAACGATAGTGTTTGTGCGGATTTAGGTTTTACGAAAGCGACTCTCCCGGCTTTGTTTTTACCGGATACTTATGAGTTTTACTGGACTGTGACTCCCGAATCTTTTTTACAGAAGATGAAGCGGGAGTATCGCATTTATTGGGAAGGAAAGCGGGAGCAACAGGCAAAGCGGTGGGGATTGACTCCTGTGGAGGTAGCGACTCTGGCTTCGATCGTAGAGGAAGAGACTAACAAACGTGATGAAATGGGAAAGGTTGCGGGTCTTTATATGAACCGATTGCGTAAAGGCATGCCTTTGCAGGCAGACCCTACGGTAAAATTTGCCCACGGGGATTTTTCGCTGAAACGCATATTGAATGTTCATTTGACCATAGAATCGCCATATAATACTTATCGGGTTACGGGATTGCCTCCCGGCCCTATACGGATTCCTTCGAAACAGGCTATCAATGCCGTGCTGACACATACACCGAACGGGTATTTTTATATGTGTGCCAAAGAGGATTTTTCGGGCTATCATAATTTTGCCGTGACTTTGGCAGAGCATCAACGAAATGCAATTCGATACCAGCAAGCATTGAACAGACTCGGAATACGTTGATGGGGGAATGTAAATAGTAAAGCCTCGTCTCACGACGGGGCTTTACTACTTGAAATATATCAAAAACAAGAAAGAGGATAATGTTTATTACAGGAATAAACAAAGGATAATATAATACCAATGAAACACACAAAAAACAAGAATATTATCGTATAAATTAACTCTTCCAGACCGGAGATTTTGGCTCGACGGAAGCGACGCTTCGCTTCTTTTTCCCTAAGGAGAGCCGTTTCTTTCCCGGTTTCGATAATAAAACACACTTGTATTGCAAAAAGTTTTTATCCGGAGCGATTTTAGTATATTTTAATAATTCGATATTTCTTCTACGGGAGGAGGCATAGGGGGATCGGTATCATCGTCTATCCAAATGGCCAATGTGAGCCAATATAACAGTAGTGCGATAGCTATGCCTACACCTATCGCAGTCCAGATTTTTTGTCGTTTTTTCTCCATACTATATTAGTTATTCGAAAGAATAACATCGGTCGGGAGATAAAAGTTCTTTTCAGAAGGGTATATCGTTATTGGACGAACCGGGGGGATTCAGGAAATCGGGGTTCCCAGACAGTGGCGCTGCCGATGTGGTGCTCGTGTCGGGAGTATTGAACTTCGAGGTTACCGGTGCACTGAAATCGGTCAGTCGGGTGTCTTCGTCGTAATTTTGGAATCGAGCCAGATAGGAGACGAATTTCATATTCACGGTATCGGTCGCACCGCTACGGTGTTTGGCTATGATAAATTCTGCCAAGCCTTCGATGCTGTTTCCATTGGCATCTTCCTTGGACCGCGTATAATATTCGGGACGGTGTATAAAGCAAACCATATCGGCATCTTGCTCGATAGCTCCCGATTCACGCAAGTCGGAAAGTTGCGGGCGTTTCCCTTCTTTACCGTCTTTGTCGTTACCCCGGGATTCTACACTACGATTTAACTGGGACAGGGCGATGATAGGTATTTGAAGCTCTTTTGCCAATTGTTTGAGCGAACGGGATATGGTGCTGACTTCTTGTTCTCGGCTCCCGAAGGACATACCGCTAGCGTTCATCAGTTGCAAGTAGTCTATGATGATGATTTTGATTCCGTGCTCGCGAACCAATCGGCGGGCTTTTGTCCTAAGTTCAAAAACGGAAAGGCTGGGGGTATCGTCTATATATATAGGAGCGTTCCTCAGTATTTCGATACGAGACATGAGGCGTTCCCATTCGAACGGGGCTAACTGTCCGCTTTTGATTTTATCGCCGGGGATTTCGCATGTGTTGATGATGAGACGATTGACAAGCTGGACATTGGACATTTCGAGCGAGAAGATAGCCACCGGCGTGTTATAGCTGACAGCCATGTTCTTTGCCATAGAAAGGACGAATGCCGTTTTTCCCATAGCGGGACGGGCGGCGATAATGATGAGGTCGGAATTTTGCCAACCGGAAGTAATTTTGTCGATGTCGTGAAACCCGGTTTGCAGTCCGCTCAATCCGTCGCTTCGATTGGCTGCTATTTGAATTTGTCTAATAGCTTCGCTCAGTACCGGGTCTATTTGAGTAACGTCTTTTTTCAGGTTACGTTGGGAAATTTCAAAGAGTTTCCCCTCGGCTTCCTGCATAAGGTCATCTACGTCGTTGGTCTCGTCAAAGGCCTTGTTGAGTATTTCGCTGGAAAATTCGATCAATTCCCGAGCCAAATATTTTTGGGCTACGATGCGGGCATGGTATTCGATGTGCGCCGCCGATGCCACACGTCCGGTGAGTTCGGAAATACGGAGGGCTCCGCCGACTTCATCGAGCTTTCCGTCGAGTCGCAGTTGCTCGGTGACGGTGAGCATGTCGATGGGGCGTTGTTGTGCACCCAGCCGGGATATTGCACTATAAATAAGCTGGTTGGTCGGCTCATAGAAACACTCTGGCTTTAAGATGTCGCATACGGTGGTATAGGCATCTTTTTCGAGCATGAGAGCCCCCAACACGGCTTCTTCGAGCTCTTTGTCCTGAGGTTGTAGCTTGCCTTGTTCCGAAACTTTCGGAGCGTAGGCTTTTTTCTGGTGAGTGTAATTTCTTCGAGTTTCCATGCGGCAATTCTTTCCCGCTACAAAAGTAGTCAATCTTTCTGCTATCGGGAAATTTGGTGAGCGAATCTTATAATGAACTTTTCAACAAGCAGATATTTCCGATTAATTACAGGGCCGGTGTCGTATCGGGGTATTTCGCCATCTGCTTTTCACAATATTTTTGGAATAGCTCCCAATCGTAATAAGGTGCATATTCCGAATCGATGGGTAGTTTTATTTCTTGTTCATTGAACAATACTTTCACGAGTATTTTCCCATCGGTATTTTTATAAAGTATCCATTGGATATTCGTCGCCATAGGATTGTATTTGAAGTCTTGCCAAACCTCGGCTACTTTTTCGGGATCGGCTTCTGCAACGGCTGCATTCTCAATGCCTAACAGGGCGAGTAAAGGAATTGTATTTTCACCGTGTGCAAAACGTAAATTGGCTTCGACACCGTTTCCGTCGATCGCTGCTTGCGATGTAGCCAACATGTCTTTTAACAGAGGTTTCGCAATGGCGACAGGGAGTCCTTTTCCGGGAATGGAGTTGGCTTTACGCAGGTATTGCGATAGATTGTTCGCACTCCATAAATCGAATTTTTCTTCTTCTGTGAACCACGGATATAGGGATATGTCGTAGTCGGTATTCGGCAATATGATGGTTAACGCGTATAGGTGGGTCATGAATGTAATAGGATCGGGTATGATTTGTTCCCACTCTTTCTTGAATATACGGTCGATAAGCCTTGTGGGTGTGTGCTTTTCCTGATAGGCTCGGAGTATCTTTTTCCATGAGCCTTTCGAGAGATATTGTTGGTATTCTTTTCCTTTGAAGAATCGCAGGGTATTGTCATATCCGTTGCTGGGATCCATAGAAAACTCCGCAGTGGGGGTATAGCCTCTCATTTCTGCGACGAATGCCGCCATACTAGCCATGGAGCGTGGAACCGTGGTCGATTGTGCCACAAGGGTCACTTTGCCGTCCTGAGGTGTAAACGCCGGACGAAAGCGGTGATACATGCGACGAGCCATATCCCGGTGTTGTCGGGCTCCGAGCGGAGTGAGGTCTCCCCAGCGATGATTCATTAAATGGTAGATGGTGTCGATTTGATTACGCAGCAGTTTGCCTTCCCGGGTTAAAAGGTTCAAAGAATCGGCTTTATTCATTAGTTTGTACAGGTTCGGAACCATACTTTTTGAATCGTGGGTGCGTGAACCGTGTCGAGCTATATGATCGATGTGAAACGGTATGAAATCCTTTGGAGCCGGGGTGTCTGTGGTGTCGTTGCAATAATAAACAGATGCCGTACTACCGAAAAATTGTGGATTTTGATGTAGAAAATCTTTTATAGAATTTTGCCCGAAAGAGATTGCAGATAGGCATAAAAGGATAGTACCGGCGGTGAGGGTTCTTTTTTTCATTTGTTTCTGTTTTTCTATTATGTCGGTAAAATTATAATAAATTTTCTCTTCGATGAAATTTTTATTCTTTTTTAGAGTGGAGTTGCCTATGTGACTGAGAATGGTTATTTTCGCAAAGATTCTCGAAAAACAAGGATATAGATGATTAGATTTCCCAATGCAAAAATCAATTTGGGGTTGCGTATCGTAGCCCGTCGTCCCGATGGTTATCACAATATAGAGACGGTATTTTATCCCGTTCAGTTACAAGATGCTTTGGAGATTGTTCCAACGTCGCAACAGGAGACGGAGTTGTCTTTGTCGGGAATTGTCATAGACGGTGATCCCCAGAATAATTTGGTGATGAAAGCGTGGCGAAGATTGAGCCATCGTTTTTCGTTACCCCCGATATCTATTTATCTCCATAAAGCCATACCCTTTGGTGCTGGGTTAGGAGGTGGTTCTTCCGATGCCGCTTTTTTGTTAGCGATGGTGAGAGATTATTTTCGTTTGCCGTTGAGCGATGACGAGCTTGACAAGGAAGCTGCTTCTCTGGGAGCCGATTGCCCATTTTTCTTGCATAATAAACCTTTATTAGCCAAAGGAATAGGCGATGAGTTCGAGCCGATCGAATTGTCGTTGAAGTCCTATCGAATCGTATTGGTAAAGCCTTCTGTCTCCGTGCCTACGTCGGTGGCTTATTCGTTGGTTACTCCGGTATTGCCGGAAGAGTCGGTGAGGGATACCGTTTCCCGTCCGGTCGAGGAGTGGAGAGGTAGATTGATCAATGACTTTGAAGAAAGTGTGTTTGCCCGATTTCCGGAAATAGGAGAGATAAAGGATCGTTTATATGAACAGGGAGCTGTATATGCATCTATGTCCGGTTCGGGTTCTTCGGTATTTGCCCTATTCGATAAAGAAGTCGATCTTGCCGATTGTTATCCGGGGTGTTTTGTTTGGACTGGAATTTGTGAAGTATAGCGTATAAAATCGTTTTTGAAAAAGAGAATGATCGAAGATTGTTACATGACCGGTATTATAGATAAGATAAATTCTTTATATCCGATTTCCGATGATACGATACGGACATTGAAAGAGAGCATGACTTTGTGCCGTTTTCCCAAGAAGTATCAGTTGATAAGGGCGGGCATGTATTGTAAATCGGCTTATTTTATAGGGAAGGGAATGACTCGCTCGTTTTGGTTGGTGAACGGAGAAGAGATAACGACTTCTTTTTCGTATGAGGGCGGAATCGTGTTCAGTATGGACGAACTCTATTATAACAAGATGAGCGAGGAATTTGTGGAGACCCTTGAAGATGTAGTCGTTTATAGAATATCTCTGGATAAATTGCGTCGGCTGTTCGAAACGAATATCGAACTGGCTAATTGGGGGCGGATTATTCATCAAGACGAGTACCGGCGTTT
>UMJL01003274.1_pt1 | contig 14936 bp, 15 predicted proteins | sample 1966071 | NCBI WGS metagenome assembly UMJL01 (sample SAMEA4836148, study PRJEB28245) | human gut metagenome | biome: gut microbiome; material: fecal sample | place: Denmark | collected 2008
AACCAACAGTCACAGTCTGGATGGAAGAAGATGAGAGCGGCAAAGCCGCGCATGTTTGATGCGCTTCTTTTGTTGCGTGGTCACCTTGGAGAAGTCAAAGCGTCCAGGGTGTTTTTCAGCGACAAAAAGGAGTGTGTTTTTTTATGTCTGATCCCAATGTCAACGCCATTCCCACGGCCCGGTCCCAGGTGAATGTCCGCACGCTGGTGTCCCTTGCCATGCTGACCGGTATCGCCTATGTGGTGATGCTCCTGAGCAAGATCCTGCCCTAGGTATATGGCTTTTTGCAGTTGGATGTGAAGGATACCGTGATTTGCATCGGCGGTTTCGTGTTCGGCCCCCTGGCCGCCGCCATGATCTCCATTGTGGTGGCCCTTGTGGAAATGCTCACGGTCAGCGATACCGGTCCCATCGGTTTCCTCATGAACGTGCTGGCCACCTGCGCATTCAGCTGCACCGCAGCCTTTGTTTACAAAAAGATGCACACCAAGAAGGGCGCCGTCATCGGTCTGACGCTGGGCGTCATCTGCCTGACTGCCGTGATGCTCCTCTGGAATTACCTCATCACCCCCATTTATCAGGGTACTCCCCGGGACGTGGTCGTGGCCATGCTGCCCACCATCATCCTGCCCTTCAACGTGGTCAAGGGCGGTCTCAACATGGCGCTGATCCTGGTGCTCTACAAGCCCGTGGTCACCGCTCTGCGCAAAGCCCATCTGGTACCGGAGAGCCAGACCATCCTCCAGAACAAGGGCAAGGTCAACGCCGGGTTCCTGCTCTTCTCTCTGGCGCTGCTGGCCACCTTTGTGACCATCGCGCTGGTGCTGATGGGGATTCTGTAAGCAACCCTTTCCCTCATAAATCAACCCCGGGGAGACGCGCTGCGTCTCTCCGGGGTTTTCTTCTCCCCGGACTGCGGTACGTTTCTCCGCCGCCTATGGATTTCCCAGGCCCTCTGCCAGACGCTCCCTCTTTTCAACAGCGAACAGATGTGCTACGATAGATGCAGAAAGGAGGCGCACCATGGACCGGGTGATTCTGCACTGTGATCTCAACTGTTTTTATGCCTCGGTGGAGCTGCTGAGCCACCCGGAGCTGCGAACCGTCCCCATGGCCGTCTGCGGGGACCCCGCCTCCCGGCACGGCATTATTCTGGCCAAAAACGAGCCCGCCAAAAAATACGGTGTCCAGACAGCGGAGACCATCTGGCAGGCCAAGAAAAAATGCCCCGATCTGGTATTGCTGCCGCCTCACCACGACCTTTACCGACAGTACTCCCGGCAGGTCAACGCCATCTACGATACCTATACGGACTTGGTGGAGCCCTTCGGCATCGACGAGAGCTGGCTGGATATCACCCACACCCTCCACCTCCTGGGCGGAGATGCCCAGGCCGTGGCGAATCAGCTGCGGGAGCGGATCAAGCGGGAACTGGGGCTGACGCTCTCCGTCGGCGTCAGCTTCAACAAGGTCTTTGCCAAGCTGGGCAGCGACTATAAAAAGCCGGACGCCACCACCGTCATCTCCCGGGAGAACTGGCGCCAGCTCCTCTGGCCGCTGCCGGTGGGGGCCATGCTGTACGTCGGCGGCGCCGCCCAGAAGCTGCTCCACCAATACGGTGTGGACACTTTGGGCCAGTTGGCCGCCTGCAAGCCGACGATGCTGGAAACCCTGATGGGAAAAATGGGACCTCAGCTCCAGGCCTGCGCCAATGGGCAGGATCAGGACCCGGTGCGTTCCCGCTATGAGGCGGAGCCTGTAAAGTCTGTGGGAAACGGCACCACGTTCCCGCAAAACCTCACCAAGCCGGAGCAGGTCCGGACCGGAATTGCCATGCTCTGCGACTCTGTGGCCACCCGCCTGCGGCATGCGGGGCTGTACGCCGGCGGCGTTCAGGTGACGGTCCGTGACCCTGCGTTCCACGACCGTTCCCGGCAGGCGCAGCTGCCCGCCCCCACCCACCTGATCCGAGATCTGACCGCCGCGGCCATGGACCTGACCTCCCAGCTGTGGAAACCGCCCACACCCATCCGGGCACTGACCGTCACCGCCATTCACCTTCTGCCCGAGGGCAGCGCCTATGAGCAGGTGGATCTTTTCACCGCCGGGGCGGCACCCCAACGGGAAAAGCAGGAAAAGCTGGAGGCCGCCATGGCCCGCATTCGGGGCAAATTCGGCTCCGGCGCCATTGTGTACGGCGCCGCCCAACCAGAAAAAGAGGAGGACCCCTTTTCATGAACAAGCAAACGGAAAAGCAGCAGCTGCGAAAAACCATGCACACGTTGGAGGCCAGGCTGCCGGAGCGGTATCTTGCCCAGGCAGACCGAAAAATCGCCGCTCAGCTGCTGGCCATGCCGGAGTACCAGGCGGCGGACACCGTTTTCTGCTTTGTCAGCACAGGCCGGGAGATCGACACCCATCCCATTCTGCAAGCTGCGCTGGAGGCGGGAAAAACGCTCTGCGTTCCCCGGTGTCTGGGCGGCGGCATCATGGAGCTGCGCAGCATCCAAAGTCTGAACGCTCTCACCCCCGGCGCTTATGGAATTCCCGAGCCGCCGGAGGATGCCCCTCTCGTCTCCACAGACACGGTGGATTTTGCCGTTCTTCCCTGCCTGACCTGCAATCACCTAGGCCAGCGGCTGGGCCGGGGCGGCGGCTACTATGACCGCTTTCTTGCCTCTTATCGGGGCGGTACGGTGCTGTTATGCCGGGAACGGCTGATCCGGGAGGAAATTCCCGTCACATCGCTGGACTATCCCATCCCCTGGGTCCTGACTGAGGCAGGCCTTTTTGAAGATGGCACCCCCGCCCGATTGAATTGACGGGAAACCCGTCTTTCCCGGTGATCCCTGTGATCTCTGGCCGGAGCACCGCCCGTTTTTACCGGACAGCCCTTGCGTTCTCTTGACAGCTTCTTTTGATTTTGCTACGCTGAACAGGGAAAACTACGATTTCCACATTCACCGCTCCGAGGCCAGATCCCGGTGCCGGGGCGGATCTTGACGAAGGAGGAGTTCTCTATGATCCACGAAACCATGGCGTATCTCTCCCAGGTCGATCCCGAAGTGGGTGCCTCCATTCAGGAGGAATTTGCCCGGGAGCGGCGCAATATTGAGCTGATCGCGTCCGAGAATATCGTCAGCGAAGCTGTCATGCTGGCCATGGGCACCTGCCTGACCAACAAGTACGCCGAGGGCTATCCCGGCAAGCGGTACTACGGCGGCTGCTACGCCGTGGATGTCACGGAGGAGATCGCCCGGAAACGGGCCTGCGAGCTCTTTGGCTGCAAGTACGCCAACGTTCAGCCCCACTCCGGTGCCAATGCCAATCTGGCGGCCTTCTTCGCCCTGGTCCAGCCCGGCGACACGGTTCTGGGCATGAACCTGGCTCACGGCGGCCATCTCAGCCACGGCAGCCCTGTGAACATCTCCGGCAAGTACTTTCACGTCGTCTCCTACGGTCTCAACGACGAGACGGAGCGCATCGACTATGATCAGCTTCTCACCGTGGCAAAGGAATGCAAGCCCAAGCTCATCATTGCCGGTGCCAGCGCCTATCCCCGCATCATTGACTTCGCCAAGTTCCGGGAAGTGGCCGACGCCGTGGGTGCCTATTTGATGGTGGATATGGCCCATATCGCCGGCCTGGTGGCCGCCGGGGTCCATCCCTCTCCCCTGCCCTATGCCGACGTGGTGACCACCACCACCCACAAGACCCTGCGTGGTCCTCGAGGCGGCATGATTTTGTGCAACAACGAGGAAATTTACAAGAAGATCAACTCCGCCGTGTTCCCCGGTACCCAGGGCGGCCCGCTGGAGCATATCATCGCCGCCAAGGCAGTGTGTTTTGGGGAGGCACTGAAGCCGGAATTCAAGGACTACCAGCGCCAGGTGGTGAAAAATGCCGCCGTATTGGCGGAGGCCCTTCAAAAAGAGGGGTTCCGCCTGGTCTCCGGCGGTACGGACAACCATCTGATGCTGGTGGATGTGCGCAATTTCCACATCACCGGCAAAGAATTTGAGCACCGGCTGGACGAAGTCCAGATCACCGCCAACAAGAATGCCATTCCCAATGACCCGGAGAAGCCCTTTGTCACCAGCGGCATCCGGGTAGGCACGCCCGCCGTCACTACCCGCGGCTTCAAGGAGCCGGAGATGGAGAAGATCGCCCATTGGATGGGCATGGTGGCCCGGGACTTCGACGCCTGCAAGGATCAGGTCCGCTCTGAGGTCAACGCCCTGTGCGAGCAGTTCCCCATCTATCCGTAATTGCTGTGATTCTCCACAGCCAGCCGCCCCCGGTACAGAAGTACCGGGGGCGGTTTTACACGGTCTGTCAGCGCTTTCAACAGGGAGGGCCGCCGGAAAACGCTTTCTCCCAGGCACCCTGTCTAATGAAAAAGCTGCCGTACGGCAGCTTTTTTGTTTGCGCTTCACCGCCGGGGATTGGCCCGCATCTTCCTCACAGCGCTGTGATGCAAAGCCCCACCAAAATTCCCGCCACTACGGCCAGCGACGGCATCTCCGACCGGCACAGCGCTGTGGATTCCGGCAGCAATTCTCCAAACACCACATACAGCATGGCACCGGCAGCAAAGCTCAGCGCCAATGCCAGCCATACCGGTCCCAGCATGCCCAGCATGTACCCCAGCGCTGCCCCCAGGATGGTTGGGGCCCCCGCCGCAGCGGCCAGTCCGGCTGCCCGGAGCCGCCCCATTCCGCCGGAGACCAGCGGGACCGTAATCGCCATTCCCTCCGGGATGTTGTGCAGCCCGATTACCGCTGCCATGGCAAGTCCTCCGTTTTCCGCTCCTCTGGCAAAGGATGCGCCGATCACCATCCCCTCCGGCAAATTGTGCAGGGCGATGGCTGCTGCCATCACCACACCGGCCCAAAAAAGGCCTTGGCTTTGCTCCGGCTGGTCCTGCGCGGCCACACGGTTGAGCAAACCGACAAGTCCATACCCGGACAAAACCCCTCCGGCAGTCAAGCCCAGCCCAAACGCGCCGCTCCGCTGAGACAGCGCATCTGCCAAAAGATCCCCGCAAACCACAGCCAGCATCACACCTGCCGCAAAGCTCAGCAGCAGACTGATGGTCCGTTCCGCATCCCGCCGGAACCCACAGGTGAGAATCCCTCCTGCCCCCGTCCCGCCGACTCCCGCCAGCGCCGTAATCCACAACACCGTTCCCAGCATGTTCTCTGCCCTCCGTTTTCCACCCGTTTTTTCCATATCTTCCGCTGTTCGCACAAAAAAGGACAGGAGGTCAACCAGCGTTGACTTCCTGTCCTTGCAGAAAGGTCTCTTTTGTCTATCACAGCAGCAGGTACAGCAACAGCAGCACCAATCCGCCGCCCGCCAGCATCAAATCGAAGGAGAAGGTATCTCCCACAATGGAACGCCTTGGCTTACGGGCATAGATGCCGAAGTTTTCATCGTGTTTGGGTACAAAGATGCCAGGCGCACGGGTGAAGAGGATCTTCTCGCCGATCAGAACCATCAGATCTCCCACAGAGGAGACCACTCGGGCACCGAATGCCCCCACAAAGGCCAGACCCCGCAGCACCGGCCGATACACCAGGTTTTCCAGATCCAGCCAGTCCGGCCAGCGGTTGAGGTACTCCATCTCGCTACCCACCCGGCGCATCAGCAGCCGCCGGATCACCAGAAGATAGACCGCCGCACCGATAGCAAGGGAAATGCAGGCACCCTTGAGATTGACCCAGGTGAAGTAGTGGACCGCATGGCCGTGGTCCGCCAGCAAAAAGGTCCCGGCCTGCTCTGCCAGAGGCTCCATGGTGATGCCGGGCGTCAGTCCCATCACCAGCAGCGCTGCCGCACCCAGCGCCAGCGCCACACTGGTCTCCCGGGACATGTACTCCCGCAGACCAAGGTGCTGCCCGGAGGCGCGGGGGGAGACAAAAATCGCCACAAACAGCTTGGTCATATACGCCGCCGTCAGGCCGCCGGAAATCAGGAACAGCCACTCCACCGTCTGAAACGCCGCTGTGGACAGCCCTTCGTGTTCCAGCAGGTGGATATATTCCACAATGCTCTCATGCAGCAGTGTCTTGCTGACATATCCGGAAAAGCCCGGAACGCCTGCGATCGATGCCGCGCCCACGAAAAAGACACCCTTGAGCCACGGCTTGTTCCGGCCCCAGCCCCGCAGGTCATTGAGATTCAGCGAATGGGTGCTCACATAGATGACGCCTGCCGACACAAACAGCACCAGCTTGATAAGGCTGTGGTTGAGCATATGCAGCACAGTTCCCCAGGCCGCCAGAGCATTCTCTCCGCTGAGGTAACCCTGCATGGCAACCCCCACCAGGATAAACCCGATCTGGGACATGGAGGAGCAGGCCAGCGTCCGCTTCAAGTCAATGGAGAAGACTGCCAGCACCGCGCCGAGCACCATGGTCACCACACCCAGAGCCAGTACCACTGTATTCCAGGGCAGGTCCGCCCAGAACAGATAACGGGAAATGATTAACACACCGAAGACACCACTCTTGGTCAGGATACCGCTCAGCAGCGCCGAAGCCGGTGCCGGAGCCACCGGGTGTGCCTTGGGCAGCCAGATGTGCAGGGGGAACATGCCTGCCTTAGCGCCAAAGCCCACCAGGCAGCAGCCGCCTGCCACATACAGCTGCGTCCGCCGCTCCGCAGGCAGCGCCTCAGCCAGCGCCCGGAGCCGGCTGATCTCCAGGGTACCGAAGAGATCCTGCAGCAGCAGCAACCCAACCAGCAGCGTCATGCCGCCGATCACCGCCACCGCAAGATACGTTTCTCCGGCTCTGAGGGCCTCCTCCGTCTCGTTCTGGACCACCCAGACATAAGAAGTGAAGGACATCATCTCGAAAAAGACAAACAGGGTAAAGAGGTCCGCCGCCAGGAACACCCCCATCAGGGCGCCCTGGGTCAGCAGCCAGAAGCAGTAGTACCGGTTGCAGCCCTCGGCATGGGCAAAGTACGCCGGGCTGTTGAGGCCGGTCATGGCCCACAAGAAGCAGGCCGTCACTGTCAGCAGCGTCCGCAGGCTGCCGGCGGCAAAATGCAGGCCCAGTCCGCACACACCCGGCAGTGTCAGCTGTGCATCCGGGAACAGGATCAGCGCCACAGCGCAGGCCAGCTCGATCAGCGGCAGGGTCCGGACAAACCGGTTTCTCCACGCTCTGCTGGAGCGCCGCAGCGGATATACCAGCGGGGAGGCCAGCATGGGCAGCAGGATGAGGCAGGCGATTAAAATACCGTTCATCATTCCACTCCCTTCACAGCACGCCCCGGCTCACCAGGGCCAGGAAGCGGATCAGTCCGTCAGAGGCCAGTGCCAGCAGCACGCCTGACGCCGTCAGCAGGATCAGCGGCACCTTCATGGACCAGCCCGGGTCCCGGATACGGTCCAGCGCGGCGGTGTCCAGCTGCCCCACGGGGAAATAAGCCCGGGCCACGATGGTAGTGAGGTACAGCGTGGTCAGCAGCGTAGAGAGGATCAGGGCCCCGATTCCCACATAGGCCAGCGGATTGCCGGAGGCCACCGCACCCTCTGCGATCATCCACTTTCCGGCGAAGCCCCCCAGAGGCGGCAGGCCGATCAACGCAAAGGAGGAGATGGTGAAGGTGGCAAAGGTCACCGGCATCACCCGACCGCAGCCCTCCAGCTCATAGACGTATTCCCGGCCGCTCTTGTGGATGATGGCGCCGGCGCAGCAGAACATGGTGATTTTCACAAAGGCATGATAGACCATATGGGTCAGTCCGCCCAGAAGGCCTGCGGGCGTCATCAGCGTCAGAGAAAAGAGAATATATGAGAGGTTGCTGACAGTGGAAAACGCCAGCCGCCGCTTCAAGTGCGGTGTCCGCAGCGCCCGGGCAGAGCCGTAGACGATGGTCACGATGGTAGCCGCCATCACCACAGTCTGGGCCCAGGTTCCCCGCAGGAAATCCGCACCGAAGCCAAAATAGATCAGCCGCACAATGGCAAAGGCACCTGCCTTCACCACCGCCACCGCGTGCAGCAGGGCCGACACCGGCGTCGGTGCCACAGAGGCGTCCGGCAGCCACTTGTAAAAGGGGAAAATCGCCGCTTTGACACCAAATCCGAAGAACGCCGCCACAAAAACGATCAGCAACGTGTTCTCATGCCCTGCTACCAGCGCTGGGTCCAGCACACCGCCATAAGTAAAGTTCAGATGCCCCACGCCGTAATTAAGCAAAAAGACCATCCCGATAAACGCAAACGACGCACCGGAGAGGGAGTAGACCACGTACTGCCGTCCGGCATAGCGGGCCTTTTCATCCATGCTGTGCATCACCAGCGGAAGTGTCGCCAGCGTCAGCAGTTCGTAGAAGAGATACAGGGACAAAAAATCCTCGGAATACGCGATGCCCAGCACCACGCCATAGGCCATGAGCCAGAAGGAGAAAAAGCGGTTCTCATGACCCTCATGGGACATATAGTCCAGAGCATACGCCGTCACCAGCGGCCAGAGCACCGACACAATGCCTCCATACACCATGGATGCCCCGTCAATGCGCAGGGAGATGGAAAAACTCTTGGAAAAGCTGACCAGGATGCAGGCCAGCGCCTGTTCGCCCCGCAGCAGCGTCAAGCCGATGCAGGACAAGGACAGCACCGAGGTCACCAGCACCGCCGCCATGATATATCCGCTGCGCACCCGGCGGCTCTTGGGCTGCAGGCACAGCAATCCGATCCCCAGCAGAATGGGCAGCAGGATCGGGAATGTCAAAAACCGGTGCATGGGGCACCTCCCTTCTCAAATCGCCGGCCCTTTACGGTGCCGCTCACGCAAACAGCTGGCCTGCCAGCTGGCCCAGCCACTGCAGCAACCCGCCCGGAAACAGTCCCAGCAGCAGACAGGCCGCCGCAAAGGCGATCAGCGGCCCTGTCATCTGGGGCCCCATCTCCTTGCGCTCGGCGATGAAGTGTTTTCCCGGGAAAAATCCGTTGGTCACAATGGGCAGCAGATATCCGGCCGTCAGCAGCGCCGAGACGATCAAAACCACCAGTCCCGCGATGCCAAACCCCCGCAGCGGCGCCGAAAGCCCCGCCGAAACCAGATACCACTTGCTGACAGCACCCGCCATGGGCGGGATGCCGATCAGAGACAGCGCCGCCAGCGTAAAGCACATCATCGTCACGGGCATCCGTTTGCCGATGCCCCGCAGCTGATCCACCCGCAGGTAGTTGGTGGAGAAAATGATGGCGCCTGCCCCCAGGAACAGTGCGTCCTTGGCCAGGGCGTGGAATACCATCTGCAAAAGTGATGCCTGCACGCCCTCCGGCGTCAGCAGCAACAGTCCGAAGAGCACATAAGACACTTGGCTGACGGTGGAATAGGCAAGCCGCCGCTTGAGCAGCTTCTCGCGGTACGCCAGCATGGAACCCACAAACACCGTGGCCAGTGTCAGCGTCAGCAGCACATACTGCGGCCAGCTGCCCTGAAGGAAGTTCACGCCGAACATGTAATAAGTCACCCGGATCACCGCCAGCACGCCGCCCTTGGTAATCACGCCGGAGAGCACGGCGGACGCCGGGGCCGGGGCCACGGGATGGGCCGCAGGCAGCCATGCCTGCATGGGCACCATGCCCGCCTTTGCGCCGAAGCCTACGATCATCAGGCAGTAAATCACCAGCAGCAGCGGCCGGTGCTGCGCAGCCCGAACCGGGTCAATGGCACCACCGGGGGCAAAATCCGGCGCCGCCATATAGTAGGCAATGAAGAAGTACCCCGCCAGTGCCATGCCTGCGCCAAATACCGAATAGCCCAGATACTTGAACCCGGCCCGCCGGGCGGCGGAGGTGCCGTTGTGGAGCACCATGGGCACTGTGATGAGAGACATCATCTCAAAGAACATATACATGGTGACGAAGTTGGCCGCCATGGCCAGTCCCGCCAGCACGCCTAACGTCATGGTATAGACGGTCATGAAGGCGCGCTCTCCGCCGGCGTGGCGGATATAGGGGAAGGAGAAAATGAGAACCGGCACCCAGATGCAGCACACCAGCACCAGAAAGAGTTTGGCAAGGCTGTCATTCCGCATTGCAAGGTGCAACCCGCTCTGAATCGTCAGCAGGTCCAGCCTCTGCTCCGGCAGGAGGCACACCACCAGTGCCAGCGCGGCGGTTCCCAGAATCAGCGCCAGCGCCAGCCGTTCCCGCGCCTGTTCACTTTTCTGCCGGAACACGAATACGCCGCCGATCACCGGCAGCAAAACAGGCAGCAACAGCAGCATAGGGTCCCTCCTGTTTCAAGTTCCCATCAAGGCAATTCCCGCCTCGATCACATCGGTAATGGGGTGATAGAAAATACCCAGTACAAAAATCCCCGCCATCAGAGCAATGGCTGCGGTGGTGAAGGAGCGGTCAAACGCCAGATCTTCCGCCCGGGCATCTTCCAAAACGCGCTGCTCCGCCTCTGCAGGCGGACGCACCCAGATGGCCAGCAGCGCCGGCACATAATAAAGCGCGTTGAGCACCGTGGACAGCGCCAGGGTCACCAAGGCCAGCACCGTGCGATTGGTGGGCAGCGCCGCGTTGGCAAAATACAGTTTGGAGACGAATCCGCCGAACAGCGGAATTCCGATCATGGAAAGGGCGCCCACGGTAAAGCCCAGCCCAGCACTCACATCCCGATAGGCACTGCCCCGCAGGTTCTTCAGGCTCTTGTGGTGCCCGCTGACTGCGGACAGGCGCCCGGCGCAGCAAAAGAGCAACGGCTTGCAGCAGGCGTGGACCAGGATGTGGAAACAAGAGGCCACCACGCCGGCAGTCGTTCCCAGGCCCAGTCCCATAAAGATGTAGCCGATCTGAGCCACAGAGGAGTACGCCAGCATGCGCTTGACATGATACTCCCGCATAGCTTCCAGAGACCCCAGGATCATACCCAGAAGGCCGAATATCAAAATGACATTCGTCACCCCCAGCTCCCCCATCAGTTCCAGGGAGAATACCCGCATCATCATAGTGATCATCAGCACGATATATCCCTTCAGCACCAGGCCGGAGAGCATGGCCGACGAGGCCGTAGTGGCACCGCCGTGGGCATCCGGCAGCCACAGGTGAAAGGGAAACATGGCGCTTTTGATGCCAAGGCCGCCGATGATCAGTCCCACCGACACCGTCAGGGGAATCCGGTAGGCACCACTCTCCGCCAGCTCCGCCACCGCCTGGGCAAGGGAGGGCATCAGGAGATAACCGGTGATGCTGTTGAGCAGCGTCAGTCCGATGAGAAACAGCCCCGAGCCCAAAAGGCTCATAAATAAATACCGGATGGTGGCAATGAGGTTGGGCCCGTTGTCCTTGGCCATCACCAATGCGCAGGCGGCAATGGTGCTGATCTCGATGAACACATATCCGGTAAAGACATCGTTGGTGTAAACCAGAGCCAGCAGGGAGGCCTCCAGCATATTCACCATGGTAAAGTACAGCCGCAGCTTGCCTGGCAGCACATCATGGAAAAGATCCCGCTTTCCCCCCGCCAGCGCCAGCGCCAGCACCACGGAAAACACCATGGCCAGCAGTGCCTGCAGCGGCCCGCACTGGATTGCGTTTCCATAAGGGGCTGCGAACCGGCCCATGCTGTATGTAAAGCTCAGATTTCCGACATAGGTGTACTGCAGCACCGCAGCAGAGAGCACCGCAATGGTGCCTGCCACCGCCAGGGTCATCCAGTAGGAGACTTTTCCCCGGGGGATCACCGCCGAGACAATGCCTGCCAAAATCGCCAGGAAAATGCAAAAAAAAGGAAGGTTTTCAACAAAAGGGCGCATTTCAGTCGTCCTCCTTCCCTGCTCGCTCCAGCAGCTCCCACAGCTCGATCGTGCCGTAGCGGCGATAGATTCGCTGAATCAGAGCCAGGGAAAACGCGGTAATGCTGACCGATACCACGATCCCCGTCAGCACCAGTCCGCTGGGGATGGGGTTGATGTACAGCGGGTCAAAGCCCCGGTCCCCCACAATGGGGGCAACGCCTCCATCGATATATCCCAGAGAGGCCAGCAGCAAAAAGACCGCGGAGTCCATGATGTTGAAGCCCACCACTTTTTTCAGCAGATTCTGCTGCAGCAGCAGGTTCATAAACCCGATCCCGAAGAGGATGACAGCCGTCACCGCAAACCGGTTTTGAAGGATGGTCTCCAGCATGGGACGGACTCCTTTCCAGGCGCACATGCGCCTTTTCTCTCAAAATTCGCCTCTGGAAAACAACACGTAAAATCCATAGACCGTACAGGCCACCACCAGCCCCACCGCCAGGTCAATCAGCAGTGTCATGCCGGTGAGGTAGTTGGGCAGCTTGTTGGCGCCCAGAAAAATGTAGGTGCCGTAGAGTACCACATACAGCACCAGCCCGAAGGTCCGGACAGCGGCATAGCGCCGCGCGTCCATCAGGACCCGCATCCGCTTGGGGCCATAGGCTGCGGAAAAGAGGATCAGCCCCGCTCCCAGAATTGTGCCGCCGGAAAAGCCGCCGCCCGGAGAGACCTCTCCGTTGAGCAGCACATAAAGCGCAAACAAAAAGACGAAGGGCACCAGCACCCATGCCGCACGGCGCAGGATCAGATCCGGATGGGCCGCCAGGATCTCCTGCTCCCGGGCCTCTCTTTGCTGGTCGTGCTCATCGGTGTTCTTCTCATCCCGCAGCAGCAGCATCATGACCGCCGCCACCGCCAAAAACAGCACACAGCTCTCGCCCAGCGTATCAAATCCCCGGTAGCTGAGGATCATGGCCGTCACCACATTGGCCGAACCGGTCTCCTTCAGGCCGTACTCCAGGTAGTGCTCCGCCACCTCATTGTTGATGGGGTTTTCCAGCTCGCCGAATGTGGGCATCGTCAGCACCGCCGCCATCAAAATCCCCATCAGCACCAGACAGATCAGCACAGCCCCCACCGGATACCACTTGCGGAACCGGTGCAGCCGGTGCTTATCCTGGGTGGCAAACTCCGCGTCCGAACGCTGGACATGCCGCGGCGGACGCTGTTCCATGACGAACAGCGTCTGGTCCTTAGGCTCCCGGTCACCATCCACCCATTCCACCAGCCGGAGCCACCAGCTTTGTTTGTTCGGCTGCTTACTCATCCCGGGTTCCTTTCAGCGCATGGATTTTTTTCAGTGTCAGGAAGAACAGGATGCTGGTGATACCGGCACCTACTGCCGCTTCCGTGATAGCCAGATCCGGGGTCTGGAGCAGGCTCCACAATACCGCCATCAGCAGAGAAAAGGCCATGTATACAATGACCGTGGCCAAAAGCCGCTTGCAGAGGGGGGCCGCGATCGCGCAGACCACCAGACCCGCCAGCAGGATGTACTCTAAGACGATCACCGCTCCTCCACCTCACATTCTTTTTCGATATCCGAGATCGTAAATACTTCCATCTCCGCGATCAGGTGGCCGGCCACAGGGCTCGTCAGCCATAAAAACAAAAACACCAACAGTGTCTTTGCCGCCGGCAAAGACCAGCCGTGAAGCAGGATCAGACCCACCAGTACGCAGAAAATTCCCAGCGCATCCCCGACGGCCGCGGCATGCATCCGGTTGAGCACATAATCCAGCCGGTAAAGCCCCAAAACCGCAGAGAAAAACACAAACAGCCCGAAGAGCAGGAACACCAGGCCCACTGCTGTCAAAATATCATCAAGCACGTCGGCTGCCTCCCTTCCGCTTTTTCTGCCCCGGCACGCCCCGCCGCTTGAGCAGCACCAGCCGTGCGGCGATCACCACCGCCAAAAAGCTCAGCAGCGCGTAGACCAGCGCCACATCCACCAGGAAATCCTCCCGCAGCCATACCGACAGGAGCACCATCTCCGCCACCACCAGGGTGTTGATCACATTTACCGCGATGATCCGGTCCGTAAACCGGGGACCCAGCACGGCCCGCAGCAGCGACGCCAGGATCAAAAGGGCCAGAACAATGGCGGCCCCCTGCAAAACCACAGATTTGATGGTCTCCACGCTTACGCCTCCAGCTTCTCCAGCCGCTGCTGGAACTCGCAGTTCTCGATTCCCTCCGCAAGGCTCTTGTCCAGTGTGTGAATGAGAAAACGACCATCCTCCGCCAGAACGGTGATAGTGCCGGCGGTCAGCGTAATGGAATCGGCCAAAATCGCCTGCCCACCCCCGGTTTTCAGCGTTGTGTCAAACCAGATCAGTTTGGGCTCCATCTTTTTCCCCCGGGTATAAATCAGCCGCATCACCACAAAGCCTGCCCGCAGCATTTCCACCACCAGATGACCCAGATACCGCAAAAATGCCGCACCCTTGCCCAGGGTCCCCCGCTTGGGAGCCAGCCGGTATCCCAGCACCTGATGACAAAACCAGCTCAAAATCACCGATGCCACAACGCCCCACAGGCAGACATGCAGCGTCACTTCCCCAGCCAGCAGCAGCCAGAGTATGAAAAACAGAATCGGCATCCGCCCACCTCCCAGACTGCCGCACACCGTTTATAAAATAACAAACGAGTTCTTTACATTACATTTATATTATAGGGTTGGTTTCCTCCTGTCAACAGGCCCAGGCCCCACATTCCAACAATCTCTGTAAAATTCATCCATTTGGGATCGTCAGCTCTCCCTGGTGTCTGCCGCCAGGGCAGGCATCGCGCCGTTTTGACCCGTCTTTTCCACATAAGCCCGGACATATCCCATAAAGTTTTGAACCGCGGGAGACGCGGCAGCCTGGCGGGGAACCCCAATTCCGAGCGTCCGGTACTGCGCCGGTTTCAGTGGAACGGACACCGTCCCGGCCTGATAATGCCGCAGCAGCAGCTCCGGCAGGACGGAGACCCCCAGTCCGGCCGCCACCATGGAGAGGGCAACATATTCCGAGCAGGTAATGAACCGGACTTCGGATTCTTCAGGAATCCGTTCCAGAACCGGATGAGCCTCGCATCCATAGCCTTTTTGCGGCAGG
>UMJL01033204.1_pt1 | contig 14934 bp, 15 predicted proteins | sample 1966071 | NCBI WGS metagenome assembly UMJL01 (sample SAMEA4836148, study PRJEB28245) | human gut metagenome | biome: gut microbiome; material: fecal sample | place: Denmark | collected 2008
CCGGTGCGTACGTTACGGGCCACTCCGAGGGACAGGCGTCCGCCACGGTCCGCGAGAAGCTCCCGGCCGATGCGGTGACGCGCACGGACTACTACACGGACGCGGACGGCGACTGGATTCACAGCGCGGGGCGCCTCACCGAGGGGCTCGAGGAGTTCTATGACAAGACGGGCGTCCAGCCGTATGTCTATATCCTCCCCAATGGCACGACGACCTCGGTCGACGAGCTGACCGCGCGGGCGGAGCAGCTCTACGGAGAGCTCTTCCAGGATGAGGGGCACTTCCTCCTGGTGTTCTGTGACGCAGGGGATGGCACCTTCAACTGCGGGTACACGGTCGGTACCGCAGCTTCGGCCATAATGGACACCGAGGCGCTCGACATCCTGGCAGACGAGCTCAACTATGCGTACAACAACGCAAGCTCTGACGAGGGGGTCTTCTCGGATGCCTTCTCCAGCACCGCGGACAGGATCATGTCCGCGGCAGAGGAGGAGCAGCAGGGCAGGACCACGACGCTCGTCGTGGGAGGTGCCATCCTGGTTGTTGCGGCCGGAGCCGGCATCGCGTATGTCGTGAAGCGCCGCAGGGCCAAGGAGGCCGAGGAGAAGCAGAGGATGGAGGACATTCTCAACACCCCGCTCGAGAAGTTCGGGGATAAGGATGTGGAGGACCTCGCGGACAAGTACGAGGACAAGGACTAGAAGGGAACCGCCATGGGCATTCTTGACCGCTTCGCAACCATCGTGAAGGCCAACATCAACGAGCTGCTCGACAAGGCCGAGGACCCGGCCAAGATGGTCGATCAGTACCTCGTCGACCTCACCGAGTCGCTTGCCGACGTCAAGCGCGAGACGGCCGGCGTCATGGCCGAGGAGGCCCGCACCAAGCGCGCCGCTGACGCCAACGCGGAGGAGGTCTCCCGCATGGAGGACCTCGCCAAGAAGGCCCTCAAGGCCGGCAACGAGGACGACGCCCGCGTGTTTCTCGCCAAGAAGCAGAAGCTCGAGGCGGCTGGCGCCGAGCTTCAGAAGGCTGCCGACGCCGCAAAGGCCAACGCCGACAAGATGCGTCAGATGCACGACAAGCTCGTGAGCGACATCGAGGACCTCAAGGGCCGCCGCGAGACGATCAAGGCCAAGATGGCGGTCGCCAAGACGCAGGAGAAGGTCGCCGGCTACACCTCCGGGGCCGATAAGGCCGAGAGCGCCATCGAGGCGTTCAACCGCATGGAGGAGAAGGCGGACCGAATGCTTGACACGGCCGACGCCATGGCAGAGCTCAACACCGAGCCCGTCGACGACGCGGAGGCGCTTGCACAGAAGTACGCGGGTGCGACCGATGACGCGGCCGTCGACGACGAGCTCGCCCGTCTCAAGGCCGAGATGGGCCTCTAGCCTGACAGAGGTTGACAAAGGTGACAGGGTCGTTTGTCAGGACGACCCTGTCACACAGGGCGCGGGGCGAGAAGAACGTTCTTCTCGCCCCGCGCTCGTCTTGCGTATGATGGAGACGCTACGCCATGAGCGCCATCTGGCGGGCACGCTCCTCGAGCACGCCGACGGCCTCGTAGGGCTCCCAGATGTTGGTGACGGACTCGTCCATGGGGCACTGACCGCTCTTGGCGCGGTTGCTAATGTGGGGGACGAGGACGTCGTGGCTGACGAAGATGCCTGCGGCGAGAAGGACCGCGCGGCCAGTCCAAGACATGACGGGGGAGAAGACCGCCTCGGGACCGAGTACGGCATAGAGGAGCGCGGGGGCCTTGCCGACGACCTTGTCGGCGACGGAGAAGCCCTTGAGGCTGCGGCCCTCGGCGACCATCTTGAGAAGCGGCTTCACGCCGCGATCGCGGCAGACGACGATCTCGTCGCCGCGAACGGCCACGAGGGTGGCGTCCTTGTTGGCGATAAGCAGGGCACGTGCAAGGTCGAGGTCGGTGGCGTCCATATCTTCAATCCTCCCAGTCCGCGGGTGAATTCAGATCAAGCGGGTACTCTACCACAATCGCGGCCGCTCGCAACGCCGTTCGCCGAAACCGGTACAACCTGACAAAGGTGCCAGGGTCAACTGTCATGAAACTAACCGAAATGTGACACAAAACTTCATAGTATTTTAATAGGTAAATATATAACTTGAATAAAGTTATTGACTCATATGCGATGATGTGCCTCATCTCGGGACGGAAGGGGGAGGGATGAGGGCAGCGCGAAGGGAATCGGAGTCAGGGTATTATCACGTTGTTGCAAGGGGCAACGGAAAGCAGATCATCTTTGAGAGCAACGATGATCGCGCGACGTTCGTGCGCATGCTGGGAGAAAGCTCGTCCGCGGCTGGCGTGAAGATCATTGCGTGGTGCCTCATGGAGAACCACGTTCACATGGTCCTCGAGGACGCGGAAGGCAGGATGAGCGAGGCCATGAGGATGCTGCTGTCCCGTTATGCGCGGTACTTCAACGAGCGGACCGGGCATGTCGGCCACGTCTTTCAGGAACGATTCTTCAGCGAGCCGATTGAGGGGGACCGCTATCTTCTGGCCGCCGTGCGGTATGTGCACCTGAACCCGGAGCGGGCGGGCGTGTGCCCGGCGGGGGAGTATCGGTGGAGCAGCTATCAGGAGTACCTGGGCGCGCCCGGACTAACGCGGACGGAAACGGTGCTTGACATGGTCCAGGGGCCGGAAGGGTTCATCGCGCTGTGCTCGGATGACGGGGGCGTGGTCTACGTGCCGAGGCTCGGGCGCGGCATGGACGAGAACGCGCGGCTCCGCGTGGCGATCGAGGTGCTTTCCGCCGCCGGCCTGGGCGCGCCGGGAGACGTCAAGAGGCTCTCGAGGGCCCGAAGGGACGCCGCCATCAGGCTTCTGGGCGAGAAGGGCTTCTCGATTCGGTGGATCGAGCGCCTGACCGGCGTGGGGCGCGGGACCATAGCCCATGTCCTGTTGGGCGGGCGAGAAGAACCTGACAGATGACCTGACAGTTTACCCTGTCACCTTTGTCATAAAACGGGCCGCCACCCGGGGGTGACGGCCCGTAGCGTGACAGTTTACCCTGTCACCTTTGTCATCATCGCTACTCGTTGAGAGCGGCGTTGACGGCGACGGCGCAGGCGACGGTCGCACCGACCATGGGGTTGTTGCCCATGCCGATGAGGCCCATCATGTCAACGTGCGCGGGCACCGAGGAGGAGCCGGCGAACTGGGCGCTGGAGTGCATGCGGCCCATGGTGTCGGTCATGCCGTAGGAGGCGGGGCCGGCGGCCATGTTGTCCGGGTGCAGGGTGCGGCCGGTGCCGCCGCCGGAGGCGACGGAGAAGTACTTCTTGCCGGCGAGCACGCGCTCCTTGAAGTAGGTGCCGGCAACCGGGTGCTGGAAGCGCGTCGGGTTGGTGGAGTTGCCGGTGATGGAGATGTCGACGTTCTCGTGCCACATGATGGCAACGCCCTCGCGGACGTCGTCGGCGCCGTAGCAGTTGACCTCGGCGCGCGGGCCGTCGGAGTAGGGGATCTTCTCCACGATGTTGAGCTCGCCGGTGAAGTAGTCGAACTGGGTCTTCACGTAGGTGAAGCCGTTGATGCGGGCGATGATCTGGGCGGCGTCCTTGCCGAGGCCGTTCAGGATGACGCGCAGCGGCTTCTTGCGGGCCTTGTTGGCGTTGAGCGCGATGCCGATGGCGCCCTCGGCGGCGGCGAAGGACTCGTGGCCGGCCAGGAACGCGAAGCACTCGGTGTCGTCACCGAGGAGCATGGCGCCCAGGTCGCCGTGGCCCTTGCCGACCTTGCGGTCCTCGGCGACGGAGCCGGGGACGCAGAAGGCCTGGAGGCCCTCGCCGATCATGGCGGCGGCCTCAGAGGCGCTCTTGGCGCCCTTCTTAATGGCGATGGCGCAGCCGCAGACGTAAGCCCACTTGGCGTTCTCGAACGCGATGGACTGGACGCCCTCGACGATCTCGCGCGGGTTCACGCCCTTGTCGAGGCAGATCTGCTCGGCCTCCTCGAGGGAGGAGATGCCGTTCTCAGCGAGCACCTTGTTGATCTTGTCGATGCGGCGCTCATAGCCCTCAAACGAAACTGCCATTTGGTTTTCCCTCCCTTTCTACTCGTGAACGGGGAAGACGTTGGCGACCGTGTGGGTCTCCTCGTCCGTGCGCGGATCGATGTACTTGGCGGCGTTCTCCCACTGGCCGTAGTGGCCCATGGCGCCGGCGATGGCCTCCTCGGCGGTCTTGCCGGCCTTGAGGGCCTCGGTGAACTTGCCGAGGTTCAGGAACTCGAAGGCGATGATCTCGTTGTTCTCGTTGAGCGCCATGCGGGTGACGTAGCCCTGGGCGAGCTCGAGGTAGCGAGCGCCCTTGGCCTTGGTGCCGAACATGGTGCCGACCTGCGTGCGCAGGCCCTTGCCGAGGTCGTCGAGGGAGGCGCCGACGGGCAGGCCGTCCTCGGAGAAGGCGGTCTGGGAGCGGCCGTAGACGATCTGGAGGAACAGCTCGCGCATGGCGACGTTGATGGCGTCGCAGACGAGGTCGGTGTTCAGGGCCTCGAGGATGGTCTTGCCCGGGAGGATCTCGGAGGCCATGGCCGCCGAGTGGGTCATGCCGGAGCAGCCGAGGGTCTCGACGAGGCACTCCTCGATGACGCCCTCCTTGACGTTGAGGGTGAGCTTGCAGGCACCCTGCTGGGGCGCGCACCAGCCCACGCCATGCGTGAGGCCGGAGATGTCCTTGATCTCCTTGGCCTGGACCCACTTGCCCTCCTCGGGGATGGGCGCGGGGCCGTGATATGCGCCCTTGGCGACGGGGCACATATTCTCGACTTCTGCGGAATACTGCATGTATTGCTCCTCTCCATGAATCTGTGCCGGTGCCATGCCCCGGCGCGAACGAACCGGTCCCCTCAGACCGGCCAGAGCCATGCGGCGGCCCAATGGGCAGCCCGTCCATAAGTTTACGGCAAAATGGCAGGGCGAGAAGACCGCAGCGTCACGAATCTGCCGCGGGCGGACGTTCTTCTCGCCCCGCGGGTCCCGTCTGTTGCGGGTGGGGTGCCTAGCGGAAGATCTCCCGATGCGAGCCCGTGCGCTGGAAGACGGCGAGGCTGTCGCGCACGGCCCATACGAGCAGCCAGTCCCCGGCGTTGCAGACGTGGCACTCGTTGGAGCCCGCCCACTGCCCGGCGAGCCGGTGCATGTTGTGCCTGCGGACGAGCTCCTGCCGGGCGGAGAGGGTGTTGGAGAGGATGAGACCGACAACCTCCTTTAGCTGCGCCATGTCCGACCCGCGCTTGAGGAGCCGTTTGTAATCTCGCTGGAACTTGGGGGTGTATTCAGGTCTCAGCTGAGCCATCTAAGCCTCCAGCGCCGCGAACATCTCTGCCGCGGAGTTGTAGCCCTTGATCTCTCCCCGCTTGTGGGCCGCAAAGATCTCCTCGGTCTCTCGGATGGCTTCGAGGGACTCCTCGTTGGGCTGCTCGCCGTCAAAGGTGATGGGGATGGAGCCGGTGCGGACCATGTAGGTCCAGAACGCGCGCGTCACCGACGCGAGATCAAGCCCGAAGCTCCGGGCGACGTTCGCGGCGCCTTCCTTGAGGTCCTCGTCGACGCGAATGGCATAGCTCGTCATTTGTAGCTCCTTTGTAGTATTGACATCGCTATATGTATAACCAAAATCGCACGATTCCATCCGTTTCCAATTGGTGAGCGCGTGTGTCCGCGCGGCCGGGCGGCGCTATACTTTCCCACCATGGATACCGAGAAGAACATCGGCCCGGGCACGCGGCGTGGGGAGGCCGCCGTGCCCCAGTGGGCCTGGAAGCTCTCCCTCGCCGCCTGCGCCGCCATCTGGGGCGGCTCGTTCGTGGTGATGAAGGACACGCTGGATAACATCCCTCCCGCGTGGCTCATGGGCATACGATTCGCCGCGTCCGCCGTTATCGTGGGCGCGCTCTTCTGGCGGCGCCTGCGGGACAACCTCGACGGAAGCCATCTCGCCATGGGCGCGATCCTGGGCCTGGCGTCCGGGGCGGCCTTCGTGGTGCAGAACATCGGCCTCGACGACACCACGCCGGGCAGGAACGCCTTCCTCACGGCCACCTACTGCGTGATGACGCCGTTCATAAACTGGCTGGTCACGCGCCGGCGCCCCGATGGGGGCAACGTGCTCGCGGCGGTTCTCGCCATCGTGGGCGTGGGGCTGGTCGCGCTCGGCGACGACCTCTCGCTCATCATGAGCGGCGGCGACTGGATGACGCTCGTGGCGGCGGTGCTCTTCGCCGTGCACATCGTGCTCGTGGCGCGCTTCTCGTCGGCGCACGACGTGATGACGCTCACGGTGGTCCAGCTCGCCGTGAGCGCCGTGGTCGCGCTCGGAACGGCGCTCGTGCTGGAGACGCCGCCCGCCCCGGCGGTCTTCGCCTCTCCGGACACCTGGTTCTCCCTGGCATATCTGGTGCTGCTCTCGTCCTGCGTGTGCATGGTGTTCCAGAACCTCGGCCAGGCGCACGTGCCTCCCGCGCAGGCGTCGCTTCTGCTCTCGCTGGAGAGCGTCTTTGCCGTGGTGGCGAGCGTGCTCTTCTACCACGAGCTCGTTACGCCGCGGATCGCGCTCGGCTTTGGCACGATCTTCATTGCCGTGCTCGTGAGCGAGCTCGGCGTCAGGCGCCGCGCGCGGGGGTGACGCCGGGCTGCGGTGCGCGTTGCGGCTTCTGGGGTTCTGGCAGCCGGCCGCGGGGCTGCGTTGTCGAATGTGGGGTCATGGCAGTATTTGCCCTGCCACGACCCCCTTTTCCGCAACGGGGGCGAGAAGAACCGCAGGTCGTATCTCTCCGCCGCTGCCATAACCCCCCATATCAGCAACGTGAATTCGCCAAGAGCTGCCACGGCGCCGATTTCCCCAACGCTGGGCGGGGGCTATCCTGTACGCATCTTCGACTGACGGGAGAGGCCATGATTCAGGAGTTCGGCGCCGAGCACGTCTTCGATAACCACTTCGAGCCGCACGAGCCGGGCGACGGCTCCTATGTCCTGCACTTCCGCGAGGGCGGCTGCCTCACGCGCGTGACGCACGTGGGAGGCGGCGACGCCGACGCGGGCGACGCAGGGGAGGAGATCGAGCTGCCGCGTCTGGGGGACTATCCGCGCAGGCCCGCCAAGATGACGTATCTCTTCTCGCTGGGGGACGAGCGGCTCTTCCTCGCCCTCGACGACAGGGTGGCGGCGCCGGCCGGCTTCACGTACGAGTCCGTCAACTGGCTGCGTCGAGCCGAGCCGCAGCACCTGCTCTTTGCCGCAGCCACGGCGTCCCAGCTGGACCGGTGGTATCGCGAGAACCGTTACTGCGGGCGCTGCGGGGCGCCGACGGAGCTCGCCCCCGCGAGCCGGGAGATCGTGTGCCCCGAGTGCGCCAGGATCGTGTATCCCAAGATTTGCCCGGGCGTCATCTGCGCGGTGGTGAGCCGCGGCGATGACCCCGCGGACGACCGCATCGTGCTCACGCGCTACGCGGGACGAACCACCGCGCTCTGGGCGCTCGTCGCCGGCTTTACGGAGATCGGCGAGCCCCTCGAGGGGACCGTTCGCCGCGAGGTCATGGAGGAGGTCGGGCTTTCCGTCAAGAACCTGCGCTTCTACAAGAGCCAGCCCTGGAGCTTTACCGACACGATCATGGTCGGCTTCTGGTGCGAGGTGGATGGCGATGACGCCCTGCGGGTGGACCACTCCGAGCTCAAGGAGGCCCGCTGGTTCAGGCGCGATGAGATTCCCCTGGAGCGCACGGGTGACCGCGCGAGCATGACCGGGGAGATGATCGAGCGCTTCCGCCTCATGGGAAGGGCTGCCTGGGAGTAGCCCCTGCCGCGGGTCGGCGATAAGAACGAGGCGCCGCACCACCATCGCACGCCGAGGGTGGGCGAGCGGGGCGGTGCGGCGCGTGGCATGCCGGAGCAAGAAGAGTGACTAGCCGCTAGCTTCGCTTCTCGTAGTTCCTCTCGCGAATCTCGCCGAGGGTGCGCTCGGCCTGCTCCTCCTCGGGGGTCATGTAGTCGATGATGTCTCCCGGCTTGCAGTTGAGGACCTGGCACAGGGCCTCAAGCGTGGAGAAGCGCATTCCCCTGATGTGGCCGTTCTTGATGTTGGAGAGGTTGACCGTAGAGGTGCCAACTCTCTTGGCAAGCTCCGTCGACGTGATTTTCCTCTCGGCCATGACACGGTCAAGTCGCATGACGATAGGCAACTTTTTCACCTCCAGAACGGCGTTCATTTCGTTTAACAATACTAAACGAAAGCGTCGGAGTCTTCTTTGAGGGCATCTCCATACCGAACGACCATCGCAAGGCAGACGAGAAAGACGACCATCACGACGACCTTGAGGTCAAGGCCGGACTGGGGCACGAGCGTAATGCCTGCGAAGGCAACTGGCATCGAATCAAAGGGAGGAACAATTGAATTCAGGAAGGAGTGCAGGCAGAACAATCCGGCGGCTATGAGCAACCGGTGCGACTGCCGGGCACAGAAGGGTGATCGGCTTCGGCAGAACAGCTGCAAGAACCGCGCAAGAAGCGCAGTCGCCAGGGTGATGGAGAGGGTTGAAGCGAGCGCGGTGAGCCACCATCCAACTGCATGATAATCAGTGCCCATGTTAACGAATGAGAAGAGATAAACACAGGCGATGCAGAGACAACACGCCGCCAAGCCATAGAGAATCGCGGCCCCTATGCCTGAGACGCGGGTGGCGGAACGAAAGGTCCTGATAATCTTTTCCGGCATTATGACCACTCCTATACTCCTATAACGAAACCGCCAATCTCAACACAGAACCCGTCGCGCCCCTCGATCTCGAACAGCATGCAAATCACCTCCCTTCGGCAAATCGCCGCCGCAGGCGCTCGCCAAGGCGGTCGTAGTACGCGCTTGGGAGCGCGCAGTACGGATCGCGCCCGGTGAGGCTGCCCGTGGACATGAGCGCCCGCGCGCGGCACCCTCCGCCGCACATCGGGCGCCGACTGCAGGCGTCGCAGCTATCGAACGTTCTGGCGTCAAGGCTGGCGAACAGGCGCGCCGCCTTGCCGCTCATGATCCTCTCGGCATCGTCGGAAAAGGCGTCGCCCATGGCGAGGCGACGGTCGTGCAGCATGTGACAGGGATAGACCGTCCCGTCAGCTGCCACGCTGAGCGTTCGGACGCCCGCCCCACAGGACCTGCGCACCCCGAGCGAGCCTCCCCCGGGCAGGTCGTCCCCGTAGTCCAGCCCGTCATCGGCGGCGGCCCGGCCCAGACCGGCGAGCTGGCCGTCATCAATCGCGAACTCGCCGAGCTCGGAGAGGGGCGCGGTGAGCATGCTGAACCCGACGCTTGCTCCCAGCTTGCGCGCGACGTCCCGATAGCGGCCCATGTCTCCCAGGTTGCGTCCGTGAATCGTTGGGAGGACCCGCGCCGCGATTCCCGCCGTGCGAATCGTCTTGACTGCGGCGACGAGTTGGTCGAAGTTCTGCCCCCCGCGCAGATGGGCTGTGGCGTCGTTCGAGCATCCGTCGAACGCGACGCCGACGCAGCTCACGACCCCGGCAAGCGATGCCGCGTTCTTCTCGCTGACGAGCAGCCCGTTGGTGAGGACGACTATCTCCTCGATGCCTGCCATTGAGGCGGAGCGGGCGATGTCGGGGAGGTCGTCGCGGAGAAACGGCTCGCCTCCCGATATGACGAGGCGCTTTGTCCCAAGCGAGGCGAGCAGACCGATGGCCCTGGCCAGGCTCTCTGCCGAGGGGTCTGGCAGGAGGTTCCTGTCATCGCCCTCCGAGTAGCAGAACTTGCAGCGAAGGTTGCAGCGTTGCGTAACGTGCAGGTATGCGGAGCGCACGTGACCCCGCCCCGTCGAGGGACGCTCTGAGGAGGCGAGGTAGCGCCCGCGCTGCAGATGCTCCACGAGCGACTCGCACTCGGCGGGAACCTCGCGCGTCGTGACATCGCGCTCCGACATCTTCCGGCAGAGCGTCTCGCCTGCGCGCGTGAGGCCAATGACCCCGCCCGTCTCCAGGTTGCCCGCCATGGGAATGCCTCCCAAAGAGAAGAGCTCGACGTGGTCGGCAAGTCTCATAGCCCCTCCTCGGATAGCGCCAGATACGATGCTCAATATGATACGGAGACAATATATAGATTTAAGTACTTTTCTGTTAACGGTACAAACATCTCGGAAAATGTTTCTCACTGCGATCTTAAAGATTCAAAAAATTATTTCAAATAGGATAACGGAAAGGGGGAGAAACATACCCCCTACCACATTTTTGCGATGAGGCGCGACATACCGTTAGCTTACGGTCACCCTAGGGATAGAGAAACTGAGCGCTGGCGAGAATCTTGGAGCGAGCGCGTGCGCGCCCTATGCGCGAAGGACAAATCTCTCGATCGCCTCGGCGACGCCGCCCACGTCGTTATTCTCCCGGCAAACGTAGTCTGCGGCCGCCTTGGTCTCGTCCGTCGCGTTTGCCACGGCAACGCCGAGGCCGGCGGCGCGAATCATGGGGATGTCGTTCGAGCTGTCGCCGATGGCCATCGTCTCCTCGGGCGGGATGCCGAGCATCCGAGCGAGCTCGAGCAAGCCGATCCCCTTGCTGACGCCCGGGGCGTTGAACTCAAGGTAGCGGTTCGAGGAGTAGACGACCTCAAGTCCCTCCGTGAGCCCCAGCCCCGCAAGGTGGTCCGCGGTCGAGCGCAGGAGGTCCATGTCGAGGCTCATGAAGAGGAGCTTGACCACGTGCTCCCCCGTTTGGGCGAGAAAGCCCAGGTCCTTCTCGTCCGTCTCAACGATGTTCATGCGCCCGCCGATGTAGGCGCGTTCCTCGGGAAGGTAGTTGCGCACGTAGACGTGGTCGAGCGTGTAGAGGTGCATGCAGAACCCGTGCCGGGCCCCGAACGCGTAGAGCTCCTCGGCGCGCTGCGGGTCGAGCCCGCATGAGGTAAGCGGCTTGGATCGGGAGTTCTCGGTGATGACGCCGCCGTTGAAGGAGAGGACGTACTCGCCCGGCGCACCGAGCAGCCCCAGCTCGTCAAGCGTTCCAGCCACCGAGGCGAAGGGACGTCCCGTCGCGGGGACGAAGCGCGCCCCGAGCCTGCGGGCGGCGGAGATCGCGGCGCGGACGCGCTCGGGTACGTGATGGCCGGAGTCGAGCAGCGTCTCGTCAAGATCGGCGGCGATGAGGCGGTACATGGTTCCTCCCTGGCGGTGGCGTCCTGACTCGTTCAGGGTACTCCGTCAGGTGCCAGATGGCGAGACCCCTGCGTCTGCCCGTGCGTGCTAAAGAGGGGGGTAGCGCGCACGGCGAGAAGAACGCGCCGCCCGTCCGTCGCCGCGCGCCGTCCGCGGAATCGATTGTTTCGGGTCCGAATCCTAATGTGGACCGTAGCGTCATCTATGGCATAGTGCGACGTATCGCGCCCGCTGGGGGCGCTTGACCGTCAAGGGGGTCCGGCAATGGTACGGCATGGGGCTGCTGTCAATCGAGTCACCGAGCGCGCGTCCGCGCTCGTGCTTCTCGGCAGCCGGGACCTCCTGCTTGCCATGGCCAACCTACTCGACCTAACCAGCGCGCGCTAGGGCCAGCACATCCCTGCGCGCGCCAGCTGTGCCGCCGTCTCCCTGAGGGGACGGGGCACTTTTTGTGCGCTCAGCCCCGCCGCGCTGCGGCCCTCCCCCCGCGAAGGCATCGTAGAAAGGCACTCACATGACCAGGAAGATTCACATCTTTGACACCACCCTGCGCGACGGCGAGCAGAGCCCCGGCGCGTCCATGAACACCGAGGAGAAGCTCGTCATCGCCCAGCAGCTCATCCGCATGGGCGTTGACGTCATCGAGGCGGGCTTCCCCATCTCCTCGCCGGGCGACTTCCGCTCCGTGCAGGAGATTGGACGGCTGGCGGGCGACGACTGCGTGGTCTGCGGCCTTACGCGCGCCGTCGAGAAGGACATCGACCGCGCGGCCGAGGCGCTCAAGTGCGCCAAGCGCCCGCGCATCCACACCGGCATCGGCGTCTCGCCCTCCCACCTGCGCGACAAGCTGCGCATCACCGAGGACGAGTGCGTCGAGCGCGCCATCCACTGCGTGGAGTACGCCAAGAAGTACGTGGAGGACGTCGAGTTCTACGCCGAGGACGCGGGGCGCGCGGACCAGGCCTTCCTCGAGCGCGTGATCCAGGCCGTCGTGAAGGCCGGCGCCACCGTCGTGAACATCCCCGACACCACGGGCTATCAGCTGCCCGAGGACTTTGGTCGCCGCATCAAGGGCCTCGCGGACAACGTCATCGGCATCGAGGACGTCATCATCTCCGTGCACACCCACAACGACCTGGGCATGGCCACGGCGCTCGCCCTCCAGGGCGTCAAGAACGGCGCCCGCCAGATCGAGTGCACGATCAACGGCCTGGGTGAGCGCGCCGGCAACACCGCGCTCGAGGAGGTCGTCATGGCCATCAAGATGCACGGCGACGAGCTCGACGCCCACACCGACATCGTGACCCAGGAGCTCACGCGCGCAAGTCACCTCGTCAGCCGCATCACGGGCTTGAACGTCCAGGCCAACAAGGCCATCGTGGGCGCCAACGCCTTCGCGCACTCCTCGGGCATCCACCAGGACGGCGTCCTCAAGGCCCGCAACACCTACGAGATCATCGACCCCGCCGACGTGGGCGCCGCCGGCTCCGAGATTATCCTCTCGGCGCGCTCCGGCCACGCCGCGCTGCGCCACCGCCTGGCAGAGCTCGGCTACACCTTCGAGGATGCGGAGTTCGACGAGGTCTACCAGCGCTTCCTGGAGATTGCGGACCAGAAGAAGGAGGTCTACGACGAGGACCTCGAGTCCATGGTCCAGGAGCGCCAGCGCGACGTCGCGGCCGTCTACACGCTTGACGCCCTCCAGGTCTCCTGCGGAGACCCGCTCATTCCCACGGCCACGGCCACGATCACCGACGAGCTGGGGGTGAGCCACGTGGTGGCCGCCACCGGCGCCGGCCCCGTCGATGCGGCCTACCAGGCCATCGACAAGGTCGTGGCGGTCCACGGCGACCTCGCGGAGTTCTCCGTCAAGGCCATCACCCGCGGCATCGACGCCATCGGCGAGGTCACGGTGCGCATCACGGCCGAGGACGGCAAGGTCTACACCGGCCGCGGCGCGGACAACGACATCATCGTCTCGAGCGCGAAGGCGTACGTGAACGCCATCAACCGCATGATCCAGACCTCGCGCTCGAAGGAAGGCAGGTAGCGGTCCGGCCGTTCGGGGCGAGGTATTTCTTCCCAGCTCACTTCGCTGCGCTCAGAAGTCGCTGGGCGAGAAAAACCTCGCCCCGAACGGCCTGCGTTAACGTCTCTGCGACGAGATGGCGTTCACGTCCTTGTCGCTAGCTCTTACCGAGGGTTTTGGTTGTGAGTCTTACGTTGTTGAGAGTTGTATCGGGCTGACGCTGGCGGGAGGTTGTCCCCGCGCGTAGTTCTTTGCGAAGCAAAGCTGTTTGAGCACGGGGACAACCTCCCGCCAGCTCATCGGAAGGAGAGACATGGCACGTCCCATGACGATGGCGGAGAAGATACTTGCGGCGCACGCGGGGCTCGAGGAGGTCGTCCCCGGGCAGCTCGTCGAGTGCGACCTCGACCTGGTTCTCGCCAACGACATCACGGCGCCCATTGCCATCAAGACGGTGCGCGAGATCGGGGCCGGCGTCTTCGACAAGGACAAGATCTGCCTCGTGCCCGACCACTATGCCCCCAACAAGGACATCAAGAGCGCCGAGCAGACCAAGGTCACGCGCGACTTTGCCCACGAGTACCAGATCACGCACTACTACGAGCAGGGCTGCATGGGCATCGAGCACGCGCTTCTACCCGAGCGCGGCATCGTGGTGCCCGGCGACCTGGTGATCGGCGCGGACTCCCACACCTGCACCTACGGCGGCATCGGCGCCTTCTCCACCGGCGTTGGCTCCACGGACGCCGGCGTGGGCATGGCCACCGGTCGCGCCTGGTTCAAGGTGCCCGAGACCATCCGCATCGAGGTCGAGGGCGAGCTGCCCCCGGGCGCCTCGGCCAAGGACATCATCCTGCACGTCATCGGCAAGATCGGCGTGGACGGCGCGCTCTACTGCGCGATAGAGTTCGCGGGGTCCACGATTGAGGCGCTCTCCGTGGAGGGCCGCCTCACCATCGCCAACATGGCCATCGAGGCCGGCGGCAAGGCGGGCCTCTTCGAGGTGGACGACAAGTGCCGCGAGTACGTGAGCCGTCGCTCCCAGCGCCCCATCGTCGAGTACCACCCCGACCCCAACGCGGCCTACAAGCAGGTCATCCACATCGACGCCGCCGACGTGGTGCCCACCGTCGCCTGGCCTCACCTGCCCTCCAACACGCACCCGGTGGCAGAGAGCCGCGACATCAAGATCGACCAGGTGGTCATCGGCTCCTGCACCAACGGCCGCATCGAGGACATGCGCGCCGCCGCCGACGTCCTCTGCGGGCGCACCGTCGCCGATGGCGTGCGCTGCATCGTGATTCCCGCGACCCAGGGCGTCTGGCTCGAGTGCGTGCACGAGGGGCTCATGGACATCTTCATCAACGCGCACTGCGTGGTCTCCACTCCCACGTGCGGCCCGTGCCTCGGCGGCTACATGGGCATCCTTGCGGCGGGGGAGCGCTGCGTCTCCACCACCAACCGCAACTTCGTGGGACGTATGGGCGACCCCACCTCCGAGGTCTACCTGGCGAGTCCCGCCGTCGCGGCCGCCTCGGCCGTCGCGGGCCACATCGCCCTGCCCTCGGACCTGTAGCGTCTCTGGGTGGCCGAGCTTGTCGCCGTGCTCAAACAGCTTCGGCGCAAAGGGCGCGCCTGCAGAACTGTGCGCGGCGACAAGCTCGGCCACCTCGCGCTTCTATTCAGGCGGTGGAGGTTCCGCGATGGCGCGGTCC